>Ga0209125_1000233_pt1 | contig 85022 bp, 78 predicted proteins | sample BarGraIncub1131A_FD_184503 | JGI IMG/M metagenome (GOLD analysis project Ga0209125, IMG submission 184503) | Arctic peat soil microbial communities from Barrow, Alaska - Barrow Graham LP Incubations 11-31A (SPAdes) (version 2) | ecosystem: Environmental > Terrestrial > Soil > Wetlands > Peat...
TAAATGGCATTGTATCAACCCCTTATAGTATACATTCGACACATATGCGCTATTTCCTTTTTGTTTTAGAATTTAATATAATAATTGTTAGACAGACTCACGTACGGTGTTGTGAGAGGGGCGAAACATTTTAATTGTTAGCCTCTACTCGATTATATTTTTGTTTTTATAGAGATATTAATTAACTGTACCAGAAGGAAATATAATAATAAAGTGTTGACAAAATAGGTAGTGAATATTACAATATGATTATAGACGCATATAAGAATATGCGAAACATATTTTATACCTAAAACTATTACATATAACAATACGAGGAGGATTATTTTATGAAACCGAAAGTAGCATTTATATGTGTTCACAATTCATGTAGATCACAGATGGCAGAAGCATTGGGAAAGATGTTTGGGTCAGAGGTGTTTGAATCTTATTCAGCAGGTACTGAAACTAAGCCTCAAATTAACCAAGATGCGGTGAGAATAATAAAGGATTTATATAAATTAGACATGAATGAAACTCACACATCGAAATTAATTGACGATATACCAGAAGCTGATGTTGTAATAAAAATGGGATGTAATGTAGTTTGCCCGATAATGGCGCACAGGCATGAAGAAGATTGGGGACTAGATGACCCTACTGGAAAATCCGACGAGGAATTTATAAAGACAGCAAAAATAATTGAAGAAAAAATTAAAGATTTAAAGAAAAGAATTGAAAATAATGAAATTGATTTAAGTGGAGAAGTGGTGTGGTAATTTCTTGAGAAAATATAGTAACAAAGATGTTCTCAAAGGCATACTATATGAGTACATGAGTATATGGAAATATGATAGGAGGCTAAAATAGTGGTTGATATATTTAAAGCATTAGCAGAAGAGAATAGACTTCGCATATTGGCACTGCTTATGGAAGGTGAAATGTGCGTATGTGAAATTGAGGATTGTCTAGATATGAACCAATCAAATGTTTCTAGACATTTAACTGCACTTAAAAGGAGTGGTATACTTCAGGCCTATAAAAAAGCACAATGGGTGTATTACAAAATAGATAATAACTTTATAGAAAAAAAACCTGATTTATATGCTTATTTAACAAAAGAACTGAAACAATTATCTTCCTATAAGAGTGATTGTGAAAAACTGGCTAAATCTAAACTTCAATGTTTATGTGATGTGAAAATGAAATTATAGTTTATAAAAATTTAAAGAAATTAAGGAGTGATTAATTATGAGTGAAGTTAAAACACCTGAGATTGGATTCTTCGCTAGGTACTTAACGGTTTGGGTAGCTATTTGTATGGTAGTAGGCGTGCTTATTGGCAGGTTTATTCCAGGAATTCCTGAATTTTTAAATCAATTTGAGTATGCTAAGGTCTCCATACCTACAGCTATACTTATTTGGGTAATGATTTATCCAATGATGATGAAGGTAGACTTCCAAAGCATTAAGAATGTTAGGAAGGAACCAAAGGGCTTGTATATAACATGGATAACAAATTGGCTTATAAAACCATTTACTATGTATGCAATATCTTCATTTTTCTTTTTTGTTGTATTCAAAGCATTTATCGCACCTGAGCTTGCCACGCAATATCTTGCAGGAACTATTTTGCTAGGAGCGGCTCCCTGTACTGCAATGGTATTTGTGTGGAGTACACTTACCAAAGGTAATCCAGCCTATACAGTTGTGCAAGTAGCTACCAATGATTTAATTATATTGGTTGCATTTATCCCCATAGTGAAATTTCTTTTAGGTGTCAGCAACATTACTGTTCCTTGGAACACACTCATTTTATCAGTAGTTCTATTTGTTGTTATTCCATTGGCTGGGGGCATACTAACTAGAATTACGGTAACAAAGAAAAGAGGACTCGAGTATTTTGAAAATACTTTCCTGCACAAGTTTGATAATTTAACTACTGTTGGCTTATTACTCATGTTAGTATTGTTATTTTCATTCCAAGGAGAAACTATAATAAGCAATCCATTGCACATTTTACTCATTGCCGTACCACTAACTATTCAAACATTTTTGATTTTCTTTATTGCTTATTTAGCCGGTAGAAAGCTAAAGCTTACACATGATATTGCTGCACCTGCTGGAATGATTGGAGCATCAAACTTTTTTGAATTATCAGTTGCAGTTGCCATTGCACTGTTTGGTATGGATTCTCCAGCAGCACTAGCTACAGTTGTAGGGGTATTAACGGAAGTGCCAGTAATGCTGATTCTTGTAAAAATAGCAAACAATACTACAAATTGGTTTCCACAACGAGAAGCTCTTAATAAATGATAATTAAGTGTATTAAAAGTATTAAAAGTATTAAAGTAATAAAAAATGATTGGAGAGATTATTAATGAAAAAAATGCAAATATTTGAAACAGCAATGTGTTGCTCTACAGGACTTTGTGGAGTAGGCGTTGACCCTGAGCTTTTAAGGATTTCAACTGTTCTTAGTTCATTAAAGAAGAATGGTGTTGAGGTGGATAGGTTTAACCTCTCAAATTCACCACAAGAGTTTGTGGATAACAAAATAATAAATAGCTTTATAAACGAAAAAGGCGTTGATGAGTTGCCAGTTACTGTCTTAGACGGTGAGATAGTGTTAGTAGGTAAATATCCAACTAATGAAGAGATAGTGAAATTTTTAGATGTTCCAATGAGCTTTTTAGGTGAAAAATCTAAGAGTTTTAAAATAAAAGCGACTCCTAAATCAGGCGGATGTGGTTGCTCTGGCGGAAACTGCTGCTAATACTGTAATTGAAGAGAATTACGCAAATACCAAACCAATCTTTTACGGAGTGGTTTGGTATTTAAAATTAATAGATAATGAAACAGGAGGTAATTAAAAATGGAAATTTTCAATCCACAGAATATTAAGCTTACAAAATATTTATTTTATACAGGCAAAGGCGGCGTAGGCAAGACTTCAACAGCTTGCGCAACAGCTGTTAATCTTGCCGACAGAGGGAAAAAAGTACTTCTTATAAGTACTGATCCTGCGTCAAATTTACAGGATGTTTTTAATACTGAACTTACAAATAGGGGTATACCAATCAAGGAGGTGCCAAATCTTGTTGTTGCTAATCTTGATCCAATAAAGGCAGCGGCAGAGCATAGAGAGAGTGTCATTGCCCCCTACCGTGGCAAATTACCTGATGCAGTGCTTAATAATATGGAAGAACAACTTTCTGGCTCTTGTACCGTTGAGATTGCAGCCTTCAATGAATTTTCAAAATTTATTACAGATGAAAAGGTTCAGGAAGAATACGACCATATTATATTTGATACTGCACCTACTGGTCATACACTAAGAATGCTTCAGTTACCATCAGCGTGGAGTAGTTTTATTAGCGAAAACACACATGGTGCATCCTGTTTAGGACAGCTTTCTGGCTTGGAAAGTAAAAGAGAAATCTATAAAAAGGCAGTAGAAACCTTAGGGGATGGAGAATTAACAACACTTATGCTTATTTCCCGGCCTGAAATGACACCTCTCAAAGAAGCAGAAAGAGCATCAAAAGAACTTTCAGATATCGGAGTAAATAATCAAACCATGGTTATAAATGGTGTGATGAGCTCTTATGATGATAGAGTATCCGAAAGCCTGTATAGAAAACAACAAAAATCACTTGAGGAAATGCCACAGGGCTTACAAGGAATTACCACTTACATGGTACCACTAAGAGCCTACAATATAACAGGGATGGAAAATGTGAGGGCACTGCTTACTAAAGATAATTATAGTGTAAGTAGTGAAAAGATAAAGACTGAAACCATTCCTCAGCTTAAAGATGTCATTGAAGACTTATACAAAAGCAATAAAAAGGTAATCTTCACTATGGGAAAGGGCGGAGTAGGTAAAACAACAATTGCAGCTGCCATTGCACTAGGATTATCTGCAAAGGGCAAGAAGGTACACCTTACTACAACTGATCCTGCTGCTCATCTAAAATATATCATTAATGAAAGTAGTAATATAACTATGAGTCACATTGACGAACAGGCTGAACTAGAAAAATATAAAGAAGAAGTGCTTTCTAAGGCTAGAGAAACCATGGCTGATGAGGATATCGCTTATGTTGAAGAGGACCTCCGATCTCCGTGTACACAGGAGATTGCTGTGTTTAGAGCCTTTGCACAAATAGTAGATAAGGCAGAAGATCAAATTGTTGTAGTGGATACAGCTCCAACAGGGCATACTCTATTGCTACTTGATTCCACTCAAAGTTATAACCAGGAAATTAAGCGTTCACAAGGAGATATTCCAGAATCTGTGAGAAATCTGTTGCCAAGGCTTCGCAATGCTGATGAAACTGAAGTTATCATTGTAACTCTTGCTGAGGCAACACCTGTATATGAAGCAATGCGTCTTGAAGAAGATTTGATACGTGCAAAGATTGCCACGAAATGGTGGGTTATAAACTCATCACTACACGCCACAGGTACTACAAATAAATTGCTGTCAGCAAAGGCAAGCAATGAAATTGAATGGATTAACAAGGTTGATGCACATGCAGAGGGTAAATTTGCTGTAATTCCTTGGAGTTCTGATGAAATTAAAGGTGATAAGTTAAAAGAATTATTAGTATAAGAATTTATCAAATACCATTCAATGTCGAAATTGAATGTGGATGAGAAGCCTGTTTCCATTAATGGTGCTTCTGTTCTTAATTCTAATTTGAATTATAAGTAAATGTGTGGCCAGCTATTTGATATCAAATAGCTGGCCACTTTTAAAAATGGGGAGTAGATACATCTAAATGATAAAACAAAAGAGTTGGTAGTAGTTGACGTTGTTAAGGCGGCTATCGAAATGGCTAGTTGCAAATGTTTTTTATAAATGAACATTATGATTACATGAACATATAATGATTAGTATAGAGGAACAATCAAAGGCTATCAAAATTAGTAAGGAGTGATTTCAGCATATGAATTGGGAATATAAGGTTATTAAGGTTGAGAATATCACGAAATTTACTGAAACTATAAAATTACAAGAAGAACTTAATAATTATGGCAAAGAAGGTTGGGAACTTGTAGGTTTTATTTATCCTCCACAAATAGGTGCAGGGTGGATGCCTAAAGTAGATATTGATTCAGTAATATTTAAAAGACAAGTTGTACTATAATTTCACTTGAATACTTAAACAAGGAGGAGCCATAAAGGCCCCTCCTATACTTTTATTATTGTATTAAGTAACATAATATTTATATTCACAATTTTCTATTCTGATATTATTCTGTCAAAATGCTTGCAAATTTCTTCTGCAACTTTATCTACCATTTTATAGTGTTCCTCGGTTAAATCTTTAGAGGACACAGTCTTACTAAGAGCAACATCTTCTCCTAATATGTCTGAAACAATAACAGTAGCACTTACAGCTCCACTATATTTTTCTGTAGCTCTTTTAGCGCAACATTTGCTGCATCCGTCTACTGTAATGACAGGATACTCCTTTGCAAAAGCTCTTTCTTCTTCTCCGCCTGCAAGATATAAGGGAAGGCAAAGTGTAACTGTTTCATCTATACGAAGTTCTTCAAGCATTTTTCTCGTGGCAAGCCTTGAAATAGTTCCACCAAGGCATTCTTCACCACTACAAGCTAATACTCCAACATTTGAATTAGCCATACTATTTCTCCTCCTTTAGAATTTCATTTATTTTTACACATACTTTATCACATAACTCATCTACTATTTTCCACCCATCCTCAGAGAGATCTGTACCAGTACCTGCATTTACTCCCCTGTGAGTTTTCATTTCATCCACAGTTCTATATTTTACTTTTACTATTCCCCCGGCAAGTTCAACGTTTTTAGCAGCACAAAGTGCAGGGCATCCATCTATGGTTATACAAGAAACTCCTTCAATTTTTTCTTTAGCTTCTGCATCTCCAGTTACTATGTGGCCAAGACAAACTGTTTCAGTTTCATTTGGCATTGATTCATTAGTTATTTTTAAAACTGCTTCTCTTGCCATTAGTCCGTATACCTTACCTATACCACTACAAGCCACTACTTTTATTTTAGACATGGAATTCATCCACCTTTCTTTTTAATACATCAAAATATTTAGTAAAGTCAAGAAGGAAATCTTTATCATTATCAAAATCAGATAATTCTATTTCTGCTATCCATCCATTTTCATATGGGCTTTGATTAATAAGTTCAGGTGCTTCTAAGAGTTTTTCATTTATAGCTGTTATTGTACCGCTTACAGGGCAGATCACTTCAAATACAGCTTTTCCAGACTCTACATTGCCTGCTTCATCAAATTGTTCCAGTTCACTTCCAACTGTTGGTGGAGTAAAGAACATTATATCTGAAAGACTTTGCTGAACAAAATCTCCAACACCTATCCTTGCTTTATTTCCAATAACGTAAGCCCAGCAGTCATTTTCATTAAAATAATAACCTTCCTTTGGAGTTCTAAAGGTAAACTTATCTTTTTTATATAGATTATATTCAATGTTTTCTGGCAGTGCAAAAGAACTTTCACTTTCAACTTTTTCTTCTTCTTTTGTTAGCTTTTTATTTATAATGTTAACAAGGGTTAACTCAATTTCACCAAGCCTTAAACCGTTAGTAATTGTAATGTTATTTGCTTTTGCTTCATCACTTATGTTAATTTTTTCGGAAATTTTAAGACCCTTTTCAATGGCAAGTTTACTGGCGCATCTAGTAGCACAGCCATCAATTACTAACAGAGGTTTTTCCTGCGCAATTTTGGTATACCTTGCATCAGCAATTCTGTATAATACAGGGCATATAATCTTACTTTCTGAGGTCTCAGAGAGCTTTAGCGCAACTTCTTTTGAAATGCAACCAGCACATTTATCAAGTCCATTGCAGGGAAGTATAGCATAAGATTTACTCATTAGCTGCTAGCTCCTTTCTTGTTTTCTTAATTATTGTTGTAGTTTCCTTTTTATCTGGGAATGTTAGAGCATCTAAACCGCAAGTTTTCCCACATGCCCTACAGAATACCACACAGTTATCAGGGTTTTTTACTATAAGTTTTTTATCTTCATTTTCTCTTATTTCAAATACTTGATGAGGACAAAAGTCAGAACAATCATTGCAAAAATTACATTTATCATAATCTATTGTTGGACTCCAATCTATTTTATCTCTTGGAACACCCATAAAGGTTGATTCACTCATTATTCTTCCTCCTCAAAACCTAAGTTTTTTAATGCAATTCTAACTACATCAAAGGCTTTTTCATTGGTCATGTCTCTAATGTCAAGCATTACTGCATCCTTTTCAACATCTAGTCCAGCATCTTTAAAGGATTGTCTAAACATTTTCTTTTGCATATTTGGAGCACAGGCACCTATTATAACTTTTCTACCAGCTTTTAAATAGTCATTAAGAAATCTGTCTCCATCCTCCTCACAAAGTTGAGGGTGAATAATACCATACTCAACAGGGAGCTCCACTCTAACTTGATTAATAAAGTCCCAAATATCCATTGCTTGAAATCCTGGGCACTTTCCTGTACATACACACATTATAAAACCGGGTAATTCTTTTTCGTCCATAATAAAGTCCTCCTTGTTTTTTATATATTATGAAGGTGTATTGTTATAACTTGTGTAGTGATCTCCCCACAGCATCAGCACAGGCTTCCCATATTGCTTCACCTAAACTTGGATGTGGATGAATCATATCAGCTAATATATCAGCTTTAGCTTTTAAGGTAATAGCAAGAGTTATTTCTGAAATTAGTTCAGAAGCATTTGCACCAAGTATTTGACAACCAATAATTATATTATTACTATCAACTATAATTTTTACAAAGCCTTCTCGCTCTCCCAAAGTAAGGGCACGACCATTGTTTCTAAAATTAAATCGTCCTACTTTTATGTCTATATGAAGCTTTGTAGCTTCTTCTTCATTGATACCAACAGATGCAACTTCAGGGTTTGTATAAACACAGGCAGGAACAGCATTGTAATTAACGCTACTTTGTATTCCTAAAGCATTTTCAGCAGCAACTTTACCTTCAGTAAAGGCAAGATGAGCAAGAAGTCTACCTCCAATGACATCACCAGCAGCATAAACTCCACTGATCTTTGTTTCCATGTTTTCATTAACTACAATGGCACCTTTTTCAAAGTTAAGACCTAAGTTTTTAAATTCTTCGCAGTCCGAGTTCAGCTTTCTACCAATGGCAACTAAAACCTTTTCACATGGCACAAAAGATTCTTTATCTTTTTCAGAATATATTACTTCAAGGGCATTTTCAGACTGTTTTATTTCTTTTACTGATGTTGATAACTTAAAGTTTATCCCTTGCCTTTTCATAATTTTTAGTAGTTCAGTGGATATTTCCACATCTTCATAAGGAAGTATTTTATCTTTCATTTCAATTATAGTAACTTTACTTCCAACAGAACTAAACATGGTAGCAAATTCAAGACCAATAGCACCGGCACCAATTATCACAATAGTTTTAGGGATATCAATAAGGTCAAGTGCCTCGGTACTGGTTATAACTCCAGCAAGATCAATTCCACTTATATTAGGAATTAAAGGTTTGGAGCCGGTAGTGATAATTATTTTTTCAGTGGAAACTTCCACTTCACCTTCACTGGTTGAAACTAAAATCCTTTTAGGATTCTTAATATAACCTTTACCTTTTAGTATCACAATTTCTTTTGTAGGTAGAAGATGTTCAAGACCCTTATTTAGATTTTTAACCACTCTATTTTTTCTTTCATTAGATATGTTCCAGTTTATGTTTGATGAGCTGTCAATGCCAAACTCTTTTGATTTTTTTATAACATATGAAATCTCAGAAGTCTTAAGAAGAGCTTTGGTTGGTATACACCCTTTATTTAAACAAACTCCGCCGAGTTTACCTTCTTCTATTAGGACAACCTTGGCGCCAAGCTGTGATGACCTAATTGCGGCAACATAGCCTGCAGGACCACCACCTAATATAGTAATTTGAGTACTTATTTTGCTTTCCATAATAAATCACCCCCTTGTACATAATTATTTAATTATATAGTTATTTAACTATAATATTATATTACTACTGTAATTGTGCATAGTCAATATTGAAATATTTATAAAAATGCATTATACTAATATTATGTATATAATCGTTTAATTAAAAGACATCATTTTATAAACCATTATAAATAATAAACAATCAGGAGGAAAAAATGAACCGAGAGGATTTAACTATAAAAGTTTTTAAAGCACTTGGAAATCCAGTGAGATTTAAAATTATGAAATTTTTATGTGATAGCCCCAAATGCGTTTGCAAGTTAAATGAAGAATTTGAATATAGTCAAGCAAATTTATCTCAGCACCTAAGAATTTTAAAAGATGCTGGACTTGTTAAAAGTGAGAGAGTAGGTTTAGAAATTCACTATAGGCTTTATAATGATAAAATTAAAAATATTATTTTTAGTGTAGAAGATTATGTTAATGATTTTTTCACTAACAGTTAATAAATCTTGTAATAGGAAAAATCGCTGGTAGAATACAGCGATTTTTTTATTCCTATTTAAGCGAGTTACTTAACTATTAGATAATTAAAGAATTAAAGTTAATAGTTGTTATAAATAAAATATTTTTATTGACAAATAAAATTAAAAGTATAATATAAGTATATAAGAAATTAATTAAATGATTATAAATAATTAAATAAATGGAGGAATTATAATGAGTGAAAAAAAATTTAGTGGCTGCGGTTGTGGTTCAGTACAACCAGAAGAAGTTAAACAAAGCAGTAGTGATATAAAAAAACCTATAGGTACTGTAATTAAAAAACAAACTGAAAATTGGTATCTTCCTTATATGGATAAAAAAACAAAGGGTATTGAAGTTGAAGAACAGAAAAGCCCAGTTGCAGTATTTTATTGTGCAGGTGCATCAAATGTAGGACAGTCAACAATGCTTGGTAGTGTACAGGCTGCAAATAATGTTGGGTATGATAAGGCATCATTATTATGTCTTGCAAGTATTTCAGCAAAACTTGCTAACATTACAAATGGAGCAAAAAATGCAAAGGGAATAGTAGCTATTGATGGATGCCCAATGAGTTGTGCTAAAAAAACTTTAAAGGCCTTTGGATTTGAAGCAGATAGGCATATTATTGTTTCCAAAGATTTGGGAGTTTCAAAGAATTTCGATTTAAACTCAGCTACGGATCTTGAAAAAATTTCAGCAGCAGTGGAAAGTGCAGTTTTAGAAGTTTACGAAAAATAAAGCTTTATTATAAATGAAATAATGGAAACATTTGCGTTAGCTAAATTTTCAAAAGCAGCTACTACCCTATCAAACTCTGTGCCAGCTTTTAAATAGCTTTTAGAAAACAAGTAGAAATAGATATTTAGTATTTGAGTATAATAAGTATTGAAATATATTTAAAAAGCAGTATAATATCAATATTATTTAGTCAATATGCATAAAAACATATTGACTAAATTTATAACAAAAAATTAATCAAATAATTAAAACATTATGTAATTAAATTAATATTGGGAGGGAACATTATGTCAGATCATAATCATCCAGATACTCATAACCATGGCCATAGCCATAATCATGATGTTAGTGATGTTAAAGGAATAAATTTACTTATAACTATGATTTTAAACCTGGTTATAACAGCAGTTGAAATAATAGGTGGAGTATATTCAGGAAGCTTATCTCTAATTTCTGATGCAGTTCATAATTTAAGTGATGCATTATCTATTGTTGTAAGCTATTTTGCTATTAAAATGTCACAAAAGAGTAATGATGAAAAGAGAACTTTTGGATACAAGAGGTCCACTATACTTGCGGCAGTAATTAATTCTACAGCTTTAATTGCTATATCAATTTTTCTTTTTAAAGAGGCATATTTTAAATTTTTAACTCCACAGAAAATAAATGGAGCAATAGTTATATGGGTCGCACTAATAGGACTTCTTGCTAATGCACTTGGTGCATATTTACTTCATAAAGGTTCAAAAGGCGACATAAATATGAAATCAGCATATTTACATCTTTTAAGTGATGCATTGTCTTCAATAGGGGTAGTAGTTGGAGGAATAGTGATTTACTATTTTAATATTTTCTGGATTGATCCACTATTAACTGTAATGATAGGATTATACGTATTAAAGGAAAGTTATGAAATATTAAAACAAGCCATTAATATTTTAATGCAGGGAACTCCTGAAAATATAAATATAGATGAAATTGTAGAAGAGCTTAAGGAAATTGAAGATATAGAGAATGTTCATCATATTCACGTATGGGGATTAAATGAGAGTACTATATTTTTAGAAGCCCATGTAAATTTAAAGAAGGATATCTCAATTTCTGATACATCAGTGATTTATGAAAAAATAGAGCATGAATTAAAGCAGCATTTTGGAATAAGCCATATAACCATACAATTAGAGTTTAATAGATGTGAGAATTGTGGCATAATTAATAAAAATTAGGGGGTTAGACTTTAAATGAGCAATTACATTTTATATGGGTTAACAATTTTGTTACTAGTTTTTTCTTATTACAAAAATAAGAAAAAAACGAAAATGGCACTTGAAAAAGCTTGGAAAGCATTTGAAAATATTTTACCGGAGTTCCTTACAGTTATTATGTTTGTAGGAGTTTTGCTGGCAGTATTTAATGCACAGTTAATATCAAAGGTTATCGGAAATAATTCAGGCTGGCTTGGAGTTGTAATTGCAGCAGTGGTTGGAGCAATAACTTTAATCCCAGGATTTGTTGCATTTCCCACCGCAGCAATGTTACTTCAAAATGGAGCAGGTTATATGCAGATAGGTGCTTTTCTTTCATCATTAATGATGGTGGGTGTTGTTACTATGCCAGTTGAAATGAAATATTTTGGCAAAAGATTAACATTACTTAGAAATTTATTTGCTTTTATATTTTCATTCTTAGTAGCATATATCATAGGAAAGGTGGTTTAAGTGTATGAAAAAACTATTAACAAGATATAAATACTTTATTGGAATGATAATAGCAGTAGGAATTCTATCAATATTTAATTTTGACTTAGGAATGAAATCCTTTAGTATTGCTGCATATAGTTTTAAAGAAATGGCTTTAGTTATACCACCAGTTTTTGTTCTACTTGGACTACTTGATATATGGGTTCCAAGAGAAATGATGATGAAATACATGGGAGAGGGATCAGGCCTTAAAGGAATAATACTTTCAATAATTATAGGTTCAGCGGCAGCAGGTCCCCTTTATGGTGCATTCCCTGTTGCAGCAGTCTTTATGAAAAAAGGAGTAAAATTCAGTAATATTTTAATTTTTATAGGAGCTTGGTCAACTACTAAAATACCAATGTTATTATTTGAAATATCAGCGCTTGGAAGTAAGTTTGCAATAACTAGACTCTTAATTGATATTCCAGGGATAATAATAATTGCTTATTTATTATCAGCTTCTGTTTCAAAGGATGAAGTTAGTATTATTTATAAGAATGCAGAAAAACTATAAAAATATAGAAAAACTACCTAAACTTAAAATATTAAAAAGTGACTCCTGGCTTCAATAGTTGGGTATCGCTTTTTAAGTTTGATATGGAAGGTGGTTTATTTTAATTAAGTGGTTAAAATTCTTAGTGTTTTAAAGAGAGAACATAAAAATTTATTGTGCATATAATATATTGGTTGACAATGGAAACTAAAAGGCCATATAATGTAGTTGACGATGGAAACTAAATTAAAAAGAGAGAGGTTTGAAAATGAATAAAGACATATTGCATATCTATAATTTGATTCAAGAATTATCTTGGCATTTTGGAAATCACGGATTTAATGGAGAATGCTGTGGGGATCTATCATTAGTTGAGTTTATGGTACTAAAAAAGGTACATGACAGTAATAATATTACAATTCAAGAAATAGGGAATCATATAAGTTTTTCTAAAAGTGGAGCAAGCAAAATTATTGATAGATTGGAGAATAAAGGATATGTTGCTCGTCAGATTTCTTCCATAGATGGACGTGTGTGTTGTGTTTGCGCAACTTCAAAAGGAATAGAGGTTTCAACAAACATAATTGAAAAATATACAGCTTATACTGAAGATATGCTTAAGGATTTAGACTCTCCAATGGTGGATAATATTAATGACGTATTGGAGCTTTTAGTAAAATCAGTGCGAGGGCAAAAATTCATATAATCTAATCTTTTATAATGGATAGAGGGGATGAGTATTATGGTACAGCTCTTTAAAGTATTTATAACATTGTTTGGTGAATTAACAATACTATTTTTAGGTATAAGTTTTTTAGTGGGTATTATACAGCAAACTATTTCAGAAGAAAAAACGAATAAAATGTTAAGTACTAAAAATAAATTTTGGGGGTACGTTAATGCCTTAGTATTAGGGACTTTTACACCTTTCTGTTCATGTTCAACCATACCAATATTAGCAGGTCTTATAAAGGCAAAGGCCCCTTTTGGACCCACCATAACTTTTTTATTTACATCACCATTTTTAGACCCTTCTGTCATAGTGTTAATGCTAGGTCTACTAGGAGTGAAAACAACTTTAATTTATTCAATAACGGTTTTAATAATCCCTACAGTCATAGGAATTTCATGGGATATATTAGGGTTTGAGAAGTATGTTAAGAATATAAATATAAAGGTGCATAAAAAAGAAAATGAAGAGGGTATACATTTAACTCTTTCAAGAAAGGACCTAGTAAAGAAATATTTAGTAGGGGCAGCAAAAGATGCCTTAGAGTTATATGTTTCAGTTTTACCGTATTTAATCATAGGTGTATTATTTGGAACAGTGATGCATAACGTTATTCCACAAGATAAAGTAGCTAAATATGTAGGTGATAATGCTATATGGGCAGTTCCAATAGCAGCAATAATAGGCATACCTTTATACATTAATTCAACAACTATATTGCCAATTGGTGTTGCACTTTTAGGAGCAGGAGTGGGGGTCGGTCCAATTATTGCTTTAATTATTGGTGGCACAGGTGCTAGCATTCCAGAAATTATATTGTTAAAGAAAATGTATAAGACACCGTTAATAGTAGGATTTATAATTGCTGTTTTTGTAACCGCTATTAGTGCTGGGTATTTAGTTCAATTTCTTGCATAGTCCATGTACTAATATAAAAATAGAAAGGGGAGAATTATTATGGAAAATAAAAAAGAAAAAAAAGGATTATTTCAACGTTTGATGAGAAGTAAGAAGGTAAAAAAAAGTCCCTGTTGTGGTGGTTTTGAAATAGAAGAGATTCCAGAAGAAAACTCTGATACTGATAATGAGAAAAAGACAATAAAGGACAAAGATAATTCTTGATGTTAATAAGTTAGGTTTTTAGAAACTATTATTTTTCATAAAGCTCTCGGAAATGTAAATCGGGAGTTTTATGCATTATAAGACACATTCACACTTATCTATGTATGGGAATATAGTGAATAAATAGATATAAAATATTTAATTTTAATTTAGGAGGTTTATGTATGTCAAAAAATTGGTATCCTGTTATTGATTATGAAAAATGTACTGAGTGTGGTGTTTGCACAAGGAAATGCAAAAATGGAGTATACGACCAAAATGAGGCATCTACACCAGTGGTTATTGCTCCAAACAACTGTGTTCAAGGGTGTCACGGATGTGAAAATCTTTGTACAACTAAAGCTATTAGCTATGTAGGAGATAAAGGAAAGAGAAGTGGAGATTGTGGTTGCTCATGTGGTGGTAATAATGGAGGTTGTTGCTAAACCACTATGAAATAGAACAGATGAAACATAAAGTATGCGTCCTTTTGTTAAAACCTTCGTCTTTATATATAGAAATATTATTTGAAGTAGGAACTTAAATAAAAACGATTACAATTCAATGGAAGCACATTGAAGTCTTCGGGGATACTTGCGACCGTTGTTATGATACGGGTGAAAATCTCGCATCTGAAGTTAAAAGATTAAACAGGGCAAAAATTCTGGATGTGGATGCTAGGGCGGGTGCTGCTAACATTATTTAAAATAGATATAAATATTAAACGGGCGAGGTATGTGTAATACCTTTAATATCATTACATATAGTTTTAAAGGAATGGATTTAGTTAGGGTATAACCGATATAAGAGTAAAAAGTACATTACCTTTAGAAAAGGGGGTTTTTGCTTTTATTCGAAAAGTTTCACAATTAGTTCTGTATTCTATCACATTTCTATCACAAATGGACTTTATACTAAAGATATAAATTAAATAAAAAAATTATGAGGAGAGTGTTTTATATGAAAAATATCAAAAGAATGGTTCTAACCCTTGCAGTAAAAAGCAATGGTGCTGGATGCGCGACACAAGGAAACTTAAACTAAAGGAAATTGAAGGTTAACTGAAAGGAGTGATTTTATGGGACGTGGGCGTTATATGGAGTATGGGTTTTATGGTTCTTATATACTATCCATTTTAGTTATAGTGATAATAATTGCGTCGATATTTTTTCTTTTATATATACAAAATGAAAATCATTTGTTTGAAAACAGCATGGAAATATTAAAAGAAAGGTATGTAAGAGAAGAGATAAGTTCTAATGAGTTTAGAGAAAAAGAAGCTGTAATTGAAGGATTGGAAGTTTCTGATCCGATATTAATATCACTAGTAGACAGATACGTAAGAGGGGAAATTGATTCAAAGAATTTTTTTGTAATCTTGAATCAAATAGAAAAATAAAAAATGCAAATAAGTAAAAGTTTAATAATTAAATAGTTTGGTACAGCCCCCTTGAAAGTAATTAAAAAAATATTAAAAGTTTAAACTTTAACATTTTTATTCTTTTTTAATAATATTTTAATCTTACATAATGGCTTGAGCTATGGTTAATGAGGGAAGGATGTTGTATTTTTCATAGGATAGTAAAGTTCCTGGAATCAGGTCTTTTATTATTTCGGTTTTGATCATAGGTGATTCCTCCTTTGGGGTTTTAACTTATATATATGGAGGAAGATTCAATAATATAAAGTAGCAAAAGAAGATTTCCTGAAGCAGATTCAGGATTTTTTTTATTTTGAAAAAGTAATAAAAGGCAGTTGACAAATAATCCATTTAGGAATACTATGTATACATACTCACATGGGTATATAAGCATAAAATTATTTAATTAATATATAAGGATGTGAAATTAATGGAAAAACTAATGAATTTGTTTAAAGTGCTTTCAGATGAAACGAGACTTAGAATTTTAGTTTTGCTATATCATAAAAAACTATGCGTGTGTGAGATTCAAGATATCTTAGAAGAAACTCAGCCTAAAATTTCAAAACACCTAGGAAAACTTCGAAATATGGGATTTGTAAAAGATGAAAGACAAGAGCAATTTATATATTATTACTTAGATATGGATAATGAATTTCTTATAGAAGTATTGGAGAAAATTATTTTAAATTCAGAAGATTATACTGTTTTACAAAAGGATTTGAAAAATCTTCAAAAGGGTGAGAAATACGCTGAGATGTTAAAAAATAAATGTGATTGTATTAGTTAGTTCATACAAAAATTTATAAAATATTATACAGGTAGGTGACCATGATGAATGTAATAACACAAATATTTTCAGGACTCAATGATGGACTTTTAAAAATGACTTGGCTTTCAAATATTATTAAAAGCCTTGTAGAAAACGTATTTGGATTGTCAATTAAAGAACAATTAGGTGGTAGCGTACACTTTTTTATATATGATATTATAAAGATATTTATACTATTATCAGTATTAATTTTTGCTATATCTTATATTCAAAGTTATTTTCCACCAGAAAGAACAAAGAAAATACTCGGAAACATTAAGGGAATCAAGGGGAATATACTAGGAGCATTACTTGGAACTATTACACCCTTTTGCAGTTGTTCTAGTATTCCAATATTCATAGGTTTTAACTCAGCGGGACTACCCCTTGGAATAACTTTTTCATTCCTTATATCTTCACCACTCGTAGATCTAGCATCACTATTAATTTTAATGTCTTTCTTTGGTGCTAAGATTGCTTTAGCATATGTTGGTGTAGGTCTGGTTTTAGCAGTTATTGGTGGTACAATTATTGACAAATTAGGGCTGGAAGAGTATGTAGAAGGCTATGTTAAAGAAATAGAAAATGTAGATGCAGAAATAATTGAGATGACAAAAAATGAGCGAATATCTTATTCAAAAGAGCAGGTTAAAGAAACATTTCATAAGGTTTGGCTATATGTTATAATCGGAGTCGGTATTGGAGCTGCAATTCATAACTGGATACCTCAGTCCATAATAGAGAAAGTAGTTGGAAATAACAATCCTTTTGCGGTACTAATGGCAACAGCAGTGGGCATACCAATGTATGCAGATATATTCGGTACACTACCAATAGCAGAAGCATTATTTGGAAAAGGTGTAGGTATTGGTACGGTATTATCCTTTATGATGGCTGTAACAGCACTTTCACTCCCGTCATTAATTATGCTTAGTAAAGTTGTTAAACCTAAATTGTTATCTATATTTGTGGCTATAGTTGCAACAGGTATAATTATAATAGGATATCTATTCAATGCATTTTCATTCTTATTAGTTTAAGAAATTCTAAATTTAAAAGGAGGAAATATTATGATCATTAAAGTTTTAGGTACAGGATGTTCTAATTGTAAAAAATTAGAGGAGAATACAAAAAAGGCAATTGAGGCATTAGGAATTGAGGCAACTATAGAAAAGGTTACTGACTTTAAACAAATTATGGCTTATGGAGTTATGAAAACCCCTGCTTTAGTAGTAGATGAAAAGGTGAAGGTAATGGGAAGAGTGCCATCGCCAGCAGAAATTATGAAATATTTATAATTAGATGTACAATATATTTTCGTATAATTATTAATTGAAACGGGTGATAAAACTTGGATATAAAGGTACCGAACCTGTGGGAAGAATTTAGCATACCACTTAGAAAATTTATTAGCAAAAGGATTTCAAATCAACAGGACACTGAGGATATTCTTCAGGATGTATTTTTAAAAAGCAATAGTAATATAGGCAATTTAAAAGATAAACAAAAATTAAATGCTTGGATATATAGTATTGCTAGAAATACAATTATTGACTTTTATCGTAACAATAATACTACAGTGGTACTCGAATTAACAGAGGAATTGATGGTGGAAACAGATGAAGATTTTTCTATGAATGAGGAAATATCAGTTTGTTTAAAACCAATGATAAATCATCTGCCAGAAAAATATAAACAAGCAATAATACTGACAGAATATAAAAATATTACTCAAAAAGAATTAAATGAGCAATTAGGAATTTCTGTGTCGGGTGCAAAATCAAGGGTTCAACGAGGTCGTAAAATGCTTAAAGATATGATTTTAGATTGTTGCAGTCTGGAATTCGATAAAAATGGAAATATCATTGACTACAAATATAAAACAAATGGATGCAAATCTTGTTAAAATAAATGACAAGTATTTGCGTCCTTTTTTCTTTTCTACCGTCTGTATATATGAGTAGCACATAAACTGAAAAATAAATGGAGGGTGATTTAAATGAAAAATATTGAAGAAATTAGAGAACATATTAGAAAAAATTATGCTGATATTGCATTAAAAGGTGTTAAAGGGGGCGGTTGTGACTGTGGATGCGGATCCGGTTGTTGTGATGACAATTCAATGGATATAAAAGGGAATACTATTAATTTAGGTTACTCAAAAGAGGACATTTTAAGTGTACCAATCGAAGCTAATATGGGACTCGGTTGTGGGAACCCAATAGCTATTGCAGCATTGAAAGAAATGGAAACCGTTCTTGACTTAGGGAGTGGCGGAGGCTTTGATTGCTTTCTAGCAAGAAGGCAGGTGGGGGAAACAGGATATGTAATTGGGGTTGATATGACACCTGAAATGATTAAACTATCAAGAAATAATCTGCAAAAAAGTGGATATACCAATATGGAGTTTAGGTTAGGTGAAATTGAGAATTTACCTGTTGCAGATGCATCTATTGATGTAATTATTTCAAATTGTGTAATTAATTTGTCTTTGGAAAAAGAAAAAGTTTTTAAAGAAGCATATAGGGTTTTAAAGTGGGGGGAAGATTGTCTATTTCTGATGTTGTGGCAACTGCCGAATTACCTCAGCATGTAAAAGATGATCTAAGCATGATGGCAGGTTGTATTGCAGGGGCTGAATATATTGAAAATATACGAGGGATGCTCCAAAGCGTTGGGTTCAGTAATGTTGAAATGATACCTAAGGATAATAGTAGAGAAATTCTTAGATCATGGGCTCCTGGTAAAAATGTTGAGGATTTTGTGGCGTCTTATATTATCGAAGCAAAGAAAAAATAAAAATTAAAGCTTTTGGAAAGAGTCCTAAACAGGTGGTGCTGGAATAGGCAAGATGAGTGGTGCAGGCTTTGGACAAGGAATGGAGCTAGATGCGCGACAAAAGGAAACTTAAACTAAAGGAAATTGAAGGTTGGCTATTGTAGCTAGAAAAATTGCTGAATTATATTTAACAAAAGTAATATTTCAGCAGTTTTTTTCTTTCTAAATATATCTTTTATATAAACAAACAGAAAACTTTAGAATGTTATAAAATAATATACGCTTGAAAAGTGTGTGCATCTATGGTATACTAAATTTCGGAAAGTTATAAAAAGCATTTATGGACTTAGGGGTTCAAGTCCTCTAGAAGTTACTATTTATATATTTTATTGGGGTGTAGCCAAGCGGTAAGGCACTAGACTCTGACTCTGGCATTCGCAGGTTCGAATCCTGCCACTCTAGCCAAATATTTTAAGTTTAATATAAAATAGTATATTTCAAATGGTGAATATAAATAATCCTAGCAAATTTTATTTTTGCTAGGATTATTTTTTATATTCTTTTATTATTAATTAAATATGTTTTTTAAAAACACATAGATGCCTAGTACAATAATTGTGCAAGGAAATAATAATCTATAAGAAAGCCAGGTATAGGTGTTACCTAAGAAATTTACTGCAAAAGAAAATACAGATATAAAGGCTAGCAAAAAAATGAAAAACAGTAAGGTATTATTTTTTCTGGAAAATAAATAATATTGAAATAATCCTATAGCTAGTCCTAGCGTATAAATGGGCCATGTTTCAGTGGAGTATTTCCAGTTTGTTGAAGTTTCAAAAATAAATAGCAGACCCGTAGTGGTGAAAATTCCACCAAGAACTAATACAGCGGGTTCTTTTTTTAGAGAAAAAAAACTTATTTCTAACAAAACACCTGGAATTAGAATGAAAAGAGGCCAAAAGTTTGAAAAGCTAAAAAAGTCAATATTATATATTTGATCAGCCAGAAGACCTGAACCTAGGAAAATTAAGAGAATACCAACCAATGCGTTATGCTTTTTCATGAATTTCACTTCTTTAAATTACTATTCATAATTATATGTTTATGTATAGAATTTATGCACATTTAAAAGTATTAGTTATACTTTTATAGCTAATACTATATTTAAACTTTAATTGTTTTTATTTCAGAGAACGATAAGGAGGAAATTATATGATAACAGGTATAGTAAAGTGGTATGATGCTGAGCGGGGATATGGATTTATATCTGCTCAAGAGGGTGAAGATGTATTTGTTCACCATCTGGCAATAAAAGAACAAGGACCAAGAAAGGATTTGCATGAGGGTGAACAAGTGCAATTCGATGTAGTAGATGCTCCCAAAGGCCCGCAAGCTATTAATGTTCAAAAATTTTAACAAAATTATTATTATTTAAGCACACTCTATTAATCTTTTGAGTGTGTTTTTTTAATTGGGCGCTTATAATTATATCCATAAAAAATATTTGAGTGAGCATTTTGCTTTAATAAAATTAAGTTTGTGTTCCAAGATTATAGAAAATAGCATTGAGTATAGTATAATAATACCGTATGCTAATAATTAAAGGATGCACGAAAAAGAAAAAATTTCAGGTGGTGAAACTTTTGGATGATATTAATGAAGAAATTATACAGAAAAACAGTGATTCAGGGTCCTATAAAAGAGGAATACAGTATTATTTAAGTAATAAGGTAGTTAATATAGATATAGATAAAAAAGAACTAGAAGACTATGTTGAAACTAAAATAACTTCAAATGTGGAATCTTCAAAGTTTACACAGTATAAAGTGGATATAAGCTTTAATAATATTGTTCCCTTTATAATTTATCATTGTGAATGTAATGCTTATTATAGCTATTATGGTCAGAAAAGTATGTGTAAACATGTTGTGGCTACATCGTTAAAATATATCCATGAAAAAGAGCAAATTATTAAAGCTAAAAAAATGGGCAAAACAAATAGTTTAATTAAGCAAATAACTAATAACATAAGTGCTACTCCAAGAGCAAAACAATATTTAAATATAGATATAAAATTTCAGCATGATTCTAAGGCTAATAACAGAAAAGCTTCTGTAGAGCTGAAAATCGGCGAGGATAAGCTTTATGTAGTTAGAAACATAAAAGAATTTTTTGCTTACTACAATAAAGGTTTTGAGTCATTGGAGTTTGGAAAAAAATTTACTTACAATCCATATTTGCACTCATTTAAAGAAGAAGATTTAAATATCATAAAGCTTTTTAATGAAGCAAATGAACTGGAAGAGCTTGCGGAAGAGGAAGCTTCAAGTTCAAATAGTCGTAACTCGGTAAAGTTTCTTTCGGGTAAAAGAGCTTATTTTACAGAGAGCATGGTTAAGAGGTTATTTAAATGTTTAAACAATAGGGATATAACTGCAGTAATAAAAGACAAAGTATTTACTGATGTACATATATCACAGGGCATTATGCCTTTAGAATTCGAAATTAATAGAAAAGATAATAAATTTGTACTCCAGCAAAAGTATGGAATGCCTACTGCACTGTGCAATAATGGTGAATTCTTTTTTTATGAAGGAGAAATATATCAACCACCTATTGATCAAAGAGAAGCATATTTACCTTTTTATAATAGATTTAAACAGGAGAATAAAAGTTACATAGAATTTTATGAAGAAGAGAAAAGTGATGTAGCATCCTTTGTACTTCCAACATTAAAAAAGATAAGCACTAGTGTAATAATAGATGAATCCTTAGAGTGTGAATTTTATATAGAGACCCTTAAGGCAATTGTTTACTTTGAAAAAAGTTCTGACAATGTAGAGGTGTTATTAACCTTTAAGTATGGAGATATGTCCATAAATCCTTTTAATAATAGTGAAAACAGTATTCAAGAGGGAAGGGCAATTATAAGAGATATAGAAAAGGAAATGGATATCATAAATTTATTTCACCAATATGGTTTTGTTAATACAAATAAAGGATTTGAAGCTCAAGAGGATGCAGTGCTACTGGAGTTTTTAGTTTCAGGACTAGAAAAACTTCAGGAAGTGGCAGAAGTATATTATTCTGAGGAGTTTAAGAAAATCAAGGTGCATGGAAGCTCTGGGTATAAATCAAATATTAAGCTTAACAAGGAAAATCTTTTAGAATTTAGCTTTAGTATTGATGGTGTAGATAATATAGAACTTAGCAATATTTTTGCTGCGGTAAGAGAAAAGAGAAAATATTATAAACTTAAAAATGGTAGTTTTGTATTATTGGATTCAAATAATTTAGTGAATGTAGCTCAAATGATAGAGTATCTAAATATAAAAGATAGCGATATTTCAAAGAATAAAATTCTACTTTCCAAATATAATGCCATATATATAGAAGAAAAATTAAAGAGAGAGCACTTGGATTTTGTTGGAACAAATAAAAAATTTATAGATTTGGTCCATAATGTAAAAGACACAAGTGATATTAAAGTAGAGGTGCCTGAAGCATTAGATAGTATAATGAGGACTTATCAAAAGGTGGGATTTAAGTGGCTAAAAACTCTTGCTAGCTGTGGATTTGGAGGAATACTAGCAGATGAAATGGGACTTGGTAAAACTCTACAAGCCATAGCCTTTATCCAATCAGAAGTAGAAGGAAATGAAAACAAACAACCATCTCTAGTAGTATGTCCTACATCCCTAGTATATAATTGGAAGGATGAATTAGAAAAATTTGCACCAGCGCTAAACTGTATAGTAGTATCAGGGAACAAAAATCAGAGGGAAGAGCAAAAACAAAACATGGAGGACACTGATGTAGTTATTACTTCCTATGCACTTATACGACGAGATATTGAGGATTATGAAAAAGTAGTGTTTAGATATTGTTTTTTAGATGAGGCGCAACAGATTAAGAATTTTAATTCACTAAATGCACATTCTGTTAAAAATATAAATGCTCAGGGTAAATTTGCAATTACGGGGACGCCTATTGAAAATTCTCTTACGGAGCTTTGGTCAATCTTTGACTTTATAATGCCGGGTTACCTTTTAAAACACAGTGCTTTTTCAAAAAAATATGAAACACCAATTGTGAAAGATGGTAGTCACGAAGCGTTACAAGAACTAAATAATCATGTAAAACCATTTATCCTACGACGGACTAAAATAGAGGTTGCAAAAGAATTGCCATCTAAAATAGAACATAGGATTTCAGTGGAAATGACGGAGGAGCAGAAAAAGGTATATGTAGCCTACTTAAAAGATGCAAAAGGAGAATTAGAAGAAGATATTGCTATGAAAGGGTTTAATAAAAGCAAGTTTAAAGTGTTGTCAATATTAACAAGATTAAGACAGATATGTTGCGATCCTTCTACTTTTATAGAGAATTATTCTGGTGGTAGCGGGAAAATGGAAGCACTAGATGAGATCTTAGAAAATAGTTTGGATGAAGGTCATAGAATCTTAATATTTTCTCAATTTACTACAGTGTTAAAAAACATTTCTAAGAGGTTAGAGACTAAAGAAATAAAATATATGTATCTAGATGGTTCAACTAAGGCCGAGAAAAGAATACAAATGGTTAAAACTTTCAATGAAGGAGACACAGAGGTATTCTTAATTTCTCTAAAAGCAGGAGGTACGGGTATAAACCTCACAGGTGCTGATATGGTAATACATTTTGATCCTTGGTGGAATCCAGCTGTAGAATCTCAAGCTACAGATAGAGCTCATAGAATTGGTCAAAAGAAAACTGTAGAGGTTATAAAATTAATAGCAAGAGGAACTATAGAAGAAAAAATATTTAAGTTGCAGCAAAAGAAAAATGAAATTATTGAGAGTGTTATTAATAATGAAACAGGATCAGAATTATTTCTTTCTCAGATGAGTCAAAATGAAATACAAGATTTATTCCTTTAAAAATAGTTGTCCTAGAACTATGTCAAAGTTCTAGGACAGCTATTTATTTTATTTGTAATCTTATAATTTTACAGTTTGACCGATATCAATAATTTTTATACTTCCGTCATTTATTTCTTCTAGTGTATCACAGGTAACCTCATCATTGTCTTGAGCCAAAATATAGGTTTTATAATGAATTGGAATCATGAATTTAGATTTTGTCATTTTAAACATTTTAAAGCTCTGTTGCGGAGAACAATGCATTTCTTGAAACTCATCAGGTTTATAGCAACCAACAGGCATAATAGCAACATCTGCCATTAAATTTTTATATATATCAGTATAGGCTGTATCTCCAGCAAAAAAAATCTTTTTTGTGCTACTTTCAATTATATATGAATTGCTATCAGCTTTAGTGCCCCAAGGATATCTCCTACCATCATGCTTTGCTCTTAAAGCTTTTATTTTTATGCCACTTGCACTATAGGTTTCATCAGGGCTTAGAAGTATTCTATTTTTAAATCCTAATATCTTCAGTGGATTATCTAAATTGCTTGGAGCGATAACTACAGCACTTTTATTTAATTTCATTAAGGTTGAGTAATTGAAATGATCCATATGACCATGGGACAGTAATATGTAATCAATATTAATTGAAGCTAAGTTTAAAGAAGGTTTAACTAATCGTCTTATTTGACCAAGATTCATGGAGGTCACAGGGTCAGTTACTATAACCACTCCATCTAAATTAATAACTACAGTAGCATGGCCTACCCAATGGATAGAATTTGTTACTAAAGGTTCATAGGAAGGAATAAGGATGGGTTTAAAGTAGGACTTAAAGTTTCTACGGTGTAATTCATACATATATCCAAAGATTTTACCAATTCTAGCAAATGTCATTTTACACCTCTTAATTTTAAAATATATTCATTTATACATATGATTATATTCTTTTATGTAAAGTTTAAACAAATTAAATAAAAGAATTTCTATAATTTAATTATACCATAAGGTACAAAATTTAATAAAAGCACTATATTACATATTAAAAACATGTAATATAGTGCTTTTACTTTAAGTATACCTTTGCATTGTTAATAGACTTTGAGGGAAAGAAAAGTTTTATCCTCCTTCCACTATAATAATATTCAGATTTAACTATAAGCGTGATAGATATCAAGTTTATTTTTAAAAACCTCGGATTTTTATAAAAAGATTACGTATAATCTATATATAGCATAATTTAAAGGGGGGTATTTCGTGAAAAGAAAATTTAAAAGTATAGCAGTAATACTAATGTTAATGATAATAATTAGCTTTGCAGCTGTGGGGTGTGGGGCTAAGAAATCGTCTACAAGTAGTGAAACACCTAGTATGGATGTTTCAAAGGGTAATAGTGGATTAAGTGAGAATAGTGCTGTTGCCCCAAAAGAAGCTGCTAAGCCTGCGACTGATTCAAAGAATAAATTAAATGCTACTGTAGAAGGGCAGGGTAAGATAATAAGGAATGGAACAATACAGATGGAAACATTAAGCTTTGATGAAACAGTAAAGCAGATTTTAAGTAGAACTAATAGTATGGGAGCATATGTGCAAAGTTCTAATGTATCAGGTACGAGTATTGAAGCAAAGCTATCTCAGCAAAGCAGAAGAGGCACATTTATATTAAGAATTCCTAAGACAAAATTTGATAGTTTTATATTAGACATTGGGAATTTAGGAAGCATTACAAATCAGCAAATTTCAACGGAAGATGTAACCTCAGCATATTTTGATACTCAGGCACATTTAAAATCACTAACTATTCAAGAGGAAAGATTACTAGAACTTTTAAAGAAAACTGGTGAACTCAAAGATATAATAGTATTAGAAAAGGAATTAAGTAGTGTTAGATATGAGATTGAAAGTTTATCAGGAACCCTTAAAAAATGGGATAACTTAATAGATTTTTGCACACTAAATATAGAGTTAGTTGAAGTCCATAAAATTAAAGAAAATCCTGTTTCTTTTGTAGATAAAATTGCAAATGGGTTTGTTTCTTCAGTGAAATCACTAGTTGATTTTAGTAAAGGCTTTGTAGTAATTATATCTATATTAATACCTTATTTAATTGTTTTATCTATTATACTTTTAATAATTAGATATATATATAAATATATAAAAAAGGCTAAATAAAGAAGCTTTTAGTCAAAATAATAATATAAAGATAGACGATTTTAAGAAGCATATGAGTATGCTTCTATTTTTTTATCCACAGAAAATCATGAAATTTTTTATTTTATTATGAATATAACCACATAAAACAATAAAATTATAAAACAATATTAAAATAATCCCTAAAGAATAAGAAAAATATATCGAAATATATAATAATATAAAAAATGGAGTGGGGGTTATTTTGTGAAAAAAAATATATTAGTGAAAGAAGATTTAAAAAAGTTAAAAGGTAAAAAATTAAGTTTCCAGGTAATAGCATTGCTTATAATAGCATCATTTTTACCTATATTAGCAATTTCTTTTGGTACATATTATAGTATATCAAAAAATTCAAAGAGTGAATTTGATAATATTGCAAATCAAAGTACAACAAGAGTTAATGAGGCTATAGGTTCATTGTACAAAGCCAACTACGAATCTACAGATATGTTATCCAATGATCCCAATGCCATAATGATTAAGGCGAATCCTGATTCTGAACAATGGTTAATGAAAAGTCTTGAGGGATTTTTAAAAACTCATCCTGATACCTTAGGTATATATCTTGGAACTGTAGACAAGAAAATGTACCTTGAACCTAAGAGTGACTTACCTGCCGGCTATGATCCTACATCAAGAGGGTGGTATAAGGATGCGATTAATAATGAGGGCAAAGTAATTGCAACTAACCCATATCAGGATGCTATCACTAAAAAATATGTAATGACTTTTGCAAAAACAGTTAAAGATAACCAAGGTAAAATTGTAGGTGTAGTTGGTCTAGATATAGACTTAGAACTAATCTCAAATATGGTTGCAGGTGTTAAATTAGGCAATAGTGGTTTCTCAGCTGTATTAGATAGTACCGGAATAATTATAGCACACAAAGATAAAGCTCTATTAGGGAAAGATTTAAAACAAGAAACTTGGATAAAAAACATTATGGACTCCAAGGAAAATAAACTTTTATTAAATATTAATGGAGAAAAATATTTAGTTTATAAGACTTTAGATGAAAAAACTAAGTTAACTACAGTAGGATTTATACCAACAGCAGAACAAGCGGCAAAGATAATGCAAGGACTAACAATACCAATTATAGTTTTAATATTATCTCTTATATTTGTAATTGTAGTGGGAACTTTATTTTCTGGTAAAATAACAAAGCCAATGGATAGGTTAATTACTGTTTTAGCAAAAATTAAGGATGGTGATTTTACTCAAAGGGTGAATCAAAATAAAAATGCTAGCTTAGAAGTACAACAAATTATTGAATCAGTAAATAATATGATAGAGGATATGGTTATAGTTTTAAGGAATGTAGTAGATAGTTCAAATAAAGTTAAGGAATCAGCAGAGTCTTTAGCGGCTACTACTCAGGAATCAAATGCTGTGGGAGATGAGGTAGCAAGAGCAGTGCAACAAATTGCACAAGGGGCAAATGAGCAGTCTCAAATTCTAGAGGAAAGTGTTAATTATTCTGCTACCTTAGGAGAGGAAGTAAATAAAACTACTATTAATGCTAAAAATATGATTAAAGCATCCTTAGAGGTTAAACAATCAACAGAGGAAGGTATTATTGTTGTTAATAATTTAAGAACTGTATTTGAGGAAAACACTAAGGCTAATGATGAAGTAGCTAAGAAGGTAGAAATTTTAGCTGAGAATTCTAATAAAATTAGCGCTATAACTGATACTTTAAAAGCAATAACCGAACAAACAAATCTATTAGCCTTAAATGCTAGTATAGAGGCAGCGAGAGCAGGAGAAGCAGGAAGAGGATTTGCAGTTGTTGCAGATGAGGTTAGAAAGCTTGCAGAGCAATCTTCAATTTCTGCCTCTGAAATTGATAAGGTAATAAGTGTAATAAGGACAAGTGTTAATGGAGTATTAGAGCAAATAATACATTCTAAAGAGTTAAACACTAAAACTGATAGGAGTGTTCAAACTACTAATGAAACCTTTAGGAAAATTGAAGGAGCAATGGAATTACTTCAAAAGGACATGAACAGTGTAGATAATTCACTAAAAGAAATAAATAATTATAAAGATAAGGTAAGTGAAAAGATCGAAAATGCTTCATCTGTATCACAAGAGACGGCAGCAACCTCAGAAGAGGTAAGCGCATCTACAGAAGAACAAGCTGCAGGACTTCAAGAAATAGTAAATGCTGCAGAAAACTTAAACGCTCTTGCTGAAAATTTAAGAGAAGGTATTAGTAAATTCAAAATATAGTAAAGTTTTATTTCAGGAGGCGCCTAGTTAATCTAGGTGCTTTTTTTATTAAACTTATAATATTTATTATTAAGGAATAATTAGAACAAGTTATTTTATAATATCCAATAGTATGATATATTAATATTAGGAAATTTATATAAATGATTTCTAATATCAAATAAAAACATTGGTGGGTTACTTTAATAAAATAACTGTAGAAGGAAGGCGTTTTCATGAAAATTTATTCCTGGAATGTAAATGGCATAAGAGCTATAAAAGATAAAGGGTTTATTGAATGGGTTACAAAAGAACAACCAGAGATTTTATGTATTCAAGAGACAAAAATTCAAGAAAATCAAATAAGTGAGGAACTTAAAAATATACAAGGTTATTACTCATATTTTTCCTGTGCAGAAAAGAAGGGTTATAGTGGTGTAGCTACGTACACTAAGCAAAAACCGATATCTGTTTGTCATGGTATTGGAATAGAAAGATTTGATAGTGAAGGTAGAATATTAATTACTGAATTTGAAGATTTTACTCTACTTAACATATATTTTCCTAATGGTCAGAAGGATGAAATAAGATTAAATTATAAAATGGAATTTTATGATGCACTATTAGACTATTGTGAAACACTTAGGGAAGATGGGAAAAAGTTAATTATTTGTGGAGACTACAATACTGCACATAATGCAATTGATTTAAAAAATCCAAAGGCAAACGAAAAGTATTCAGGGTTCTTACCTATAGAGAGAGCTTGGATGGATAAATTTATATCGCACGGTTATGTCGATACTTTTAGATATTTTAACGAAGAACAGGTAAAATATTCTTGGTGGAGCTATAGATTTAAGGCTAGAGAAAAAAATGTAGGCTGGAGAATTGATTATTTCTTCGTAACTGAGAATTTGTTGCATACAATTAAGGAAGCTGATATTTTAAATGAGGTTGTAGGCTCGGATCATTGTCCTGTGTGCATTATTTTATAGATAAATCTCCCTTTAAATAGAGCATTTGCAGATTATTTATCTGCAAATGCTCTATTTATAGTGAGATTTTTAATGTGAATTACTATTTAGAAGTTTCTAACGGGATAATTTCTTGAATTATATCTTGAATATTTTAATGCTAGTTTCAAGGTCCTTAGCCATCTCTCTTAACTGCTTAATTGAAATGGACATTTTATCAATAGTAGTTGTTTGCTCTTGGATAGATGCAGCAACCTCTTCTGTAGCAGCAGCACTTTCCTCTGAAACTTTAGTTATGTTTTCGGAACTCATTGATAAATTTTCAATAATTTCATTTGAATACAATATATTTTTTGTTACCAAGCTTAACTTGGTTTTAGTGTGGTCAAATGCTTCAAGAATTTCAGTAAGTGCCTTGTCAACATTTTGTACATTAATTGTACCCTTTTGTGTTTCTGAACTTCCTTCTTCAATTGAAGACAGTGCGATTTTAGCATTCTGTTGGGTGTTTTGAATAAGTTTTTTTATGCTATTAGAGGATTCCATAGTTTCCTCAGCTAATTTTCTTACCTCCTCAGCAACCACAGAGAAACCTCTACCAGCCTCACCCGCTCTTGCTGCCTCAATTGATGCATTGAGTGCTAATAAATTGGTTTGGGAAGCAATAGTGTCTATAAACTCAACAATATTTCCAATTTCATCTGAAGTCTTTTGAAGGGTTTCTATTACTGAGGCAGAGTAATCTACTTTGTTTTTTATAACTTTTATTTGAGTTATAAGATCATTCATTTTACTTCGTCCATCAGTAGCAAGAGAGCTTGTTTCATCTGCAGTTTGGACAACACTGGTTATTTCAGCTTTAATAGTTTCCATATTATTTACAATTTCTTTAGTGTTTTTTGAAATATCTTCAGTGGCGATAAATTGCTTTTCTGAACCAGATGCTAATTCTTGCGTGGCCATAGCAATTTGATTGGAAACCATGGAGCTTTGCTGCCCCGAGTTTAAAAGCTGGTCAGCAGAAGATAATAAAAGCCCAGAAATACTACTAATTTGTTTAGTCATACTGCGAAGATTAACAATCATTTCATTAAAGCTTATACCTAAAAGTCCTATTTCATCCTTAGATTTTATTTCAATCTCATTTGTTAAGTCTCCCTTAGAAACATCTTTGGCAATAATCACTAATTTTTTTAATGGGTTAATAAATCTTGATACTAAAAATACTAGTATTAATGAACCTAATAAGAAAGAAATTAGTGTTATTAAAAAAGAACTTGTTAATACAGAATTAATAGCAGATTGAACATTTTTCATAGAAAGAGCTATATCCACAGCTCCTACATGCTTGCCATTTTCTGAAAGGGGAACTAACACTTCATAAACTTTCTCCACGTCTTTATACATAAAAGTAGAGTCGTACTCTTTGCCATCTTTCGCAGCGGCTATACTTCCTACATCATTTAATGTCTTACCTATTCTATCCTTTTCGGTGTGTGTAATTACTTTTAGATCCTTTCCTATAGTTAAACCATATGCTATGTTTTTATCCTTACCTATTTCATCAATAAGAGCTTGAGGACTTACAGAATTAAGAATAGTATTAACTTTATTAGCAACAATTCCGATTTGAACAAATCCCCCATTTGCCATAGCCACAGCGCCATATTTATAAAAAGTATCTTTTGAATTTCCGCTTGGTCGTATGCTTTCAACTACCTCAGCATCTTTATTTTTTAATATTTTTTGAACTGCGCTGTCTTGTGGATATATATATTTTAAATTAGCAGGCATATTAGAAAATATAATAACCCCCTTGGAATCAGAAATATTAATTTCGTCAATGTTTAATCTTTTAGAAATTTTTATAAGATATTCATTTGAAATATTAGGTGCAATACCTATAATATAAGATGAGCTAATAATTTTTTCATTTAGTAATGTATCCAGTTCTTTTGAGATAGTTTGATTAGAAACAAGTCTTTGCTGAATTTGTTTAACAATTATGTTTCCATCGGATTTCATTTGAACTTCCATTTTGTTTTTTACAATTGACACCATAATAAGGCAAAAAATAAGTAATGTTGTAAAAAGTACTAAAAGTGAAGATGCTACTATTTTAAATTTCAAAGATAGATGTACAGATTTTGTTTTAGCTTTAGTTTCCATAATAATTTAGTCCCCCTTGTGTTTTCTTTAGTTATTAATTGAATTATTTATGAACTTAGATATAAATACTATAATAATATAATATAAAATATGATAAAATACAATAAAAATAATCATATTTTGATAAATTTTAACAAATTCCAAATTATTTTATTGTTATCTAATAGTAAAAGTTGACAATTAAATTTAATCAATAAAATTATAGGATAAATTTAAAACATTTCAGTGTATAATAATATTATATGTACCCAGGTTATAGTTTTAGATACTGGGTTTCTTAAATGAAAGGAAGTTATAATTATGAACAATGAGAAAAACTTATATCCTGTGAAATTAAAAAAGAAATATGGGTATATAGATAAGGAAGGCAATATAGTTATAGAAAGCAAATTCGATTATTCAGAGGAGTTTGAAGGTGACCTAGCAATAGTTGCAAAAGATGAAAAGTATGGCTTTATTAATAAGGTTGGAGAGTTTGTAATAGAACCTGCATATGATGAAGTTCAGCAGTTTAGTGAAGGTTTTGCAGCAATAAAATTAGATGGTAAGATGGGTTATATTGATTTAAGTGGGAAACTTATAGTGGAGCCTAAATATGAAGACGCTAATTTTTTTATGGAGGGAAGGGCTGCAGTAAAAAGTGGATATATGTGGGGATATATTGATGAAGAAGGTAAAGAAGTAATTCCTACGAGCTTTTTAGATGCTAACGATTTTAGTGAAGGCCTGGCGGCAGTACAAATAGGTGGTAAAATAGCTTATATAGATAAATATGGTAAAGTTATAATAGATGCAATTTATGATTATGCCTATGCATTTAATGGTGGTATAGCACCCGTTTGTGTTAATGGAAAGTATGGCTATGTAAGCAATAGTGGAGATGTGGTTATACCACTTAAATATAATGTTTGTAGAGAATTTAATGAGGGCCTGGCACCAGTTGAAATCAGGGGTAAATACGGGTTTCTAGATAGAAAGGGAGATATTATAATAAAACCTGCGTTTCAATGGGTAGATAGATTTTATAATGGTCTAGCTGTAATTACTGAAAATGAAAAATATGGTTGTATTGATAAAAATGGCAGTGTTATAATACCTACTGTGTTTGAAGATATAGATATTATGAGTGAAGGTTTATTGGCTGCTCAAATAGGAGAAAAATGGGGTTATATAGATTGCACTGGCCAAATAGTTATAGAGCCAAGTTTTGAAGAAGCCTATGAATTTACTTATGGTATTGCAAGAGTCGAAATTGGTAAAAAAATTGGATATATTAATAAATTAGGGGAATTCATTTGGAAAATGCAATCTTAAACTAATTTAAAGTATAAGGCATCTAGAAAATAACAAGTATATAAACTAGTTATTTTTAGATGCCTTAGTTGATGTTTTTATTATTTTAGCTTTTAAAAAGTATATAGGAACTTTTATAATATAAATTAATAGTATATAAATAAAAGTTATTATTAATTTTTATTTAAAGAAATGTTATAAATAAACTTAACCTAGCATAGTTATATGGTAAAAGTAGCAACCTATAGGGGGAGTTGTACAATGAAAGTTCTATTGTGCGTTAGACAAGATTATTTTAAAAATTTTGCAGGTGATTCTATGCAAGTAATTAAGACAGCTGAAAACCTACGCAAATTAGGGGTAACCGTAGATATAAATGATGGTGGCATATATGACTATTCTGATTATGATATAGTACATTTATTTAATATTGCTACTACAGGAGAAACATACAGATATTATAAGATTGCACATTTTTATAAAAAAAACTTAGTGATATCTCCAATGCATATGGATTTGAAAAAATATAATATGATAAATAATAAAATTGAAAGTATTAAGCTATATGAAAGGTGTAATAGTTATAAAAAGGAAATTTTAAAAAAGAGTAAAATTGTATTTTGTAATAGTGAATTAGAAAGGTCTCTTATACAGAATGAGTTTAATGTGAACACGGATTATAGAGTCATATACAATGGTGTAGAAGTAGAAAATGAAGATATACCACTATATAATTTTACTGAGAGATATAATTTAAATAATTATGTTTTATGTGTGGGAAGAATTTGTGAGAGTAAAAACCAACTTGCATTATGCAACGTATGTGATCAATTAGGAAAACAGTTAGTTTTAATAGGAAGTGGAAATGACAATGAGTATCTTAAAAAATGTACCGATTTTAAGAATGTAATATATTTGGGATTTATGGATAGCTATAATGTATATAATGCCTATAGATTTGCAAAAGTACATGTGAACCCAAGTTTTGTAGAAATGCCGGGCTTATCATCACTGGAGGCAGCAGCAAGTGGCTGTAATATAGTTTCAACACAAGAAGGCTGTGCTAGTGAATATTTCAAAGATATGGCTATATATTGTGATCCATATGATAACAATAGCATCTTAAGTGCAGTAAAAAGTGCATTTGAAAAACGCAAGGGTAGCAAATTAAAAAATTATGTTAATGAAAATTATAATTGGGAGAAATCAACAAATGAATTATACAAAAGTTATTTAGAAATTCTTCATTAGACAATATTATAATCTAAGAGATTTTTCTTATATTATGCTTTAACTAAAAGTATATATTGCTGGAATGCTTTCACTTCGCTAAGTAATTCTATAATTTATTTTATCTGCAGTTGCTAAAAAATTCAAACTCGCTAACGCTCAAACATGAATTTTTCTTAACGCATCTGCAGATAAAATAAATTGTGAATTACTAGAGCTTATTCAAATGCATTCTGCGCAATATATACTTTTGTTAGCATAATACAAGAAAAATACCTAAGCTTAAAAAGCATTATATTCGTTGAGTAATTCTATAATTTATTTTATCTGCAGCTGCTAAAAATTAATAAATGGACTGGCTCATGTCCGCCATTCTTTCCTCAGATGCCTTTTTTCTGAAAATCATTACCGTGCCGATTGCAACAAGTATAGATACTATGACCGTAAGTACACCTGTTTCTCCCACATAATAAGACTTGTTAATGCTACTAGTTAATGTCCCAAAGATAGCCTGATCGAAATAGTTATGGCTTGCATGAAGTAAAATGGCAGGCAAGACACTCTTGGACTTTAATCTCAAAACTGACATTATTACTGTTATGGCAATTACTTCAATCACAAACATCGGCAATTTAAACCATAGTGGCGTCCCCGGCAGATATAATCCCGCAATAATAATCGGCATATGCCATACAGCCCAAATTAGTCCGCTGACAATAACCGCTATCTTAACGTTCCAAATTTTTGTTAATTGTGGCAGAAGGAAACCTCGCCAACCGATTTCTTCTCCAGCTGTAGCTATAATTGATGTAAAAATCCCTATAATAAGTGTAATCACTGTAACCACAGAACGATGACTTAATTTATTTGTATACGATGAAGAAACCGCAGAGAGCGTGCTTAAATCACCTGTAAATGATTGTTTGTTTATCATCCAATAGATACCATATGACAAACCTAAATATACGATGGGTACAACAATTGCAGTCAAGATGAAAGATACCTTACATTTATTCCATCCAAGTATTTTCTCTTTTTTATAATATTTTCTACATACAATAAAGGCAGCAATTGCTGGACACCACATCAATAATAAAGATATTCCTGATCTGGTAGCCGCCTCTCCGCCCCTAATCCAAATAACATAAATGATACTACTCAACACAAACGTAATAATTAAAAATGCAATAACAGACTTCTTTTCTTTCATAGATTCTCATCCTTTATTTTTACAATTATGACATTGTTTAATTGTACAGGACTTAAATACATATTGCAAATATTTGGTATTGTTACGTATAAATTACATTGATAAAATTTCTTATATTATGCTTTAACGAAAAGTATATATTGCTGGAATGCTTTCACTTCGCTAAGTAATTCTACAATTTATTTTATCTACATCTGCTAAAAATTCAAACTCGCTATCCCCTTAGTATTCCTCATGGGCACACAACAATTCTCAATTGTTGTGCGCTCAAACATGAATTTTTCTTAACGCATCTGCAGATAAAATAAATTGTGAATTACTATAGCTTATTCAAATGCATTCTGCACAATATATACTTTTGTTAGCATAATATAAGAAAAATTATCTAAGATTAAAAATGTTTAGATACTATTTTTAGTCTCCAATGAAGATTGTTATCTAGGAAACTAAACAATTAATAATTGTTTAGGAGTTATAATGCATTTCGTACATAAAGTATATATTTAGCTCTATCTAAAGGATTAACACCAATTCTTTCTCTTATGGATCCTATTTCTAAGGAGCAAGGCTCATAACTCAAAAATCCAGTTGTCATTATTCCTTTCCCTGAGGAAATTTTTCCTAATTCTCCTGGATATTCAAGTGAGGTGGATACAGGCATTTTTCCTTCTATTGTAAAAGTACCGTTGTGTATAAATGGAGTTTCAAAGCTCCCACGCATTTTAATAATATCATTTAAAATCCTTCCCCCTACATTTTCAGGTACAGTAATCCTAAACTTAATTATTGGTTCCAGGAGTGTAGTGCCTATTTCATTTAGGCCTCTCATGATGCCCATGGCTGCAGAGGTGGCAAAGTCTCCCGAACGTGAATGCATAACATGGTCTTCACCGTAAGTAAAGGTTATCTTTAAATCTGTCACTGGCCAACCGTATATACATTGACTTAAAATTTGATCTAAATTATCTTCTATTTCTCGTTGATACTTTATCTTTACTTTTTCAGTTCTTACCTTAGATTCATAGATAAGACCAGTTCCCCTTGGTAGTGGCTCAATTAAAAATTCAACTATAGCCCAACAGGGTTTGGGCATAGTATAACGAGATTCGCCATATCCACTTGCTATAGGAGTTTCTTTGTAGATAACAGATGGTGGACCAAAGGTAACTTGTAGGTTAAATCTTTCCATTAAAATAGCTTCAATATATTCGATTTGAATCTTACCCATAATCCGAAGATGAAGTTCTTTCTTTTCTTTTATCCATTGCATGTTAAGAAGAGGGTCCTCCTCTTGTAGTATAGTTAAAGCTTCAACTAAAGCTATATAGTCTTCTTGAATTTTCGAATAAATTCTTAATGTAAGAAGTGGGATCGTAATTGTTTGGAGACTAGGAATATGAGTTTTGCTTCCAAGGATATCGTAGGTACTACAATTTAAGCCACTCAGCATTACCAAATCACCGCTGCTAGCTGATTTTACATCAATTTGTTTTTGATTAATCAATTTTTTTATCATAGTAATTTTTTCGCTTTTACCATTAGTTACATTAAAAATATCATCTCTAGTAGATATTGATCCACTAAATATTTTAATATGAGCTATTTTACCTAAGGTTTTGTTATGGGAGATTTTGTATACTAGTGCTGAGAGCTCGGAATCATCTAAATTCTCTGGACCTGGAAGATAATCTATTATGCCGTCGAGTAGTTCCTTAATTCCTTCACCTCTTAGTGCAGTACCATAAAGCACAGGGTAGATTTTACCTTTAATAGCTTGGGCCAATATCTCATCCTTTATCATGCCCAGGGTTAAAGTACCTTCGAAAAATTGCTTGAAAAACCTTTCGTTATAATTACCTAACATATCTATTATATCTTCAAGTAACTGTTTGTGGGCAACCTCTTTTATTTCTGACATATTTTTTACGTAATTTATATTATCAAATACGTTGCATACAATAAACTCGTTATTTTTTTCATATACGACTTGTAGTGGTACAAGATCCTTTGTTAGAAGCTTTTTCATATCTAAAATAGTTTTAGAGGGTGAGGCTCCCATACGATCTAGTTTATTTATAAAGAATATTGAAGGTGTATTTAATTCCTTTAAAGCATTAAAGTACACTTCTGTTTGAGGTTGTACTCCTTCTACTGAGGACAATACCACTATAGCTCCATCTAGAACACCTATACTTCTTTCTACTTCAGAACTGAAATCAATATGCCCAGGAGTATCTATAACATGGATATTAGTTTCTTTGTAAGTAAGATCAATTTCAGAAGCTTTTACTGAAATACCTCTTTGCTTTTCAATATCTAAAGAATCTGTATGGGTTGTACCTTTATCTACGCTGCCTAATATTCTGCTACAACCACTTTGGTAAAGTAATTGCTCTGTTAAAGTTGTTTTTCCAGCATCAACATGGGCAACTATTCCAATATTTCTAATACTACTTTTTACTGTCATATATATATATCTCCATTAATCAATTTTTTTAGACTAATCATCCCCGAAAAAATAATAAGGATGTCAGCGAGTCTATTTTTTATTATATTCTATTATTTTTATTGTGTCTATTAGTATGAAATATGAGCAATATTAATATAAAATGTTATAATCTCTTAATTTATTACAACATTTACTGTATAATAAAATATAGAACACTAATTAGGAGAGATGCAAATGGATAAAATTGAATTACTAGCCCCTGCCGGAAGTATGGAAAGCGTAACTGCAGCAGTGCAAATGGGTGCAGATGCAGTTTATATAGGAGGAAGCAAGTTCTCAGCAAGGGCTTATGCTTTTAATTTCGATAATGAGAATATCACCCTGGCTGTGGACTATTGCCACATATATGGAACTCGCGTGTATGTTACTTTAAACACCTTAGTGAAGGATAATGAATTAAAAGAAATTATGGAGTATGTAGGCTTTTTATATAGCGTAGGAGTAGATGCACTGATAGTTCAAGATACGGGACTCATATATTTAATAAGAAATAATTTTCCGAATTTTGAGATTCACGCTTCTACACAAATGACAGTGCATAATGGTGAAGGTGCATTATTTTTAACAAATATGGGTTTTAAAAGAATAGTTCTATCAAGAGAACTTAGTTTAAAAGAAATTGATTACATATCAAATACCCTAAAAGTAGAAACAGAAGTTTTTGTTCATGGAGCACTATGTATATGTTATTCAGGGCAATGCCTTATGAGTAGCATTATAGGTGGTAGAAGTGGAAATAGAGGTAGATGCGCACAACCCTGTAGATTACCATATACACTAATAGATAAAAATACTAGTAGAGAGCATAAAGCATATCTTTTAAGCCCTAAAGATATTTGTACTTTAGATAACTTAAAAGACATAGTTGCAACAGGTACATCTTCACTAAAAATTGAAGGAAGAATGAAAAAACCAGAATATGTTTCAGGTGTAGTGGAGATATATAGACGTGCAATAGACAATGTCTATAACAGTAAAATACAAAAGTTAGATGAGGATACTAAAGTTTTAACACAATTATTTAATAGAGAAGGGTTTTCAAAGGCGTATCTATATGGTAATAGTGGAAAAGACATGATGGCATATAAAGTGCCTAAGAATTCTGGAATTCTAATAGGAAAAGTTGATGTTGATTTATCAATAACTCTTTTAGAAAAGGTAGCTTTGAAAGATGGCATAATGTTTAACGAGGATGGGCTTGCTATTTCAAAAATTATTGTTAATGGAATGGAAGTTCCAAAAGCAGTAATGGGAGATAGGGTTTTATTAAAACCAACTAAATTTAAAGCAGGGGACTTTTTATATAAAATTTCTGATGTGGAATTAATGAGTGAGCTTTCAAAAAGTTACAGTGATGCATTTGGTAGAAAAATAGAATTAAATCTTTCAATAGATTTTAGTGTAAACAAACAACTGCACATAAGCACTAGTTACATGGGAAAGAACTTTAAAGCTTTCGGGGAAACCGTTCAAGCAGCCTTAAATAAACCATTAGATAGAGAGCGTATTATAAAAAATCTTTCTAAAACAGGGGATACTCCTTTTAAAATAAATGAAGTGAATTTTGAAAACTTTGAAGATGGTTTTGTACCAATGGCTGCATTAAATTCAATACGACGAGAATTAACACAGGATATTCAAAATTATTTAATAGGAAAGTATAAAAGAGAAAAAATCGCCACACAAATTAATTATGATAAAAAACATAGTTTAAAAGAGGCAAAGAACAATTTAGAACTTGAGGATAAGAAAGCAAGCAATATGCCAGAGACACTTATATATGTAAGTAATGAGCAGCAGCTAAGCGCAGTACTAGAAATGGGCTTTGATAATATTGCTATAAATCCTCTTATGAGAGAGTGTAACATAAGTTTTAATAAGTATGATGTGAATATTTATCTTAAGGTACCTAATATTATCAAGAGTGAATTTGAAAGTGTTTGTGAGTTTATTGAAAATAACTTGGGCAGCATAAAAGGTATTATTACAGCTAATTTAGGAATAATAAATAGATTTAACAAGAGAATAAGTATAATTGGAGATTATAAATTAAATGTTTTTAATAGTTATGCAGGAGATTTTTATAAGGATTTCCTAACGGGAACTTGTATTAGTGCTGAGTTAAACCAAAAGGAAATTAAGGAAATAGGGAGTAAAAGTTTACTTCCACTGCAAATTATGGTTTACGGGAAATATGAACTTATGGTTAGTGAATACTGTGCTATAGGAAGTGTTTTTGGTAACAAAAGCGAGAATCAAACTTGCGCCCTGAAATGTACTAGTGGATGTTATACACTTAAAGACAGAATGAGTGAAGAGTTTAGGATTAATACTGATAAATATTGTAGAAGTTATATTTATAATAATGTGCCAGTAAATTTGATTTCTAACATGACAGAAATATTGAAAAACAATATTTTCTGTTTTCGATTAGATTTTATCCATGAAAATTACGAAGAAACGCTTGAGGTTCTTAGAAATTATATTAAAAGAACTTGGAGCACAGAATTTAAGAATTATACAAGGGGCCACTATAAAAGAGGCGTGGAATAAAGGAAAGACGGTGAAATCGTGAATACTAAATCATTAAGGGTTTTAGAATATTATAAAATTAAAGACAAAATTAAAGAATATACACATACTACTGCTGGTAAGGATATTATAGAAAAATTAGAACCTTACACTAATATTTATGAAGTACGCGAACACTTGCAAGAAACTAATGAGGCACTACTTCTTTTATCTAAGAAAGGGAGTGCACCTTTTGAAGGAATATATGACGTTCGAGATGCCATAAGCAGGGCATCTAAAGGTGCGTCGCTTATGCCCACACAATTACTCCGAATAGCTCAAATGCTTAGGTGTGCTAGATTATTTCAGAATTATGTTGGTAACAAAGGTGGAGAAACTTCTAGAGTTTTAGAAGATATTTGCATTGGAATTGTTCCGATAAAAAAACTAGAAGATGAAATTTTCATAGCTATAATAGGTGATGATGAAATTTCTGATAGGGCTAGTAGTTTACTATTCAATTTAAGAAGATCATTAAAAGAGAAGAATGCTTCCGTAAAGGAAAAGGTAAATTCACTTGTTAGATCTAATGCAAAATATCTTCAAGAAAGTCTTTATACTATTAGAGGAGATAGATATGTAATTCCCGTTAAAATAGAACATAAAGGCAGTGTTCCTGGTATTGTGCATGATCAGAGTTCTTCTGGAGCTACATTATTCATTGAACCAATGAGTTTAGTGAATTTAAATAATGAAATCAAAGAAATCATGTTAAAGGAAAAAGCTGAGGTTGAAAGAATTTTAGCTGAATTATCCTATAAGATATATGAAAATATAAATATTGTTACAAACAATGCAAATATAGTATGGGAATTAGATTTTATTTTTGCTAAAGCAAGATATGCAATAGAAATTAATGCTATTATCCCGAGTGTTAATGATGAGGGGATAATAGATATAATTGAGGCCCGGCACCCTTTGATAGACGCTAAGGTAGTAGTACCAAGTAATATTTACTTAGGAAGAGGATTTACCTCACTAGTTATAACAGGACCCAATACTGGTGGTAAAACAGTAACTTTAAAAACTGTAGGCTTAATCCAGTTAATGGCTATGAGCGGGATTCTAATTCCAGCTAGAGATGGATCAATAGTAAGTTTTTTCAATGAAATTTTCGCAGATATAGGTGATGAGCAAAGCATAGAACAAAGCTTATCTACTTTTTCATCTCATATGACAAATATAGTTAATATAATTGAAAAAGCAGATAAAAAAACATTGGCTTTATTTGATGAATTAGGAGCTGGAACAGATCCCACAGAGGGAGCAGCACTTGCCGTTTCAATTCTAGAAAATTTAAGAGCAAGAGGGACAAAAGTAGTTGCAACTACACATTATAGTGAATTAAAAGGATATGCACTAAAAACCACAGGTGTGGAAAATGCCTCTGTAGAATTTAATGTGGACACACTAAGCCCTACCTACAGATTAATAATTGGAGTGCCAGGTAAATCAAATGCTTTTGAGATTTCTAAGAGGCTCGGCTTACCTGATTATATTATAAAAGATGCTAGAGAAAACATTTCGAGTGAAACCTTAGAGTTTGAAGAATTAGTTCAAAGTCTTCAAGAAAAGAGCATAAAGGCAGAAAGAGATGCTAGGATGGCAGAGGTTTTGAAACTAGAGGCTAGTAAGCTAAAAGATAAATATCAAGAAAAATTATATAAACTTGAAAACATTAGAGAAAATGCAATGTATGAAGCTCAAAGAGAAGCAAAAAGATTAGTAAGAAATGCTAAGGAAGAATCTGATGTTATCCTTAAAAACATGAGAGAATTAGAAAAATTGGGATTCCCATCCGAAGCAAGACAAATGCTTGAAGAGGAAAGAATGAAAATTAAAGATAAGCTTGAAAGCTTAGATAAACATGTACAAAAAAACGAAGAAGAACTAGGAGAAAAGCTAAAGACGGTAAAAGAAGGTCAAGAGGTATATTTACCATCTCTTAACCAAAAGGTTATTGTAATTTCAAAACCTGATAGTAGAGGTGAAGTACAAGTTCAAGCAGGTATTATGAAGATAAATGTTAAAGTAGATGATTTACGGGTATCGAAGATTACGCAAGAAGAAAAGAAAAAGGCGAAGATAAATAAGAGAGAGCTTAAGCTAAATTTAAGAAATGTATCCACCTCCGTAGATTTAAGAGGTATGGATGCGCAGGAGGCTATATATACTGTTGATAAGTATTTAGATGACGCTTATTTAGGAGGACTTAAAGAAATTACCATTATACATGGTAAAGGCACAGGAGTTCTAAGAAATACTATTACAGATATGTTAAAGAGACACGGCCACGCTAAAGCTTACAGACTAGGGAATTATGGTGAAGGCGGTAGCGGAGTTACTGTAGTAGAACTTAAATAGCTCGACCTTAATTAATGGTGGATAAAGGAGGGTGAGGGTATGATTATTGTAAGTGCTTGTTTATGTGGCATTAATTGTAAGTATAATGGTGGCAATAATTTAGATGCAAGTGTGTTTAAACTAATGCAAGAAGGAAAAGCAATACCAGTTTGTCCAGAGCAACTAGGGGGACAAGAAACTCCTAGGGCTCCACATGAAATTATAAATGGAAATGGACAGGACGTATTAATGGGCAAAGCTAAAATTTTTGGACGGGAACATGATGTTGATGTAACCGCAGAGTTTATAAAAGGTGCCTATGAAACACTAAAAATTGCTCAAGCAGTTTCCGCTAGTATTGCTATTTTGAAGGCAAGAAGTCCTTCTTGTGGAGTTTCGCAAATATATGATGGAACTTTTAGTGGAACTAAAAGAAATGGAAATGGAGTTACAGCGCAGTTATTATTATCAAGAGGTATAAAAGTTTATACAGAAGAAAATTTAGATGAATTAAAATTAACTAAGGGGGAATAAGATATGAATTATAAAGATGTTTTAAAAGAAGCTAGAGAGAATTTAAATAAGAGCTGCAGAGTATGCCCTATATGTAACGGAGTTGCATGTGCGGGCGAGGTACCTGGAATGGGTGGAAAAGGAACTGGAGATGCTTTTAAAATTAATATAGAGGCATTACAAGCTTATAAACTTAATATGAGAACTATACATGATGCTAAAGACCCTGATACGTCATTAGAATTATTTGGGCGAAAAATGGATATACCTGTGTTTGCGGCTCCCGTATCTGGAACAACTTTAAATATGGGTGGTAAATTTAGTGAAGAAGAGTATATATCTTGGGTTATTAGTGGATGCCTCTCGGGAGGAATTTTCCCTATGGTAGGAGATACTGCTGTAGATTCCTTTCTCACAACCAATCTTTCTGAATTAGAAAAACAGGGTGGAAATGGAATCGCAATTATAAAACCTTGGGAAAATGCAAATGTTATAGAAAAAATTAAATTAGCAGAAAAAGCAGGTGCATTTGCTATAGGTATGGACATAGATGCTTGTGGCCTTATTACCTTGGCCCTTGCTGGTAAACCAGTTATGCCTAAAACTGTAGAAGAAATTAAAGAAATTGTCGAATCTACTAAGCTACCATTTATTCTTAAGGGGATAATGACGCCAGATGAAGCAAAACTTGCAGTGGAAGCAGGAGTAGCTGCAATTGTAGTGTCAAATCATGGAGGAAGAGTATTAGACCAAACTCCTGGAGTCGCAAATGTTCTTAAGGGAATTGTGGAGGCAGTTAAAGGTAAAGTAATTATTTTAGCTGATGGCGGAGTTCGAAGTGGAGCAGATATACTTAAAATGATAGCACTAGGTGCAGATGCTGTACTTATTGGTAGGCCGATTGTGGTGGCATCCTTTGGGGGTAAGGCAGAAGGCGTAAAATCATACATTGATCTCTTGAAAAGCGAATTAAAATCATCAATGGTACTTACTGGGTGTAAATCCATTAAAAGTATTACTAATAGAATTTTATATTAAATTTTCACCAAAAGTCACTGAAATATTGTGGCTTTTTTTGATTTGTTCTGATTCCTTTAGCAGGTTGAATTGACAAAAGAAAATCATGCATTATACTGAAATTATGAATATAAAAAATCTTCTATCAAGATGCAGGGGGTCTTACAAATGTTTATGAATATTAATGAAGTACAAGAATTTATAAAGTTAAATAATATTAAGTTTATAGATTTCAAAGTAGTAACGCTACAAGGCAGATGGAATCATTTAACTATACCTATTGAAAGGCTATCAGAAAAGACTTTTTCTGAAGGAATAGGATTTGATGGATCAAGCTATGGATATTCAACTATAGAAGATTCAGATATGAGATTTATTCCTGACATGACTACAGCTTTTGTTGATCCCTATTGCAAAATACCAACTTTGAGTATGATTGCAAATATGTACACCCTTGGTAAAAACGAAGGAAGATTTTCTGGCGATCCAAGATATATTGCTGAAAAAGCAGAAAAATACATGAGAGAATTAGGCATTGCTGATGAATATGTAATAGGACCGGAATTTGAATTTTATATATTTGACCATATAAATTTTGAAGTTACAACTCATCATCAAGAGGTTTTCATAGATTCTAAGCAAGCACCATGGAATAGCAATAATAAAGAGCAGAATTTTGGATATAAGGCACCTTTCCAAAAAAGCTATCATTTAGGATTACCCTACGATATTAATAATGATCTAAGAAGTGAAATGTGTTTAAAATTAGAAGAGATGGGTATAGCCGTTAAATATCATCACCATGAAGTCGGATCCGCTGGTCAACTTGAAATAGAAGTTGAATTAGAGAAAATGAGTAAAATGGCCGATGCTACAATGATGGCAAAATATTTAATTAAAAATGAAGCAGTAGCTCACGGTAAAACTGCTACTTTTATGCCTAAACCATTATTTGGGGAAGCAGGAAGTGGAATGCATGTTCATATGCTTTTAAGAAAAAATGGGAAAAACCTTTTCTTTGATGAAAATGGATATTCTAAAATGAGTAAAACTGCGCTTTATTTCATTGGTGGAATATTAAAGCATTCTAAAGCATTACTTGCATTTACTAATCCCTCAACCAATTCTTATAAGAGATTAGTACCAGGTTTTGAGGCGCCGGTATCAATTTGCTTTGCTACAGGAAACAGAAGTGCTGTAATAAGAATTCCAGGATATGTTAAAGATCCGGAAACTAGAAGATTTGAATTTAGACCGTCAGATGCTACAGCAAATCCATATTTAGCATATTCTGCACTGCTTATGGCTGGTATTGATGGTATTACAAATAAAATTGATCCCACCATGGAAGGATTTGGACCATACGATGTAAACGTTTTTGACTTACCCGTGGAGGAAAGAGAAAAAATTGAAGTATTACCAAGATCTCTAGAAGGGGCGCTTGAAGAACTTAAAAGTGATTCTAGTTTTTTATTAAAAGGTGGCGTGTTTGATGAGCATTTTATTAATACCTGGATTAAGGTCAAATATGAAAAGGAAATAAAAAAGGTAATGCCAGTTCCATCACCAATAGAATTTCAATTGTACTATGATTTATAGTTTTTAATATTTATTATTTTTAGGTAAGAGGAAGGGGTTAGATTATGATTAAAAGACTTGATGAGTTAATAGAACTTGCTATAGGCAAAGATAAAAAAATATTATCAGTAGCGGTAGCACAAGATAGTATAGTTTTGAAGGCTGTGGTAGAAGCAGTTAAACTACAAATTGTGGATGCTATATTAGTTGGTGATAAGGATAAAATTGTTGAAATTGCATTTTCAGAAAATTTAAATCTTGAAAATATTAGAATTGTGAATGAGAAAAACATCATAAAAGCTGCAGCAAAAGCCGTAGAACTTGTATCGAGTGGTGAGGCTCATTTCATTATGAAAGGAATGCTTGGTACTTCTGACTTATTAAAAGCAGTGCTAAACAAAGAGGCTGACTTAAGAGGCAAGGGACTTTTATCACACGTTATGGTTTATGATGTACCAACTTACCACAAATTATTATTTTTAACTGATGGTGGTATGGTTACCTGCCCTGAACTTAAAGAAAAAATTGAGATAATTAATAATGCGGTAGAGGTAGCACATGCCCTGCAAATAGATATTCCGAAGGTTGCTCCTATTTGTGCGGTTGAAGTTGTTAATCCTTCAATGCAGGCAACAATAGACGCTGCAGCGCTATCATTAATGAATAAAAGAGGGCAAATAAAAGGGTGCTTAATTGATGGTCCTTTGGGGCTAGATAATGCAATCTCAAAAGAGGCGGCACATCATAAGGGTATTATTAGTGAGGTAGCTGGTGATAGTGACATATTACTTGTACCAAACATAGAGGCGGGAAACTTTTTAGGTAAATCTCTTACGTATTTTGCGAAAGCTGAAAGCGCGGGTATTATAGTAGGCGCAAAATGTCCAGTAGTATTGGTTTCAAGGGCTGATAGTGCAAAATCAAAATTATACTCAATAGCTCTTGGCGCGGTGGTAGTTTAAAATTAAAAAGCCATTAGAGGGAGGAAACATATGAAAAAAGTAATAATGTCAGGTAATGAGGCCATTGCAAGAGGTGCTTATGAAGCTGGATGCCATATAGCTTCAGCTTATCCAGGAACACCAAGTACAGAAATACTTGAAAATTTCGCAAAATATGAAGGAGTTTATGCAGAATGGGCACCTAATGAAAAGGTAGCATTTGAAGTTGCATCCGGTGCAGCTATTGGTGGAGCAAGAACACTAACTACTATGAAGCATGTAGGATTAAATGTAGCCGCTGATCCATTATTTACAATGGCATATGAAGGCGTTAACGGGGGATTTGTTGTGGTAACAGCAGATGACCCTGGGATGCATTCCTCTCAAAATGAGCAGGATAATAGATACTATGCACCACATGCCAAAGTAGCAATGGTTGAACCATCTGATTCCCAGGAATGTTTAGACTATATGAAAGAAGCTTATGAAATTAGTGAAAAATTTGATACTCTTATCTTATTTAGGGTTACTACAAGAGTATGTCACTCAAAATCTGCAGTTGAGCTTGGAGAAAGAAAATCAGTAGCAGTTAGACCCTATGAAAAGAATACTAAAAAGTATATTATGATACCAGCACATTCAAAGCCTAAACATTATGAAGTAGAAGAAAGATTAGAAGCACTAAGACAATACTCTAATATTACTCCACTAAATAGAATAGAAATGGGCAATACTAAAATAGGAATAATTACCAGTGGCATTTCTTATCAATACTCTAAGGAAGTTTTTGGAGATAATGCTTCTTACTTAAAAATAGGAATGAGCTATCCTCTTCCAGATGAGATGATTAGAGAATTTGCCACCAAGGTTGAAATACTATATATAATAGAAGAGAATGAACCATATTTGGAAACTAAAATAAAAGCAATGGGGATAGATTGTATAGGAAAAGAAATAATCCCTATTTGTGATGAATTAAACCCAGACATATTGCGAAAAGCTATTTTAGGGGAAGTTAACACCATCACTTATACAACAGATGTACAAGCTCCTTCAAGGCCACCAGTATTATGCCCAGGTTGTCCACATAGAGGAATCTTTTATCATGTATCAAAATACAAAGATATAATAGCATCCGGTGACATAGGATGCTATACATTGGGCATGGCAGAACCGCTTAATGTAACAGATGTAATTACATGTATGGGAGCTTCAATTTCTGCAGGTACAGGTATTGAAAGAGCTAATATGGTCGCTAATAGAAATGATAAAAAAGTTTTTGCTTTCATTGGGGATTCAACTTTCTTCCATTCAGGAATAACAGGACTTATAAATACAGTATATAATAATACTCCAATAGTTACTTGTATTTTAGATAATAGAATTACTGGTATGACGGGACATCAAGAAAACCCAGGCACTGGAAAAACCCTTATGGGAACTCCTTCTCCAATGATCGATATTGAAAAATTAGTTCTTGCTTGTGGTATAAAAGCAGAAAATATAAGAGTTGTAGATCCATATAAATTAGAAGAGACTAAACAAGCAGTAAAAGAAGCACATGATAGTACAGAACCATTTGTAATCATAACAAAACAACCCTGTGCATTAATTAAGGATGTACTTAAAGCTAGAGCAGGAATTAAATGTGTTATTGATCAAGAAAAATGTAAAAAGTGTAAAACTTGTTTAAAAACAGGCTGCCCAGCATTAACATTCAGAGATGGAGTTGTAAGTATAGATAGTTCAATGTGTAATGGATGTGGATTATGCAAACAAGTATGTCCATTTAAAGCTATAGAAAAGGTTGGTGAATAACATGCTTGATAGTAAAAGTGTACTATTTGTAGGTGTAGGTGGACAAGGAACTATTTTAGCATCTAAAATATTGACAGAAGGACTTTTGAAAAGTGGATATGATGTAAAAATGTCTGAAGTTCATGGGATGGCTCAAAGAGGTGGAAGTGTTACCACACAAGTAAGGTTTGGAGAAAAGGTTTATTCACCCTTAATAGAAAAAGGTAAAGTAGATGTAATTGTATCTTTTGAAAAAAGTGAGGCTGCTAGATACTTATCATATTTAAAGAAAGACGGGTATATTGTAGTTAATGATTATGAAATACATCCAGTACCGGTCTTAATAGGTAAAGAAAAATATCCTGAGAATGTAAATGAAAGATTAACTGATGTGGCCCATAACATAGTGGTTATTAATGCAGCTGAAATTGCTGGAAATCTTGGAAATATTAAAGCCCAAAATGTAGTTTTACTGGGAGCTTTAATTAAAGTTCTTAAATTAGAAAGTATAAACTGGGAGGCTGTAATTAGTTCTATAGTGCCTCCAAAAGCTATAGAAATAAATAAGAGGGCATTTAAAGCAGGCAATGATTCTAAAGTTGAATAGAAGTAAAAAGAACTCCAATTAATTTGGAGTTCTTTTTACTTCTATTCAACAGTTATATACACAGCATCTTCTTCGCGAACAACTTTTATATATTCAACTTCTGGATCTTCAGTTCCTTGAACATATAATCCAGTATTTTTTAATTTTTCAACATAATCTATAATTTCTTGAGTTATTCTCTCACCAGGGCAAAGTATTGGAATACCAGGTGGATAAGCCATTAAAAATTCTCCACTAATCATACCAACGCTCTTTTTAATTTCTACCGCAGTATTCACACTGTTGAAAGCCTCACGAGGAATTTGAACTTGCTCTGGAATACTAGGGATATCAATAAAATCAGATTTTTTTATACCTTTACCATAGTATTCATTGCTTACTTCTTTTAAAGCTGTAAGTAATTTCTCCATTCCCTCTTCTGTATCACCAAAGGAACCAACTGCTAATATGTTATAAAGATCAGATAATTCCATTTGTATATGATATTTGTTAGAAAGTATCATATCTAAGTCATAACCGGTTATACCTAAATCTCTACATGTTATTGTAATTTTAGTTGGATCAATTGCGAAAGCGCCAAAGCCGTCTATAACTTCTTCACCAAAACAATATAATCCTGGGATTTTATTTACTTCACTTCTAACATAATTAGATAAATCAATAGTTTTTTCTAAAAGTTGGTTACCATCTAATGCAATTTGTCTTCTTGCACAATCTAATGATGCCATTAGTATGTAGGAAGGGGAGGTTGTATGCATTAAGTTTATTAGTTGCTTAACTCTAGCAGGGCTAACAATCCTTGAATTAACATGTAGCATCGAACTTTGGGTTAACGAGCCAATAATTTTATGAGTGCTTTGACAACATATATCTGCACCAGCTTCCATTGCAGACATTGGTAACCTATCATTAAAATTAAGATGAGGGCCATGAGCTTCATCAACAATGAGAGGAATGTCATATTCATGAACCATATCTGCAATACTCTTAATATCAGTGGAAACTCCATAATATGTAGGATTAATTATAAGTACAGCTTTTGCATCAGGATTTTCCTTTAAGGCCTCTTCTACTGTCTCTGGGGAAACACCATGAGCAACACCTATTTTTTTATCTAGTTCAGGTTGCATATAAACTGGGACTGCACCGGCAAGTATTATGCCACCGGTTATAGATTTATGAACATTTCTTGGAACAATTATTTTATCGCCAGATCCAACTACAGACATAATCATAGCTTGAATAGCACCAGAAGTACCATGAACTGAAAAAAATGAAGCATCAGCTCCATAAGCATCAGCTGCTAATTCTTGAGCCTTTTTAATAGGTCCAGTTGGGTGATGAAAAGAATCAACAAGTTTAAAAACTGTAACGTCAATTTTAAAAGGGTTATCCCCCATGAATTTTCTAAATTGTTCATCAGCACCTAACCCCTTTTTATGACCAGGTACGTGTAAAGGTAAGGTATCTCTGTTAACATATTCCATTAGGGCATCAAATAATGGAGTCTCATTTTGATTTAATCTATACAATTTATACACTCCTTTCAAAAGACTTTATAGTAAGGTACATTCAAATAAATGTGGAGTAAGTATGCTATCCTATTTATTTTTATGTTCAAAATCTTTAAAATATTTTTTTGTAATATATTCATTAAACAATTTATAATTATAAGGGATAGAATATGCAAATGCAATAATTTTTTTAAATAAAAACATAAGGGCTTTATATTATGTAGGTTTATTTATAATTAATATTACAAAGAATGAGAACTTTTATTTGTAATGGTATGATAGTATAGTATGAGAGAATAAATATACAATAGGAGGAATGGCTAGAAGGATATTAGGTAACATCTGTTTTTAGAGGAATACAAGGAGGTTAATATATGAATTACAAGGAAAAATATATAAGCTGGATTAATTCTAATTTAATAGATTTGGAATTAAAAAAAGAGTTAGAACAGTTAGTTGATGAAAAAGAAATTGAAGATAGATTTTACAAAGATTTAGAGTTTGGTACAGGAGGACTAAGGGGAGTAATGGGTGCAGGAACAAACAGGATGAATATACATACCATAGGTAAAGCTACTCAAGGACTCGCAGACTATTTAAACTCAAAATACAAGGAAGATATATCAGTTAGCATAGCTTATGATTCAAGAAATATGTCAAAGGAATTCGCGCAGGCTGCGGCAATAACACTTTGTGGCAATGGTATTTCTGTTAATTTATTTGAACAGTTAACACCAACTCCAATTTTATCTTATGCTGTCCGTGCACTAAAAAGTAAAGCAGGGATTGTTATTACTGCATCACATAATCCCAAAGAGTATAATGGATATAAGGTTTATGGTGATGATGGTGGACAAGTTACTGATGAAGCTGCAAATGAAATTATAACCTGTGCAGCGAACATAAAAGATTTTTCTAAAGTGAGAACAATGGAGATTTCAAAAGCAAAAACAAGTGGATTGTTAAAAATCATTGGAGAAAGTCTTTATTTGTCATACATTGCTAAGGTTAAAAATTTAACATTGAGAAAAGACTTAGTTGTGCAATGTGCCAAGGATTTAAAAATAATTTATACTCCTATTCATGGCTCTGGAAATGTACCTGTTAGAAGAGTTTTAAGTGAACTCGGCTATGATAATGTATTTGTTGTAAAAGAACAAGAAGAGCCAAATGGAAATTTCCCAACAGCATCATATCCTAATCCAGAGGATCCAAAGGTATTTGCATTAGCACTTGAAATGGCAAAAGATATTAATCCAGACATAATATTTGGCACAGATCCTGATTGTGATCGAATTGGAGTAGTAGTCAAAGATAAAAAGGGACAATATAAGGTTCTTACGGGAAATCAGACGGGGCTACTATTAAGTAATTATATTTTAAACTCATTATGTGAAACTAATAGATTGCCTAAAAATGGTGTGATAATAAAAACCATTGTTACTACAGATATGATAGAGGCTATTTCAAAAAAATATAATGTTGAAGTATTAGATGTGCTAACAGGATTTAAATACATTGGGGAAAAAATCAAAGAGTTTGAACAGAAAGGCCAAAAAGAATTTATATTTGGTTTTGAAGAAAGTTTTGGATATTTAGCTGGAAATTTTGTGCGTGATAAAGATGCAGTTATAGCAGCAACGCTAATTTGTGAAATGACACTTTACTATAAAAATAAAGGCATGAGTTTGTATGATGCATTGATGGATATTTATAGTGAACATGGATACTATGAAGAAAGTTTAGTTTCCATAGAATTAAAGGGAAAAGATGGGGCTGAAAAGATAAGTGTTATTTTAGAATATTTAAGGTCTTCAATGAAAGATTACTTAGGAAATAGTAAAATTATAAAAAAAATGGACTATAGATCTGGTTTAGAAGTGGATTTAATAAAGCACAACCAGAAAACAATTGAACTTCCAAAATCGAATGTATTAAAGTTTGTTTTGGAGGATGGTTCTTGGTTTGTTGTTAGGCCTTCTGGTACTGAACCAAAAATGAAAATTTATTTATCTGTTAAAGGAACTTCTATAGAAAATACCTCTACAAAAATAATTCAACTTAAAGAAAATGTTATGTCAATAGTTGACGAGGCATGCGTAAAATAAAAACTTTATATTAATATAAGCCATAATACCCACTACATGGTTTACAAATTAACCTCATTATACTATTATTAAGAATAGTACTTGTAGCATAAATAGCCAAGACTAGTAGGAAGGTGTAAGCATGGACATCAAAACATATTTTTCAGAAAAATTATCAACCCTTCTTTTTTTGGAAATAAAGAAGAATAGTAAAATAAATGATTATGTCATTTTGGATGATATTTACTTCCCTGTGAGAACAAATGAGATAATTAATAAAGTAAAGAAAAAAGAAGATTTTGATAATATACCAGTTAATCTATTTATTGAAGGGATGTTCTATGTTTTAGGAGCAGATGAACACTTTAAATATACACAGGAGTATAAAAAAATAATAAATACTATTCCAAATTCAAAAGGATTTATTAAGGGTGTGGTCTTTAAAGAAATCCAAAATGAAAATTATGAAGAAGCATATATTATTTTAAAAGGATTATTAAGTATAGAAGAAACTAGTGAAAATTACGATAAAATTTTTCTATTAGTGGATAAATTAAGATCCACTAATGTTATGTTCAAGGAAGAAGAACTAAAACTTATAGAAAAGGCTAAAAAGATTACTAATTACAGTAATCCATATCTATATGAGGCCTTAGTTTTTAATAGTGAAGGTAAACATGAGGTTGCCTACATTGCTTTAAGTAAATACATTGCAAGCGGTGGAGAACAAACAACAGAGGTTATTGACCTTAAAAACAATTTAAAAACCATAACAAGTTTTCAAAAGGCAAAAGAGTTAGTAGCTACGAGTCCTAAAGAAGCACTCAAAATTTTCATACCTTTAATGGATGAATTAGGGGATAGACCAGATATATATTATCACAGTGCTGTAGCTTATAGAATTCTACAAAATTACGAGAAGGCTATATATTATCTAAATGAAGCAGTAGCAATCGAAAGTGATTTAATTGAGGTAATAATTGAGTTCGGAATTAACTATGCTAGTCTTGAAAATTACGAGCTTGCCATAAGGTATTTTAGGGAGGCCTTTGAGGTTACGAAATCTATAGAGGTATGTACAAATCTTGTTATGTGTTATATAAATGTTAAAGATTTTCAGCAGGCCAGGCTACATTTAGATATGGCTAAAAAAATAGATCCACTAGATGAAATTGTAATTCAGTTAGAAAATCTATTGACGGAGGTTAAATAATGGAATTGAAGGAATATTTTACTATAATAAAAAAGAGAATATTAATGGTGATTTTAATTACAATAGGAGCAACGGTGCTTAGCGGAGTTATAAGTTATTTTGTAATTACACCTACTTATAATGCTGACATATCCGTAATAATTGGAAAAATAGAAAACAAATCGGAAGTGCCACAGGCTAGTATGGATAACGTACTTATGTATCAAAAATTAGTTAAAACCTATAGTGAGTTTACTCAATCAAGAAAGGTTTCAGAACATGTCATTCAAGCACTTAAATTAGATATAGAACCGAGTGAACTTCAAGCAATGGTATCAGTAGAACCTAAAGGAGATACTGAGTTTTTGACTATAACAGTTAAATCTAAGGATCCTAAAGAAGCTATGAACATAGCTAATCAGTTTGCTAAATCATTAAAATTTGTAAGTAACGATGTAAAAAAAGCGGATAATGTACAACTTTTAGATGAAGCACAATTACCAATAGTACCAGATAGTCCAAATCCAAAATTAAATATGGCAATTGCATTTTTCCTTGGACTTATGGTTTCACTGGGCATAGTATTTTTATTGGAATACTTAGATAATACTGTGAAAAGTCAAGAAGACATAGAAAAATTAACTGGAATACCAGTTATAGGTATTATTCCTTTAACAGAAGATAAAAAATAGGAGAGTGAGAATATGTTAAAAAATTTAATAGCATTAAAAAATCCGAAATCTAGATCTGCAGAAGCGTTTAGAACATTAAGAACTAATATTCAATTCTCTTCTTTAGATACAGAGCTTAAATCTATAGTAGTTACCTCCTCTGGTCCTGGAGAAGGTAAATCAACAGTAATGGCAAATTTAGCTATAACTATGGCTGAAAGTGGCAAAAGGATTATTCTTGTAGATTGCGATTTTAGAAAACCTTCAATACACAAGAAAATGGGGGTTACCAATGCTATAGGACTTACAAATATATTAGTTCAAAATGTAAAAAAAGAAGATTGCATGGTGGAGTCCACTGTTAAAAATCTTTTTATATTAACTAGTGGTCCTATACCACCTAATCCAGCAGAGCTATTAGGAACTAAAAAAATGCGAGATTTTATTGAAGAGCTAAAAAGTGAATTCGATATGGTTCTTATTGATGCTCCACCAGTTCTTGCAGTAACGGATGCACAAATTTTGTCTACTATAGCCGATGGTGTGATTTTTGTAGCATCATATGGTGAAGCTCAAAAAAAAGCTTTGGTAGATGCGAAAGAATTGATTGATAAGGTTGGTGGAAAAGTAATAGGAATTGTTTTTAATAAAGTGCCAGAAGCGATTAGTGGCTATTATGGGAAATATTATAAAGGATATTATGATAAAGAAAATTAAAATTTTAGAAGGTGTATAATGATAGATTTTCACAGTCATATAATCCATGGAATTGATGATGGAGCAAAAAGCTTAGATATGTCTCTTGAAATGTTGAAAATTTCAGAAATTGAAGGGGTAGAATATATTTGTGCAACTCCTCATTTTATAAGTGAAGAATTTGAAATTACTAAGGAAAAATATATTGAAAAACTAGATAGATTAGTTCTAGCATCTAAAGAGGAAAATTTAAAAATTAAAATATTATCAGGACTAGAAATTTATATGCACCCCAATTTGCCAAAACTCTATAAAGAGAAAAGAATTTGGGGGATTAATGGCTCTGAATATTTACTTATTGAGCTTCCTATGGGACAATTTCCTATGTACACTGAAGATGTGTTTTATGAATTAATGTTACTTGGAGCGAGGCCCATATTAGCACATCCTGAGAGAAATATTAAAATTATGAAAAACCATGATTTGATTATTAATTTGATAGAGCAAGGTGTATTAATGCAAATTAATGCAGGAAGCCTCTTGGGAGACTATGGAAAAGAAGTAAAAAAAACCGCCCAGCAATTTATAAAAATGAATATGGTACATATTTTGGGTAGCGATGGGCACAATATTTCGAGCAGAAAAACTAAGCTAAAATCCGCCTATGAAATAGTAAAAGGTACAAATGAAGTAGTTTATAACTGGATTTTGGAAAATCAAACTAATATTATTAATAATGTATCCACATTGGAATTTTTAGAATTAAAATCTAAAAAAAGTAAAATTTCATTTTTCAATATTTTTAAATAAGTTTTGAAAAAAAGGTTACAGTCTTAGAACATATTAGTCATCTGAATAGAATAACAAGCATACCGACTTGTTATTCTATTCAGATGCCTTAGTTGAGGAGAGAAGAATTATGAGAGTTAAGAAAGCTATAATACCAGCAGCGGGGCTTGGCACAAGATTTTTACCGGCTACAAAGGCACAACCAAAAGAGATGTTGCCGATTGTTGATAAACCAACAATACAGTATATTATAGAAGAAGCTGTTGCCTCTGGAATTGAGGAAATATTAATTATTACAGGAAGAAATAAAAGGGCAATCGAAGATCATTTTGATAAGTCTATTGAACTTGAATATCAATTACAACAAAATGGTAAGGAAGATGTTCTGAAAATGGTTCAAGATATATCTAATCTAGCAAATATTTATTATATACGGCAGAAAGAGCCTAAAGGACTGGGTCATGCTATTAGTTGTGCAAAAACTTTTGTTGGCAATGAACCATTTGCTGTAATGCTTGGTGATGATGTTGTAGATAGTGAGGTGCCTTGCTTAAAACAACTTATAGATTGCTACTCAGAATACAAAACTTCAATTTTAGGAGTTCAAGAGGTACCTTTAAGTGAAGTTTACAAATATGGTATAGTAGATGGAGCATTAATAGAGGATAGAGTTTATAAAGTTAAAGATGTTATAGAAAAACCGTCTGTTGACCAGGCGCCATCAAACATAGCTATTTTAGGCAGATATATTATAACACCTAGAATATTTGATATTTTAGAAAATACAAAGCCTGGAAAAGGTGGCGAAATACAACTTACAGATGCACTAAAGACTTTAATATCAGAGGAAAATATGTATGCTTATAATTTTAAGGGTAGAAGATATGATGCAGGTGATAAAGAAGGATTCTTAGAAGCAACTGTTGAATATGCACTTAAAAGAGATGATCTTAAAAAAACTTTCATGCAATATCTTTTAACTATTAAGGATAACGATATGTTTAAAGAAATTTATAATGAATGTATTAATAATAAAAAATAGCAGAAGAAAATAATTGAAATGTTTTATATTTAAATTTGTAATTAACAAAATCAAGAAGACCGGGTAATTATTAATTACTGGGCCTTCTTAATTTTTAATTGTAACCACATTAAATAACCATATTTTATGGAATTATAAATAAATAGTTAATAAACTCCATTAAATTATACAAAAACAAGGATTTAGGATATAATAATATATGCAAAGATACTGAATAATAGAAGTGAAGAAATATATTGAATAATTTTGGAAATGAGGTAAAATGATTAGGGGGAGTAGCAAAAGGTTTAAAACTAAATAAAGGAAGTGAACTTCATGAAAACAGATAAAAGGGTCTTTGCTGTGGATATTGTTTGTATTTTGGCTTCATTATATATAACTCTACTATTGAAATTTGATTTTAAAATCCCTATCCAAGACCTTGAATTCTTTAAAATTTCAATTATCCCAGTGCTGATTTTAATAATAGGTTTTAATAAAATATTTGGATTGTATCGAAGTATATGGAAGTATGCATCCATAGCAGAACTATTTTCTATAGTATATTCAATAACCCTGGCAAATATAGTGTTTGTAATTTATAGCTATTTAGTTAGCCATACTTTATTTAAAACTCACTACTATAGATTTCCATTTACTGTACATATTATATTTTGGCTTCTATGTGTAATTACTCTAGGTGGAATTAGAATTATATATAGAATATCAGAGCAAAAAAAAGGGGAAAATAAACAGTGTGATAACAACGTTAATATTCTTATTGTAGGTGCTGGCGACGCAGGTGCACTTTTAGTAAAAGAGATCAGCAAGCATAGTGAATTAAAATATTATGTTGTTGGATTAATTGATGATGATCAATCTAAAAATGATAAAATAATCAATGGTATTAGAGTTTTAGGCGGAAGAGATAAAATAATTTCAATTTGCAAGGAAGAGTCCGTTGAAGAAATAATTATTACAATGCCTTCAGCAAATTTTAAAAATAAAACAGAAATACTAAACATCTGCAAAAGGACTAAATGTAAGTTAAAAACGATTCCTGGTATTTACGAAATTGTAGACGAAAAGGTAAACATTAGTGAGCTCCGCGATGTAAATATTGAGGATCTTTTAGGAAGAGATCCAGTTAAATTGAGCGCCGAAGATATTGATAAATATATTAAAGAAAAAACAATATTGGTTACAGGTGGTGGCGGTTCTATAGGTTCTGAACTTTGTAGGCAAATTGCTAAGTTTAAACCTAAAAAACTAATAGTCTTAGATATTTATGAAAATAATGCCTATGACTTACAAATGGAGCTTAACTATGAGTTCCCTAAATTAAATAAAGAGTTCATCATTGCATCGGTTAGAGATATTGATAGATTAAAAGAAATATTTGAAAATTATAAACCAGATGTAGTTTTTCATGCAGCAGCTCATAAACATGTGCCACTTATGGAAAATAACCCATCAGAAGCCATTAAGAATAATGTAATAGGAACATATAATGTGGTAAAATGTAGTCATGAAGCTGGTGTAAAAAGGTTTGTTCAAATTAGTACAGATAAAGCTGTAAATCCTACAAACATTATGGGAGCTACCAAGAGATTTTGTGAATTAATAATTCAAGCTTTTGATACAATTAGCGATACTGAGTATGTGGCTGTAAGATTCGGTAATGTTTTAGGAAGTAATGGTTCAGTAATACCATTATTTAAAAAGCAAATTGCCCATGGAGGACCGGTAACAGTTATGCATCCGGATATAAATAGGTTCTTTATGACAATACCAGAAGCTGCACAATTGGTTATTCAGGCTGGAGGTATGGCGAGGGGTGGAGAAATATTTGTTTTAGATATGGGCGAACCTGTAAAAATAGTTGACTTAGCTAGAGACTTAATAACCCTCTCAGGCCTTGAACCAGATGTAGATATAAAAATTGAATTTATTGGACTAAGGCCAGGTGAAAAACTATATGAAGAGCTTCTGATGGATGAGGTAGCATTAACATCCACTTCTCATAATAAAATTTACGTTGAAAAGCCTATTGGAAATGATATAGATTTTATTGAAAAATCTATTGAAGATTTTAAAAATGTAGTGGGAAGAGATAACGAAGAGGTATTTGCTTTAATGGAAGAAAAAGTTCCTACTTATAAAAGAAAGATTAACTAGATAAAATCAATAGATTAAATTAGACCTTTAAGGTTACAGGAGGTAATAAAATGTCTCAATATAAAAAAGAATTATTATTAAAATTAAAAAATAAAACCGCTAAGCTTGGTGTGGTTGGCCTGGGTTATGTGGGATTGCCATTAGCTGTTGAGAAGGCTAAGGTAGGCTATGAAGTAATAGGCTTTGATGTCCAAGATAAAAAAGTTCAAATGGTGAATGAAGGCCGTAATTACATTGGAGATATTCTAGATTCCGATTTAACTAGATTAGTACAAGAAGGAAAACTTAAAGCTACTACAGACTTTAGCTTTGTTGCTGATGTAGACACAGTTTGTATTGCAGTGCCTACACCACTAGATTTATATAAGCAACCGGACTTATCATATGTAGTAGAGTCAACTAAAAGTGTAGCTAAGTATTTACATAAAGGAATGTTGGTAGTACTAGAAAGTACTACATACCCGGGAACAACTGAAGAAGTTCTTAAACCTATACTTGAAGAATCAGGTTTAAAATGTGGAGTTGACTTTTTCTTAGCCTTCTCTCCAGAGCGAATTGATCCAGGTAATAAAGAGTTTAATACAAAAAATACTCCAAAGATAGTTGGAGGATGTACTAAAGATTGTACTGAAGTAGCAGGAATGTTATACAGAAGTGTGCTAGAGGGAGATATTATGGAAGTGTCTTCTCCAGCAGTAGCTGAAATGGAAAAAATTCTTGAAAACACTTTCAGAAATGTAAATATAGCACTAGCTAATGAAATGGCTATTTTGTGCAAAAGAATGAATATTGATATTTGGGAAGTAATAGATGCAGCTAAAACTAAGCCTTATGGATTTATGCCATTCTACCCAGGTCCAGGACTTGGTGGACACTGTATACCACTTGATCCATTCTACCTTGAGTGGAAAGCAAAAGAATATGACTATCATACAAAACTAATAGAAGCTTCAGGTATAATTAACGATTATATGCCAGAATTTGTCCTTGAAAATGTTATGAAGCTTTTAAATGGCCAGAAAAAGGCACTTAATGGAGCGAAAGTTCTTCTTATGGGTGCTGCTTATAAGAAAGATATAGATGATATGAGAGAATCACCAACATTAAAGGTCATTGAACAATTAGAAAAAAATGGTGCTGACATAATTATAAATGATCCATTTATCCCAAAATTCATGCACAAGGGCAAAGAATACGTATCGGTTAATTGGGAAACTGAAATAGTTAATGCGGATATAGTAATAATAACAACAGATCATAGTGATTATGATTATGAAAGAATTGTAGCAGAAGCTAGTTTATTATATGACACTAGAAACGCTACAAAACATGTTGTAAATAATAGAGAAAAAATTAATAAACTTTAATATAATTAAAGTAATAAAAATTATGGCATGCAAGCATTGTAAATTATTTTATAATGTTGCATGCCAAAATTATAGAAAATCATCAAGGAGGAGTTCAAATGAAAAAATTAAAGGTAGCAATATTAGGATGCGGAAGAATATCTTACAAACATATAGAGGCTATAACTCAAAATAAGTTAGAAATCCAGCTTACAGCAGTTTGTGATGTGGTAGAAGCTAATGCGACTTCCAAAAAAGAAGAGTACATAAAAACATTAGGTGAAAATGATGATGTAAAAGTTTATACAGATTATAAAAAAATGCTTGAGGGTGCTGATATTGATTTGGTTTCTATAGCTACTGAAAGTGGATATCATCCAGAAATAGCTATATATTGCATGAATCATGGAAAACATGTAATTGTTGAAAAGCCAATGGCACTATCTACTCAAGATGCAGATAGAATGATTGAGTGTGCAAGAAAAAACAATGTAAAGCTTTGTGTTAGTCACCAAAACAGATTTAATGAGCCAATACAAAAACTAAGAGCTGCTGTAGAGGAAAATAGATTCGGAAAATTAGTTAATGGTACAGCAAGAATTCTTTGGAATAGAAATATGGGATACTATCAGCAAGCACCTTGGAGGGGAACATGGGAACTCGATGGTGGTACATTAATGAATCAATGTATTCATAATATTGATTTATTACAATGGATGATGGGTGGAGAAATAGACACTGTTTACGCTCAGTGTGATACTTTCCTTCATGAAATAGAAGCTGAGGATTTTGGAGCAATAATGATAAGATTTAAAAATGGCGCTATAGGTATAATTGAAGGATCTGCATGTGTATATCCTAAAAATTTAGAAGAGACCTTAAGCATCTTTGGTGAAACTGGTACAGTTTGTATAGGAGGACTTGCAGTTAATTCTATTGAAACTTGGAAATTTGCAGATAATGTGGATACAGAGGAAGAAATACTAAGTCAGCAGAAAGGTGATCCAGATTCAGTATATGGCTTCGGACATACGCCACTATATAAAGATATGATAGATGCTATAAATATGGATAGACAACCTCTTGTAAATGGAGAAGAAGGTAAAAAAGGTATGTCTATTATACTTGCTGCTTATAAATCAAGACTTACTGGACTTCCAGTTAAATTCCCAATGGGAGATTTCTCAACACTAGAAATGAAAAAATAATTTTATAAATTTCATATGAAAAGGGGTTATTTTCATGAATTATGTTTCAGAAAAAAGCAAAGTGGGAAGCCATGTAGAAATGGGTCATTTTGTAGTAATAGATGATGAGGTAGTAATAGGTGACAATTGTATTATAGGCAGTAATGTTGTTATACACCTCGGAACAATTATTGGAGACAATGTTAGAATAGATGATAATACAGTAATAGGTAAACAGCCCATGAGATCTGTAAACAGTATTTTCAAAGATGAAGAAAAATTGCTTCCAGCTAAAATAAGCGAAGGTTGTCTTATAGGAGCAGGTGTGATTATTTATTGTGGTTGTGTAATTGGAGACAAAACACTTATTGCTGATACCGCTGTAATAAGAGAAAATGTAACTGTAGGCTCAAAAACAATTATTGGTCGCGGAACAACTATTGAAAATTTTTGCACGGTTGGTTCTAATTGTAAGATACAAACTAATGTATATTTGACAGCTTATTCACAGGTTGAAGATTATGTATTTATTGCCCCTTGTGTTACAACTTCTAATGATAATTATGCAGCCCGTTCTAAAGAGCGGTTTGGAAAATTTAAAGGGGTAACAATAAAAAAAGGTGGTAGAATTGGAGCTGGAGCAGTTATTTTACCTGGTAAAATTATACATGAAGATGCCTTTGTAGCCGCAGGCAGTGTAGTTACAAAAGACGTAGAAGTAGGTAAGATTGTTGTTGGAAATCCTGCTAAAGTGTTTAGAGATGTACCAGAGGATCAATTGCTTAAAAACCAATAATAGGAAGCATACGGTGTTAGACTTTTTAAAATGGACCCTGTAGTGCAGATAAAATAAAAAATTCTACGCTACAGGGGATTTCTATGTATAATAGAAAAAAAACAGGAATTATAGAAGTTTATAAATGAGCAAATGGTATTTAAACTTGAATCTTTTTATGATATATTGTGATTAATAATTAAGTTGCATATGTTAAATATGTATTATATAATTAAAGTTGCTTTATCGACTATATGTGACGCAGAATTCAGTCGAAGGGATAATAAAAAGAAGAAAATAATAAGATTATAAAATATAATGAATAGAATTAAATTAATTAATAATATTAAAGATACTATTAAATTCTTTTTGAGTAAATAGTATATTTTTTATTGAAGTATTATGGAGGATTTAAATATGCCTATAAAAGTATGTCATATTACTACAGTTCATACATCAACTGATGTTAGAATTTTTCACAAAGAATGTAAAACACTTGCCAGGGAAGGATATGAGGTCTATTTAATAGCTCCTAATGATAAAGAAGAAGAAATAGATGGAGTGCATATTATTCCACTTCCTCAAAAGAGTGGTCGTTTATATAGATTTATATTTATTAAAAGAATTGCATTAAAAAAAGCAAAAGGATTAGATGCTGCGATATATCATTTTCATGATCCAGAAATGATTTTTTTAGGACTTAAATTAAAATTATCAGGAAAAAAAGTAATATATGATGTACATGAAGATGTACCAGCACAAATTTTGAACAAAGATTGGCTTGGTAGCCTTCTTTTTAGGAAAGTAATTTCTAAATTATTTAATGCTGTTGAGAAGTGGGCTTGTAGATATTTTGACGGTGTGGTAACAGTTACCGATGATATAGTCCGTAAATTTAACATGAATAAAAGAACTACACTATTAAGAAATTTACCATCTATAGATATAATAGATGAAAGCAAGCAGTTAGAAGTAAAAAGAGAAAAATTCACTATGCTTTATGCAGGAGGCCTTACTGAAATAAGAGGCATAAGGGAATTGATACAAGCTGCTAACTATTTAAATGGTGAAGTAGAGTTATTAATTTTAGGTAAATGGGATGATCCTGAATATAAAAAAGAGTGTGAAGGACTAGAAGGATGGAAATATACAAAATATCTGGGCTTTAAGCCAGTTAAAGAAGTATATTCTTATATGAAAAGTGTAGATTTAGGACTTTGTACACTTTACCCAACTCTTAATCATATAAAAAGTTCGCCAGTAAAAGCTTTTGAATATATGGCATGTGGGATACCAATATTAATGTCTGATTTTCCATGTTGGCTGGAGGCATTTGAGAAAAATGCTATATTTGTGAATCCTAAAAACCCTAAAGAAATGGCAGAAAAGATTGAAGGGTTAGTAAAAAACATTGAGTATACAAGGCAGTTAGGGTTATATAATAGACAAATTGTTGAAACTACATTTTCTTGGGAAGCTGAAAAAATAAATTTAATCAATTTGTATAAAGATATACTCCAAGATAATTCAAAAATTAAATGAGTACTAAAATAAAAAGTGAAGCTAACTATAGTCACATTAGCACTTTAAAATAAGAAAGAGGATGATCTTATTGAAAAAATTTCCGTTTAAGTTTAAAGTTTATATATTGCTTGTACTAGTTTTTTTAGGAATGGCTTACGCTTATAAAGTTAAACTAGTAGAGGACGCTAGAGTATTGGTAGAAAATGATAAAAATATAGGTAAAACTATTATAAGCGTATGGTTAAAAGACTCCATACAGGCAGACACTAGGAGAGACCAGATACAAAAATATAATGAAGAAAATAAGGATAATATATTTATAAATCTCAAAGTAGAAGGTAAAAGTTATGATAATTTGTTGAAAACGGCTTTAGCTACATCGGATAAACCTGATATATTTGAGTATGGATATTCTGATTTATACAAATATGATAGAATAATGGATATGAAACAGTTTGGATTAGATATCGACAAAATTGGCAAGGGAAATTTTATATATTATAAGAAAAAACCAATGGGAGTAAAAATATTAGGTAATAATGTTAAACTAATTTGGAACAAGGAAATGTTAAAAGGTGCTGGCATTAATCCAGATTCACAGCCTAAAACCTTTGATGAACTATTGAATTATGGTATTAAAATTAAAAAAGCATATCCAAATGTTATCCCCTTTGAATTCCCTGCTACCACTATTGGAGAACTTCAAATATCCATTGGTGAAATGAGTGTAAATAAAGGCAGTATTTATACGACCTTTTGGGACTATAAAACAGGAAAGTATAATTTTGAATACGCAAAGGATATTTTAAATGTTTATAATAAGATGTATTCATTAGGTTTAATTGATAAAGATTTTGCTGATAAAACCAAATCCAATTTAAGAAGAGATTTTGCATCACAAAAGACTGCTATGATAATTAGCACTTTTGAAGACAAGAACTATTTTGACAATATTATGCCTCTTAATTTTTCAATGGGTATATCCAATCTACCTAAAATTGATTTGAAAGATCCACAAAATTATTTTTATACAGAGAATTTTAATTGTCTTGTAGTAAATAAAGATGTAGATAATGAAAGTAAGAATAAAGCTGCTATTAAAAAAGTTTATGAATTATTTTTAGATCCAAAAATAAATAATCAAATGTTAGCTACTAAAAAGGGACTTCCAATTTTCATAAATAACCAAGTTCAAGAGCATGACATTTATAAAGAATATAACAATGATACTAATTTCAGAAATGAGTTATTTGATCCTACTGCTTTTATAAATTACAAGGAAAAGGTAACAAGACAATTAATTTATGAGGCTATTAATGGAGAGCAAAAAGTTGATATTGTTATAAAGAAACTGAATGAGAATTATGCTGCATCATGCAAATTCATGAAAGATAATTATCATTTTGATTTTAGTGAATTTAGAGAGTAATAATTTAACACATTTTCAGTTACTTAAATAACTAAATTTAGGTAGTAAGGAGAAAAGTATGAATATTAAAGAATTTTTAAACAAAAATTATATAAGTGTTAAAGAATTTTCAAAGAAAAATTATATAATTTTAAGTAGTATAATTGTAATTTCTATATTAGTTTTTTTATTTTTATTTAGAAAAATTGGAATGAAAGATTCGGGAATGGCTTCAATTGCAACTGCAATGTTGATATTTGATTTATATTATGCATCCATTGACATGAAAAAATCTATACTTTTATTTATAGTATCTTTTCCAATATTTGTTACAGCAAGAAAAGTGGTTTATTTCGATCTATTGTTTTTAAAAGTAACCTTCGAAAGTATTTACATTACTATAATGTTTATATTAAATATAAAAAATATTGGTAAATTTGTCAAAGATAAATTGTGTAATAGAGAATCGTACAGCGCAAAATTTTTATTTTTAATTATAGTTTTTGTTGTATTAGCAACTAATAGTAATATATTTTCAGAACATATATTACAAAGCTTAAGTAGTACATATATTTCTATTTTCATCCCGGTTATGTTTATGTTTATCATTTTAGTTAATTTTAAAAGTGAAGATATCAAAAGTATTTTTTATGCATTAATAGTAAGTATAGATTTAAGCTGTTTTTATGGATTCTCACAAGTGATTACAAACAGAATGAGTTTAGGAGATGTAATGCGTAATAGAAATCTTATAACTTTTGGATATCACAATGTAAATATAGGTGCCGGAATAATACTTTTAATCGTACCATTAGTTTTAGAATTAGTATTATATAGAGAACTTAATAAAAAAGAAAAAATATTTGTATATGGTTCCTTATTTACAACTATAATTGCACTATTGATTACTTTTACTAGAGGCGCATGGCTTTGCTTTCTTATAATAACTTTTATCATGTTAATAAGTAAAAAGTATAAGAAAATATTTTATTTCTTTGGAATAGCCTTTTTAATTTCATCAAAGTGGATTATCACATTTATACTTCAAAGAGGGCAAGTAAATGTGGATATTTTAAAGAATGAATCTATAATGGCAAGATTACAAGCAATTGTAGCAAGCTGTATAATAGTAATAAAATATCCCTTTGGTGCAGGAGCCGCAACTTTTGCAGAATTATATAGAAAATATGCTATGAATGCATACTTAGCTTTTCCAGAATCCTTTAGAATAAGTGCACCTGTTGCTAATTATTCTATGGAAAATGCACATAATTTGTGGTTTCAAATCGCGGTGGAGTTTGGAATAATATGTTCTATTTTATTCTTTATTATAATTATAAACCGCTTAAAGGTTATTTTCGAAAATTATAGTGAAAATAGAGGCGTCTTTACCACGATTATAATATATATGATCTATTCAGTGCTAACAGGAAATGAATTTGACCATAAAGGAGTAATTACAGGAACATTAATTATGTGGTTAATATTTGCTATAGTAGAATTAAATAGTAAAGAAAATTGTCTAAATGAAAGACTTACTTAAAAATATTATACTTTATAAATAACAATTAGCATAGATGGAGTAAGGAGCGATAAAATGAATGATAAAGGGAATGTAAAAGTATCTGTAGTTATTCCCTGCAGAAACGAAGAAAATCATATTGGAAGATGTATACAATCCATAATAGACCAAAGCTACGGTATAGACAATATTGAAGCTTTGGTTTGTGATGGTTGCTCAAATGATAAGACTCAGGATATAATAAAAGAATATAATATTAAATATCCACAAATAAAATTAGTGATAAATGAAAAAAAAGTAGCACCTACGGCAATGAATTTAGGAATAAAAGCTTCCAAAGGGGAGATAATTGTAATTTTTGGTGCGCATGCCTATATGGATAAAGATTATATCAAAATTTGCGTAGAAAAACTAAAGAGTGCTGATATTGCTTGTGTAGGTGGAAGAATTATAAATATTAGTGAGAATAGTATGGCTGAGGCTATATCTTTCTCTATGGGTTCGCCATTTGGTGTTGGAAATGCGCTATTTAGATTTTCAGAAAAAGAACAACTTGTTGACACCGTTGCTTTTGGAGCCTATAGAAGAAGTATATTTGATGAAATAGGATATTTTGATGAAGAGCTTGTACGCAATCAAGATGATGAATTGAATTTTAGAGTAGCTAAAAGTGGTAATAAGATACTTCTAGCCCCTGATATAATATCTCACTATTATACGAGAGGATCTTTTGGTAAGCTTTGGACACAATATTTCCAATATGGCTTTTGGAAAGTTAGAGTTATTCAAAAACATAAAAAGCCAGCAGCATTAAGACATTTAATTCCCTTAGTATTTGTTATAAGCTTAATTTTAGGCACTGTAGTAAGCCCGTTCTCAAAGGTAGCTAGATATTTATTTTTAACAGAAATAATGTTATATTTATCCGGTGCTATTATATTCTCTTTAAAAGCGTCCAAAGGAAAAATAAAATATGTGCCTCGGATGATAATAGCCTTCTTGATATTACATTTAAGCTATGGCATTGGATTTTTAGAGGGATTAATAGTATTTTATTGTTTGAGATCTAATAAAGCAGTTGAAAAAAACACAAAATCATCAAGATAATTTTGTATCATTTGTAATGAGATGGGAGAGGTAAAGTGGATTCTTATAAAAAATTCTTATTTATATTAACATGTGTTTATATTATGTTATTGCCTTTAATTCCAAAAGAAATTATGTTTAATGGAGTACTATTTACTGATTTGATTTTAGCATTAATGGTTTTTGTATACATATTAATTATAGTTGTTTCTAAAAAAAGCAGAGAAAATTTTATTAATGGTCTTGTAAATTTCTTTACAGATAAACAGAGTATATTTATGGCAATACTACTTTGTATAATGCTTGTATCTACTATTTATTCGGTAGACAAAAGATTAGCATTAACTGAAAGTGCAAGGTTTCTAACTTATATATTTATGTATTTTATTATAAAATATGAGTTTAATAGTAAGAAACAAATAAAGATCTTATTAAGATGCTATATATTTGTCTCCTTTGTTTTAAGCTGCATAGGAATTGTTCAGCATTTTACAGGATTTGGATTGACTGAAAAATTTACAAAGCCAAGTGCATTTGGAACAGGTATAAGGATTGCTTCCACACTTTTTAATCCAAATGCTTATGGTGCTTATTTAATATTAATAATTTTTCCATTGATTATGCTGTGCATTTATGAAAAAAATAAGAATAAGAAAATAGTATATACATTTATTTCAATTTTACTACTTACTAATTTATTGATGACACTTTCTAGAAATGCATTTTTAGGCTTTGGACTTGGAGTATTAGTACTTGCACTAATTTATAGCATTAAGTTGATTTTTGCGCTAGGTGGTTTTGGTATTTTAATGTCTTTCATTCCTTCTGTTTTTCAAAGACTTAAAGACGTTACTAATTCATCTCAAGATGAATCAAGAATTAAACTTTGGAAAACAGCTATTATGATGATAAAGGAACATCCAATTCTTGGTGTCGGTAATGGGAATTTTGTCACTAGATATAACGAATATATAAAAAAGTATAAGGAATTGAAATATCAAGAATATCAAAATTACCCAAGTCATAATTCATATTTAAAGGTGCAAAGTGAGCTTGGCATAATAGGAATTGTTTCTTTTTTAGGAATAGTAACAATAGCCCTATTTAGAGTTAAAAAATTGTATAGCACAACTACAGATAAATTTTATAAACCATTTTATATGGGTGTAATGGCAAGTATGGTTGCTTTTCTATTTATGAATTTATTTGATAATTTATTTTTTGTACCCAAAGCGACAACTTATTTTTGGTTTTTATTAGCTACAGTAGAAGCATTATTAAATCTCCATAAAAAGGAAGCACATGAGAGGAGCACAATTTAATGTATGTCATGATTATATCACGTGGATATCCCACGAATAAGTATAAGATGAATGGTATATTTGAATTTGACCAAGCAAAGGCATTAGCTAAAGCGGGCTTAAAAGTTGTTATTGCTGCAATTGATGTCCGCTCTATAAGGCGGTGGCGTAAATGGGGCTTGGAACGTCATGAAATAGAGGGCGTTAATGTTTATGTAATAAACATTCCAGGTGGGAGATTACCGAAAGTGATTTTGCACAAAGTGATGAGCATAGGGCTAAGTATTTTATATAAACTTATATTAAAAGAACAAGGCAAGCCAGATATATTGCATGCACATTTTACTGATTTAGGTTACGTTGCACTTAAACTGAAACAACAAATAAAGGTTCCACTTTTAATAACTGAACACTCATCGCTTATCAATAAGCCAGTAATTGAGAAACAACTTGTAGAAATTGCAACATCGGTATATGAACAAGCCGATGCTGTCATTGCAGTAAGCCCGACCCTGGCAAATGTTATAAATGATAAATTTAATATAAAATCACTTTACGTTCCCAATATTGTTGATACAAACATATTCACATATACAATAAGACCAACAAGTAGCACGTTTAACTTTGTATCAATAGGTAATCTAGTTATTGGTAAAAGAATGGATTTGACCATTGAGGCATTTTATAGCGCTTTTCGTGATTTTTCAAATGTGACCTTAACCATATTTGGAGAAGGTGATGAAAGATCTAAACTAGAAGGTATTATAAAAGAGCACCACTTAGAGAATAGAGTTGTGCTTATGGGTATGTGTTCCAGGACAGTTATTAAAGAAAAACTAAAAAATAGTGATTGTTTTGTCTTAGCTTCACGTTCTGAAACCTTTGGTGTTGCTTATATAGAAGCATTAGCCTCTGGTGTTCCGGTCATTGCAACTAAGTGTGGTGGCCCTGAAGTATTTGTTAATACAGAGAACGGACGTATGATTCAAGTAGATGATTTTGATGAATTAGTAAGTGTGATGAAATATATGTATAAAAACAGCGTAGAATTTGACAGGAAGAAGATATCAGCAGAGATAAAACTCAAGTTTTCACCTGAATATGTTTCAAAAAAATTATTAGAAGTATACCAACAGGTAATTGGAAGTAGCCATTAAAAATGCAATTAAAACAAAAGGGTATATCTCACTTTGATATATCCTTTTTATGAATTATTATTGGTGTAACCCCTGGTGTTATGATAGTTGTGGCAAGGAATAAAATATGATATTATTAGTGTATAAATAAATCAAATACATACTTAAATATTCATGAGGAAGTGCGATTAAAAGATGAGTGAAGACAATACAATAAATATAAACAAAAGAATATACATTGAGAATAAAAAGTTTCAATTCATAATTAAAAGATTGATGGATATTATATTATCTTTCATAGGCATAATTGTATTTTCGCCTATATATTTAATTATCATTATTGCTATTAAATTGGATTCAAAAGGACCAACTATATTTAAACAAATTAGAGTTGGTAAGGATGGTAAAGATTTTACTATTTTTAAATTTAGAACTATGATAGTTCAAGCTGAAAGTAAAAGAGAACTTAATATAGACCCAAATGATTTAGAAAATTTCGTATTTCAAAGTAAGTCGGACAATAGAATAACAAAGCTTGGAAGCTTTTTAAGGCGCAGCAGTTTGGATGAAATTCCACAACTTTTTAATGTTTTGTTTGGACAAATGAGCCTTGTAGGTCCTAGACCTGAAATACCAGAGGTAGTTAATTATTATCCAGAAAGCTATCATCAAAGATTTCTAGTTTTGCCAGGAATTACTGGGCTTGCTCAGATTAGTGGAAGAGGAGAAATTGAACTGGGGAAAACTATTTCTTATGACCTAAAATATATTATGGATTTTTCAGTTGCATTCGACATAAAAATTCTCTTTTTAACAGTGGTATCTGTATTTAAAAAAGAGGGTGCTTATTAAACACACTTTAGTGACTGAGCATTTACAAAATGTAGATTATTTGGAGGAGTTTTATGATAACAAGAATTTTTCAATATAAGATTTTTAATGATAACATAGGAGCACTACTTGAAAGTATAAATAATTTTGAAAAAATACATATTGTTTCAGGAAACCCAGAAGTGTTAAGCACTGGACTACAAAATAATATATTGTTAGATAATTTTACTAGTAAAAATTCAATTATTATTCCAGACGGGATTAGCACTGTAATTTGTTCTAAAATTGTAGGGCAACCAGTGAAAGAAAAAATTGCTGGTATAGAACTCATGGATCGTATAGTAAAAAAATGTGAAAAAGAAAACCAAGGAATATATTTGTTAGGCTCGACCCAAGAGACAGTAGATATGTGTAATATTAATTTGAGAACTAAATACCGTGAATTAAATATTTTAGGTAGTCATGATGGATATTTCGAAATAGATAACTGTGAAGAAATATTAGTAGAAATAGAAAAAGTTAAACCACAAGTTTTATTTGTTGCAATGGGATGTCCAAAGCAAGAGTTATTCATAGCTAAATATATGGACAGACTTCCTTGTAAAATATTTATGGGGGTTGGAGGAAGTTTTGATATTTTAGCTGGAAATCTTAAACGTGCACCTAAATGGATGATAAATATAGGAATGGAATGGTTATATAGAGTTGCAAAAGAACCCTTTAGAATTAAAAGATTGGCAGCTATACCTAAATTTATTTTAATGGTTACAAAGGATAAGTATAAACGCAAATAATTTTTAGTTGTAAAAAGGGGTAAAGGAGGGGATTGGCATTAAAGTTTTGCATATAATATCCGGCAATGATAATGGTGGAGGTGGAAACCACGTATTAAACATATGCAATAAATGTAATGAAAATTTTGAAAACATAATTGGTTGTGTAGGAGAAGGTCCACTTTACTCAAAAGCTAAAACTATAGATGTTAGCTATAAGCTTTTTACAAACAAGCTTAATAATATGGAAATTGTTAATTTTATAAATCAAAACTCTATAAATATAGTGAATTTCCATGGTGCAAAACCCTTTTTAATGCATTTAGTTTTAAAAAGAAAAATAAAAGTGCCTACAGTAGCTGTAGTTCACAGCGATTTTAGATATGATTTTCTTAATAATAAAGTGAAATATTTTATTTTAACCCCTCTTAGTATTTTGGGATTAAAGAGCTTTAATAATTATATTTGTGTATCAAATAACTTAAAAGATCTATTAGAACAAAGAAAGTTTAAGGGAAATAAAGCAGTTGTAAACAATGGAATAGATATAAAAAAAGTTAATGTTGTGACCTCTGCAGAAGACATGCGAAATAATTTAAAATTAAACCCGCAGGATTTTGTATATGTTATGGTTGCAAGATTGCATCCTATAAAAAACCATAGAGAAGTAATACTGGCTTTTAGTAAATTAACTCAAAAGTTTCATGATGTAAAATTGCTTTTAGTTGGTGATGGGGAATTACGACCTCAACTTGAAAAGTTAATAGTGCATTTAAAACTAGAAAATAAAGTTACTATGGTGGGAAATGTAAAAAATCCCATAGATTATATAAATGCCTCTAATGTTAGTGTTTTGGCTTCTTTAAGTGAGGGCGGAGCACCACCTTTAACTGTTTTGGAATCAGGAATTTTAAAGATACCCACTATTTATACGGAGGTGGGGGATCTTCAGTGTATATTGGATGAGAATAGCGGATACAAAATAGAAAACCAAAACAATGAAAATATATACAAGGCTATGAAAGTAGCATATCTAGATGCGAATAATTTAAAAGTAAAAGGTGAAAATTTATATAATATTGTTGTAAAAAAATTCACTATAGAAAAGTTTTGGGAAAGTTATTACAGAATTTATAAGAAAATACTAAAGAGATAATTAGAGTACTTGAATAAAAAGATTTTTTTCTTGAAATTAACAATAAAGAATTAGAAAATAACAATCCACTAATTTACAGAAAATGGAGTGTACCATGAAAGAAAACAAAGTTCTAAAAAGTTCAATAATTGTAATGCTATTTGTAATAATTGGAAAGATTCTAGCTATAGTAAGAGATAGCTTAATGTTTTCTAAATTTGGAACTTCCTATCAAACAGATATATATGTTTGGTGTTTTGGGGTAGTATTTCTCTTTACTAGTTTAGGATATGGTCTTAGTACCACTATAATACCCATTCTTACAGAATATATTGAGACAAAAAATTTAAATGAGAGAAATAGTTTTGTAAATAACGTAACTAATGTTTCCATGATATTTACCGTAATTATTACGGTGATTGGTATATTATGTTCTTATTATATAGTTTATTTTTTTGCGAATAACTTATCAAAGGACCCAGTTATATTTAACCAAACTGTAAAAATACTAAGGATAATGTTCTTATCAGTGCTATTTTTAACGCTCCAAGGCATTGTGGCAGGGGCACTTCAAGCTCATAAAGAATTCTCTATTCCTGCTGCTATGGCGGCATCTGCAAGCTTAATCTATATAATTTATTTAAGTTTATTTGTAGATAAATTTGGTCTTACAGGCTTTGCAATTACAACAGTTTTAGCCTTTTTCGTAGGATTCATAATTAATGTGCCAAAGTTTAGAAAACTAGGATACAGGTATAAATTAGAAGTGGATATAAAGAATAAGGACCTCCAAATGATGTTTTTATTAATGATACCAATAATAATAAGTACTGCAACCATGCAATTTAATTTATTTATAAATAGATCCTTTGCCATGAACTTATTTGAAGGAGCTACTTCAATTCTTGAAGCTGCAAATAAAGTAACATTGCTCACATATGAAGTTTTTGCTGTAGCAGTTTCTATGATAGTATATCCAATACTTTCTACCTTCATTGTTCAAAATAATTATGATGAGTATAATAAATCATTTGTTAAATCAATTAATATAATAAATTTAGTTATGATACCCGCAGCACTTGCAATAGTAATATTAAGAGAGCCACTAATTAGTGTACTATTCCTAAGAGGGAAATTTACCATAAGGGATGTTAGATTAGTTTCTACGGCATTAATATTCTATTCGCCAACTATGATAGCTTATGGGGTTCGAGACGTATTAAATAGAGCATTTTATTCTGCAAAGGACACTAAAACACCAATGAGCTATAGTGTGGTTGGTGTGGTAATAAATATTATTCTTAGTGCTATTTTGTACAGACATATGTCAGTGCCTGGACTAACACTATCTTCCTCAATTTCATCTGTAGTTATTACTTTAATGTTACTAATCCAAATGAGTAAAAAATTCAAGGGAATCAATTTTAAATCTATGCTTAAAACTCTAGGAAAAATATCTATAGCTTCTATTCTTATGGGAGTTGTAGTGTACTTTATTAAGAAAATATTTATAATGAACTTAGCACCAGCTTTTATTGTTAATGCAATGATTCTACTCCTATGCTCAATCCTTGGAATAGTATTATATTTTTATCTAACATATGCTTTAAAGATCGAAGAATGTATGTACTTATGGAATATTTTCAAAGATAAAATTGTAAAAAAACAGCTACATTAATTATGCAATAATAACACATACTAAAACTAAAGGAGTGTGATTATATGCAATTTTATGATGTAGTCAAATCAAGAAAAAGTATAAAAAAGTTTAAGAATACCCCAATAAATAATGAAAAATTAGCTAGAATGATTAATGCTGCCATGATGTCACCTTCGTGGAAAAATAATACTTCTTACAAATTTATTTTAGTTGATGAAAAAAGTGAACTAGAACAAATATCAAAAGCTATAATGAATAATGATAATTCGGCAGCACAGTCAATATTGGACGCACCAATGACAGCTATTGTAGTTGCAAATCCAGATGATTCTGGTGAGGTAGAAAATAGAGAGTATTATTTAGTAGATAGTGCCATAGCAATGGAGCACTTTGTTTTATCAGCTACTAATGAGGGTTATGGAACTTGTTGGATCGCTGCTGTTAATGAAGATATTATTAAAAAAACATTGTCCATTCCACAAAATTATAAAGTAGTTGCAATGACGCCTATTGGAGAGATTGAGGAAAGTAAAGAACATAATGATAAAAAAGAAGTAAGGGATTTTGTATTTTTGAATTCTTGGGATAAACCTTATTCTGAGAAAACTGAAAGTGAGAACACACAAAAAAATATATTTTAGTAAATAGTTAAAGACCCTATATCTGCAGACTTAGGGTCTTTAATTTATTGATGATAGGGGGATTACCATGGAAAAAACAAAAGGGATTTTATTTATTATTTTATCTGCTATTTCCTTTGGAATTATGCCAATCCTTGCAAAGTTGTCATATAGGGGAGGTGCGAACACATATACCACATTATTCCTTAGGTTTTTCTTTGCGGCAATTATGCTTTTGTATTATTTGAGATCTAAAGGAATATCTTTGAAATTAGCTAGAAAGCAATTATTTTTAGTAATAATAATAGGGGTGTTCGGATTTACATTATCATCTATTAGTTTATTTATGTCCTATAATTATATAAGTATTGGAATGGCAACTATGATTGTCTATACATACCCGGCTATTGTTACTTTATTGTCCTATTTGTTTTATAAAGAAAAAATATATCCTAGAAAAATAGTATCTTTGACGATTTCCACAATAGGTATTTTTGTTTTAATTGACAGGGGAAGTGTTAGCTTTAATTTAATAGGAATAATCCTTGCAGGTATAGCTGCAGTAATGTATTCATTATATGTGCTAGGTGCATCTCATAAGGAATTTAGGGTCATCAACAGTTATGTTTTAACCTTTTATATCTCATGTGCATCTGCTGTTATGATGTTTATGGCAGCTATCACTACTGGAAATTTTAATATGCATATATCTTTTTATGCACTTGTAGCAATTTTATTATTGGCATTAATATCTACAGTAGTGGCACTAATGGCATTTTTAGAAGGAGTTAGAATAATAGGGCCTTCCAAGGCTTCAATTTTAAGTACTATTGAACCTATTGTTGCATTAACCCTTGGAATAATAATTTTAGGGGAGCCTATATCAGTTAGGATTATAATTGGAAGTATAATGATTGTCACCTCTGTAGTGATATTAACAATGGAATAATTAGAGTTTTAAACCCTTTGCAATTCGGGTCCCCAATTCCTTATTTGCCTTCATGAAGTTAACAAGCATTCTCTCTTGAATAGGTTTTATTGCAGAGCTTAGTGATTCAACGATATTTGAAACTAGGTGATCCTGGTCAATAGTATTTAAGGAAAGGTATCTTTCCCCTGCCTGAGCAAAGTCATTTTTCTTAGTTATTGGTTTCCTCAGCTCATCACCTTGAACAAAAACTACTTCGGGAACTCCCGTCACAGGTGCTCGCTTTGGAAGACCTCCTCCTAGTGTATTTGGGTAGTAATTTGTACTACCATGGTTTGGCATTATCTGCATAAAGCCATCCTGTTGATTATTGTTAACTAATACATTTGGACGATTAATTGGTAGTTCGAGATAATTTGCACCAAGACGGTACCGCTGAGTATCTGCATATGAAAAAACTCTTCCTTGAAGTAGCTTGTCATTTGAAAAATCAATTCCTGGGACAATTGTGGCAGGACAAAATGCTGATTGTTCTACTTCTGCAAAGAAGTTTTCAGGGTTTCTATTTAGAACCATTATGCCAACAGGCATTAATGGGAACATATCCTCTGGCCAGGTTTTGGTATCATCTAGTGGATCAAAATCATATTTGTCCTCATTTTCCATCTCCATCATTTGAACAAGTAACTCATAGTCTACGGTCTTTCCCTTTGAAATAGTATCAAAAAGATCGCGGCTGGCTATGTCTGGATCAATTCCGGCTAACCGTTTAGATTCTTCACTATCTATAAATTGAACTCCTCCAAGTGGTTTCCAGTGATATTTGATAAGTATGGCTTTACCCTTAGCATTAACCCATTTATAAGTGTTAACTCCAAAGCCTTGAATAAATCTGTAGCTCTTTATTGTACCTAAGTCTGAAAATAGCCAGGTGAGCATATGGGTTGACTCAGGTGTCAAAGACATATAATCCCAAAAACGACTATTTGCAGAAGAATCACCAGGTATGTTAGAAACAGGATCCCCTTTTAATGCATGAACTAAATCTGGAAATTTTATAGCATCTCTTATAAAAAAAACTGGAAGATTATTGCCTACTAAATCATAATTTCCTTCCTCAGTGTAAAATTTAACCGAAAATCCCCTTACATCTCTTACTGTATCTGCAACTCCTTTTGATCCCACAACTACAGAAAACCTTATAAATACAGGAGTTTCTTTTAATGGGTCTTGTAAAAAAGCAGCTTTTGTATAGAGCGACATATTTTTATAAACTTTAAAATAGCCATGTGCGCCTGCGCCTTTAGCATGAACTACTCTTTCTGGAATTCTTTCACGATCAAAGTGAGCAAGCTTTTCCAAAAAAACAAAATCCTTAATTAAAGTTGGACCTCTTTCTCCTACACTTAGCGAGTTTTGATCATCAGTCACAGGCTGCCCTTGATTGGTAGTTAGGAAATCATCTTTCATACTAGTCTCCTTTCAAGAAATGCTTTAAAATATAAATTAAAGTATAAAAAAGCATTCATAGATTATAATATGAATCATGAGAAAAATTGTGTATGGTTATATACTTAAATTAATAAATATTTTAAGTTGGTAGCAGTTTACCCCAGTACTACATTAACGAATTAAAAATATTCAGAATATTCAGTTTTACTTTTTAAAAGGATTATTGGAAGGTAATAAAGAATATTAATAGTATTAGGAAAATACAAAAAGCTGGAGGTATAAACAAATGACAGTGATACAAATTAATGGAAATAATCTTACTTTAGATGAAATATCGATGGTTGCAAGAAAAGGTTACAAGGTGGAATTAACCAAGGAAGCAGAAGAAAGAGTTATTAAATCTAGATGTATTGTAGATGAAATAGTAGATAATAATAAAGTGATTTATGGTATTACTACAGGTTTTGGTAAATTTAGTGATGTAACAATATCTGGAGAGGACTGCAAGAAATTACAAAGGAATCTAATAATATCTCATGCTTGTGGGACTGGAAAAAGTTTTTCTAATGAAATTGTTAAGACTATAATGTTATTAAGAGCAAATGCCCTTGCAAAAGGATATTCTGGAATAAGACTAAGTACTTTAAAAACACTAATAGAAATGATAAACAGTGGAGTTTGTCCTGTAATTCCTGAAAAGGGATCCCTTGGAGCATCAGGAGATTTAGCACCCTTGTCTCATATGGTCTTACCAATGCTTGGAGAAGGCCTTGCGGAATTTAATGGTAAAATTTTACCAGGAAAAGAAGCTATGGAAAAAGCAGGATTAGAAATTGTAGAGCTTACAGCTAAAGAAGGTTTGGCACTAATAAACGGCACACAAGTTATGACTGCAGTGGGAGCATTAGCTGTATATGATAGTATAAATTTATTGAAAATAAGCGACATTGCAGCAGCATTAACACTAGAAGCACTAAGAGGTATAAAGGATGCATTTGATCCAAGAATACATATTTTAAGACCTCACAGTGGTCAAATACAAACTGCGAAAAATATTTTAAACCTAACGGAGGGAAGCACATTTATAACATCTCAAGGAGAGATAAGAGTACAAGATGCTTATTCATTAAGATGTGTACCACAAGTTCATGGTGCAAGCAAAGATGCATTAGAGTATATCAAAAGCAAGGTGGAAATTGAAATTAATTCTGTAACAGATAATCCAATAGTTACGCAGGAAGGGGATGTCATTTCAGGAGGCAATTTTCATGGTCAACCTATGGCTATTAGCTTTGATTTTCTAGGAATAGCAATGGCTGAAATGGCTAGTATCTCAGAAAGAAGACTGGAGAGACTTATTAATTACCAACTAAATGATTTACCAGCTTTTTTAGTAAAAGAAGGTGGTCTAAATTCAGGGTTTATGATAACTCAATATGCAGCAGCGGCCTTAGTTTCTGAAAATAAAATTTTGGCACATCCAGCATCTGTTGACTCTATTCCATCTTCTGCTAATCAGGAAGATCATGTAAGTATGGGCACCATAGCAGCTAGAAAAGGCAGAGATATTATTGAAAACGTAGAAAGAGTTTTAGCTACTGAAATTTTGGCAGCTTGTCAAGCTATAGATTTTAGAGAAGGTTATGCTTTAGGGCTAGGTACAAAGGAAGCTTATAAAGTTGTAAGGGAAAAGGTAGATTTTATTGAAAGAGATGTTGTTATGTATATTGAATTAGATAAGGTTACTAAATTAATTAATGATGGCTCTATTGTGGAAAGTGTTGAACAAAAGGTGAAAGTGTTAGTTTAAATTATAATAGCTAAATACTTTAATAAAAAACAAACTTAGGGGGAAAATAAAATGGCAAGAATAGTTGAATGTATACCTAATTTTAGTGAAGGAAGAAATAAGAAAGTAATTGAAAAAATAGTTGATGCAGTTAGAAACACGGAAGGAATAAAATTACTAGATTATTCTTCTGATAGTGATCATAATAGAACTGTTGTTACTTTTTTTGGAACACCAGAAAAAGTAGAAGAAGCTATTTTAGATATGGCAGCAAGGATTTATGAAAACATTGATATGACGCTGCAACAAGGTGCACACCCTAGAATGGGAGCACTAGACGTAGTGCCTTTTGTACCGATTAGTGAGGTAACTATGGAGGAATGCGTTGATTTGGCTAAGAGAGTAGGTAGTGAAATAGCTAGTAAATTTGATGTGCCAGTATATTTATATGAAAAGGCAGCATCAGCACCTCATAGAGAAAATTTAGCTACAGTAAGAAAAGGACAATATGAAGGCTTTTTTGAAAAAATTAAAGAAGATAAATGGGCACCAGATTATGGGAAGGCTGAAGTCAATGTAAAAGGAGGCTGCGTTGCAATTGGTGCAAGAGTACCACTTGTAGCTTTTAATGTGAATTTAGGTACAGATAACCTTGAAATTGCTGATAAGATTGCTAAAACCGTTAGAAATCTTGGTGGAGGGTTAAGGTTTGTAAAAGCTATGGGAGTAAAGCTTGAGGATAGAAACATAGCACAAGTATCAATGAATTTAGTTAATTATGAAAAAACAGCAGTTTATAGAGCTTTTGAAATGGTTAAAATGGAGGCAAAACGCTATGGTGTTCCTGTAGTAGGAAGTGAAGTTATTGGATTACTTCCAATGGAAGCGTTAATTCAATGTGCTGAGTACTATTTACAAATAGAAAATTTTTCAATGGATCAAGTTTTAGAAAAGAGAATTTGGGAATAAAACTTTGAAATTTACTATATGTAAACTGCAATACTAATGCTAGTCCAGTTTATATAGATTGGAGGAATTATTGGATATCATAATAAAAAATATTGGCTCTCTAGTTACTTGCGAAGGAAGCTATAGAAAAAAAGGTGAAGACTTTAAAGATGCCAAAATCAAAGAAAATGGCTACATAGTCATTGAAAATGACAAAATAAAAGCTGTAGGGCAAGGGGAGGGTTATAGTGAATACATAAAGAACGATAGCACAGTTATTGATGCACAGGGTAAAACAGTTACACCTGGGCTTATAGATCCGCATACACATGTTGTATATGCTGGATCAAGAGAAAGAGAACTGCCACTAAAGCTTAATAAGGTGGGATATATTGAAATATTAAATAGTGGTGGAGGAATACTAAGTACAGTTGAAAACACCAGAAGTATTGGAATAGATCAGCTTGTAGAAGAAAGTAAAAAAAGGCTAGACATAATGCTTGAACATGGCACTACTACTATTGAAAGTAAATCAGGATACGGACTTGATTTACAAACAGAGGTAAAAATTCTAAAGGTTAACAAAATTTTAAATGAAACTCATCCTATAGATGTAGTATCTACATTTATGGGAGCCCATGCGTTGCCAAAGGAATACAAAATGGATCGACAAGCTTATATTGAAGTAATAATCAATAAAATGATACCTTATATAAGCGAAAATAAGCTTGCAGAGTTTATTGATTGTTTTTGTGAAAAAGGCGTATTTTCAGTAGAAGAGTGTAGAAAAATTTTAACAGCCGGGAGAAAGTTTGGATTAAACATAAAAATCCATGCAGATGAAGTTGAAACAATAAAGGCCGCCGAACTTGCAGGGGAATTAAAAGCAACATCTGCAGAACATTTAGTTGCAGCATCAGACCAGGGAATAAAGGCACTAGCGCAAAATGATGTAGTGGCAGTACTCTTACCATCAACTTCCTTCTATTTAATGTTAAATAATTTTGCTAGGGCCAGAAAAATGATAGAAGAAGGCGTGGCTATCGCTTTAGCTACTGATTGTAATCCTGGTACTTCACCTACGGAATCCTTACAGACGGTTATGACCTTTGCTTGCTTTGGTATGAAGCTGTTCCCAGAGGAGATTATAAATGCAATGACAATAAATGCTGCTTGTGCCATAAATCGTGAAAGTGAAATTGGAAGCATTGAGGTGGGAAAGAAAGCTGATATTGTCGTCTTTAATAGCAAAAATTTAAATTATCTAATATACCATTTTGGTATCAATGCTGTGGATACAGTAATAAAAAATGGAAAAATTGTAATTCAAAATTAAATTATCATAAAGGAGAATTAAAAATGTTAGATGACAAAACCATTAGACAATTTATAAATGAGTTAGGTTCAAATTCACCTGCACCAGGAGGTGGAAGTGTTGCAGCTCTAGGAGCATCCCTAGCTAGTGCCTTAGGTGCTATGGTATTCAGTTTAACTGTAGGTAAGAAGGTCTACAATGAATATAGCCATGAAGATAAAATGAAGGTTGACAAAAGCTTAGAACATTGTCTTCAGTATAATGACAAATTTTTAGAACTAATGAACAAAGATACAGAGGTTTTTCTAATTTTGATGTCAGCCTTTAAACTTCCTAAGGAAACACTAGATGATAAGACACTTAGAAGTGCTAAAATCCAAGAAGGATATCAAAAGGCATTAGAAATTCCACTGAGTGTTGCAAAAGAATCCTACAAAATATATGAATATGTTAAAATTGCAGCAGAATTAGGTAACAAAAATGCAATTTCAGATGCAGGTGTTTCAGCGTTAATGCTTCAAGCATCTATTGAAAGTGCAATTTTAAATGTTAAAATAAATCTTTCTAGTATCAAAGATGAAACTTACAAAGAAGAAATTAGTGTAGCATGCGATGAGTTAGTAAAGCAAGGAAGATTAAAACGTGACGAAATATTATCTATTGTTAATGAGTGCATGTAAGTGAAAGAAAAAAATAACAAGTCAGTATAGTATACTTGACTTGTTATTTTTTTCTTTCACCATAGTGTAAATTTATGCTATACTTTAAAAGACTTTTAATTAAATGTTTAATGGGAAAACTTTATATGACTAATTAATTATGCTCTAGTTGTAGTTGCATAGGTGGGAGATAATAAATGTTAGATTTGTTTAAACAGAAAATACATGAATTATATAATATTATTTTGTGTCCAATAGATGATATGTTTAAAATAACTGCGCTAGAAAATTATAAAAGGGAAATAGAATTTTCCCATCAGAAAAGCTTTGGCAGCGCTTATTATGAGTTTATTAAAAATAATAAAGAAAAAGGCACAGTGTACACTCCAGAAACCATATCTTCTTATATGATAGAAAACACCATAAAAGCTAAGCAGATAATAGACAACCCCTATATGAAAATTGTGGATCCTTCTTGTGGCACAGGAAATATACTAATTTGTTGTTTTAAACTTCTTAGAACTTTATATGTGGATAATTTAAACACAATAAATGATAAAAATGGATTGAATTTAAATTTAAAAAGCATTGATGAACATATAATAACACATAATTTATATGGTTTTGATATAGATGATATAGCTATTAAAATTCTTATTATAGATTTATATGATTTAAGTAAGGGTAACATATGCAATAATATTTTAAATGTAGATTTTTTATTATATGAGAGTGAACATAAATATGATATTTTTATAGGTAATCCACCCTATGTTGGTAAAAAGTCTATAGATAAGGCATACGCAGACCATTTAAAAGTAAGATACAGTGAAGTGTATAGTGATAAAGGGGATTTATCCTATTGTTTTTTTAAGAAGGCAATAGAAGACCTTAAAAATGGAGGAAAACTTACTTTTATTACTTCTAGATACTTTTTAGAATCACCCAGTGGAGGGGATTTAAGGAAGGTATTAAAAGAAATGTGTACTATAGACAAAATCATTGATTTTTACGGAATAAGACCATTTAAAAATATAGGAATAGACCCTGTAATTTTGTTTATAACAAATTATCAAAATATTGATAATGAAATTCAAATCATGAAACCTATAGCTGTAAAAGGTAAAAACAAAAATGAATTTTACAATAGTATATTTCTAAAAAGTGGAAACAAATATAATAGTTTTCTTCTTAATAAAAACAAATTAAATGATAAGGGTTGGATTTTAATAGATGAAAAACAGAGAAATATAATAGATAAAATAGAACAAAGAAGTTTTACATATCTAAGTAATATATGTGATAGTTATCAAGGCGTTATAACTGGGTGTGACAAAGCTTTTGTAGTAAATAATGATACTTATATTAGAGAAAATATTGAAAAAAATATAATAAAACCTTGGATTAAGAGTAGTTATATAGAAAAAAATTCAGTTTCAAGAGAAGATAGTTATATAATATATTCAGATTTAATCCAAAGTCCAGAGGAGTATCCTAATGCTATAGCTCATATAAAAGTAAAAAAAGAAAAGCTAATAAAAAGAAGAGAATGTGAAAGAGGTATTAGAAAATGGTATGAACTTCAATGGGGCAGAGATCAAAACATATTTGAAGCTGAAAAAATAATTTTTCCTTTTAAAGCAAGCAGCAATAGATTTGCCCTTGACAAGGGAAGCTATTTTAGTGCGGATGTATATGCATTAATATTAAAAGAGAATGTACCTTTTACTTATGATTTTTTATTATATTTATTAAATAGTAAAATCTATGAATTTTACTTTAAGACTTTTGCAAAAAAACTAGGTGAAGATGCTTATGAGTATTATCCAAATAACTTAATGAAGTTATGCATTCCAATTATGATGGATTTTAATAACAGTGACGAGAATTGTTTATATGATTATTTCAAATTTACTGAAGAAGAAAAAAAGATTATACTTGGCGAAGTAACGGGTTCCGTTTTGAAGTTCTTTTGAATAAATATCATTAATATTCACTTAAATAAACGCTATGATTTAATCATAGCGTTTATTGTTGATATAACTACATTAGGAGTAGTTTTATTACATTATATATGTATATTATCATGTGTTTTCACATAAATTTA
>Ga0209125_1000234_pt1 | contig 84903 bp, 72 predicted proteins | sample BarGraIncub1131A_FD_184503 | JGI IMG/M metagenome (GOLD analysis project Ga0209125, IMG submission 184503) | Arctic peat soil microbial communities from Barrow, Alaska - Barrow Graham LP Incubations 11-31A (SPAdes) (version 2) | ecosystem: Environmental > Terrestrial > Soil > Wetlands > Peat...
TCTTGTCCGTGGGCTCGTCCTCGCCCCCCCAGATCGATTGGACTTTTTTTTTGAGGATTATGATCGCGGCAGCCTCGGCCAATGCTTTGTCTTTGCGCAATAATTCTTTTTCCAGTTCGTGAATCCTCCGAGTTTCCCCAGAGGGCTTCGAGAAAGGCTTGACTGGTTTTTGAAGCCCTGACAGCATCATGCCGCGCCACTCACGTAACTGCGCTTCATGGATTCCATTGCGGCGCAGAAAGGCACCAAGTTGATCTTCGGCAACCGTCTCGGCTTCCATGACAATTTTGAGTTTTTCTTCGGCAGATTTGTCTTGGGGGCGCTTTGAGGACATTGTTCTTCCTGGTTCGTTAGGGATTGAGGAGTTGCCAGGTTCATCAACGACATTTGCGTTGCGAAGCCAGCGCGACAGAGACGATTGGGGAACGCCCACTTCCTTGGCTAGAGCGGAGGCCGAGATGCCATTAGGGTAGGCCATCTTCCGAATCATGTTGGACTTGAATCCTTCAGTGTACGTCATCATAGATCCTTGCTGCCCCCAGAAGTTGAAAAAAATGGGGCCGCCGGATATTACCGGTTCCGGATTCCTGATCAAACCGGCGAGTTCGCTGAGCTCACCGCTTCGTCAGGACAGAAAACCGGGCCTAAACGGCCCCCTCCGAGGCGACAACTATCCTGACACAGGGGGCAAACAGTCTTTAGCCAAGTTGCGGCGCAAGCTTGTTCGCATACTAGATGGAGAAATTCGGGAGATCAAAGAGTTACCGAGTTATGAGAAAAAACAATTGAGATGATGTCCAAAATGCGGGACCAGGTGGCGGCTGCGCCGAAACAAACCCTTGACGCATTGTTGATGCATTGGGCCGTTTAAGAGACTACAATAACCACTGACCAAAAATCATTGATTTATTCCTATCAAGAGATCATCGAGGTTGTCACCACGGTGATCAATGAATGGGATCCTTATGACCTTATCAGCGGTGGTGCACCCGATAACGAATTTGCACCTGAGGTTGAAAAAATAGTTGCCAAGGTTCATCAGATCAAAACACCTTACGCTCTCGCTGAAGTTATTTCAGATGTTTTCACAAAAGGGTTTGATTCAGAGTGCTTTTCAGTTGAGGGCTGCATGCAGGTTGCGTCGCGCATATTTGCTGAGTTACAAAACCGTCGGATTTTTGAGTAAAAACAACCCCGCCGCCCTACCTAGACGCTGGCGCGGTCAAGCCCGACATCGCGTCAATAGTTGGAGATTCAGAGTTTGTCATAACACTCTCTGTTGGGCTAAAACCCGACGAAAATATCGCCTAGTCAGCGATGGCAGTGGGCTTCGCCACTTCCTCGCAAAACCATTCTTTGAGGAAACCATGATTCATCCAGAGATCAAAAGTATTTCCTGTGATGATCTTGCGTATGGCGAACTGCCTTCCGATTCAGAAGACTGCTCGGTATCCATTGTTGCCGGAATTGGCTTAAAGGGGCAGGAAGGCGCAGATATTTTTTATTTTGATGTTGTAACCCCCAAGTACCTTATGCGAACAACTGAGACTCGTTGGGGACGAGGGTATCTTATCGTGGAAACTTTTTCGTGGGCAGTTGTTGAGATGTCCGTTCAAAAACTCCTATCCCACTGCACTCAACAGACATGGCAGGAAGTGGCAGCTGAACTTGGGAAAGAACTGTCCTGGGAATTTGAGAACTATCAACCATATAATCCCTAACGGTCCCGTTCAAAATGATTCGCTTTGCTCACTTTTGACCTGTGGAACCGTTAGCAGGAAAAGGAACAATATGACTCCGGATGAAATTCTCCAAGTGAAGACTTTCTTTGAGATGAACCGCTTTGAGCGTTTTGCTGAGATGGGAGGCAAAGAAAAACCAAGGGCGAAATGGACGGATAAACTGAATCATGCACCCGGACTGAAGCCTGAACATGCCTCATGGCTCTCTTCAAATGCTGACATAAGCGCCCAACTGAAGCAGAAAGGTGCACCAGAGACCTGCTCCATAATATCCAACTCTTCAAGACTAGACGGCAAGAGTATGCGACTAGAAGAGGCGATTGAAGAGGTCCAACGTGATGGTTGGGGGTCGATCCTCATTTGTATTCCAGGGAAGCTTGGGTACTACTACGGCGAATCTGGAGAGCGCAGAGCGCTGCTAACACGCTAGCCGGCCGTAGACGCTGATGTGACACCCGCCACGCAGGTCAAGGCCAGAACCGTTATAAGAAGGGAAAGAAAGCCAGAATGGGACCTATAAGAAATGTAATTGCTCTATTGATGCTGATGGGTTTCACGACCAGTTGTCCGGCCAATGAAATGAATCAGCTCTTAGCAACGGGTAAGACTCTGGAGATAAAAGCTTCTATCACTCCTCATATCCGAAAGTTTGACAACGGAAAGAGCAAAATCGAAGGCAAAATCACGATAACAAATCAGACTCAACTGGTCCAGAAATTTGGGAATGAATTCCTCACTTTAATTGTAAATGGCACGTTGGTGGCAAGAGCGTACAAAGATACGATTGCCTCCGATGTAATTGACTTTTCAACTGTTGACATCAAGCCTCGCTCCTCTCTCTCTCTTCCAGTCTATTGGGTTTATAGCGTGCCGGCGTCTACTAAAATTGATTCTGTTCAACTGGTTCTTGATGAAGAAGGTCTTGAGAAAGTGATGCATCGTATAACAACCGGTGGTAGCAGATAAACCACTGCGACCGGAACCGCTATGTGAGGAAGAGGACGAAATGGAAAAACTCCCGATCAATCCAGAGTGTCACCTCTATGGTGAATATTTTTATCCATCACGGCTTGGATTACAAAATATGAGACAGGCGAATGACCCAGGGGACCTCGGAAAAATCGGCAAGTATAAAGGTTTACCCAAACCGTATGGCTCGTGCTGCATCACAACCCCAGAGGAAATAACAGTAGCAAAAAGGATTGAATGGTTGGCAGACTTTACTGGCAAGAAGAAACAAGCATTTATTGACGCTGGCGCATCTGAAATAGTTTTCTGGATTTACTGGGAAGGGATTCAAGGAAATATGGAGTTAACTCCTAAAGAGTTGAAGAAGCTCGCCAAGTTGAAGATACCACTAGCCATGCACTACCTCCAACTCGAAGGTGATGAATGTGAGATAGCATAACCACCGGCGCCAGCGGAGGACCCGCTGGGCCATGAAGCGCTGGCGCAAATATGGATACTCAGAATTGATGCTATTTCAAGACCCTAACAAGGATCAAGGGGGAGCTGGAAATTGTCCAGAAGGCAAACTCAGGAGTGCTGCGTAAACCCGATCCACGGCCTGCAGCGTTTCGGCTCGAATTGTAGGATTCCAGTGCCAGATACCAGCCTGCTTCGAACTCCGGGCCAACAGCGCGTTGTCGCAGTCATGCTCCTTCATTGAGTCCTTTGTGCCCTCAGTGCCTTCGCGGCGCCCAGTTTTTTTCAGTACCATATCGGAATACGCCATGCTCATCATCGTCGAATCGCCTACTAAGGCGCGAAAAATACAGTCGATCCTCAAGTCGAGGACCATGTCGACGGTTGGACATTTCAAGGACCTCCCCGACTCCTCAATCGGGGTCGACCTGGAGAGCTACCAGCCCACCTTCGTCTATCACGAGAAGAAAAAGCACCTTCCGCGCGAACTGCGCGAGGCGGCCAAGGGCGAAACGGTCATGCTCGCCGGTGACCCGGATAGATTATTACGTAATCGATTACCTCACTTACTTACCGACCTCTGTTAAGTTGCTGTAATCTTTTAAGAAAAGTCTCGTGCCGCAGGTATTGCCCACCTAGTGAGGTAATAGTGCATCTTGCCAGGCGGGGCTGCACGATGAGGAGAATTCGGATGCTGATCATTATCGAGTCGCCAAACAAGATCAAAAAAATTCGACAGTTTACTGGTGCAAATGTACTTGCCACAGTCGGCCACTTCAAGGATCTACCGACGGATGAGCTGGCGGTGGATCTTGAGACGTACAACCCTAGCTTCAGGATCATGGAGGGGAAAGCTGAGGTCATCAAGAAGATCAAGGCGGCAGCAAAGGGAGAGGATGTTTATGTGGCTTCGGATCCCGATAGAGAAGGAGGGGCAATTGCCCAGCATATTTATGAGGAGATCCGGACGGTTGCCAAAAGCATAAGAAGAGCAGAAATACGTGAAATTACCGAAAAAGGAGTAAAGTCAGCTGTCGCAGCTGCGATCCCATACGACCAGGTGAATAAGGGCATCTACGCCGCTTTCTTGGGGAGAAGAGTTGGTGATAGGCTTGTCGGGTATTTACTTTCTCCACTAGCATGTGCCGCACTTCATGGAAAATACAGCGTCGGTCGGGTACAATCTCCTGCGGTGCGACTTGTAGTGGAAAGAGAGCGAGAGATACGGGATTTCAAACCGGAGCCTTTCTGGACGGTGGCCATAATTTTAGACAAAGATCTAAATCAATTCAAAGCCATGCACATAGCGGGTAAATTTACTGATTTGGCAACGGCTACTGCTGCCTGCAACGCAGTGAAAAATTCCCCGACAGCTCTAGCGATTACCGTTGAGACTGCCCAGAAGAAGCAGCACCCGAAGCCTCCCTTTACGACCGTGGACATGCAGGTCGCTGCAAACAGCCAGCTAAAATTTCCACCCGAGAAGGCAATGAAGTTGTGCCAACAGCTATTCGAAGTCGGCTTGATAACGTATCACCGAACTGATTCCTTCACCATTTCGACCGAATTCATTGAGGAGATGCGTCAGCACGTAGTGGCCACGCTCGGCCCGGAATATCTCCCGCCTGCGGCAAGGCAGTACAAAAGCAAGACTAGCCAAGCAGAAGCGCATGAGGCCATTCGGCCTACTCATATGCACATGGTTGCAGAAATACCGGACATCATCTCCCGTGAGGGGCTAACGACAGAGCACGAGCAGATATATGGGCTGATCTACCGCCGCGCAGTAGCCTCTCAGATGGCCTCAGCAACATACGATACAACAACCGCAATTTTTAAGTGTGGCGGTGAAAACTTCAAGGCGACTGGTAGAGTTGAAACATTCGCGGGGTTTCTAGCCATGTATAGGGAGGCCGCAGCCAACAAGGATGGCGAGGATGCGGACCAGGACCTCCCTGTTTTGTTGGAAGGGGAGCACGTTTTGAAAATAGGGGAGGAGCTGGCTGAGAAGAAAACTAAGGCACCTTCACGGTTTACGGAGGGCTCGCTGGTAAAGGAGTTGGAGCGGCTTGGTATTGGTAGGCCGTCGACTTATGCTTCCATTATGGCTGTTATCAAAACCCGCGGATACGTAAGTATTCAGAAATCAAAAATTCATGCAGAGCCTCCTGGGGAGGCACTCTTGGATTATCTGATTGCTTCAGCCTCATGGTGCGTCGAATATGATATGACACGCAAGATGGAGGCATACCTTGACAAAGTCGAGAGCGGCGGAGCTAGTTGGCAGGTCTTCGCGAAAGGTGTCCACTTCAAGATGGCCTTTAGAAAGCCAGCACTGCGGACGACAGGTGACGGACCCCCATCTGCCGCAGCTATGAAATATGCCAGAGATATAGCGAGGACCAAGGGACTTAATCTACCTGGCAACGCAGAAACAAGTGCTCAGGCAGTAAAAGGATTCCTGGATACCCATGCTCCTAAAAATTCAAAAGCGAAATCCCATAGACACAGCAAAAACTAGGCAAAGCTTCTTGAATCCTGCTTGTCATAGAGCGGGCGGTGGAGTACTTAATCATGATCCTGGCGCCAGACTGACAGAACCCTGGAAAGCCGCCTTCAGTAAAGTTGCAATGTCTATTGACCAGACATAAGTGCCATAAGTTGATTTACTTTTAAGCGGAGGGTGTCTGCTTCACTTTCAAGCTCAGCAATCCTTCCACGTTGTTGGCTTTCAATCGATTCATTATAGATATCACGTTTAGAAGCATTATACGCATTCTGTGAAGCAAGATTGGTTTGTCCTAAAGCTTCAGCTAAGTCAAGAACAATGTCCTGAGGATCAGTTGAGAGTTTAAGCCGTTTTCGTGTTTCATAATATTCACTGCCTTTATCTTTTCCGAATTTGCGTCGAATGCTATGACCGCCTGCGCGCTCTCCGACGACACCAATACTTTTGAAGCCACTGCTTATAATTTCCGAAATACTTTGAGCCGTAAGTCCTGTCCCAGTGGTATAACTGATGAAAAGTTTGCTGTTATCGAAATCTGGTTCAGCGTCCACCTCGGCTTTACCAATCCTGCTTAACATTCCTTGCCGGTTATCTCTGATAAATTTATAGACTCGGATCACTAATTGTAGGACTGCATCGAAGGGAAAAGAATATCCCCGCTTCTGCTGTTCAGGGGTGACCTTGACAGTACTATTGCAGCGCTCTTGTGCTTTTTTGATAACATCATTTGAAAATAGTCTGGTAGTCAGGGATGCTACCGATCCATCTCTCCAACCTATCATCTCGATGATGTCGACAATTAATACATTCCTTTCTGCAACAAAAAATTCACACGTTGCACGATAATGTTTACGTAAATCACTGATTTCCTGATCTGACGCGTAATGTTGACGGCGATGGCAACCGGCCTCTGCTGTAACAGATTCACACAGCGGATAAACTGTCTTCATAGCAGTTTTGTCCTTTTTGAAAACAGTGGGATCGATCTTGTATTTTGCGATATTGCTTCTGATTGGTAAATTTCGATCATAGCCGATTGTATTATAAATTAAATATTGATGATATTCAGCCCACCAATAGAATTCATATATGGTTCTCAGTTTAATGTTGACAGTTTTTCTAGCTGTTTCAGGAATTCTAGAGTTCGGTTTTGATTTGGTTATTTTGTACTGTTTTTGTTTAAAATTAGCAATATTATTATCATTAACCTCCTGCCAACTAATATTTATAGATCGTAAATATTCTGCGAAAGCAAATAATGTGTAGCCAAGTGAGTTTATAAAGCTCTCGTAGGCTTTTTTATTTTGCTCTGTGGGGCTGTGATGGTTAAGATATTCCTTTGCTTTGTAGATTGCAAACAGGAGAAAAGCTTCCATAACCAGGACGGTATGATCCAGCAAAACAGGGATTTTACGGTCGCTCACCAAAACGCCCCAAAGCAGGGTTATTGGATATACCTTACGATGGTCAATGGGTGCTTTATGTTCATTTTTCATAAATTGATCTCCAATGAATGGCGATAACCTCCTTAAGTTTCAACGAAACCACTATTTTGCCGTGTGGGGTCATCAACTTCAAATCGTATCCCAACCCGTCTTTGCAATACTTTGGAAGGCTTCGTCATTTTCATGTCAAAAAAGGCCCTGTCGCCGACAATTACGACTTGGCGTTTGGCACGAGTGACTGCAGTGTATAGCCATGTATTATCTATGAAATCATAGGCTTTACTTCGACCTAGAACTACAACCACCCGTTCGTATTTTGATCCCCGCGACTTGTGACAAGTAACAACATAGCCTAACACCACATTTTCAAGGTCCTGCTCTGTGAGAAAAGTCTCCTTTCCATCGAAGTTGGCCTTGATCACAAATTTTGCTCGGCGTCCGTTTGTGTCGAGTCCAATAATTGGTGGAGAATAAATAAAGCTTATGTCGCCCAACGTGCCGTTATATAGTACTCTTTGGTGGTCGTTTCTGCCTCGCCAGATGATCGGGTCGCCGATGGTGGCTTTCTGTTGTAAGCCCTGCTTTCCAATTACAGGCAGCTCGACTGAAGGGCACGGCAACTTCTTATATTCCCTGGCTAGAAAGTGATCCTGAGCGATGACAGCATTCAGCTTATTACAGATATTTTTTGATGCAGCAATTATTTGGACTTGCCCGGCTAAGCTGAATTCATTGTAAATTCGCAAGGTTGTTCTCTCTATTTCAGTGTCGTTTGAAATGCTAATAAAACTGGCCCCACAATCTTTTACTTTCAACCCTGCAAAATCATCGAACTCAATCGATATGCTCATGCCATTCCCATGAATTGCTTCCCGAATTTGTGCGGCCAGAGCGGGAATGCCCGTATCGGTAGCTAGACGATGTACTTCCTTTAACTCTAGTTGAGGGATGACCCTTGACATGTACATAGGATGCAAAATCAATCCAGGTCCAACCGGAGGCAGCAGACAGCTATCGCCGATCAAACAGATCCGTGCGGTCGGGGGTAAAAGTTTGAGCAACCTATACGTAGTTGGAAGGTCTAACACCGAAGCTTGATCAATAAAAAGCCAAGCATTATCAGGAACCTGTTTTTTGGACGCTGATGCAAGAAATCCTGCAATGGTTTGCGCTTGGTGTCCTGTCCTTTCTTCAAGGACTTTGGCTGCAAGACCAGTAAGTGTCATTGGGAATATTTTCCATTTATCAGAAATTAAATTGAAAATTGCTTCAAGGACGATTTTTTTCCCTGTTCCTGTACCTCCGAATATGACATAAAAGTTATTGTTTACAACTTGATTTATCATAATATTCTGTTTATTGTTCAGCGTAAAAGTTTGATCTTTATGGAGGTCACCACTCGATCTGAGGTAGTCTGTCTTGCATTTTTCAAATTTATGAAGTATGTCAAAATTTATTTCGCAGAGCGTCTGTACTTGTGAAAGCCTACTCATTATTTCAGATTCTATGTAGTGTTCGAGTGTATACGCACCTGCAAGCTGAATTAAGCTGTCCTCCATAAAGTAACACACCCTATCACGCCAAAATTCATATGGGATATCGTCGAGAGAGCTTTCGTATCCGAGCAGCTTCCCGAGTTCCTTTGACATTGAATCATATGTTATAGCCGTATGACCAGCGTCATAGCGTGAGTAACACACTTGCTCCATAGCTGCGGCCTGTCGGCGAGGATCACTAGGTCCAACCAAAAAAATTTCCAAAGCAATCTTGTCCACCTCCGCCCACTCGAGTATGGCGAGAAGGCGATACGGGTCATCTTTCAGTTTCTCCAACGTCAGAAGTCCCCATATCTCAAATGCTAATGGTGCCAGGTGCACCGGCAATTGGAGTTTTTTAAACTCGATTACTAGTTTTAACTCGCTGGTATATTCATTCCAAACTTCCAGAATGTGCAGAGCTGTTTTTAGGTTGAGTCCTCCCTTGTCGCGCTCAATGAGCGAATTAATGTCGCCAGTATTTAACACAGCTTCGATGTCGTGAACCTTTTTCTGAAGCCGATTCGCAATTTTAGGAACGATTCGATAAAAACCGTGATAGTTGCTAAGGAAGCAAAATAGGTTTTGTCCAGTTGGTATTATCTTTTCGCAGCTTAAAGGATTAATAATTTCCTGGAAATATTGATCTGCCTGGTAAATGCCGTGCACTCGCCAGACCTCTCCAAACACCGGATCAGTTATAATGTCGGTGCGTTGTGCACGTACGTACACCCTGAATGGTAGGGCTTCAGATACGCAGGTGTTCACTTCCATTCGAAATACTATCTCTTCATGAGTACATCTACGAACGCTGAGGATAATGCCCTCGACGGTGACAGGTTCGCAACAAGCTGCCCGTACATGTTTTTCGATACCCTCGACAACTGTTGCAGGAACGCCACAGGAAGTGTAACCCTGTCCATTCGTCAATAGGTTTGTGTATCCCGGTTTAGAGGCAAGATTATGATCGCGTTTGATTGTCATAGAATAATGATTTGTCTCAGCGCCTTATCTGGCGACCACAAGCAAGGAACCATTTTTCCTCGCTAATCTGTTTACGGTAGCTGGTCAATGAATAATCTAACTTTTCTGTAATAGGATCCGAGAACCTATGAAAATTGTCTGGCATTCGAACGTCATTGACCTCATTACGCGCTTTTACCAGTTTTGCGTTATTGTCCTCGATGATGGATTTAATTCGAATGTTGTCTCTCTCGCAATCGTTCAGTCCAAGGCTACTCAAAACATGTGTTATGTTGATAGTTTTAAAATTATTCAGCGGAACCTTCTCAAGAGGGGTTATTTTAAAATATTGCTCTACCGCCTTCACACACCGTTCGCCCTTTTCTTTGTCAGATATCTTTTTCTTCATTTTTACCTCCAGCTATTTTTACAAACGAGGCGATCTCATGGATTTGTTTCTTCAAAATGGCAACCGCTTTCTCAAGTTCGGCTATATTTTCGTCCCTTTGTCGTAGCATTTCCTGATGTATTTTACCTGCCTCGACCATCGACCTTTTATATTCCCCTAAATTCCTCTCAACTTTCCCTTTGTCTTCAATTTCTTGGGCTATTTGTGATGCAAGTGTCATGCACGTTGCTTTATACCGCTGAAGGTCGTTTTTAAGGGCTTTTATTTGGTCTGTGTTGTTTTCGGCTGCTAACTGGCTCTTCATCACCTTTTCGACTGCATTGAATAACTGCTTTGCTTGTGCGTGCTCTTCAGGACGATTGTCCTCAGTGAGAGAGTCTTGGCCGTGTGATGAGAAACATCCGAATTTAATTTTCAACTGATTTCTAACATGTGGACAATTGAGGAGATCTTTTGTGCCTCTTGGTGTTAGGGTCCAGCGCGAAAATTGAATGAAACTCGTCGGGCATACATCCATAAATCGCCTACCCGTTTTGGAATCATAGATAATCTCCCCATTTTCATCAACTATCCAGGGAATTCCAAGCTCAACAAGGTGATTAAGAGCCTTTAACTTATTAAATATGTTTTTACTGGCGTCAGCTTTGTTTTTATCTTTTGCCATAACTTTCATATCTTCAGGCATACAATGCCTCCTCAATCAGCCTACTGCAGTCTACTAAATTGGTAAATTGCTTAGTCATTGTGTGAAGAATTTTTTGATTTTTTTGTGAGAGCATCATCTCCGACCTAATTACTCCCTCCAAGGATTCTCGCTGCTCGCGGCTTTCAATGCGGAGAAATAGAGGCAGAGAAAAGTCTTCTTCGATTGCGAGTAGGCGAGCCGTTTCCTGCTTAAGCCTTTTTATGTGAGTGAAACTGCAGTCGTGGTGGACGCAGTTTACGCACATCTGTGGCGAGGCATCTTCGAGATGGGGAATATCCTCATCCTTGCGTTTGCAAAGAGCCTCGGATATTGTGAGCTGGCTGGTTCCCACATTGCACCCTCCGTGTTCGAATGGCACTCGGTTGTACCCTTCCTGGACCATTTTATTTGCCACTTCGGTTCCTTGGCCGACTAGGTCCAAATGATCGAATTCCGCGTTCTCCGACAGGTTTTGATAAACCTTCAAAACTATTTGTGGCCAAATACCGCCACTTCGCTTACCTTTGAGTATCTCCAATACGGTTGAGGCGAACATCTCTGTTCTCACATCCTCCATGTCAGATTCAACCTGCCTTATTTCCTCATGGAGCCGACTATGATAGAGTTCATCAATCCGATTGGCTGCTCTCCTCATACCGGGATCCCGTACATACCCAGTGGTAGTTGCCGGATCTAGTTGACCCAATGCATCCATGACACAAAATAGATCGGGCATGTCATAGCGATAGTAGTAAAGTAAGGCAAAAAAACGCCGAAATGGATGTGTACGATTGTCAATTGCCTCATTTGCTACTCCTGCTCTTTCATAAAGTCCTCTGGCTGATACACCAAAGTTGTAACTAGTGGGTTCTGAAATAAAACTTTTAAGTGTGAATTCGCGGGACACAAAAAGTTTGTCTTTTCTCGCTAACAAGACATCACTGCAGTATTCTTTAGGCTCAGTGAATAAAGGCCTAAATACCTGTGAAAGCTGTTCTAGGAGTTTTACAGCATCTACGACTAACTGATTCGCGTAAAAATCAGCGTAATCCTTAAGCGTTTTTTCAACATAGATGTCAATAAAATTCACGCCATTCAGTTCATCAGAGGTTGTCAAGCATCCAAAGTAAAGACCATAATTTAGTTGATGACTACCTACAACCTCATTGTATCTTCGCCCATTATTTGTTGCGATCATTATAAAACATGCAGTATGCAAAAGGTCTATCAAGTCGCTTACGCTGGGACACGAATTTTTATCATATCCTGCGCAGTGTGAATTTAGAACTACATTTTCAAATGGTAATTTGTACTTATTACATATGCTACTTACATCAAGTTTCAATTCTATATCGTTTGATAGTTTTTTTTGAGCAGTTGAATACTTAACTTTATCAAACTCAGGAATAATATCTTCCAATTTTTGACGGAACAGAAATAAAATTTCAATGATTCCATTTGAATAGTCGTAAATCCATGACAAACACTCTCTGAATAATTTGAGTGCGTCCTCAAGAGATAAGTTTGCTGTCCGTCCGTCGCCTTTTTTTGCATCCAATCTGCTTCGTTCTTCCCCTGAGAGTCCATAAGCTAGTGCAATCGGATCTGGGTATGGCCTGAATCTTGGCTTGTCAAAACCCGGTGGCAAATCGTAAAGGCGATTTATTGATTTAATGTAAGAGTGAGCAATGTGACCACTAAAATATGTTTCAATCCCTGTATTTACTGAATATTTGTCCCCATGTAATTTAAGTAATTCCTCGTAAAACCATCGTGGAAGTTTCCCCGTTGCGCCCGGAATTCCTGTGTACCTGTTTATATAATTCCTGCTGATTGACACTTTGTAAGAGCCGTTATTGTGTCTAACTCGACAAACATCCCCGATAGTAATAGTACCTGCATTTAATTCTGCTACGAGTCTGAGTAAGGCATCGTCTAGGTCTAGTAGATTGAGCCAGCCCTCTTTTGATTTCATCTCCTGAATAAAATCAACAAAATCTTTCCGGTTCAATGCCCCCAAGGTGTAAACGCCTTTGTGACTGATTATATAGGAAAAAAATCTACATCCGTTATTCAACCCGTTTGTTATTATAGAGGATTTCTTGGTATTTCCGGTAAATGTAGCATCGAGTATATTTATAAGACCCTTTGCTGCTTGTGTTAAATTTGGGAATGCTGTTAGCGGCATTGTTCCTGGAAATATTGAGAGTTCACCTTTGCATTGGAGATGAATGTCGCTAAGATTAATTGAAAGAATATTCTTTTTCGTACGATCAACAGAGACGTCTATTTGTACAACATTATTATTCCAATCGCTAAGATACCCGCTGCTTTTTTTTACAGATTCGAATACGTTGTCATTGCCAGTGAGACTCTTTTGTAACAGGTCAGACATTATCTTATTTTGAATGTCCGGGGCAAAACGCCTAAACTCATTTATATTTAAGGTATGGCCCATGGCAGTTAACACTCCTCCAGCATATTTGCGTAAGCAGATGTTCTAACTAGTTCAGATAGAGCAGTTGCAAACAAGATTCTTGGAACATCATAAAGCAAGAAATGCTTTGGATTATTCTGTTTAAGTTTAGTGCCGTACGTAGAGTAATGGTTAATTTGAAATTTAAGATGCTCTATTTCTTTGCGCCCAATAGATATACCTAAATCTCCAATTGAATCGATCCATTGGTCACAAATACAATGTTCATTTTTATCATAAGCCTTCACCGGAAATAATAACTTTTCATCCACACGTTCAAGCGACATACCTCTCCGCTCAACTTCGTTGTTGCCTCCAACAGACCACACAACAGTAGCAGCCAACCTGTCCATGAATCGTTTTACGTGAGATTTGTTGAGAAGCTTAAGTACTAGTTGGTTCAAGTAAATAAGAGTAGTATTAATATCAACATGTCCTAGCTTTTCTTTTATTTCAAAAGGATTCGGGTTCTTAAGATACATCACCATAATCGCTCTATCTCTAAGCTGTTTTTTATTGAATAGTGGGAGTTCTGCCGGCTTTGCAATGTATACCTTTTCAAACCCGTCCCCCATCATTCGGAATGAAAAATCATCAGCATCCGACCAGGTGACCCAGATGTTATTTTCTGTACGTGACCAGCATTTATCCACATTTTCGCTGTGTTCTAGCATCAATGTTAAAAGATCATAGATATAAGGGTGGTTATTTTTGAATACCCTTACATTCTCAGCTGCATTAGTTTTGCTTTTCACCCCATTGATTATATAATACCCGCTTCGAGATGTGATGTGGTCAACCGTCAACCCCGCTACTGGATCGACGTTCCAGCCTGTGTGGATAGTAATTAAGCATTGAGCTGCCTCGATCACCAGTCTTGGCATGAATTTCGAGCAAAAATAATATTCTTTATATGTGATTACATTTTTCCATATTGGGTTGAAAGGATTTTCAATATACTTCATTCCATGGTCCAGGCCTAGCGCTGTATTAGCCACGTACTTTGGATTCTGTGCCATGACAGCTCTAAAGCCTTCAATCGTAAAGCATCTCCGTCTTTCCAGTTCAGCTAATTTGAACCCTAGTGCAACTTTCGGATCTTTCGCCCAAAGTAGGGTTTTGGGTGGCTGGTTATTCCTATACTTATTTAATAAATCTATGTGTTCATCTTTAACTGACTTGTAGGTGTCAATTGCTTTGATACAGACATCTTTTATCGACTGCAGATCCGCTTCTGCGACGTCCAGGAAATTCTTGCGAAGTGATTCGGTGTCTTCATGGTCTACGCATTTAAGACGTTCCTCACTGAATATACTTTTCTCTGCTTTCTTTTTACGTGCACTCATTATGCCTTTTGCAGAGGTGTGTGACCAAAATTTCGAAGTAAAAGTTACATCCCTAACCCGTTCACCATTACTTAGTGTTTTCGAACATTGCAACAATATTGCCCTGAATTTAGAACTTGTATCCCATCTGCCTTCCTCACTGATAGTTGATACGCCTTCTATGGAGGTTTCTATTATTGAGTATAGTTCTTGTATTTCACATGGCATTAATGTCGATGTTTTTGTACTCAATATCCGTACCAAAAATTTATTACCTTTGTTCTGTTCCAACATTTGGAATAATCCGCCTACTATATTATGCTGCAACGGATACAACATTTCTGACACAGCGTCATCTAATAGGCCATTCCTAGCGATACCAAATCGGTCGAGATCCAGTTGCCGACACCCTGTTTTATCTGACCCGTTTAGTTTTCTTTTCCACATGAGTAACGCGGTATTATTCTGCCATCGTATTGATTCCGCCAACGCGCTATCTCCTTTCCCCACGTGTAGGGTTCATCAGGTCGTTCCCAATCCAACGCACGCAGTTAATTACACGGTGTCTCGTGCGGTGTCCGGGCACCTACGACTCCACCGGACGCAGGAGTGAAGCAGAGGGTGGTGTCAGTAGTAGCTTAACTTCTAGATGTGATTTTGAGCGACACGTAGCGATCTGAGGCCACGCTATTCACCGTTGACCATCTCCGCCCACTTACTCACCGTTTGAACGAAGCGTGCCTCCACCGGAAGCTCATCGATCCACCCCGAATACAGCTCAAGGAAGGGGACCTCCTTGATCACACTGATCACACCTGGGTCTTCCGGTCGCCGACCGGATTCATGAAGGTCCGGTACACAATTATTTAATTTCGAACTCCTCCGTCACGCGTACTTCCTTGGCACTCGCCGGTGCCTTTCTGTAAATCTCAGTCATGTTGGGATCCATATGGTCGTTCAAGATACGATACAACATCGCGATATCATTAGCCCTGGAGTACGAGGCTATGCCCATGGCTCTTCGGGTATTCCCTTCTTTCTGCATAACTTGCATCTCCTTTTCTTAAGCATTAGTTAAAAAAGCCGGGGACTTATGGACGTCTCTGGCTCAAGCCTTTCAGAGCCAGTTTGGTGAAGTCGCATATTTTTTCCATCGGGTGTTTGTGTGCTCCGTAGCGATTAAGCCGGTTAAAACATCGTGGCGTCTATAGCGCACACTCTTCTATACCAAACATTTAAACATAGCACAAGATGGTATGATCAATTAATCTGAAATCAGCATTGGATAAATAACTTCATTGTCAGTGTATATAATACACTTTCAGGGAATAAACCTACAATATTCAGTCTGATAAACATCATAAACCACATGCTAAACAGCTAGTACCAATAAACAAATACAGTAGTGATAAAAATGCAATTTTAGTGACTATTTGTGCACTGTCGGACAGTTATTGCAAACTGGCTTCGATCAAGCTCAATTTAACTTGGATTATTTGTAACTAATTAAAAATTAGCTGACGGATATGGCAGAGAGCGAGCAGTGTAGCGTCCTCTGAACCGGATTCCAAATCTGACCCTGACCGGCACCATAGGTGACTCACTAGAAAATGCGTAACTCACTGAAACTTTATATCAAGTGGATTCCGGAGTAACGCCTAGTGGTCTCCTTAAACCTAGGAAATACAAACTAGTCGATATAATTTCGTCAAAAGCGACATTGGATCGGGCCCTGGACGTTGCGAATGGATTTTATTTGGAATTGGAAAAACGTGGCCATTCAGTCGTACTTGAGCCACATGGCCAACGTCTGAGGCGACACGCAGTTGTTGCCGGATTGCAAAAATGACCCGTCTCGGCATCGCAGTTGACCCACTTTGGGTTCGTAACATACTGATACCAAGTCAAGGGTGGGTCACGCTGGACGTCGGTGCCGGGTCAACCTTGGAGGCCGATCCACACTCCCTCAATGAAAGTATCTTATTAGTTGTTTTTCTTTCATAAACTCCGTAGAATTCACCCCCTAAAACTTATTCAAAAATAAATGCGAGGGCCGAGCCGATCTAAAGTGCATAAGCGGCGACCTTCAACGGTCGGTGTTTAGTATGCCACCTGAAGTCGGCGGCCTGATTTTCACCTGATGGAGTGGGTACGTGAGGAGATAACTATGTCGCTGAGTAAAGAACGTCAAGATTACCACCTAACTCCGCAAGGTTGGATAGAGGGGTCATTCAAAGGCGATGTAGTGGGAGGCTCCACTGGGGTTCTCACTCCGTCAGATAGAGTCCTGCTACGATGAACTGCCCCACGCTAAATCCCAACCTCATTTCCACGATCAAGTGGTGTGGCAATCTGAAGATATGCAACTTGTAGAGGAACTAAAGGCAATATGGGGTATGCGGCCCGACTGGTTTGGTTATGAGAAATGAAGGGGCTTCAGGCTGATAGGGGGGGGCGCGTGGATAATACCGGGGTATTCCCATTTGGGCAACTGGTCCTCCCACTTGTCCAGAAAGACCGGACAAAGAAGCGCATCTTTGTACTCGGTGTCTATGCGAGCGCTGTACATGCTCGCTGGGTGAGCGAAGGCGGTCGGCAGAAAATTGGCGCTGTCGCAATCGCATCGGAACCGGAAATCTTCTGGCGGGGGAGCCGGGACGCCGCACAAGAAATCATTGCCGCAATCAAGCTACCTTCTGGTGCTGGCCGTCTGGCACCGGCCAACGATCAACTCAATGGCCCTTCAGGTAAAGCGCTTGATGAACTCTTTTTGCAGCCTTTTGGACTCTCTCGCAATGACGCTTGGCTCTGCGACCTTGTCCCGTATAGTTGTATGAATGAGAAACAGGCGGCTGCGCTCCAGCGAGAGTATGACCCGGTGCGTGAATCCCTTGGGCTTCCCGTCTACGATTGGCCAAGTCTGCCCCGTCAAATTACGGACTCGGTTCGTCGTGCAGAGATAGAGCGTGAGCTTTTGGATTCTGGTGCGGACACGGTGGTCACCCTTGGAGATCAACCCCTAAAATGGTTCACCAGCTTTTACGGGACACCGACTGACCTTTCCGCATATGGGAAGACTCAAAAAGAGTATGGGCTACCCCATTCAATGACGGTTGCCGGACGGAAGTTAAACCTGCTCCCGCTCGTCCATCCGCGCCAGGCGGCCAGACTCGGTAGCCACTCTACTGCTTGGGCCGATCTTCACGATGCGTGGGTCGCAAGTCGGGTCAAGGAGGTGCCGTTCTGCGAAAATGCCACGGATCGCAAAAAATAATGAAAAGGATGAGGATGTTAAGACGCAATAAAAGTTCGAAGGATATTGACTGCGATAAACTCTCAGGAGAGATGAAGGACGATTTGGGCAACCTCAGTTTAAACATCGTGAAGGGATTTCACGAGCAGTTTGCACAAAATCAGAACCACCACCAGGCTTTATTTCTTCAGGTCCTTACTCTTCTTATCTCAGTCCTGATAGGTTTCGGATACTTGTATATAAGGATAGGAGTGGTTAGCGATTCTAATGATGTAAACGTCTCCATTGATACTTTGTATCTCCACTTAGTATTGGCGATGGGGCTCCTTTCTGTAGCAATTGCCATGATTCTTAATATTGCTCTAGGTTTCAGGAGAGATCAACTGGTTGCATCAAACATAAGAGTGATGACTGGTGTAATGCCTAAATCTAAAAGTGATGAGAATACTAAAGAATTTTTCTTTCCATTCTCTTTTAACCCAATTGAAAAGGTGAGTTCCCACGATTGGATGCCAAACTTTCACGGAATATTTTACTCTGGAATCATCGGTGTTAAGGGTATTATTTTATTGACGGTATTACTAGGAAGTGAGTCGAATTTGAGTGAAGTTCAAGATGGGTCATGGCCATCAGTATTAACTGCTTTGTTTCTCTCGATAGGAACTTTTTGCGTGGACGTTAAAGTGAAAAATGACTATTGGAAAAAATGGATCAGTTATATCGACAACCGTCCGAAGGCACTTCGATGGTCGGTCGAGTTGGCCTGGGTTTACCCCGGTCTAAGGTCTCCCGAACCATCGTCTAAGCCGATGCTGATCCACTGCCAAAGCCTAAACCTAAGTCCGGGATAACCGGAATCTAGGTGGAGAATGATAAGTAAATGTCACTTCAGGAAACGCTATTCATAGGGGCATGTAAACCGAATCCAGAACCGTTTCCACTTAAGGCGATTTTGAACCACTTTACCGTAATTCGTGACGCGATTGCTGGTACAAAATATTTAGAGCCCACTACCCTAGAATCGTATATTGCAAATATCTCTTTCGTTTACGCACTTAATACCTATAAGGCGATCGGCCTTTTGTTGCCTGAGTCGTTCCACGAATCAGGTGCGGTGGTACTACGCCAACTTTGGGAGGTTTCACTAAATCTTCACTGGATTGGACGTGACCCTGTGAAGCGGGCACAGGACTTCTGTAATTTTACCGTGATGGAGTATCGTAAGGTAATTAAGAAGTCCGGGGGCGGTCCTGCAGCGCTGAATTCTTTTGACGAAGCAACAGCAAAATTTCAAAAAAAATTCCGATACAGCGATCGACGTGGAAAAGATCGTACGCACTCAAGCTTTGCCACCACTACTACTCATGACCGCGCTATTGATTTAGGCGCCCCTTGGGAAAGCGAATATGAACTTGTCTATCATCTCACCTCCATGCACGCGCATGGCGCACCGGGGGCTGTGCTCCACGGGATGTTTCAGCAGCAGTACCCTAATCCAGAAATCAGAGAGCAAAACTCGGTATCACTCATTGCAATTTTGGCAATCAATTATATTGTCCGAGACGTCAAGCTTCTTACTGAAATGGAAATAATACTCGATCCCAGTCGGGTTTTAGAAGCCTTCGAGGACTTTCAAACCTGCATAAAAGAAAGGCCTGATGAAGACAGTAAATGACGCGACATTTAAAGAGAAAGGATAGGAATGAGTATGGGCGCTACGCCAGCTCCATCTGCAGGTTTTTCAGTTCTGGCCGGGACGACAAGTGGATCACTTCATTCATGAGAGGCTTACCGAAACAATGCCCGGTGAGTATTGCGGTTGTGGATCTGATGTCCCATACGCTGATTGCTGCAGGGCAAATGACATGAGTGGAGATAGACTTCTGGGGGCGCTTGTGTATCTTAGCTTTGGAGGGCGAACAGTACCTCTGGTACTGCAGCAGTTCATCTGGGATCTGGATACGCCCCCTAGACTAAGCGAACTCTGCCAAGGTATCAGATAAGCGCCAAAGGGGAGAGATATTGGGAGATTGGTCCTGGTGGTCGTCAGTGATGGTGGATCGGCTTGGAACATATACCCAGTCGGCGGATCTTGGAGGTTCGAAACATGACGAAAGGGGGTGGACAAAGCTTTTCACTGAAGGTAGTAACCCAGCTATGCCTCTTTAAAACCGTTGACAAAAGTTGTGACTTGTAATAGACAAGTGCTGAGCCTGTCGTCTAGCAAGGTTAAGACACTGCTGCTAATACCAGCAGGACCCCGGTTCGATTCCGGGTGGGCAAAATGCACGAGATGTTTCTGGTGCATTTTGCCGACTTGGAATCGATAAGATCGATAAGTTATGAGCCTATGACTGCTACTGAGAAACTAAAAATTTTCCAAGCTCAGTGCAAAAACGTTCAAGAGCTTGACAAAGCCTGGAAACAAGTCAATCGTACAATCAATAAGGCACTCCTCTCCAACGATCAACCCTCACTACAAATCCATACTAAAATCCAGTCGTTAGTCTTTTCTGCTTGGGCAGAAGCTCTATTTTCGAAGTTAATACACACTCCTTACGGATTTTCAACTTCGGAAATTATACAGATTAAGTCAGTGGCAGATAGGGATATAAGCAATGGTTGGATTAGAGCAATTGACCTCGGACTGCGGAGGGTAACCGCCGGGCCAAAGTCAAACTTTAAGCCAAACGTAAAACAAAAGTTAGACGTCTTTGTTGAAAGGTACGTTGTCTCACCTCAAAGAGTCAGAAATAAGATTGCACATGGGCAGTGGGCCGTAGCCCTCAATAATAAGAACACTCGAGTTAATCCTGAGACAACAGCAGATTTAGCCAATGTAACAATTATCTCTAATCAAGTATTGAAAACGGCTTTTACCTCACTCGCGGAAATCATTGAGTCCTTGATAGAGTCGCCTAATAGAACATTCCATAGAAACTATTGGGTTGAGATCAATAAGATGGAGTCAGCCCTAGCTGAAATGTCCGCATATACAGTTGAGGCAAAGAAAACCACCCTTTTACAGAACAAACCCTCCCGCTCAGGGCGAACAACAAAGCTCTAGGCAATTTCACGGCCTTTCCGCATCCGCCCACTCGCTCGTTGTCACGTTCCAACGCATCGTCTGATCGCCGGTGACGTTCTTCCATCCCAGAATAGGCAACTTCCAGCGCTAGGTCTTCAGAGTGTCCTCCCCCACGAACTTGACAGCACTGTAGTTGGTCTCAAGGGCGTCGTAGAAGGTCACCTCATCCTCGTGTCTCACCGCAAGGTTGTCCTCAAGATGCATGATGCATACTGTAGAGTTCGCGGGCGGGGTTGATGTTTGGGTTCGTCAGCAGTGGATGCAGAAACTTCTGGCTGGTATCTCGACCTCAGGTTGTGTACCGGCATGGAAATTTCACCCACCATCGGCGCCGAAGCTTGACCCACCTTGATCTCCCCAATATATTTATAATATTATTATAAGTTGGCGTGGGTCAAGTTGGACGCCGATGGTTGGTCATCCTTCAAAGCCGATCCACATCAACCAACCCTTTGCCCTGGAGATCGTGTACTAGACCAGCGGCATGAGTTGACGCTGGCACTCGACCAGCCCTCACATTAAAAACAAATGTTGATATTTGCCATTACGAGCGGGACCGGGTTAAGGCGGTGACCGGAGCATGCCTGAACATCAGAAAGTGACCGGAAACCCCACAGAAACGGTGACAACCGCTTGACCCCATAATTCCTACAAAACTTGAGGAAGTCGGAAATATTTTTATTTCCATAGAAAATAACATGTGCTACTATTTCTCCAGAAAGTATGGCTCACTGGAGGAAATATGCCACGTACCACACCTAACGCATCCGAACAGAAGGCTTTGGACAAGACTAAGGTCCTGACAAAGGCCATCGTCAATACCGCCACCTACCTCGATATCCCTAAGAACAAATTAGCTCACATCCTCGGTGTCAGCGGGGCCACAGTAACTCGGCTCTACACTGACGCTTACCTGCTCTCTCCGGATAAGAAGGAGTGGGATTTTGCCGTGCTACTGGTCCGGCTGTTCCGCTCGCTAGACTCCATCGTTGGTGGGTCCGCGAATGATGCCCGGAAGTGGCTCAACGGCGAAAATGCGGCGCTGGCAGGAAAGAAACCGGCTGACTTGATTGACACCACGGAGGGGATTGTACGTGTCGTTACCTATCTGGACGCCTGCCGAGCTGTCGTCTAACTCCTCAGACATTGCTTGCAGACCATGGCGGATGGTTGAGGCACAGCACATCGTCTCAACCATCAAAATTGTTGAGACCCGTGCTGAGCAGGAACTGCTGGAGGAAATCCTCGAAGAAAATAAGCCACCGGTACCGCCCGAGGCTTCCGGATTGGGCTACCTTCTGTTCAGCCCGTTTCGCTATGATACCCGACAGCCGTCCGGCTCACGATTCCGAGCTATCAGTGACCCCGGCGTGTTTTACGGTGCCGAAACGGTTCACACCGCTGCAGCTGAGGTTGCCTACTGGAGGTGGAGGTTCTTGCAGGACACCTCCGGCTTGACCAGGCTTCAGCCGTGCACGTTCACCGCTTTCCGGGTGTCGGTGAAGACCTCCTGCATCGACCTGCGCCAGCCGCCGTTCGATGCCCATTCCGCAATATGGAGCCACCCCACTGACTACTCTGATACCCAGGTTGTCGGGCGAAGTGCTAGGGGAGCCGGAATCGGCGCGGTGATATATCAGTCAGTGCGCGACCCGAAGCCGCACTTCTGCATTGCCGTCTTGACCCCGCGTGCATTTGCCACTAAAAAGCCGGAGAGCGCGACTCAAACATGGGTGCTGGCGGTGTCGGGAGAAGAGGCAATATGGATGCGGCAGGGGGATGAGACGTTTTGGTTTCGAACGGGGGAATGGGTATCATCGTGAGCGCGGAAATCTCAGTTCTGACTCAAAGTTGAGCAGCTGTGCACTGGTGTGACTGACTTTGCACGGGAATTGATTGGGCACCTAAGGGAGATTATTTTCAGGGAGATCACCAATCGGGAGAGCGGTGCAAAGCTCTCACCCGTTGCCGCAACGACCTTTTCCTCATCGATGTTATGATATGTTTACCTGGACGAGATCCCCCGTACCTATGTTCGCCCCATCTTCATCCCGGGCGACTAGACCGCGTTCGGTTTTATTGAATAAAAGGTCAGGTTCTTTACCTGTGTCCAGATCAGCGTACATACTACATTTGTCGGACATTTTGAACCAAAATCAACATTTGTTTTTTAACTGAACCTTTTTATTTCGCTGCCACCTGCGCCCCCCTATATATTGTTGTAAAATAAACAAACTTATACACACGAAAGGAGGTGCCCAATGCTATCGACACAGGCACAACCCCGTGAGATCAACTTACATGGGGAACGGAAGCGCGTGGCGAGCTTGCGAAAATGATTATGAGGCTCTTTGAACTTTGGAGCCTCTCTACTGCCGATCAGCTTGAGTTACTCGGGCTCAGTCCTAAGAGCCGCGGTCTCCTTGCGAAATATGCCAAGGGCGAGGCTTTACCGGAAAGCCGCGACTCTCTTGACAGGATCGGTTTGCTGTTGGCGATCCACAAGGCGTTGCGGCTGCTCTACCCCCAGAACCCGGAAATCCGATACACCTGGGTCAATCGGCGCAATACAGCCTTTGCCAACCTTACGCCCTTGACGGTTATGAAGGAACAGGGGATTTTAGGCTTGGCCAGGGTTGCCCGTTACCTTGATTATTACCGGGGGATCTAGGGTGAAGACTCTGTTCGGCAGGATCCGTGATTTTCAGGGAGACGTATATCGCAATATTGTTTCACTAAGAGAATCTATCGACCTTTTTGACGACCTCACAGACGGAGAAGGAACTGAGTTTGCGGTCGCTGCGGAAGCGAGGGTCAAAGAGAGTATCCCTTCGGGGATGATAGACCGCGGATTCTATTACACGAAGGCCATAGAGTACCCCTTTGCGAAAGAACCTTTTTTGCTGTCTCGACACGGGAATGGGACCTTCGGTGTGTGGTATGGCGCGATCTCTCTTGACACCACGATCCACGAAACCATCTATCACATGATGAAAGAAGAATCCCGAATTGAGGGGTTGACCGGCCGGGTCAAACGGGAGCGGGCCGTCTATCTAGTCCGCGCTCGTGCGGTTCTCATCGACCTCGTAGGGAAGGAGAAAAGGTCTCCTGATCTACTGTCGGACGATTACAGTTTGACGCAACAGATAGCCGAACGGCTTCATAAGGAAGGACATCCTGGGTTGCTGGCGCCGTCGGCACGATATGCGGGGACGAACCTGGTAGTGTTCACACCGTCTATACTGAACGATCCACGGGTTAACTGCTATTTCACTTACACCTACGACTACCAGACAAAATCAGTTGAAGTTGAGCGGCTGCCAGGCGAGATTATCCTACGGCATCAATTCCGGTAAATAGGGTATTCATAAAAAGTGGATTCAAGGATGCAAAAACGTCTACTTTTTACACCCGGAACTGGGTGAATCTTTAACCCGCACAGTACGCCCTAACACACTAAACGTTACGGTATATTTCTTGTCATCGGTAGATGTTCCAAAAGAGAACTCCTGACCCGCCAGCCTAGTTTTTCACTCCACACGATCCAGAATCTTGATTTTCTTCGGCGCGTTTAGATACTACCATAACGGTACTACCATAACGGTATGGGGTGCCCCTAAAGCCATCTCTTCATAAACTGATCGCTGAGAGTGAGGCAGCCTGAGGGGATGCTGGGGAAGGCCGTCCAGGCCACCTAGCTTTACCGGAGGGTCATGACCGAGGAAGACCATGAACACCTGCCACGGGACATCGACGGCCGCTTGCGCGAAAGCACAGCGCCGCATCCAGCTGTGGTGCTGCTGAAGACGGCGCTCTTTTACAAGCCGGACCCCGACTACGGCATCAGGGTCACCAGGGGCTGGGACTGAAAAATCAAGAGGTTCAGCGCCGCGCCTCTTTCACCAAGAGGAGCAATAGCTGCCACGAGGGCCTGACACGCGGCAGCGGATTTTCGCTCCTCACAGTACGAGGCCGATAAAGCCAGGAGCCCCCTCCCCACCGATAATGGCAAGGGGTTTACTTAACGTGTTGAAAATGCCGCTTCCGCTATGGCCGAGGGCGGCATTTTCTTCTTTGGATCAGGCCTGTCCGCCGATATTGACATTCAAAAGTCAACATGAAAAATATTCTGAGATGGCAAAATCCCCTAACTCTCGGATGAGAAAGGGGATTTTGCCATGTACTGCTAGGAATTCAATACGTTAAGTAAACCCCTTGCCTCAGTGGATATTGGCCTTTTTCTTTCAGTATCGATGCGCCTCGGTCGGCAGACTCAAAAGCCTGATAACCTCACGGGCTGCGAAGACACGATGCCTTTTCCCTTCTCCCAATAGAGTAACTATCCCTAGCTCCTGGAGTCGGTCTAAGGCCCTGTTGGCGGCCGTGAAGTTGATCTCAAGGTCTTTCGCCACCTGCTTGACGGTGACCACCGGAGTCCCAACGAGATAGTCTGGCAGCCGGATCACTGCGGAATCAGATCGAAGATTCAGAGTATCAAGAGTCTGCTTCCAGCGCGCCACGATAGCGGTGAGTTCCTGCGCTATTCCGATCGACTCACGGCAGGCGATATCGACGCCAGTAGCGAGGAATCGAACCCAATCTATCCATTCCCCTCTCAGTTGCACGTGTCCCAAGGTCTGATAATAGATGTCCTGATTGGCTTTCAAGAACCCAGCGAGGTAGACGGGAGGGTATCCTTCGGCCGCAAGCATCAGAGGGAGGAGAATCCTTCCTACACGACCATTACCGTCGATGAAGGGGTGGATGGTCTCGAATTGTGCGTGAATGATCGCAAGACGGATGACCAGGGAAATCTCGTAGAAATCCTCTTCTGCCGCCTGGTACTGGAGGACACGCAACATATCTTCCAGACATTCTCTGACACGATCCGGCGGCGGCGGGACAAACTTAGCATCGTAGATCCGGGCTCCGCCTATCCAATTCTGGTGCTGTCTTATTTGACCAGGTACGTCATGATAATCACGCACGCCGTCCATCAGACGTTTGTGCACTCTCTCGATAAGGTCGATTGTGAGCGCCTTTACGCCGTGCTGCGCAACCTCTCCAAGACCGTACTGGAGAGCCTTCACGTAGTTGAGGGTGACAACAACGTCAGGAGGGAGTCCTTCATCATTCCCCGTAGCCTCAAACCGAAGGACGTCATCAATGTCGGAGCCAGTCCCTTCGATCTGGCTGCTCCTAACGGCTTCCCTGCGATCGAAGGTTCTGGTTACCAAGAGTCGGTTAGGAAGGTTTGCCACGGAAGCCTGGAGAAGTCCTAGCGCTTCATGCGCCCTCCTAACCTCTGGCAGCGGCAGGTTCAGGTTGAGGGGCGTAGGTGGAGGGATCAGTCCGAAAGCACCCGGATGGGACGTGAGGGGAACTAGAAGTTTTTGCCTTTCGGGGCTGAGATCGGTTCTTCGCATAGGCAGTATCCGCAAATAAGAATTGATGTTATTTGCATTTAGAGGCAAAGCCGCAAATAATGCAAGTTTTTATTTGCGCTTACGCCAGCCCTTAGCGGTATTGGTCTTTTGTTTTCGGTTCCTAATCGTTCTTTTCATTATTTGCACTTGCAACCAAAGGGGCAAATAAGCCTAGTTTTTATTTGCGCTTACGATATCAAAAGGCCAGCACCTTAGCGGCGAGGGGTTTACATGTAGTGTTGAAAGTTTTCTCTAAGCGTGAAAATCACGTTGTGATACCAGTAAGTTTAGGAGTCGCGGCGGGACTTTTGTTGCAGGAGATTTTTCCTGTAGCCCAGTAGATTTCAATATCAAGGAGTTTTGCTTGATTTTAAAGAGAAAATGCCGCCTCGAGAGTGATCAAGAAGCGGCATCTTCAACACGTTAAGTAAACCCCTTGCGATAATGGAGAAGGGGGCTTTTCCATTGCGTTTTCATCGTTGTGTGAAAAGTAGACTTTTTTTCGCATTTTTTCACTCTAGTATCACCATCACCAAAATCCAACGAGCGGGCATTTGCTCGTGCAATACTGTGATAAAGCCCTTGCATTAATATTTGAATCCGCATCGTTAAATTTGGTGCGGAGGATACGCTATGGGTGACAGAATTGGATATGCCAGGGTAAGCACAAAGGAGCAGAATATAGACAGCCAGCTTGACCAACTGGCAAAGGCAGGCTGCATAAAGGTCATCACCGACACGATCAGCGGAACCACCAAGAACCGTCCAGGCTGGAACAAACTTATGGAATACCTCCGGACTGGTGACACTGTTGTCGTTACCGAACTTTCGCGTATGAGCCGCAGTTTGTTGCACTTCCTGATTACCCTTCAAGATCTTGAAAAAATGGGCGTTCATGTTGAGAGCCTGCGTGAGAACATTGATCCCTCAACCGCTACGGGTAGAGCGTTCATGGGGTTTATGGGGGTAATTCATCAACTCGAGCTCGACCTGAAGGCCGAACGGGCTGCTGCTGGTCGAGCAAGTGCCAAGGCGCGTGGGAAAACCGGTGGCAGGCCCAGGACCGACCAAAAAAAGCTAGAGCAGGCTAGAATGTTGTATGAGAACTCTTATAAAACTTCAAATGATGTCTGTAAACTGGCAGGAGTTGGCAGGCGTACTTTCTTCACATATCTCGCTGGGAGAAAGAACACTTAACCGACGATGCTTCAGAATTAACGGTGTGCTTGATGATCAGTTAATGCAAGGGATGTTTTCCATTACCGTTCAGGGCTCCAGCGACGGACAAGTGGTACCTGTAGCGGGGGTGCGGCCGTGTGCAAAATGTCTAGTTTTGGCACCAGAGGTTATAGTCCGGCTAACCCATCAGCAGGACGACCGGCAGTGCACACCAAAGTCTTCTCTGCTATGTTCCTTGGCTCTTTAGATATGGATGGCGGGTTACCAAAGAAAATATCATTGTTATTGAAGGTTGTTTGACGTACATTATCGATGCCTTAATTAAGCCGTATCTACAGATGTATCCGGTCTGGCCATCCACCCATTTCGGGGTGTTGAACGGTTCCTGGAATTCCTGGAATAGGTGATCTGCGATTCGGGCGAAATCGGTTCTTTTGTGAAATCGTCTGAGAAAAAGTGGCCGTACATATTGGATTTAGGTTATACCAAGGGGGCAGGCATGAAGGAAACTAGTATAGAGCTTCGGATTGTTTATGCCGAAATGGAATTAAAATTTTCCTAAATATTTCTTAATCATCCTTTCTCTGTGTCTTAAAATCACTAATAGATTATAAAATAAGCTTGCGATTGGACAGCATCAGATACTAATACTTGCAAACGACTTCATGGAAAGGCTAATACAATGAAATGTTACCTTAACAACAATTTCAGACGAATCTTTGAGCCAAGGGAATTGCCTGCTTGCGTTTTGACTAGTGACACATGGGATGATTATGGTACAAAATGCAAGTTTCATTTAACATATCATAGTGAGGATGGTAATACTCATGAAATTGGAGCCGTAAAAATACTGCAAAAAGGAGTTTTAACAACCATTATTCGTGAATCATTCGACGATCTGGATGATAATTATATTTCCCTTGGTCAAACCTTGGAGTATTACGAAAACTTGCTTCGTGTTTGTGGTTATGAAGACGCTGTTATCGTATTAACTGCCCTTCGTGATATCGCATGGCGACCACAACTAGCTGAACCATTTGAACCAACTGGGGCTTTCAGAAATGCCATATTGAGGGCAAACACCGCCTACAAGGCAAGAAGATTTGGGCAGGCAATTATAGAAAGCCGCGAATTTGACGAGAGTTTTTCGTTTCATTATGTCACAGATATTCCTGGTGCCGATGAACCTGTCGATACCTATATAGATTTTGACGACAACGACTTGGTCCCAGGGAGAATTGTCGGGATAATAGGTCGCAATGCCGTTGGAAAGACACAATATTTAGCCAAATTAGCTGGTGACTTAGTCCAAATAAAACGAACCTCTCGTGAGAAAACCATTGAACGAGAGGTTAAATTTAGAGGTCAACGTCCTATTTTCAACCGTGTTATCACAATATCTTATAGTGCCTTTGACAAATTTTCAAGACCTGTCTCTAAGCAAGTAAGCTATGTATATTGTGGGATAAGAAACGAAAAAGGGGGCTTGTCACGCCAGCACCTTGTGGAAACTTACAAAAATAACTTGTTTCGTGTCCGCGAATATGGGAGAGAACGCGAATGGATTCAATCTATGCAGGACATACTTGGAGACCAGAGTGAAGCTCTGCGACACCATTTATCCACTGAAATAGAAACTGACCAAGTTGATGACCTTGGACTGTCACTGCTTAGCTCTGGTCAGTCAATACTGGCTCATTTCGTAACTTCTTTATTGGCTTGGGTAGAACCTACCTCCATCATACTATTTGATGAACCAGAAACACACCTGCATCCCAACGCTGTTGCTAGTATGTTTAACATTTTAAACAAAATATTAGAAGACCACGAATCCTTTGCGATTATAGCGACCCATTCACCCGTTGTAATTCAGGAGATTCCTGCAAAAAGGGTTTTAATGTTCACTCGTGAGGGAAATGTGACGATTGCTGATTCTTTGACTATTGAAACCTTAGGTGAAAATATTTCTGAACTGACTCGACATGTTTTTGAGACTATCGAGATACCAAACCATTATAAACAAGTATTAAGACGACTCAGCAGAAGAAGATCTTTTGAAGATGTTATGGAACTTTTTGAAGGAAAGCTTAGCATCAATGCACAATCTTACTTGCTTAGCTTTTACGGTGATGATTAGTTATGAAAGAAATTTTAAAGCTTTTACCTCCTCAGTCATACTTTGACTTGTATCAGGAAATTGTGCAATCAAAGCGAGATCAGGATGTTAAAAGGGCACTTAATGGCGCCAGAGCAATTATTGCAGCAAGATATGCTTTATTGGAAAATGCTATAGACAATTCAGCTCTTCATACCGTAACTGAGGAACCAAATTTACGGTATTTAGCCGATGAATTACGAAGTTGTTATGGTAATAAGCCAAAGAAGCTTAAAGTTATATTTGATGGGATAAAAAATGCTCAAGTAAATCGTATCCTTGAACGATGCCCGTACTGCGGCATGACTTTACCAAAAACTCATGACCATTATTTACCAGAAAGTAGGTTTCCTGAGTTTTCGGCCCACGCACTAAATTTAGTCCCCTGTTGTCACGAATGCAATTCTGTGAAGGGGAACCGATGGAAGAATGGCGGGAGGAGGATTTTTTATCATTTTTATTCTGATATAGCTCCTCAGCATCAATTTCTTTTTGTCAGTTTGATTACTCGACAAGGTGCCCGGGGATTTGGTACTCAATTTTCCATTGCCCGTCCTGCATCGATAACAAATAATGATGTGTGGGCGCTCGTGGAAAGCCATTTTGATGAGCTTAACCTCCTTGAACGATTTAAGGACCAAGCAAACAATGAAATTTCATCTACTTTTGATACATGTGTTTCGCACTTGGAAGACAGAGGAGCTAGTGTGGAAAGATTCCTGTCTGAAATGAGTAGAAGGTACAGAGCCGTTTTCGGGGCAAATCACTGGAGAATTGTCCTGTGGGATGCACTAGCTCAAAATCAGATTTTTATTGCTCTTGTTGAACTGGAAGCTATTACTTAACTTAACAGTCTTACCATGTATATTATCTAACCATATAGATGGATATTGTGGACCGGCGTCAAATTTTGACCCTTTTCGTTCCGTGTTCGGACCGATGATGAAGGTATTGATTAACAGTGTAGCACGTTGCTAAGTTGGGCCATTGTTGAGGAGTTGGATTGCCCAACTTTCGGCTGGACCACACGGCAAAACCGCCGCTGGTGGCCCCAGCAGACCTTCGTTACACTATATGGAAATACCCATATTCTGGCCAAATGGCGGCTTTAACTCCTAGCATCAATTAGCTATCAGACGTATTATCAAAAAGTGCATAACAACTAATGGAGAGAAGAATGGTAAGTCGTGGTTCGCAATGGCGACGCTGGGAGCCTCATATTCATGCACCAGGCACTGTCCTTAACAACCAATTTGGGAGCGGTGCTTGGGAGGCATACCTCACGGCGCTTGAGAGGCTTACGCCGAAAATTGAGGCTATTGCCGTCACGGATTATTACGTCACTGAAACATACGAAGAGATCCTGAAACAAAAGACCGCGGGCAGACTTCCCGATGTTAAGTTAATATTTCCTAATATTGAACTCCGACTAGACGTGGCTGCGAAGTCTGGCTTCGTGAATGTCCATCTCCTGGTTAGTCCAGAGGATCCTGACCATTTATTCCAGCTCCACAGAATCCTCTCTCGCTTCCAGTTCCAGGCTCATGGGGATCGTTTTGCTTGCTCTCGAAATGATCTTATCGCACTTGGAAAGCGCGCAGATCCCAACATCACTGACGACCGTGCTGGCCTTCAGCATGGCGCATCCCAATTTAAGGTAAATTTTGACCAACTACGCCGAGCCTTCCACGAAAGCGACTGGGCAAAGAAAAACATTCTTGTCGCCATGGCCGGTGGAGCAGGCGATGGAACCTCTGGCGTGCGTCAAGCGGCAGACGCAACCATGCGCCAGGAAATTGAAAGCTTCGCGCACATCATCTTTTCAAGCAGCGTAGCTCAACGCGAATTCTGGCTTGGACAGCGAAACGTCAATGTCCAGGTTCTGCGCGAGAGGTATAACGGTTGCAAGCCGTGCCTTCATGGCAGCGACTCACACGATCTAACGACGGTCGGCATGCCTGTGGATGATCGCTTTTCATGGATCAAGGGTGGTCTAGAGTTTGACGCTTTGCGTCAGGCCTGCATCGACCCGGAAGGACGCGCATTCGTTGGATCTGAGCCACCACGCTCCGCGATGCCGTCTCAAGTCATTTCCCATGTTTCGATCGCTAACGCAAGTTGGGCGCAAACCCCGGAAATCCCCCTCAATCCGGGCTTGGTCGCCATAATTGGCGCCCGCGGTTCGGGCAAAACAGCTCTTGCGGACATGATTGCTGCTGGGTGTGATGCGATTTTACCGGCGACGTGGAGTGTTAACGAGAACAGCAGCCCATCTTTCTTGGTCCGCGCAAAACCGCTTATAGGAGATGCTACGGTCACTATAACTTGGGGAGGTGGTGGCGCGACAACGCGGACGCTTGACGGGCAGGATGCTAACGGACATCTTTGGTTTCCCCGAGCCCGATATCTATCCCAGCAGTTCGTAGAAGAGCTTTGTTCCTCAAGCGGAGTTTCAGACGGGCTTATCGAAGAAATCGAGAGAGTGATTCTGGAGGCCCATCCGCTCGATGAACGGGAAGGCGCCATTGATTTCCCCGAATTTCGAGAGCATCGGACCAGCCGATTCAAGCAGGCTCGCAACCGCGAGGCAGATGCGATATCTGATCTGTCTGAGACAATTGCAACCGAGCTTGAAAAAGAACGATTGGTGCCAATCCTCACGACTCAGGTTGCTCAGAAGGAAACGTTAATTCAAAATTACAACGCGGACCTTGCCAAACTTGTCGTTAAGGGCACACAGGCACAGGTTAAGCGCCACACGGAGCTTAGTGGGGCTGCTCAAACTCTCAGGAGCAAGATTCAGGGTTTTACAAATCAACGCCGCACTTTGGTCGCAATGCAGGATGAGGTGACCAGCACCCGCACAACTAAGGCTCCAGAACTCCTTCGCCAGGCACGGGAACGACATAGCCAAAGCGGGCTTATAGATAACCAATGGGACGAATTCCTTCTTATCTATAAAGGGAATGTAGACAATAGCCTGACAGAGTATGTGGCATGGGCCGACAAGCATATCGCTGACCTTACCGGACAGCCCTTGCAATTCGGTGATCCAAACACTCCTTTTATTGCCGATGACGTAGATCTCGAAAAGCTTAATCTCTCGACAATCGTTGCCGAGATGACGAGGCTTGAATCCTTGTTCAGTGCTGACAAGGTGGTGAGAAACCAGTATTCTGCGCTGACCAAACGCATTGGTCTGGAGAATGCGGCCCTTAAGGGATTGGAAGTGAAGGTCGCCGACGCACATGGCGCGGTTGCCCGCAGGAGGAATTTACAAACCGAGCGTGACAATGCCTATAGACGGGTAATTGAGGCAATTATCAACGAACAGACCGCACTCGCTGACCTCTATGCTCCCCTAATGACGCGGCTCGCAACATCCTCCGGCACACTTCGCAAGCTTGGCTTCACTGTTCGACGCATTGTTGATGCTCATCAGTGGGGAGTCTTTGCGGAAGAAAATCTTCTAGATCGGCGAAAGGCAGGCCCCTTCAACGGCCGCGGGTCTTTAATTGCTCTCGCCGAGAAGATGCTTAAGCCGGCATGGGAAAGTGGCAGTGCCGTTGAGATTCAGACAGCCATGACAGGCTTTATTACCACCTATGTGAAAGATCTCTTCGCGCACGCGCCCTATGCTCCGACGCAGCAGGCTGAGTTTAGACTATGGTCGAAGCAGTTCGCACATTGGCTTTTTGGGACCGACCACATCTCCGTTCGATATGAGATCATCTATGACGGTGTTGACATCCGGAAACTATCACCAGGCACGCGGGGCATCGTCCTATTGCTGCTTTATCTTGCCTTAGACGAGTCCGATGATCGCCCTCTTATCATCGACCAGCCAGAAGAGAACCTCGATCCGAAGTCTGTCTTCGATGAACTTGTGTCGCTTTTCATAGCAGCGAAAGCCAAGCGGCAGGTCATCATAGTTACTCATAACGCCAACCTTGTGATCAACACCGACGCTGACCAGATTATTATTGCCGAAGCTGGACCACACCATGCTGGTGGGCTGCCACCGATTACTTACAGAGCAGGAGGACTAGAGAACACAGACATTCGGAAAGCTGTATGCGACATTTTGGAAGGAGGCGAGACAGCATTTCAGGAACGTGCTAGACGTCTTCGCGTCCGCCTAGAACGATAATTCAGACCCGGTGGAGTAAGATATGTTTGCTAGTGTCCCGTTTGGTTAGTCCTAGCCATTAATTAATGTTTGCGCGTATGGGGGTGGAGTTAACGTTCCTGCGCCCCTTTGACAAAGGTGGAGCCGAGGCGGACATTGCCCGGGTGATCAGCGCCAATTAAAACACCCCGGGCCGGGAATAATAGTTGACGTTGATCATTGCAGTTTTTCCAAAGTGCATTGAATCGTACCACAATAATTTTCACCTCTTTCTCGATTCGCTGGTCTGGTGCCCTAATCGCCGCCAGCCCGTAATGCCTCATTTCGGTGAGCCCTGCACTACACCGCCGTGGACCGACCAGGAATCAACACATGTTGCTGGTGGTTGTCGTCGTTTAGGGCTCATAATCGTCCATTATGTTAAGTTCGATGTTGTCAAACTTCTACGTTGGGGAGCATCACCGACCTAAACTGGTCATTCCCAGCTCGTTGTGGATCGTCCTCGACCGTAGGGGGAAATGGCCATTAAACAACTAATTTTACGGCATTCAATATCATACGAGCAGCTGAAATCACCTCATTGGCATGTGTAAATCTTCCGACACTTAGTCGCAAGCATGATTCAGCTTCGGTTTTGTTCAACCCGATCGCACTCAAAACGTGGGAAGGGCCTGGGATACCGGAAGTACAGGCTGAACCTGTTGAAACCGCAATATTAGGTTGCAATAAACTGATCAACTGGTGGGCCTCGACACCGGGAAAAGCAATGTTTAAGTTGCCGGCATGCCTGTTTTCCAAAGATGGGCCGATAAGTTGCAAATTCTTTATCCCCCGGGAAAGCTCCTCAAAAAGTAAATTTCGAAGCTTTGCAATCCTTTCAACCTCGGCAGGTCGATTTTGAGCCAAAAACGAAGCGGCCTTCCCTAGACCTATACAGAGAGGGGTGGGGAGAGTCCCTGGCCTTAAGGTCAATTCCTGGTCCCCACCAAACATAATCGGTTGCATAAATTTTGTCAGCCCATGTTTGATGTATAAAAATCCTACTCCTTTTGGACCATATATTTTATGCCCAGACGCACTTAGAAGATCTATATCCATTGAATTAACATTTAGAGGCGTGCAATTAAGCGCCTGAGCCGCATCTGTGTGAAAAAAAGCACCATGAGAATGGACAAGACTCGATATTAGCCCAATATCCTGGATGGTTCCTATCTCATTGTTGACAGCCATCACTGAGACAAGACCAACTCCATTCTGTAATTCTTGTCGAAGATACGCCATATCAATGACTCCCGAACTGTCAACGGGTATTAACTCGACAGAGCAATTCATATTTGCTAGCGAAAAAGCCGAATTTAATACGGACTTATGCTCTATGGCACTGACCAAAACCCGCTTTTTCCCTTCAAGCAGCATCCGCCCTATACCTAACACTGCGATATTATTAGCCTCAGTGGCACCAGATGTAAATATTATCTCATTTTTATCTGCACCGATAAGCGCAGCAATTGACTCCCGTGCGCTTTCTACTTCTTTCTTAGCTCGCCATCCCCATGCATGATCCGAAGAGTGGGGGTTTCCAAACTCTTGGCTGTTATAAGGTAACATCGCCTCAAGGACTCTCGGGTCAACAGGCGTGGTGGACTGATAATCAAGATAAACATCGATAGGTTCTGTCACAGTATCTCCAAATTACGGTAGGTTAGCCTCAAAGGTGCGATAATTGCCCCCTGGAAGGTCGATCCAGTCGGATTGACTATACACTTTTTTTCCTGTAGTGTGCAACTGGATCATCTATCCAGTTGCGAGGTATTATGAGCAGAGGGCTTCTTTTTCAAGAGGGATTTAGACCGCAATTTTCGGGGCATGAGACATTTCCCCTACGATATGGCTGGCTCAAAAAAGCCTACGACGCGGTCCGCGAAGCCGAGCGCGAGGCCGAGCGGAACGAAGAGGTATGCAGAGGCGTCTTTCAAAGTGAAGATGCTATTGCGTCTTTTGGCGTAGGCAAGAACATGGTTACCTCAATCAGGCATTGGGCTGTAACCTGCAGGATTATTGAGGATTCCCACGAAAGGCCTGGCACATACAGCACCACGGCTTTAGGGAACCTCCTTTTTGACCCTGAAGATGGCGTTGACCCTTTTTTAGAATCTCAGGCTGCGTTATGGCTGATCCATTGGCAACTAGCAGGGACGCCGGATAAAACGACTACCTGGTACTGGGTCTTTAATCACTACCCAAAAAGAGACTTCGATAGAGAACATCTTTCAGAGGGGCTTTTAAAACTCTGCCAGCACCTCAGTCTAACTCGCACGGCTTCAATGACGATCAAGAGAGATGTGGAGTGTTTTATCCGGACCTACGTCGGCAAAGGCGGCGCCAACCGCGTGATTCATGAAGACAATCTCGAATGCCCATTAACCGAATTGGCCCTGATCAAACCTCTCGGCAAGCGCGATGGCTTCCAAACAGCACGTGGTCCGAAGTCCTCGCTCCCTGACGGTATTTTCGTATGTGCTCTTTCCGAATTCTGGAAGTGGTTTACCAGTGCTAGCACTCTGTCCTTTGAGGCAATCATGTATGAGCCTGGGTCTCCGGGTAGAGTTTTTCTCCTCGACGAAAATGACATCCTTGAACGACTGGCCCGGATTTCAGAAGTCACCAATGGATCGATACAATGGTCTGAGACCGCAGGACTGAGGCAGCTTATCATGCAAAGACAAATACCTCCCGATGAGCTGCTTATGCTCATAAATACCGACTTCGCTACGCCAATGATTCGGAGGGAGCCATAATGCCTTTACTTTCCGGCCACATACATGTAGCGCGACGCTTTCAGCGTTCAGTTAAAATTGACACCGACCTTAACGACCTAAGCTCGCTGGAGGGATTTATATGCCCCAAATCCTCCTGTGATGCCTTATTGACAATGGCCCGGCACGTCCAGGAAGCAAAACAAGGAGCTTTCACCTGGACAGGCCCTTATGGCAGCGGGAAATCCAGCCTCGTGGTTGCTTTAAGTGCATTACTAGGCGCCGATAAATCACAAAGAGAAATTGCAAAAAAAGCCATTGGCCAAAACGAGTCAAATAAGCTTCTCCAAATGCTACCACCTCAAAGGGATGGGTGGAAAATATTGCCTGTCATAGGCCGACGTGCTAATCCCGCAACGGTCGTCAGAGAAGCACTTGAAGATGCTGGTATGTATAAACGGTCCAAATACAATTCCGAGTCCGACATGCATGTAATCAGCGAGTTACAGCGCATCTCAGGTTTAAATGCACGTAACAATGGCGGGTTGATTGTATTTGTCGATGAAATGGGCAAGTTTCTCGAGGAGGTAGCTAAAGGCACAGCCGATATCTATTTTTTTCAACAGCTTGCAGAAATGGCTTCGCGAAGCGAGGGGCGCCTCATCATTATAGGCATCCTTCATCAGTCCTTTGAAGAATATGCCAATAAGCTTTCCCGTTCGATTCGCGATGAGTGGACAAAGATCCACGGCCGTTTTATCGACCTCCCCATAAACGCTGCGGGTGAAGAGCAAATCGATTTGCTTGCGCGGGCCATCACAAGCGAGTTGCCCCATGTGGTGAATGCGGAGTATGTGAACGCAGTGGGCAAGTGCATAAGGGCAAACCGAGCAGGCGTTGCAAGCTCGTTTGAAGAGAGGCTAACACATTGCTGGCCTTTGCATCCTGTCGTAGCTTGCTTGTTAGGCCCGATATCGCGCCGCAGATTTGGCCAAAACCAACGGAGCATATTTGGCTTTTTGAACTCGTCGGAGCCTAACGGTTTCCAGGATTTCCTGAAGAATACGTCCTATCACCCGGAGGCATTATTCCGGCCTGCACAGTTATGGGATTATCTCCGGGTTAACCTGGAGCCTGCCATACTCGCTTCGCCAGATGGGCACCGCTGGTCCCTGGCAGTAGAGGCCATCGAGCGCTGCGAAGCCCTAGGCGGGGATTCGATTCATATAGAAATTTCAAAATGCATCGCCCTCATTGATTTATTCAAGGAACGCTCCGGCTTGACGGCTTCATTCGAATTACTGTCCACTTGTATAAGTGACGAACATATCTTAGGCAGTCAATTACAAGCCGCTCTCGATAACCTGATCAATTGGAACACCGTAATATTCAAAAAATACCTGGACGCGTTTTCAATTTTTTCAGGTAGTGATTTCAACATCGAACAAGCTCTAACTGATTCCAGGGATGATAGCCAGGAAATCGATTTCAGTTTTTTGCGGTCAATCGGCCAGCTTCAGCCAATTATCGCTAAGCGGTTTTACCATGCAACAGGAGCGTTATTCTGGTTTGACATTGATATAGCTCCCGTCACGGAAGCAGTTTCGCGGCTTGAACAATTTTCGCCAAAAGGCGGCTCCGTCGGGTTGTTCCTGCTGCTCGTGCCGACTGCCGGCGAAACACAGCAAACCATTGAAAAAATCTGCAATGCTTCGATAGATGCAAATAATAAATGGCCTGTTGTCGTTGGTTTTGCTGAAAATAGTTGGCTTGTGCAAAATCTCGCTTTAGATCTGATGTCGCTGGAAAAAATACGTGTCATCAGGCCCGAGTTAGAAGGAGACCCTATTGCAAGGAGGGAAGTTAATGCGCGGATTGCTGACATCTCCAACCAGCTCGAGGAGGAGTTAAAGAAGTCATTCGCAGCAGCTAACTGGTATGTTAAAGGCTGGAAAAGCCCCTTTACCGTTGGCTCCACCGGATTGAGCTTTGTCGCATCCGACATAACCGCGAAGACTTATCCCAAAGCCCCTTATGTACCCAATGAGTTACTTAACAGGGTCAAGCCTTCAAGTAATTCAGTAGCCGCCCAAAAACAATTACTGCGCCTAATGGTAAGCGAGCGCGGAGAACCTAGATTAGGGATTACTGGTTTCCCGGCTGAAGGCGGCTTATTCGCCTCATTGCTCGATGCTACTGGTATTTATAGGGAGATTGATGGTGTATGGAAGTTTGTTCAGCCACTTGAAAGAGATAGGTCTAAACTTCATTTTCTGTGGAAGGCTGCAAAAAAGGTGCTCGAAAAAAACACTCAGCGTACCGTGTCATTAAGAGAGATTTATGACATTTGGTCAGCGCCCCCTTTTGGATTAAAAAATGGGCTCATGCCAATTTTTGGGGTATCTTTTGTGCTTTCAAATACAAACAACTTGGCTACTTACCTCGATGGAGCCTTCAGGGCATCATTTGACGATTATGTCGTAGACTGCCTTTCCCAAGACCCCAGCCGCTTAGAACTGCGCTGGATGAACCTTTCTGAAATGGCGATGCGGATATTAACCGGCCTGGCAGATGTAGTCAGGGGAATAGACGGCACCCAAGCTCATTTTGCGATTGAGCCCTTTGAAGTGGCCCGGCGCCTAGTTGCAATAGTGGACGGTTTGCCGAACTGGACACTAAGAACCATGCGTATTTCGAATAATGCCAAAAGGATCCGCGACCTATTCAAACAGGCCCACGATCCGAATAAGTTCCTCTTCGATGATATCCCAGAGCTGTTCAAACTGGCCCCAGACAGCCTGACTGAAGACTCGTCGGACAATATAATTGGCCTGGTTCGGGACGGCCTCTCCGAACTTATTGCCGCATATCCTGGCATGATAGCCGACCTGCAGAACCAGATGCTTATGGAGTTGGATGTAAAGGGTGAAGAACTGGTTACTTTCGAAGAGCTACACGCTCGCGCCACAAACATTAATCAGCTGACGGGCAACTACCGCCTTGATGCCCTAAGCTCTCGACTCGCGACCTTCGCCGGCAAGACAGAGGAAATTGAAGGGATAGCAAGCCTGGCTGCAAACAAGCCACCTCGCGACTGGATTGACCGTGACGTCGATGCGGCCTTAATAGAAATTTCAGATCTGGCTCAGCAGTTTAACAGAGCAGAAGCATTCGCTAGGGTAAAGGGGCGGCCGGACAAGCGACATTCGATTGCAGTGGTCATAGGGATGCCCGGAAGACCGGCTCCGTTATCAAGGGAGTTTGATATTTCCGCATTAGACCACCCTAAGGTGATGACGCTTGCGAAACAGATTGAGGAAATAATTAAAGGATCATCAGCCAAACAGGAGATAATATTAGCGGCGATATCTGAGGTAGGTGCCCGTTTTATTGGTATGACATAGGGATCTACTGGATCAAGTGTCGCAAGGGGAAATATGCTAGACAACGAAAATGGAGCGATCGCGCCACAGGAAAAACATGTTTTAGGCCTATCCGGTGGGCGTGACAGTGCGTCTCTGGCTGTATACATGCGCCAGCATTATCCTGAAATCAACATAGAGTATTTTTTTACCGACACTGGGAAGGAACTACCTGAGGTCTATGAATTTTTGGGGAGGCTAGAAGGGTTCCTTGGAAAACCAATACTCAGATTAAATCCCGACAGGGACTTTGATTTCTGGCTCAGGCAGTATAAGAATTATTTACCGTCAGCGCAAAGCAGGTGGTGCACCAGGCAATTGAAACTCCGCCCCTTTGAACAATGGCTGAAACCGATGCTGGCTCAAGGAGTAAAGGTTGTTAGTTATGTGGCCATAAGATCAGACGAAGACTACCGTGAAGGATATATCTCAAATAAAGACAATCTTATCATAAGGTTACCTTTCAGAGAGGCGGGTATTGATAAGGCAGGTGTCATGGAAATACTGGAAGCTTCAGGTGTAGGAATGCCTAAATACTATAGCTGGAGATCGAGAAGTGGCTGTACTTTTTGTTTTTTCCAGCAAAAAATCGAGTGGGTTCGTCTGATGGAACACCACCCATCTGATTTTGAGGAAGCAAAAAGATATGAAAAGACAGCACTGATGCACGGATCCCCGTTTACCTGGAGCCAGGGAGAGTCCCTGGAGGAACTCTCCCTGCCAAAAAGGGTGACACAGATAAAAGAAGATCACGCCAAGAGGCTAATCCGATTGAAGGGTAAACAAATTATTAACCCGCTTCGGCCGGATTCTGAGCCAGTTGACATCGATGACCTTTACGGGCAGGCAAAGGTGTGCCTAACATGCCATAAATAGGCATACTGGAGAATGGTATGTTTAGATATGGGGCCGTTAACACGCAAATCCTCTCGAAAGTAGATGAAGCATTTCTTCTATATCAGTCACCAACAACCGACTTTTTTTTGCAATATTGGACCATACTGAATATAATGTCAAAAGCACTATCATTTTTTCACAAAAAATCATCTTTTTTTAGGTGACTCAATAAGACAGTTCAAATAGACCGTAACGCTCTGACTTGCCGCGGAATACGCAATCTGACAAATTGTCAAACATTGTCGTCTCTCTTTATGGACTCTACTACAGCCAAAATATCCTCATCAGACAAGAAAGGTGCCTGGGCGAAAATCAGGCCTTGTTCTCCATTTAATTTGGCGGCTAGGTGCCCTTTCCCGAGCAATATTTCGGCACCTGGGCGGTCCAATGCTATGCGCGAGGTAGCTTCACTTGACACCTTCAGAATTAGCCGATTTCCTAGGTTCTCACGCAACTGCATCGGCATAACGTCCTTATCAGGCCGCTGCGCAGCAAAAAACAGATGAATTCCAGCAGCACGGGCTTTAACACCAAGCCGCTGAACTGTTGCACTCACCGTTGACTTATAATTGTCATCGAGCATCCAATCCGCGAACTCATCATGAATCAAGAACACCATAGGCAGCCGTTCTTCACTTGGGACCTTAGCGTTAAAGCTTGAAAGATCTCGCGCCCTTGCTACAGCGAAGGTACGATAACGCATCTCCATCTCATCGACGAGATGACCTAGAACCTCAATAGATCGTTCTCGTGTGGTAATTATTGGTTCTCTAAGATGCGGCAAACTGTCTAACACAGAATAATCTACTCCCATTTTTGGATCAATTAAAATAATGTTTGCAACAAATTTAGAGTTAGTTGCGGCTATATCGAGTAATAGCGCCTGAATCAGAACAGACTTTCCACTACCAGTTGAACCTGCAATTAAGGAGTGTGGCTCATGTTGAGATAAACCGCCAAATTCCCCACCTAAATTGAGATACAATATATTACCATTCAACTCCTGCAACCCCAGAATAAAAGAAGTATTTATACCGGCAGCGTTTCGATTTAACTTGCGCATTGCCCATACATCCCATAAGGACACAGTCTGTCGCTTTTCCCCAGCTACCGATACGACAATTTCACCAGGCTTGGGCTGAATAGTGACTAACTGAATACTATGCGTTGTTAGCAATTGTGTCCGTTTATTCTCGATATCCTCAATCCTCAAACGATCAGACCCTGATAGTCGAATAAGGCAGCCATTAGGGGTGACCCTGACCCCTATAATATTGGCTTGCAGACCATAGCCGTTAAGTGCCATTTTCAATTTACGCGCCACATCCTGAGCCCAACTCTCCCGATCATCAACATACTCTCCATGAAGCAATACCCGTTCAGCCACTAGTTTATCAAATGCTGAAATGTTGGATTCAGAAGGTGCCAGAACGGAAGACTTTGTTGTATTCGGCATAATGCCTATCTCGGAAGAAACGGTGATACTAGTTTGCCGAGGCGGTTCAGTGGCGGTCAAGACATCAATAAAATTAAGTTGCGGCCCTTCCTTCTCAGCCGGTATATCCCTTTGGAGGGTAAGGGGGGTTAAAAGGTTCTGCACGATATCTGTCCAAGTTACGCGTGGAGCAGGTGGGCACACTTGAACGTCTTTTAAAGAAGTCCCCACGTTAAGTGAACTTCGAATCGGCAAGGTATCTGCCTGATTTGCGTAAGCTTCGATCAAACGTCGCAGGTCGGGGCGGTCGAAAACCTCCTGATATGAACAAATTTCTTCTAGATCCTCTATAAGGACACAATCTGAGTTTGAATAGCTGTCGCCGGGATCAGTAGAATGAATAAATATGTGCGAGTAACCTCGCATCGTTATACCGACCTTGCCTTCTCTAATGGCCGCTCGGGCACGTTCCATTAAAGCAGTTTGCCCTGGAGGAATGATCGCATCTATTAACAAATCTGAGATTCTTGATAACCAAAGATCCCTGTCAAGGCGGCCAGGATCCCCAAATAATGCCTCTCGCATCATACCCAGAGTAGCCAATAATTGTGCTTTTGAAGATCGACGAGCGTCAGACAGACTAGAAGCTGTAATATATTTTGATTCTGCTATTCTGATATGTAAACGAATTCCATCCTCTGCATCCTCAATACAAAGACACAATAAATCTGCAATGCGACTTTCACGCTGAGCTAACCAACTTGCATAATCGTCCAAAAGAAAATAAATGCTAATTGATGGTTTTTCACGTTCAACACATGTCTGAAACTCCTGGCTGATTATGAAACGACTTAATACAAGTCCTATTAATTCACCAGCGGATACGCCTCGTTTAGCTGCACGAAGAACGATATCTCCAGAAATGTTTAAAGCATTGGCTATAAGGGATTGGGACACAGAGGACAACTGTTCCTCACTTAAAAACAATCCAAGCTCTTGAATGCGGCGCTTGACGAGTACACTTAGAAGGCGAAGCTCACTAGTTGAACTGACTATCATGTTGCGGCCATTGGTGTGGCTTCGACGGTACCGCACTACGTTAATTTTATTAGCCAACAACTGGCGCTTATCGAGAAGCTCATCGTATGTTGCAACCCATTCGGCGAGGTTATGCGCGTCCTCAAACAGACTTTTTAAACGGTCGTTTTGTAGAGATATCTGCCGTGCTGGCACAATATGGTATTGAGATGGGACATCTTGCTGGCGTACCACCGCCCCCACCATGTCAATATAAGCACGGCCAGATGCGGTTTGCTGCGGGCATGTCAGGAATGTTGTTGACTTGAGTTCATCTTCCCCCGACAAACTTCGATATGACCACCGCGAGGGCGCATGCTCAAACACTGCACGGTCGTTCATCCAATCAATTGTAATCCAGACTACCTCTGCTGTGCGGGAGACAACATCATGAAGAAACGCTATGTCAAAGGGCCGAAATCCTGTAATGTCACTTTTTAAATTTACATTGGATGGGGACACCGAAATTCTTAGTTTCGACATGAAATTATCTGATGTTTCGCTTACGACAGGAACGTCAGGGTCCGTATCTGACTTGCTCACTAGCTCAGCATAAATCTTTCGCATCTTGCTCGGATCATAATGTCGTACAGAAACATTACAGTGTATTTCGTTATCACCCCCCAGTGCAGCCAATTCTCGTACAGTAGCCAAAGGAAGCGTTGCAGCATCAGCATTATACAGTAATATGCTCAAGTTGGCAGATTCATGAGGTTGGAGACCAATGTATCGCTCAAGCAGTTCGCGGACCAGATGGGCAGCTTCTGTAGGATTTACGTCAGTCAATTGTTCGTCATCTGCCCGCACCGGACGCTCTAACAAGCTATAACCATTGACAGTGCTAGTTTCTGCAACCAAGACTGGCATTCCCGCACTATCAGCGGCGGCAATTTCTGGGTAGAACGGGTGCAAAAGCTCTTCACTGAACTCTTGAAAGAAGATATTACGATCACCAAAAGTCACATTTTTACCGACTAGCATATGGGAAATTAGCCCAGCAACACGGTGAAGCTTCACAGCCAGCGCTTTCATGCGTTCCGGATGCCACGGAGGAATAATCACGCTAGGCTGGTCACCAGTTATTCGCACCGTACCAATGGTAAGCACCTCAGACACCAACCTAGCACGGACAACGTCACCACGAGCATGTGTCTTTAGGGAAAGAAGAAACGCACCAAAAGATTCAGCCTGTTCGAGAACCGCTCGTGAGTGAAGCCCATGTGTTGCGAAATCCTTTAAAGCTAACTGATAATCGGTTTCAAACTTTTTCCATCCATTTTTTACCTCTGAGAGCTGCTCTGCTGTCAACCGGGCATCTTTGTGCAGTTCATCAAGCCTTCGCGTAATTAGGGTCCCAAGGTTGCGTATACGGCCCGGGGGAGGTACAAGTGATCCTGCATCACGACCGAAAATAGCTTCGAGTGTGCTAACGTCAAGTAATGAAACCCCTTGCACACCTCCTTTCTTGCTGACCATACGGCGTGGCACCTCTGTACATGTAATACCACCCTTATCTCTGAGTCGATTAAGGTCATCGTAAAGCATTGAGCCAATCGAATCTGGTCGACCTACCCACAGAAGCTGGGTTTTCTCCAACTGTTCATCAGCATTGTTTCTATGCTCGAATAGAAGCACTTCGAACTTAATTTGTGTCTGAAGCTTGGCAGTTGAGGCGCTTGGTTTAAGTTTACTGCCTTTACGAACTTTCTCGTAAGCGAAGAACGCTGGATAATCAAAAAGGGGATTTGGCAAATCTCCAGTTCCCAATTTTTCTATATGCCATTGAACACGTTCACCAAGCAATTCTGGTAAGCCACGATACATAGTAGAGAAAAAAGCGCCGATGTCATAATTAAAGCGTTCTCTCCATTCTGTCCGTCCTTTTGAGACACGAACGCAGAGAAATCGTTCTCCTATCACTTCGCCTGCACGCACCACCAAACGCTGAACCGCTGTCACAAGACCATCTAGAAAGTCTGTGCATTCTATTGGCTTACCAAAGATAACCTTTTCCCACCGAGCACGTAATTTCGTATCTTGGTCCAGATACCGGCGGTACAGCTCAAAAAACTCTTCATCCCCATCTGTCCACTCGGATCGTTTTTCTCTTGATATTAATTCTTCAAGGTGCTGATTCCAGGCGTCGGTTAGCACCCCAGGATCATTGCAGTCATGGGCAAAGAACTCCAAGGTGTCATGGGCTAATCCTTGCTGCTTTTCTTTCGGACGATCAAAAATCAGGTGAATGCCGTCCGTCTCCCACTCAAATTGAGCCAGATCCATTGCGGCGTCGGCATCTCCCGGCACAGCAAGAATAAATGCTTCTATAAAGGAGTGAGTAGAAGACTGGATAGAGTCTTTGTTTGCCTCAAAACGATCCCGAATATCTTCGGGATCGATGGGTTGGCCATTCTTGCGCAGTTTGAATAGCAAGGGAGCACGATCTGAGAACAGTTTCGCGAAGCTCTTTCTCCATGGTCCTGAGTAAATCCCAAAAGTCCTGGAATTCGAAAATAACAACGTGTCACGTGGCAACCCTAATCTTGGCAACGCAAAGCCCAAGCTAGCTCGAACAGGTAGTCCCTCAAGAATTGAGGCCTCACTCACGTGGAAACAATAATCCTCCAAGAGCGATAGGGAAATGACCCCTTCGTCATCGGAAGCTAATAGCCCAGTTATTGCTGCTTCCAAAACATTCTGATCCTCTGGGACCAAAGCCCAAGCTGTTGTCTTGGTGGTTGCCCTAGCCCAAATTTCACCACTAGCTCGAAGTTCCCGTACTCCTATGGCAGTAACATGACCTAAAGTGTCCGAGATATTAGGTTCATTACCATTAGCGGTAAGAAGAGCCGATTTATCCGTCGAAATATTGCGAACAGCGCCAGCATTTTGATTTGTCAGCACTTCGGATGGCAGCCCTTGGCCTTGGACCAATACTTCTGGAATTTTAATTTCTATCTTTTTGCTAAGGTCAGGGTCGGCTGTGATTTCACGGACAATCGACGAGATTTGCGAGGCACTCAAACGGTCCAGCCGGAAAAGAGCCGAAACTTGATCGTCCTTATCAATGGTCTCTGTTGACGCGATACGACCACGTAGAATTTCGGCCCCCACCCATCCAATGATATTTTCCACCCTCATTATGATTCACCTTTATAATTAAATGGGTTTTCGATGAACGCACAATCGTCAGACAACCGCCTGATTAAGCCGAGACCGTACAAGCGTGTTTCAAGGTTAGAAACGTTATCCCACAAAGCTTCCTGATCTACTATTTTTTCTAGAATGAAGTGGGCGCCTTCTACCTCTCCGAAAACCAGACCATAACGAGCATGGACCTTTGCGAGAAACTCACCGTACTCCATTTGCTTGTCGACTACTGTCATAACCAAAGCTTTTAATAAACGATCGTTAGGTGCATATCGTAAACGTCGACTTAGACGCCGTGAACCAAGGCCAATAGCCCGTGCCCAGCTGTTGTGAATTTTCCCTACATGTTGTCCATGGCGGTACTCAGCTTTTTCCACTAATCGACGTATTAGTTCTTCACCAGACAAATTTTTCTGATCAAACTCATCGTTTTGTCCAATCTGGGGCCACTGAAAACGCTCCTGCATGACAAGCAAGCACTCGCCATTAGGATCATCAGAGTTCAAGGCAGATTCCCACTCGGGAGTACTCCTTACGCCTTCCACAAATGCCTTGATCGCTTTCAGTGAAAGTGATTGGTTTCCCTGAAAAGAATTACACGAAAGGGCACGTACACGAGATCGCTGCTTAGAAACAATCTCACAAACTATTTCCACTGGTGATACATCATTAACAGCGGCTTTTCCGCATTCTAGAAAATACAAAAGCATATTAAGGCCAGTAATGGTAATTATATGGTCCAAGCTGTCATACACAGGCATATCACGACTTAGGATTGCCAACCAATCGTCGCACAATATATCGAAGCGAGGAAGATGCTGATAAGGAAGGTAACCAACACTACGCTCTCTCGACGCTTTCTGTATTTCACCCTGAAGCGACCTTACGAGCTGATTTAAAGGTGAATCAGTGTAAAGTCTATCAACAAGTTGTCGTCCAAGCATTGAGCCACGCGTTGCTCGGCTAAGCATTAAATAGAGAAGCTCTCCAGTCCTGGCAAAAAAACGACGATCATTTGAAGCATTTCCCTTCACGTCAAAGCGAAGGTCTTCATAGAGTGCGTCAGGACCAAAAGGGAACACAAATTTGGAACTCCACCGTTTATTGCTCTGGACCTCAAAAGCAGAGGAGCGCAATAGCTCTATAGATCGAGCGAAGTCTTCAAAGGACTGGAACGCACATCGTAAATAATCAAATGAAAGGTCTCCCATTCCTGTGGCATTCTGAAGAAAAAGCTCATTCCATGTTTCCCATTTCGCATTGTCTGAAATTGAACGTGCACGTATTACCTCAACATATGGGTTATTGAAAAGCAAACTTCGCAACCGGATTTGCTGTTGCGGTTGATACATGATCTTCTCTGTAGGTGGGGTGACTAATGGGTTATCTAGATTAGCTTGGAGAACGTTTAGGAACTCCAATATCGTAAGATGAGGGAGTTGCTCATCGTAGAGCCTGTGCCCCCATATCATTTCATCAACTGTAAATGAAACTTCATCTATATGCTGAGTCATTGAGATATCCTTACTGACATTTGTTTCAAAAAACCATATCCGTTACTCTCTATCTCAATAAAAGAAAGTATCAACGCGGTTTGTTCCTCATTATACTCATCATCATAACCCTCTTCATTATTACTGTTGGGTTGCAAGCTGATAAGTTCAGATTGTCGTAACAGGAGCGCTTTAAAGGCCAATAAATCCTCAAAACACTCATTCGAAAAACTACTTGGTAATGCTCCCTCAGCTACTCGGCACAAAAATTCAAATCGTGTGGGGCTTAGTTCAAAACAAACCTCTCCTTTCTTTCCTCGGCCTACTGAAATGAAGAGACATGGGCTTTGAGCGTTCTTGTCCCAACGAATACTCATACCAATGCCGCGATCCTTATCATACCTACCTGGCACAGCATTATCGCAAAGGACGCTAATTCTTGACTGAGTAAATCCGCCTGAATTCGCGATAAAAACAACATCCGGATTATCGAGCAGCAGACCTGTCATGGTGCGGTTTAGCCCTTTAACGATAAGCGATCGAGTACGATCATCAACTGGTCGTCTATTTTCGTTGGGCGCTATACTTTCGAGCAAGTTCAAATAATCGCCGGCAAAACGAAAGGCCGTAAGCTCCCAGTATGGATATTTATGGTATAAATCCTTGGGTAGGGAAAAGAAAAGACGTTGGCGCTGGTCTATTAGGCGGGCTAAGAATGGATCTGCCCCGTCATCGAGCCGAGCATTTTCGTCCCCTTCCAAATATTGTCGTTGAAAGGCAAGGAAGTCAGGGGTAGCTCCATATACCTGATCACCCCCAATTAAAGTATCGAAATCATCTTTAAGGCGGGTATCATCGGATCCGTAGACCAAAACACCATCTACCCCATTAGTAGTCTCGAATCCTATCCCAAACGAAGTGAGTACCTTGAAAACCGGAAGTGACACGGCCCGAGGGGAGAAGCGTTTAGATTTTAAGTTACTAGCAAATACATTCCTGTAAACACTACCGAATCCGACTGTCCCGTTTTGCTGAATGATTGGGACATCGTTACAAGTCATCAGCCCTTCTTTAGCATCTGGATGACCTAGCAGCATATTGGCGGTCAGTGCTAGCAAGTCCCGTATGGGCAAGTGCGAGCCATTTTGACCCGCAATCTCGATCAGGTCACCTAAGCGATGCCTGAATCGTTCACCGTCTGTTCGACCCAATAAACGCATTCGATTTTCAGCTATGGGGCAGACTCGTTCTCCAACATGATATTCACAGGTTTCGCACTTTGCCCACTCGGGATGTTCGACCACTGCAGTTAGTACTTCGTTGAACGATTGACGATTTACCGAACTACTTAAGTCAATAATCCGTAAGCGATCATGCTTTAAATTCGGTAGCAAAAAAGAATTCTGGATGTGTGAATGTAATGTAGATAGAGTATTAGTATCCCGCTCGCGATGGCGAAAACGACCCAAAATTTGGCCATGATTTGTCGCTATAACGTACAATATATTTTCTTCGCCATACAAAACAGATCGTTCAAGTCCATCGATGATGTTAGCACCGTCCTGTTCGTTCAATTCTGTTAGGTCCTTCACAAAGACAATCAAACGGTCATCAGGTAATTTCAAGTGCTTTATCGTTGATTCAGACGCCCACTCCTCAGCCCCCCCACCTAAATGTAGCCAAAGCTGCCTACAGTGGAAAGTCTTACCATCGCCTGCCGTACCAACAATCAGCAAGGAAGATAATGATCCCGAGTCGACAAGATCTATGATTTCAGTAATATATGGCGCAGGTAACCTGATAGGTTGAACTTTAGCATGCTTTAAAGCGGCATCCACATGTTCATCAAATAAATTACGATTTGTTGGTTGGGGGCCATAATTTCGAAGAAACTTAATCCATTTCAAGGCAGGCGATAGCATGAGAATAATCCTATTTTGAGTTGAGCATTATTAACATTAATTGTAGTTTTTGTCACCTGTTCCTTTGTTATGCAGCACAAAAAAGTTAGTAATTTATTGATTATAGGAAAAAGCCTCAATGACCGTAGATATCCACGGCGACAGCTTCCGGTATTAACATTTTCGCAGGCGGGCTTTTTAAATCGATGTTTACCTTGGCCTGCACGGAAACTCCAGGACCTGTACAGAGCCTAAAACGGAGGACGCGCCATAAAGGAAGTGCGAGTCGGATATATCAGGGTGTCGAGAGCAGACCAGAACACGGAGCGTCATCTCGATGTTGAGTGGACCCCTTAGTGAGGCTCTCTTCATGGCCCTGCCCAAGGCTTAGGATCCCCAACCCTGTGCCCTTGAACCCAGCATTTCTGGTGGTGTGACCGTTAACCGGATCTCCTGGCAACGAAATGTGCTTGACATTCATTGTGTAAGCATTGTAAGCTGACATTATGAAAATGACACTCGGAGAAAAGATTCGAGAACTCCGTGAGAAGAAAGATATTTCTTTGCGTGAGTTCGCAAAAAAAATAGGCGATGTTTCTGCCGCCCACATTTCCGACATCGAGCTCGGCCGAAGGTACCCCTCTGATTCCTTATTTCTGAAAATTGCCGCCCTCCTTGAGGTCTCCGTGGACGAGTTGCAACAGTACGATAACCGTGCCCCGGTTGACGAGATAAAACGACTGGTGCAATCTGATCCGGCCTTTGGGTTCGCCTTTAGAAAGCTCGTTGATAAAAAAATTTCGCCAGAGGACATAATGAAGCTCGCCGAAAACAAACCCAACAGGGAAAAGCGATAATGCGGACCTTCCGAAGCTCTGCGGGGCCGTTTGCTGAACGCCCCTACTATACCGTCTCGGAGATAGAAAAAATCAGCGTGGACTCGTTGCGCAAAGAAGGGCTTTTCCCCGATGAGCCATCGCCGATCCGCATAGACAGGTTTATCGAAAAGCGCTTTGGGATCATACCCGAGTATAGGGACTTGGGACCAGGCGTACTCGGTATGGCTGAGTTCGGCAAGAAGGGCGTCAAAGGAATCGTCATTGCTCAATCGCTTGACGATGAGAGTTCGGTCACCAGTGAACGCCGCATTCGGACCACCATGGCTCACGAGGGAGGGCACGGCCTTTTGCATACACACTTGTTTGCATTCGAAACGGAGGCCCTTCTTTTCGGGGAGTGTACCCCAAACGGTCCTGTGGTCCTTTGTCGAGATTTCGGCACCGGAAAATCAACCAAATACACAGGGCAGTGGTGGGAGGTTCAGGCTAACATGGCAATGGGAAGTTTGCTGATGCCGCGGTCCTTGGTCTTGAAAGCTATTGATAAATTCCTCGAACCCTCCGGCCAACTCGGGCTGAAGAGCTTGATCAAGGAACTACGTAAGGAGGCAGTTTCGGAGCTTTCAGAGGTTTTCGACGTCAACCCAATCGTCGCAACTATCAAACTAGATCAACTCTTTCCTGCCGGACAGGCGAGCCAATTGAGGCTATAGGATTTTTTTGTCCATTGTGTACGCATCGTAAGCCGACGTAAGCATCTAACGTAGTCGAAATGCCACCAGCAAAAAGGAGAATATTATGCCACGTAAAGAGCACCATGTAGTTCCGAATCCTGACGGAGGTTGGGACGTAAAGATCCCTGGCGCACGGAGGGCTTCCGCTCATACCGAGACAAAGCAAGAGGCGATAGGTCGAGGCCGCACGATCAGCCAAAATCAAGAGAGCGAGTTGGTGATTCACAATAAAAACGGCAGGATATCTGAATCGGACAGCCATGGTAACGATCCGTTCCCTCCGCGGGGCTAGCAGGGTTTGTCGGTTTAGTTGGCCAAGGAGACATTTTCATGCATGCGCCCTCCCAAGGGCGCCGCTACATGAAGCTCAGACCGCACGCAGAGAATAATCGATCCAGACAGCCGTGGACACGGTCCCATGTCATCTGCGTGATCAGAAGACAAGCCTTCAGGATAACCAAAATGAGTAAGGAGGAAGCTGTGATAAAAACGAGAAAGCTAGGTCTAGCGGGTTGGTGCATTGTCACGGTGGTTTGCCTTCAGGGCTGCGGACTCACCTCAGCGCAACGGAAAGATATCGAGACCTTCGGACAGGCGGCTTCAACGCTGGGTGCCGCGGGCAAGGAGCAACTCGTCGGTGGCCGCGAAAACGTGCTTGACATGAGACGGTGCCGGTTGGCCATCGAGAAGATCGTACTGCCACCTTATCCACCCGACAGTGGCATCCCGCCCAGAGAGTACTATTTTTCCAAGGTCCTCAACCTCGATGCCGGACTTGATAAGAAAGATATCGATATCCGCGTTGCGGCTGTAGATCTGCTCCAGCAGTACGGCAAGTTGTTGGTGGCTTTTTCCACCGATAGCCATGAGAAAGAGATAAAGGAGTCGGCTGATAAGTTCGCGAAAAGCGTTGGCAGTTTTCCGCAGAACCCGATGACAGCCGAGGAAATTGATGGCCTGGGCCGGATCGTCACCTCGGTTGGCGGCATTCTTGTGGAGCGCCAGAAAAAGGAAGCTCTGGAAAAGGTTGTGCCGAAGGTCTCCCCCTTGATTGACAAGTTATGCGACAGCTTTGAGCGTGATTTCGACCCCAAGAAGGACGGGGTTTACGCCAACATCTATACCGCTCAGGACCGACTGGGCGGCGCAGCCATAGAGGGCCTGAAGATTCCGGGCGCTTCAATGAGCGACCGCCTTTTGCTGATTGACGGCTTTGCCTTAGCCGAGAACAGCAAAGGTGCTGTCACCACCACATCCAGGCAGCTTTTGAAATCCATAGCCTCGTTGAGGAAAGCCAACGGCCAGCTTCTTGAAGTCATCAAAAGCCACAAGGTCGGGCTAAAAGACCTCAGAGAGTTTGGTGAGGATGTCACCGACTTGTCCAAGGGGATCAAGCCATATCTCAGCCGATTTTAAACAACGGGAGAAAAGCTCATGGAAAAAGCGCAGTTTACTGCTGATTTGCAGGCGTTTGTAGAGAGGCTGAGCGCACTGAAAGACGCCACTCCTGTCAGCCATCCGGATTATCAGGCGCTTAAGGATATCTACACCGAGGCGGCAGATGTGCTGGAAAGTTGCCAGGAAAAAGCGATAGATGACGCGGGGGCTGAATACCTCGATTTTTCCAGGAAAATCAAGGAAGCCATGGTTATCTTCGATGAAGCCGAAAAGAAAATTGCACAGATTTCAAAGGTTGTAAAAATAACCGCCCAGGTTGTAGACGTCGCCGGAAAGGTCGTCGCAAAGATCTGTTAACAGGAGGAATCGCATGCCCGGAGCCTATGCACATATTACAATGGTAAATGAATTCAGGAACACCGACAGACTTCTTGCCATTCCTGGTTTTCCGAAGGAGGCGGTCAAGGCCTTCCTTCGTTGGTTCAAGTACGCGGAGTTGGGAGCGGTAAGTCCTGATTACCCGTACCTCGCCATTGCAGACAGTGATGCCGCGGAGTGGGCGGATCTGATGCACTACACGCACACCGGGGAAATGGTCCAGGAGGGCACAAGGCTCCTAAGGCGTATGGATGGCGAGAGGAAGTACAAGTGCCTGGCCTGGCTTCTGGGCTATGCCTCACATGTCACCACAGACGTTACCGTTCATCCTGTTGTAGAACTCAAGGTGGGAACCTATGACGAGAACAAGTCTGCGCACAGGACATGCGAAATGCATCAGGATACCTTTATCTTCCAGAAACTGGGGCTCGGAGGAGTCGGGGTTTCTGATCACCTCGTATCCGGCATCGGTGCATGCTCTTCACCGGATGATGAGGACATGCTTGACCCTGACATTGTCGAATTTTGGAAAGCCCTGCTGAAGGCAGTCCACCCGGCCAAATTTGCCGAGAATCCCCCCGGAGTAGATAAATGGCATGAGCGGTTCAACGAGATAGTGGGCGCTATCTCTGCAGCAGGAGGGCATCTGCTCCCCCTTGCCAGGCATGTTGCAACGAATGCAGGGTTGATATATCCGTCCCCCTCCCATATAGACCCGCAATACATCGAGGCCCTCAGGGTCCCCGCCGGGACCATGAACTATGAAGAAGTCTTCGCCTTGGCGGTGCGCAATGTTGCCACCGTCTGGTCCGATATCGCGGCTGGGGCATTTGATGATGACGATACGGTTCTGGCAAAGTTCGGGGAGTGGAACCTCGACACCGGCAGAGATCAGGACAGCAAGTTAATTTTCTGGGGGTAGAAATGAGCAAGATCGGCATCGGGTTCCGGATATTCCTATTTTTCGCGTTGATGCTAAACAGCGGATGCGCTTACTGCCAGGCGTCGGAGCAGGAGAAGATGTTCACCCTGGCTTCGGCCCTCACAAAATTGACATCAGCGGTGGAAGAGAAGGTCTTGTTCAAAGAAGCTCCGGCTGAAATGAAGGACATGGACCTGGTCAACCTGTCAACAATGCATGATCCCCGGCTAAAGGAGCCGTTCGCGGAATATATCCTGAGGGCAACCGGTGTCAATGGGCACGCCGTTGTGCTGGTATGCGATCCGAGTGGCAGGACGGGACTGCTGGAAGACGGCGGTTGCTCATCGGTAGTTGACCAGCACTGGTGGCGCGATCAACCGAACCACCCCTGCGAAATTTCCACCCGGATGTGTCTGGGTAGATAGCCTGCTGCGCTGGCAAGAGTTGGTAAATATGTATTGATCGCCCCTTAACTGTTTCAGGAGCGCAAGTTCATGAGCTAGTTGGAGGCTAGATATGATATGACTCAATCCCGGCCTCAGGCCGCATTGTACCCGTTGGGGTGCAGGATCACCTTCCCGCACAGGCGCTACCCTGCCGCCACACAACCCAGGGACAATAACAGGTCGGCCGGTAACGTTATGATAACCGATAACGTTACCGGCCGGACATTGGACGCCCATTCAAAATTCATCCCGTCTTCTCTGCCTTGCTATCGATAGGCACGAGTCTTTACTCGGCCAGGGCCGCCCGTTTATCCGCGTCGGCCGCAACTTTGCGCGTCTCCGTCACATCCTGCCGGAGCTGCTCCGCCGCCAGCGCACTCTTCTGGAGAGCTTCGGTCTGGATGGCAGTCTGGGCCGCTAATTCAGCGACCCGTTCGCCCAGGTCAGCGGCACGGCGCTCGGCCAGGGCCGCCCGTTTGTCCGCCTCGGCCGCCAATTTGCGCGTTTCCGTCACATCCTGCAGGAGCTGCTCCGCCGCCACCGCCCTCTTCTGGAGAGCCTCGGCCTGGGCGGCGGCCTGAGCCGTCAATTCGGCGATCCGCTCATTCAGATCCATCGCGTAACGCTCGGCGACCGCGGCTTTTGTCTCTTCGAGAGTTTTGGCAATCGTTAAATCGGCCAGCATGGTGTTCAACTCTTGAGCCCTGGTCTCCGCTTTCAGTACCGCCAAATCCGCCCTCTCGACCTGCAGTTGGGCTTTTGCCGTCTCCGTCCGTGCAGCCTCGCATTGCTCCCCCTGGGAGTTTCCACGCCCATTCGATTCAGCTCATCGACGCTCACCGGGGTTACGGGAGGGGCTCCATGATTCAGGAATGTGTTGCCGCCACTCTCCCGCCTGTTGCTGCAAGACCTAGCGGGGAAGATCAGGGCCTTGAGGAAAGTGCAAGCCAATGATCATAGCTTGATTGACCGGATCGCTACTGCGCGTTTATCGAATTCCTCCGCAGCCGCCTCCCTGCCAGTTCTCCGATAGAGCACAGCTAAATCCTTTAGAATCCTGGCCACATTGGGATGATCCGGGCCGAGGACTTTCTCATATATGGCCAGCGACCGCTTAAAGAACTGCTCGGCCTGCATGTACTGCCCTTGGGCATGGTAGAGTTCCGCGATACTTTGCAAACTATCGGCCACATCAGGATGATCCGATCCGAGGGTGCTTTCTCTTATTGCAAGTGAGCGTTTAAAAAGTTGTTGAGCCACCACGCACTGACCTTTGGAGCAATAGAGCACGGCGAAGTTGTTGAGGATCGTGGCTACATTGGGGTGGTTCATGCCAAAGGCCTTCTTGGCGATCGTAAGTGAGCGCTTGTAGAGCGACTCGGCCTGTGCGTACAGCCCTTGGGCCTGGTAGATTCCCGCCATACCGTTCAGACTCTCAGCAACATCGGGATGATGTGAACCGAGGGTTTTCTCCCTGATCGCCAGCGAGCGCTTGAAGAGCGGCTCGGCCTGCGCATATTCGCCTTGGTCGCAGTGGAACACAGCGAGGTTATTAAGGCTGGTGGCAACATCTGGGTGGTCTGGGCCGAGGGTCTTCTCTGCGATAGTTAAAGTGCGCCAGTAGAGCGGTTCTGCTTTGGTGTACTGGCCTTGGATTTTGTAGAGTATCGCGAGATTGTTCAGGGCCATAGCCACATCAGGATGTTCTGCTCCGAGAGTCCTTTCTTTGATCGCTAATGAGCGGCATAAAAGCGGTTCGGCCTGGGCGTATTGTCCAAGATTGCAATAGAGAGCTGCAAGATTGTTAATGCTGGTGGCTAGATTAGGGTGATCCGGACCTAAGGAATTCTCATAGATAGCCAAAGAGCGTTTGAAGAGCGGTTCAGCCTGCGCGTACTGTCCTTGATCACGGAAGAGATCCGCAAGGTTGTTGAGGCTAGTGGCGACATCTCGGTGGTCTGGGCCGAGGGATCTTCTCCCTGATCGCCTGCGAACGCCATAGGAGAGCCTCGGCCTGCGCGTAATCTTCTTGTCCTCTGTAGAAAACTGCGAGGTTGCATAAGCATGTGGCCACATCGGGATGGTTGATGCCTTTCGTCTTTTTTGCAATTTCAAGAGCTTGTATCTCTAAAGCCACTGCTTGATCATAGTGACCTTTTTCGTATAGTGCTAATGCACCTTCGTTTAGCATTTCCCATTTGACGTCTTGCATGTTAGTAGGTACCCATTATTGCCGTTTTTTGCGGTTATGATGGCAGTGTCAATAGTGCCAACCCAAATAAGAATAAAGTTGATATTCAGTTAGGTGGTTGTAAGGTAACATTCGCATTTTTATGGTTATCCGTTGACGAAACGGCAGGGGAAATAGGGGTGATCCCTGTTGATGCACCAATACTTGGCAAATTAATAGATGTTGACAAGGGCCTTGTTTTGAGAGCTCTTATAATATCAGGGGTTAACGGGATTGGTGTGTACTTTTTTATAATGTCTATAGCCCAGTCTCTTAATGGGGTATTTTCTTTTTCAGGCTTATTATTCAAGATATTAACAGCTATTTCAATATATTTTTGGCTTAGGTCAAGTTCTTTATGTCGCGTTTGTTGCTTATTTAATTGTTCTTGATGCTTATCATCTCTTTCTTTTATTTTACTATTAATATCAAACCCATAGAACGATACATATACGGATGCAATTAAAGCAAGGCCGGCAATTAGTATTTTTGCAATTATATCAGCTTTGTCCCAGTAGTCTTTTGCCATTATTTAAGCCCCTAAGGTTGAAATTAAGTGCTTACCGCTGCAGATTGCTAGCTTCACAAAAAAGACAGAGCCACTCGTGACCCTGCCTTCGCTTGACCAATAAGCTATTTAGCCCATTTGCATGGATATATTTTAACTGAATCGCTCCCCTCAATTAACATGCCATTCAAAGTCTTACCCTTCAGAATGCCCTTAGTATCACCGCATTGAAACCCAGCTTCCTGAGTGTAGAAGTGGCAGACCAGATCCCTTAGTTTGTCTTGCCAGATATGTTTAAGTTTGTGTTCACAAGAAGCCAAGCTTTGTTCATCTCCAGTTTGCCCAAAAGTTAGAGATCTTACGTCGATTTGGCTGGAAGCGTCAAAGTTAGAAAGTATAGAAACTTCGATCTTGCCTTTACTCTTGGGGTTGATGCTGTTGGGACCGCATCCTGGCATGATTTCGATGGTGACTTCAAAAGGGATAGGTGCCAAAAGGAAGGCATGCTGTTCTCCATTTATTACGCCATTGCCAACTATTTGCCCGGCATCGTTGATAGCGAAAGCTTCAGTCAGAGTCCAACCGAGTTCTGCGCTGATGCTGCTGTTAAGATCAGTCACAGTGCCATTGCTGAAAAGGGTTGCGTGGCGAGCCCCGCCTGCAATTGTGGCAAACCCCACCACTTGACCAGTGTTGTTAATGCTGGCAGCATAGCTCCAGCCACCTCCCAGAGCGCCGAGATCAGTCACAGTGCTACGACCGAAGAGGGCCGCGTGCCAGGCCGCCGGCAGTGGTGGCTTGCCCAACCGACTGGCCTGCGTTGTTTATGCTGAAGGCCAAGCTGTTTGTACCACCAAGGGTACCCAAATCGATAACATTGCCCTTCCAGAAAAGAGCGGCGTGGCGAGCACCGCTGGCAGTGTCGGCATATCCCACCACTTTGCCGGAGTCGTTGATGCTGCTGCCCCCGCTTCGATTACCTCCCAGGGTGCCCAGATTGATAACTTTGCCATCCCTAAAGAGGGCAGCGTATGAAGTAGTATCACCGGCAGTGGAGGCATTCCCTGCCACGTGGCCGGAGTTGTTAATGCTGTTGGCATTGCTTTGGCTACCACCTAGGGTGCCCAGATCTATAACGTTACCATTCCAGAAAAGGGCCGCGTGGGAAGAACCACTGGTTAAAGAAGCTTCCCCCACAGCTTGGCCTGCGTTATTGATGTCGTAGGCCGCGCCAGGCCCGAGGTCGGTGATGGTTCCATTACTGTAGAGGATGGCGTCGTTGCCGCTCAGCCCCACAGCCCGGCCTGCGTTATTGATGCCGTAGGCCGCGCCAGGTCCGAGGTCGGTGATGGAGTAGCCTGCAGCCAATACCTCCCCGGTACAAACCCCGAAAAAAATTCCTATGACCATTAATATTTTGATGCTGTTTGAGATATTCGTAGTGCCTCTCTTTACGTTTAGCTTGCGCAGATGCATAAGTGAATTTTTGATTGCCCCTTTCATAATGTGCCTCCTTTCCCTTACGGTATAAGGGCCTGGTTGTTGAGCCAAAGAAAAGGCCGAGCACACCGAAAGATAGTATCCTTCGGCAGCTCGGCCATCTTCGTCTGTGAAGATCCGTAGCTTTCCGTCCCTTCCTCATGAAAGGTTTGGCTTTTCAGAATAAAGTTAGTTTATAGATATGGGTGTAGTGCTAAGTTATTGTATTTCAATAATATGCCTATGGTTGATAGATTCAAGGGGGGAAACAATTAATTGTTTACATCAACAAGCATAATGAACCCACAATTTGCCTGACCAACATTAGACAGAACGCAGATGCAAAGGTGGGGACAGCAATGGCGGCCTTCCGACGCACCAGGATAAAGCCAGTGCGTCGAATACCAGCGGAAAAGGAGGACCGGAATGATCACAAAGATCGAATTGATTGAAACGCTGGGAAAGATGGGGGACGCGACCGAAGAGGATCTCTTCAGATGGCGTGATAATCTCAGGAGCGTGCTGTCGAACCAATACCCTGGGACTGACGTCAAGGTGAGGGCGGTGGCGGATACCGGCCCCGACAAGATACGCGTCGAGGTCGATGACGACACCAGTGCCACAAGCGCCAAGGACAACGTGCGAGAGGTTATTGCCCATTGCTGGGACCTCTGGTCATGAGAGAATTGGCATGGGGATACGGACGACGGCCTTAGGTGTCCTCGTGGAATAATGTTGTATACTGGCACCGCTATTAAAATCGAGCATTTACCCCACTTGCCAACAAACGTCTCAGAAAATAAAGTCGTATACTCCACTTTGGGGACGTCGGAAAAGGGTAGGAATAAAGTTGTATACCAAAACTAGAGCCGCGGGTGCGGTCAGGCATGGCGGCGGCCCGAGAACTATTCCTCCGGAACCTGCTCACGCCTCACACCCCATCACACTAATACCGCGCTTCAGTTTGTGTATCTTGGCCAACATTGGCACGGCACTGTCCACATAGTCGTAGTTGCCGGGCGCCATGGTGACCAACCATCGAGGTCACCTGGTGGCAGCCAGGTGCGATGACATGCGAGCTTGGATGCGACCTGAAACCTCTATATGCTATTCGAATAGCATAAATATTTGCATCAGCTCCTATAATTATGCTATTCAGGTAGCATGAGGTAGCCTATGCCACGGGAGAAAAGAACCCACACCGAAATTCGGGCGGAAAAAGACGCCCTTTATACAGACTTGGAGCGTGGGGCGCTGACGCTCGGCCAGGCCACCCGGCGCATGCGTAAGATCGTCAGGGTCACCCAGGTGGAATATGCAACCCATGTACTGAAGATTTTCCCCCGCGTCCTGATGGATCTCGAAAACGATCGTGGCAATCCCACCCTTGAGACCCTGAAGAAGGTAGCCAAGCCTTTCGGCCTCAAGGTTTCCTTCGTAAGACAGAAGCCTGAGGAATCGAACGAACAGACCTGACCTCGATTGGGTACACGACTGGTACCGCTAAAAAATTCAAGTAGTTACCCACCTACTGAAAAAAGCCTAAGGAAATAAAGTTGTATACCGAACCTGAGGCCGCAGACGGTCTGGGACTATTCCACCGGAATCTGCCCATACCCCATTGCCTTAAAACCGCGCATCCGTTTAGCTTGCATCTTGGCCAACATCGGTACTGCACTGTCCACATAGTCGTAGATTTGCACCTCGGTTTTTTCCGAGTGCGTCCGGTGCAGCCTGCCAGCATATTGCACGAGCATCCCCTTCCACGAAAACGGCAATGCCAAGAAGAGCGTATCCAATCTAGCATCATCAAAGCCCTCTCCAATGTAGCGCCCGGTGGCAAGAATCAACCGTTCTTCGCCATCAGGAATGGCCCCGAGTTTTGCCATGATATTCCGTCGCTCCTTGGCCCCCATCCCCCCGTGCAAAACTATCAGGTTTCGAACTTCCTCCCGCAGGCTTTCGGCAAAGAATGCCAGGTGATCTTTCCTCTCGGTGAGCAAGATAGGTGATCGCTTTTGCTGGAGCGCCTTCCGGACATCGTCGAGTATCATCCGATTACGGGTACGATCTGCAACCAGACGAGCATAGATATCCTGTATCTTTAGATCCGTTTCGTCTGGCCATTTCGCGCCCATTCCAGTTCATCACCAGGTTTCGCATCCGGCAGAGGAGTTCTTCTCACCTTTTTCCCGGCGGCAAGCATTGCCCAGTACCCCCTTGAGGGGCGCGGGACATTTAAACGGGTACAAATACGAGCGAGGAAACTTCCCGATACCTCATACCTCAATGCCACCTTAACCATCGGCTCGGCCCAGACCTCTTCATACAGCGCTTCTCGGCTTATCGATGTCCGTTTATCCATAGCTCTCCCTCTTTGAGTACGTGCCCACCACGAGAACCTCGGTGCTGGGGCCAACATCCAAGCTCAAGCAGTTGCAATGTTTTTGTTGGAATAGAGTCTATGGCCCTGAACGAGGAGTGTCAAACAGCCACACCAGGCCAGCAAATCTGACACATTTAGGTCTACAAGGTGTCGGGCAGGAGTGTCAGAATAGGCTATACCTAAAGCGGACATGCAGTGCATGAAGTCTGTTTTTCACACCGGCTGTCAATCGTCGTTGAAACCATCGGCGTACAAAATTGACCCACCCCAGGCAGCAGTCATTCCCGAACACCTGCGGCCATGTAGCCGTACCCACTACGGTGAAAGATGAAGTCACGTTTTGACAACAAAAAAGGCAGCCTGTGGGGCCAGCCGTTATTGTCATTTGTCCTCGCAGCAAGAGCTATTGACAGGGCCTTTCGATAAGGCCATAGTCTCGTGCAGAGGAGGTGAAACGTGATGGAAAGAGCATCGGTGAGTGAACTTAAGAAGTCTCTGAGTGGGTATTTTAGGAAGGTCAAAGCTGGAGAGGAAGTTCTGGTGACGGACCGTGGCCGTCCCTTCGCAAAGATCGTCCCATTGCGACGAGACGAGGCCGGTGAAGGGAAGAATATGTCGAAGCTCGAAGCCGCTGGCCTGGCACGGGTGGGCAAAGGCTTCCAGGCGGACTTTTGGGCACAGAAGAGGGCTGTCGACCCTGAAGGGGCTGTATTTACAGCGTTGACCGAAGAGAGGGAGGAGAGGTGAGATTTTGGGATAATTGTGCGATTATCCCGCTGTTGTTGCGGGTGAGGTGAAAAAGTTCAGCTATTATTTTGCCGGTGACAAACGGGGACTGTTCGCCTTGGCGTCCCAGTCCCTTTTTTGTGACAACTGATTTTCTAGCAGCACCTTTTTCAACCGGCTTGCCTGTGGGGAGGCTGCCGGAGAAGCACAGATGGTGCTGGCATTGCCGAAAAGATTCCCGTCTCGGCCTTTCGCTTTGGCTTTTAAGTTACCGCGAAGCGGTTTGGTTCAACTCATAGCCCCCCCCAGTTCAGGAACCGACCAACACGGGGGATGGCAAGACGAGCAACATACCAAAGTGGATAATTCCCTACCCCGTTGCAGATCCACGCGCCTTTAAAATACTGGACTTTTATGAAACCTCAATAAAGTACTGCAAACAATCTCCATACCAACGACATACCGATATATTCTTGCAACCAGCCATTCCTTTTAACCAAGAGTCTGTAAAACATACGCCGAATTTCCTTAAGCCGAACGCCCTGCCGTTTCCTGTGGCTGGATTGACAGCGCTGCCGTTATGTAAAAAGTAGGAGTTTTTGCATCGCTGAAAAATCATGCAAAACTGTTGCAAGATGTAAAGGCTTGTGAAACTGATCTTGGCCGCAAAGCGGGACCACTGAATGGTGGGCACTTGGCATTTGTTTTTAGGGAATGCGATCCTGCATTATGGTTGATTCTTTTTCCGGTTCTGCATCATAGTTGGTCGCTGATTTTCTATATTTTGTGAATAGCTCTTCGTAATGACTTGAGGTGGGGATAGATGCGTTTATCCCAATGGTTATTAAGTGTTGTGTTAATTTCTTCGATCAAGGGACATGCTTCCGTAAAAACATGATTAGCATATTCGCCTTTTGTAATTAACTTGTCTCTATAATTCCTAAAATGTTCATTGATCACTTTTGTTATACTTACTAATAATTCAGAATCTGAATTATCAACCTTACGAGTTTCATCCAGATAAGAATTTGCAATCGTTATGTAATAAGTGTTTACAACCGTGTTAGTTTCAGATAAATACATCTTCAAATCATATTTTAAGCCTCCCACAAAATGATCGTATTCTTTTACACCTAATAACAGTTCCAACCTGTTGAGGTGTCTGTGAATACTATTTACTGACTCGCGACCTGTAGCATCTATTGCCACATAAAAATCATTCATAAATGATACTTCATTTTCTTTCACCTTAGGTTTTAGGTAATCTATAAATTTAACCTCAATTGGTTCTGGACTTAGCAGATTAACAATGTGCTGAATATTACATTCGTATCTTAACTGCCGTATTATATTTAATTCCTCACCTATTTCCTGAAATAATTCAATTATTAATTCTTTAATTTTATCTTTGCTACTTTTTTTGAATAAGTACAAAGCGAAAAATATACCTATTGCTAATTTCAGTAAAAGATCCAAACATGGAAATATAAAGTTTTTCAAAAAATCATAATCAAGTTCATTACTCATGGGCCTTCCTTTTGATATTTCTGCAAACTTGAAGATCTACGCCTCATGATCCGTCTAACATCAAAAATGGGGGATGCCCAGAGAGCATCTTTTGACTCAAAGCTGTCCCTCAATAAAAAAGTTGGGTTTTTCATGTGCTGTTTTCCTTGCAACACCTAAAAGTGAATCTACCGGGCAGCGGGCATCAAGCTTTATGGTTTGCCAGGAATGGGAGTCCTCTCACACCTAATGCCAAGATATGGCCAAGGAGCAATACAAAGATGCACTCTTTACATATCACGGATCTTTATAAGATTAAAGTATTTTGCGAAACCGCCTGCACATGCTGGGTGATGGGGTGAACCCAGAGTGAGGGTGCGTCCTTGCAATCAAAAACCACGGTCCTTTGATAGGCGCAAAACGGTAAAAAAGGCTATCATTAGTCCCCCGCAGGTTCACAAAGGTGTTGAAGAACGGAAACAGCAATGATTTCAAAGTTAACAAAAAACGGCTAACCACTTAATTCCAATTGGTTAGCCATTTTCAACACCCTGTGAACCGGCTTGTCATTAGTCCGGCTATTTGCTTTTGTAGTCTACGACGATAGGGAAGGGGACTAATGGTAATCATCGAATACGAGTGGCAGCCGAGCACCCCCGTTGCGAAAAAATCAGACTTTTTGCACACGGGCGCCCCCTGCTAGCGGTACCACTTGTCCGTCGCTGGAGCCCTGAACGGTATGGAAAACACCCCTTGCATTAACTGACCATCAAGCACACCATTCATTCTGAAGCATCGTCGGTTAAGTGTTCTTTAAGGAAGGACATCCCGGGTTGCTGGCACCGTCGGCGCGATGCGCGGGGACGAACCTGGTAGCGTTCACACCGTCTATACTGAACGATCCACGGGTTAACTGCTATCTCACCTACACCTACGACTACCAGACAAAAACAGTTGAAGTTGAGCGACTGCCAGGCGAGATTATCCTACAGCATCAATTCCGGTAATAGGGTATCCGTAAAAAGTGGATTCAACGATGCAAAAACGTCTGTTTTCCGCACCCACGGCTAAAGTGCTGTGGACCGGCATCGAAAATTGACCCCGTATCGGCGCCTAATTTGACCCACCCCTCCCTGAGCAGTTGAGGTAAATCAGCATATTGAAGACTTGGGCGGGTCACCCTTCGGCGCCGATGTGGGTGAAATTTCCATGCCGATCTACACCCCCGAAGGTTGAAGGCGAATTACCTCAAAGGATTATATTGATCTACAACGCGAACAATCAAAAAAAGCGTCTTTTTGCGAACTGATAATTTGAGGTGACTTGATCCTCACACCTATTTTTCCCATGAATTGTTCGCTGACCGGGAATATTTTGGGATCGTCGGTACCCCTTACGGTCAGCTACTCCAAGTCAAGTCCCAGCCTTCCAAACGCCTTCTCTGCCGCCTTTAGGCCAGCTGTTGCCTGCCTCCGCCATTTTGGGCCTTTAACCACCAATTCTGCCCAAGCCGGCGCGATATCGCCCGGGCGGCGCTCCTTCAGGTAGGTTAGGATCTGGTGCGCTTGAAAAATATCCTTCCTTGCTTTAATCTGGCTCGTTATTACTCGTTCTTGCGAAACGATTAATTTGTGCAGCGCATACCTGACGGGCTGTGGGATGCTGACCAATACCGGGGCTTCAGCCAACAGCACCACTGGCACCGGGTCTTGCATCAGGTAGCTGAGGAAAGGAAGAGGTTCAGCGGCACAACCAAATCTCGGGATAGGCACCGGGGCGCCGGAGTCGTTAGTCCTCGGCGTCAGGATATCGAGCCGGAGCTGACTGCCACGGATAGCGTACTGAGTCGGCGGATGTTTGTGGCTTAAGCCGGGGCGCGGGAAAAACCCCATATCAAGGCTGTCCAGATTGGCCGGGATATCGGTTTTAACCAAAGGGGCTGCCCACACCTTTCTCTCAACTGCTATATCAACATCATCGGTGGTAGTCGCCGTTGCAAAAAATACCCTCGGATCAACAGCCAAATCAATATCGCTGGTCATGTCTGAGGCCTCAGCCCAGATGATACCTAAGGTTAGTGACATGAGCTGGAAAGCCAAGCTTCCCACTAAAATTCCTCCACCTCTGAAAACGCCAGAATCGGCAAGATTTTGGATAACGCGGATCTGGTCACCATCCATCGGTAAATCAACTTCTTTTTGCACCTCGGCGGCCAGTCGCTTCAGCATATCCGCTGATTCAGCGGCGCTCTGCGATTCCTCTGCTATTTGCAGGATCTCGAGTAGCTCGGCGTATGCGGTTTGGGTTCTGATCTCTAGTTCTCTCACTGGGTCACCTCTCTCTTCGTGGTTATAGCATAGTTGACCGTAAGGCGTGGAATGGTTTTTATTTAGGCTGGCGGCGGCGCAGAAACAAGAAAGACCACCAGTGTTGCGCGGTGGCCTGTTTTTCGTTCTCTATATTGACCAGAGCAAACAAACAGAGCACTGATAACTGTGTTGCAGCCGATGAGACCATTGTGTGGGCCGGATTCCAAATCTGGTGCGCCAGGTCTGGCCTGATGAACCTGATCAGGGGTATATGGGAGTGCAGAAAGTCTGCTTTCCACACCCACGGCTACGTCCAGACGAGGTCAGGTCTGTTCGTTCGATTCCTCAGGCTTCTGCCTTACGAAGGAAACCTTGAAGCCGAAAGGCTTGGCTACCTTCTCTAAAGTCTCGAGAGTGGGATTGCCGCGATCGTTTTCGAGATCCATTAGGACGCGGGGAAAAATCTTCAGTACACGGGTTGCGTATTCCACCTGGGTGACCCCGATGATCTTACGCATACGCCGGGTGGCCTGGAGACTGATGCGTGCTTTTCGTGTCCCAGATGCAGCGTCATTTCGGCCTGAAGTGCTCTCTGGAGAACGGCCTTGGTGAGTTGCTGCAGCAGGCCATTCTCCCCGATGATCTCTTCAGGGGTCTTGTAGTTTTTAAGCAGGGTGTCTATTGCGGCATCTAGTTCTGTGGTTTTGGCCATTTAATCTCCTTAGGGTAATTTGATGTACCCCCAAATGGCCATTTACACAAACCTTTTTACACCCCCTCACATCCTCGCTCCAAAGGTGGGGTAGGAACGCGGTTCCCCCTGCATACCGCTCCATGATATGTAGTGGTATATGCAGTCGAATGCCCCTCGCACACCCCGAAGATGCCACCAACGCTCACTTTGCCCTTACCCTGTGAACCGGCGTGGAACTTTGACCCAGCATCTGCGCCCAATGGGTGACCCATCTCAGGGTGCCCAGGATCGTAAAATTAATGAGTTAGAGATTGAGGTGGGTCAGGGTTCGGCGCCGATAGAGGGTCAATCTTAGAAGCCGACTCACAATCAACAAAAAGATTCCATTGACAGGTCGGATTTTGATCGTCTTTTAAGCCATAAACGCTAGTTATTTCTCGGCGATACAAATACCCAACGTTTGGTATTTTGCTGATTTTATTAGCTTTTCTCCCATAATTTACTCGACTAAGCGCCCCCGAATCAAGTATTATCGAGTCGTTCCTCACCGCTATGGGCTACTGCAGTCAGGTGGAATCACTAGCGCCCCACTAGATTGGTCAGTTCTCGCAATAAATGCGTAAAAGCAGTCCAATTGTTCTCGGGTCGATGCATTCGTTGAGCGCCCCCCCAAGGGTAACACTTCGCAAATAGCCAAAAGAAGGAGGCAATACGATGACAAAACACCAGGTGTTCAGTGCCGAGTGGGAGATAGAACAGGTGGTGAAGCGAATTGAAGCCGGAGAGAGCCCGCGAGCGCTTTCAACATCTGAGCGGATTGCCGGTAGCATCATCTTCGATCACCCCGAATGGCGCCCCACCTTGTACACCGACTTAGACGCCGCATTGAGGCGCCTCGGAACATGGCGAGAGGCCACACTCAATTATTTGCAAATCAACGGAGTTAGGCCATGGAGTAAGCTAATGGTACGGAATTCCCAAGGAGCGAAATACTGAAACATATTTTTGGGCGAGATTCAATTCATTATTGGGGGGTAGTTGGTTAGTTCCACCTGGCCGATTATCAAGGGCAATTGTCTAATGATCCAGCAAAAAAGGTTTCGTATTTTTAGCTATCTGTATTCGTTTATCAGTCTTGGGATGCCTTAAAAATGATCGTAACAAAGAGGCGCACCCCTATGAAAATCCAAATTATTTCAGATACCCATTTCGAATTTTTTAACCATGAACCAAAACACAATTACAAAAAGTTCTTTCAGAGTCTTCTAGGTGCCATTAAAAAAACAGATACTATATTGTGCATTGCAGGTGATTTAGGCCTTTTCCACCGGTCAAATACATGGAAAGAACCTCTCTACGCGTTAGCTGAAAAATATCGAGCCATTATATGTGTTGCCGGGAATCATGAGTATTATAATAGTGCCGTATTGGGTCATGAAAAAGAAATTCTTAAAGATGCAAATTTGCCTAATAACGTGCATTACTTGTTGAACGAGTCCGTAATTATAGATGAGGTGAGATTTATCGGTGGAACACTTTGGACATCCTTCAATAACAAACAGCCGGAGGCTATGAGATACGCACAATCCAGAATAAACGATTTTAGGTTGATACGGCACAAGGATGGATCTACGCTGACACCCGAGGAAACAGTAAACTATCACCAAATTTGCAAAGCTTTCATCTTCGATCAAATCAGCAAGGCAAAGGCGAATAGGGAAAAAACGATAGTAATTTCTCACCACTGTGTTTCACCACAGAGCGTCCTTCCTAAATACGAAGGAGATATGCTTAATGCTGCTTTCTTCACCGACTTGACTGAAGAAATAACACAAAATGGCCCAGACATATGGATCCACGGTCATACACACTGTTCTTTCGACTATATTATCGGGGCAACGCAAATCATTTGTAATCCATTTGGGTATTTGGAACGTGAAGAAAATCCGGGTTTTATGTTTTGGCGAACTGTAGAAGTATAAGTTGACCTAGCTATTGATGTGGGTAATCGGCAAGGTGGAGCTAACCGACTATCACCCTTTCATCATTAACCTAGTCGAGCGGTTCCTCCGCTTTCTGGGTATGCCTTCCATATCCCATTCGTTAGCTTTTTACGCTACAACTCTCTTGTTGAACGCCGGTGCGATATTTTCTGTCGCAGCAAGAGGTTATGATTCTAACACAGAGAAATCGATAATCCGCTGCCACGGAGGATGGAATGACTACTAAGACCCTCGAAGACTCAATCGGCGAATTGATGCAGAATCTGATTGGAAACAGTGTCTGGAGAACCCCTCCACCTTCCGAACAGCCAAGCCTCTCACTTTCACGGTGGTCTGTAATGGAAACACATACTGGGGACCACCATCTGGTGGGATATAATTTGGATGACCATGAGGGGAGGGTCAGCACAGCTATTGTTGAATTTGATCCGGTCACCTCTAAAGCAACTACCCGTTCCGGACGGATCTATCAGCTTGTTGGCAAATCCGGTTACGATTCCGATGGGGCGTGGGTATGGGAAATTTGGTCAAGAGCGAACATGGTATCGGGAAAAGATGTCACCGATCAGTACGAAAAAAAGATCGCCGATGCCGGCACCCAAATTCCGCTAGATTAAAATAGGCTATAAGCCACAAGACCTGTTGCGTGTCCTCCAGTACCAAGCGGCTGGAGAGGATTTTTACGAGGTCTCTCTGATCATCCGTCTTGCAATTGTGCATGCACAGTTCGAGACTATCCACCCCTTCATAGACGGCAACGGTCGCGTGGGAAGGATTCTCCTGTCTCTGATGCTTGCGGCCGAAGGGTACCCGCCCGTTTATCTCGCTGGTTTCCTGAAGGCCAACCAAGACATCTACTATCAGACGCTGGGGCAGGTACAGTTGAGAGGAGAATGGACAGATTGGGTTCGGTTCCTCGCAACTGGCGTCGATATCGCCTGCCGTGAGTCAATCGGAATAGCACAGGAGCTTACGGCTGTAGCGGTTCGCTGGAAGAAGATTCTCGCCACCTTGAACCTTCGTTCTCACTCCGCAGTAAACCGACTACCGGATTACCTCATCGGAACACCGGTAGTTACCGTAAAGCAGGTGGCGAATGACCTCGGGGTTAACTTCACGGCTGCCAACAGAGCTCTCAGCCAACTCCAGAAGCTTGGGATAGTTGAGCTGTTGGGAGAGGGCAAGCGCAACCGAATCTTCACGGCCCGAGGGGTTATCAAACTTTTGAGCCTGCCAACCGAGTCGCAACGTTACTAATGTTACGCCCCTATGGCCTCTGCTAACCGAGCCTGAAAAGGGTCTGAGAGCGCAATATGCGGCAATTCTCACGGGCACAATTAAAGCAGCGGCACCTGGACTCGTAGGAGGGACCATGGAGGCTGCTACTAGTAACCGTCAAACGGACAGTGGAGGAGTATGGCAATTATCATCGGTGACATACACGGCGATATCGCGGCGGCAAAGGCCTTTCTTGCCTACCATCCCGGAGCGCTGCATATCTCCTTGGGTGACTTGGTTGATAGCCGGCAGGGGCTCTCCTTTGACCAGGAGTTGGCCTGTCTTGAACTCCTGCTTGCCTCCAACGCCCTGCATCTTTGGGGAAATCATGACCTGGCGTACCTCCCCGAGCGCCCCTGGCGACCCTACGGTCGGTACGAGGAGACCGCATTCAGACAACAATTTCAACAGCACCGGCATCGCCTTTCCGCTGCCCTTGCCGTTGACGACTGGCTCCTCACGCATGCAGGGGTTGCCCCACAGCTGATGAAAACGATGCCCTCCGAGGTCATCACAAGAGGGGTTGAGGCCGTCTCTAACTGGCTCAACAAAGAGTTCGACCGCCAGTTGCAGATACCGGTTCAGGGCATTGTGCGGACTCCCCGCTTCGGGTATGGCCCCCTTTTTCAGATCCCTGTCTGCCGTGGTGGGCAGCACCAATATGGAGGGATTTTTTGGTTCGATCAGGAAGGCGAGCAAAGTCAGCCAGCCCCAGTATGGCCGCAAATCTTCGGGCACTCTCCGGTCGAGAAGCCACAGCGGGGTAAGGGGTGGGTGATCCGAGACGGGAAGGTTGTAGACGGGGCGCCGTGGATCAACCTTAATGCTATCAATGGCGTGTGGATCTACGACACGGAGAAAGACGAACTCGTGGAGATAGGGTAAGGTGTTGATCGGGTTTAAAGAACCCACCATCGGCGTCCAACTTGAATTACGCCAACTTATAATAGCACTACAAATCAATAAATTGGAGACCAAGGCGGGTCAAGCTACGGCGCAAATGATGGGTGAATAAAATTTCCATGCCGATTCACAAGGCATGCGCCCGCGTGCAAAATGTCTACGATTTGCACATTACACCTCGTGCGTTTCAAGACAGGCTAGAAGCAGTTTGCAATAGGAGGAGGTGCTAGACCGCTCATCGACCTCCTAAAACGTATCACCAGCCTAAATCGACTCAATACGCTCTAACAGTTTGAGCGCGGCATCAAGATAGACTGCTCGCCTTTTAGGGTCGAGTGTTTTTGTCTTTTCCAATAGAGTTCGCGCTTCGCGCCAGGTCTGCTCTTCCCTTGAATCGGTTGAAGTATCCACAAGATCAGCAAGAGAAACCTCCAATGCTTTAGCCAGATTCAAATAAGTGCAAATAAATCCGTTAACCTTACCTCGCTCGATTCCCGATAACGAGGTCGGGTGAATCCCGGCCATTTCTGAAAGGCGCTCTTGAGACAAGCATTTCCCCTTCCGTAAGATTCTTATTCGCCGTCCAATTTCCACCAAATGGTCTGAGTATTCCATGCACGGAGAATAGGGCATATTTACGAAAATATTAATAGCGTCGGGGCGCAAATTAATTTATAATTTTGCCTTGACGCCATATATTTATACAATAATGGCGTTGACCCTTATTGTTAGATATTATTGGAGATGCCGGTGATAATTGATGATCCCATAAAAATGGCCAGTCATGAGTCCGCCGAGGGGGCGGATGGTGATGTATGGTTAACAAGAGAGGAAGCAGCAAGGGAATTGCATCGAAGTGTACGGACTGTTGCTCGAATGATCAAAAATGGCACTCTAACGAAGCTTCCTGGTGGTCCTGGAGTACGGATACCCCGAAAGGGGATCGAAAGGATCATCCAGCGACCGATCCATATTTGCGCTCCAACACTCCCCTTGATGACCCTCAAAGTCGAGCAATACGTAGCATTGCGCCTCGAGGTCGAGAGTAAGGAGCACCTTATGAAAGAAATGCAAAACAAGTTGCTCAGTTGGGAAGAGGAGAGAAAGGTCAAGGAGGCCTCAGCCAAAATTCGTTCGCTCAGAAAAGAGTTGAAGAAGGCCCAGGCCAGATGTTCGCAGGTTCGTAAGGTAACGACTACAGACAACTTAATAAAGAGGCTGTTTGCGAGATTCTTCGACCAGCATAATAATGAAGAGTGATTCTAATGCCGACACAACGCCATCGCCACTCTTTTCTTTCAGGACGGGCAGCGGAATCATGACAGCCGAACTGCCTGGTGGTTCAAAATCAACCGTGAATGTGGGTAATATCTGGTTGTAGCGGGATTACGGAACCTCCGGTGGCAGATCGTTCACCATTACAAGTATCTTCCAGGAAATCATATTTGATGCGATCAATAGTTTAATGACAGACAGATTAACTGTTGGTGTGACATTTTATGTCGCAGCAAACTGTTATGATCCTACTACAGAGGAATGAACTATCTTGTGCCACGGAGAATGAAATGACTATTAAGACCCTTGAAGACTCAAACGCCGAGTTGATGCAAAATCTGATTGGCAGCAGTGTCTGGAAAACCCCTCCGCCTTCCGAACAACTAAGTCTCTCACTTGCACGGTGGTCAGTAATGGAAACACAGACTGTGGACCACCATCTGGTGGGATACAATTTGGGTGACCGTGAGGGGAGGGTCAGCACAGCTATTGTTGAATTTGATCCGGTCACCTCTAAAGCAACTACCCGCTCCGGACGGATCTATCATCTTGTTGGCAAATCCGGTTACGATTCCGATGGGTCGTGGGTATGGGAAAATTGGTCAAGAGCGAACAGGCTATCCGGAAAAGATGTCACCGAACAGTACGAGAAAAGGATCGCCGATGCCGGCACCCATATCCTGCAAGAATGAACTACCCCGCCGCAAGCAGTGGGGTATCACTGGGTAATTGCCGCAGCTGTAAACGCTGGCGGATTGCTCACAACGCCCCAATGGGTGGGGTGATTGACCCGGAGAGACTAAATAAAATGGCTCAGTTAAACACTTGTGTTGGTATGATTGAGCATCAATCAACCGGGCTCTCTTTTTTGGATAGCAACTAGTCCTTTCATGCTGAAGATTTCCGGTAGATTACCCTTTTCAACCAACGCTTTGAGGAATTGGTGTAAATACAGCTAGTTACAATACCATTAAATATCAACAATAATATTTAACAGAGCCAATAAAATAGATATAAGCTCGACCGAATACCAGGGGATGATGGCGACCACTGCTGGAGGTAGGTTAGGCCGGCTCATCAAATACTTCGAGGGCATCTCAGATGAGCAGCGGAATCAACTTTATAAAAGCATACTCACGGAACAGTTGAACTCTGTGAGTTCTCCGGAAGAGCCGGAGGTTTACCTAGATGGAATTATCGTTTAAAATTCGGATACTACATTCAATGGGCGGATTCAAATCAGACACGTTGATTGTTTAAAAAGGATGGGGAACGGAGGGGAAATGACAAATTTCGGATTCGTCTGGGGTGCTCAATCTTGGCGTTTGGAATCTGGATGGACTGTTTCTACATCAACAGAGGCCTGTATATATTGGGCCATGCAGTCACCGTCGCCATCGCCGCCCCGAATCGAGACAAATATAGATGCTGTGAGTGCACGGGCGCCAACTTGTCCGCTTTGCGACGATTGTGGAACTTAACGTTGATCGGCTTTGAATTCTGACCCGGCGCAGGCGTCTGGCTTGACCAACCCATATCGGATTATCAACGAGTTACGATTGGCTGGTGGCTCAAAGGGGACGCCGATGCTGGATCAGAATTCAAAGCCGATTTACACGACACACCGCATATTTCGCCTTGTAGCCGCCAGTTCTAAGGTCCTCCTCCCTCAAGTTGTACACTTTTGCTCTTTACATAAGTGTTCAACTTGACACTTTCTTAACGCAATTATTCCTTTCTAATACACTGGCATCTTAAATATTGTTAAAGCTACAGAAGTTGTGTTTTTATTTACGTAAACAATATCACTGCACTGGCATTTATCTGTGGCCCTGCTAATGCGTCAAAAAAGATAAAACAAAAAAATATTACATCTTAGGCACGGTCGGTGCTTATAAGTTATCCTTGTAAGCACAAAAGGACAAATCAACTACGGGAATAGCGATACGCAGCAATGCTTAACCAAGATATTTCCACCCGGGTTAGAATAGACGGTCTTCGCAGTTATAGAATCGTGGCAATAGCGATGGCCTAAGTTAATGCCCGCTCCTTATCGCGGCTACGGATGCTTGGCATCCTGCGATATATTTCTCTGGCAGGTTTTATATAGACAACTTGCACGTGCCTTGAACGATTCGCCCGTCCATGACGGTGCCGCCTTTAGGCCAAATGCTGCATTAGAGTCAATCATGCAAGCCTGTTGAGTCGCTTCGGACCCTCCGAAAGTCACCTAGTGAGATTTTGCCCCAAAAGGGGATGCGTAATAAGGGAGGGATATGCAATAGGCACGCATGTGTTTGAAGAGATACGGACTGTTGCTAAGAGTATCAAGCGAGCCGAAATCCACGAAATTACAGAAAAGGGGGTGAGAGCCGCTATTGCGTCTGCGGTGCCATTCGAACAGACAAATAAAGGACTCTATAATGCTTTTCTCGGCCGTCGGGGCGGAGATCGCCTCGTTGGCTATCTGCTCTCCCCATTAGCTTGTACGGCTTTGGATGGTAAATTCCATTAGGTAATCCCCCGGCTCTGCCGGGGGGCTCAAAAAGTTTGACAGTTCCTGCGAAATGAAGAAGCCTCCTTTAACGTGAACCGCTCAAAGATCACGAAAAAGGAGGCCTCATGGACGACGGCCAGAGTTTATGTCACTCGAAGTGGGAATGCAAGTATCATATTGTATGGATACCAAAGGGTCGCCGAAAGGTGCTATTTGGCCGTATACGCCAGTACCTTGGCGAATTATTGCACGAACTAGCCAGGCAAAAAGAATGCAAGATTCTGGAAGGCCATCTGTGTAATGACCACGTTCATGTGCTGATATCGATACCACCGAAATACTCAGTTTCGCTAGTGATCGGTTTCATCAAAGGTAAGAGTGCCATTCAAATAGCCAGAACGTACCTTGGTCAGAAAAAGAACTTCACTGGGATGCACTTTTGGGCACGTGGCTATTTTGTATCAACAGTTGGCGCGGATGAAGAAACAATCCGCTCCTATATACAGAGGCAGGAGATCGAAGATAAACGGCTCGACCAACTGACACTGTTCAACGGAGGGTGACCACCTTTAGGTGGTCAGATATTCTTTTGAACTAACCGCTTTGAGCGGTCCACGGTTTTTAAAGCCCCCACCTCTGGTGGGGGATGTCTTACTACAGCGTAGGGCGTGTGCAGTCACCGGCCGTACGCATTGTTGTTGAGCGCGAACGTGAAATTCGCTGTTTCAAGTCGGTCCAGATCATCGAAGTCAATTTATTTGAGAAAAAACCTATTTCATTCATGGTTGCCGAAGCTCTCAAGCGAAATCCAGAGCCTCCCAGCTGTGACCAGCTGATATTATTCGAGAATTAACCGGACAGTAGTGATATGAATTATCGTTATCTTTGATGAACGCGTTCGTCGTATAAATGATAAATATTGTAAAATCCAATAGTTGTCCAGGTGATGTTTCGGGGATATCCTTAATTTACCGATGAAACTTTGCAAATCAAGCAATCCTGACACCACTCCGACCCCTTTTACGTCTTTTCTAGCCATTTTATAACTGCATGTTGATGCAGTTTTGTGATATCCTAGCGCCGGTTCCTGTGACTCCGGCACATGTTAATTTCTAGTACTCGACAACGTTCTTCTTAGCTTAGTCAAAATTCTTTTAACCTTAGCCCTCACTGCATTAGGAGAACTATTTAATTGCCTTCCAATGCTATCTATTGTCATTTCTTTGTAAAAATAGTAGTCCACCAATTTTGCTTCGTCAGGCGTTAAACTAGACAATATAACTTTAGTTATCTCGTATTGGTCAAAAACTTCATCAAGTGGAGTTGCATTATCAGGAATATCATCGATACAAAATTCATATCCGTCAGCTTTAGCCATAGCCTCTAGTTCTGGAAAACCAACCTCTCTTTTTAATTCTTCAATTATGTTTCTTGAAATTCCAGACAATTCGTTAGCTACCAAGATTTTCAAATATTTATCTATTTCTTTGTGGGTTTTAATCGGCATTTGCCTTAAAAGTTTGCTACTCTTATATAAGACATCACCTGTCACATCGTATTCAATATCATCAGCAAATTTTACTTTACCCTCATCATCATCATATACTACAAGTGACGCTTTCTGACTACACGCGATTCTAAACACACTGTTATAAATATATTCCAAAAACTTTCCAGTAGCAGTTTCATCGCCCACCTTAAACGCAGCATATGACTGAAGTGTGTCCAAATTCATTCCATAGGCATTTGTTAAAGTGACTGGGAATTCCAAATTAGCAAGAAGTGCAACAATTAGTGCATTACTACGTAAAATTTCATCATTATGAAGTGCTGCCCACTCAAGTAAAGGCACCTTAGTTTTATGATATTCCTCAATCAATAGATCGGAAACGAATCTAATGATTTCAGGAGGTATATGCCGTGCACCCCATATTAAAGACTCATGTGTCTTCAAAGCATGGATTAGTTTTCTTGCCACGAAAAATTCTTGAAATGATCGGTGAACAAAACTGTACCCAAGATGTGGAATACGATGTAGAAAGCTGCATGTTCGAATATCGTGAGAGAAGTTATCAACATCAGAATCATCAATTTTAAAAAATGTTCTAATTGGTTCCCCTAATTGCCTATGTGAAATGCTTGTTCTGTCTTCAGAAAACAACTGGTAAGCAAGTTCTTCCATAAAACGAATTTTGTCGTCCTTTTTGATAAGCTTTCTAAATTCACCTTTCGACAATTCTCTATCGACCCATAATCCAGTGTAAATGTTATACAATGTTCCAGCATTGATACTTTTATTAGGTGATAATTCAAGGAGACGGGGGAGGGATTTGACAACCATTTCAAGTAAAACGGGTCTTGTTACTAAATCACGAACATCATATCGGCTGTTTATATATGTGAGCACCTGCACGGCTTTGCTTTTATTGAGCACATGCTTTTCAATAAACTCATTTATCTGATCCCTATTAAATGGCTTTACTTCAAATAAATCAAAATCGACTATTTCATTATAAGCATTTCTCGCCGCTACATAAATATCTTCGGACTCACTTGCAACTAGCGCTTCTGCAAGTTCTTCGTCAGTAGGAAAGAAACTCGGCCGACCGGTTAAAATTACTTTAGATTTACCTTTTGCCAGTTTACTTAATTCAGTTATTGCTTGATATCTTACTTCTCTGTCAACATGCCGCGCCATTTCATCAAATCCATCTAGTAATAATAAGAAGCGGCCTTGTTCAAGTAGGAAGTGAAAAGCGGCAAGCCTAAAATTATTAATTTGACATTTATTTACCAGAAAATCGGTGATAAGCGTATCAACATTTAAAGATTTAGTAAAATTATGCAGTGGTATCAATATAGGAACAGGTTCTGTATCTAAAGATTTTAGTGTCTTTTTAGCTCTATGTCCTGCATACCATCGGCAAAATGTCGTTTTTCCGGTCCCATATTCACCCAAAAGGCAAATACGATTCGAATCGGATTCTTTTAACCATTCATCGCAGAAATCAACTATATCTATGCTGTTTGTCACAACCTCTGTTTCTAGCTTCGCACTAACTTGACACTCACCGTATTGGTAATCAGCCATGTATGGGCGAACAAATATTTCATCGAGTTTTGATCGATCAATTTCCTCCACAACATCCTTTAAATATGGTTGAAAATCAAAAATCATAGAATACAACTGCTCCGTTGTCATTAATTTAACGAAGCTTCCAATCGGAACTGATTTGGCAAAGCGGCTATAACCTCAGTTAGTAACCATTATACCATTGTCTATCAAATCTTTGGTTCTCAATAGCATAACCCTGTTAGCAAAGTTTTCTACGAGATCCACGCTAACAGACTTAGCGTCTTTAGAGTGTTTGCACTCAACCAGTATTCTAGTAGTTGCAGGTCCTACTAACCTGATGGCAAGGATATCGGACTGCCCACCCCCTAAAAGCACATCGCGGTCGACTTTATACCCAGCTAGTGCTAATACCTCAGCTATATGCCGCTCATAAGTACTCCAATCAGGCAATTGGGAATCAGTGTTAGATGTCATATTTACCTCGTTTTCCCCCAAGTTATAATTTCTGGCCAAACTCGTGAATCACCAGGCCTGGAACCAACCAATTCCTCAAAGTGGGAGTGGCCGAGGATCCGGAAATAATTACAATGCATATTTTTTCTTCCTTCCTTTCAGTAACACTCCGACCTAATAAATCCTCAATAATGTACGTCAAACGATCTTCGATGGCAACGATATTATTGAATAATTTCCCTCCATTCCATAAATAGAGAAGATGAGAAACATAGGATAGTCCCTTCAGGCGCGCTTGTTCGACCGCCCCATGTGGATGGATTGACAGAGCGTTAGATGCCGTTATGCATAAAACAGACTTCTCGCACTGTCTCTATATTCACAGGTCCTGTAATGGACATTCTCATCCCCAAAATACAGTGCAAGTATTCTTGCATTAATCAAAACACGTTTTTGGGCTGCGTCGTTAGGTTTTGATGAGGGTAGTCCATGAGGCGTCCTGTGCGACTTATGCTTACTTTTTGGATAAACTGCTTTCCATGTGACAGCACATCAGTACAGACTTGGATCGAATTGTGATGTCAGCATTTGTTAGGCCGACCTGCCCCCTCAAGGTAATGGTGATTCCCATTCTGACCGTCATAGTTCACCTAGTGAGGTTTTACCCCAAAAGGGGATTGCGTAATAAGACCGCGAGGGGTACGCCATCTCCAGCCACATCTACGAGGAGGTGAAGGAGGTGGCCAAGGCCTGCCTGCGCATGGAGATCTTCGAGGTCACCGAGAAGGGGCTCAGGGATTCCCTGGCCAAGGCGGTCCCCTTCGAGCAGACCAACGCCGGGCTCTACCATGCCTTTCTCGGCAGGAGGATCGGCGACCGGCTGGTCGGCTATCTCCTGTCGCCCATGGCGAGCCGGGCGCTGCACGGCAAGTTCAGCGTCGGCCGCGTCCAGTCCCCGGCGGTGCGCCTGGTGGTGGACCGCGAGCGGGAGATCCGCGCCTTCCAGTCGGCCCCCTACTGGATCCTTAGCATCCGGCTCGACAAGGACGGCACCCAGTTCCTGGCGCGCCACGTCCGGGGGAAATTCGAGAACTTGGCGGACGCCCAGGCGATGGTCGCCGCCATCGTTTCCCAAAGCCATGCCCTGGCGGAAAAGGTGGAGCGCAAGGAGGCGCGTCAGTCGCCCCGGCCTCCCTTTACCACGGTCGACCTGCAGGCCGCCGCGGCCGCCCGGTTGAAGTTCTCGCCGGAGCAGACCATGAAGCTCGCCCAGGCGCTCTTCGACCAGGGGCTGATCACCTATCACCGCACCGATTCTGTCCGCATGGCGGACGAGTTCATAGCCGAGATCCGCGCCTTCCTTTCCGGCGCGCTCGGCCCCAGCTATCTCCCCCCGAAACCGAACCAGCACAAGTCGAAGAACTCGCAGGCCGAGGCGCACGAGGGGATCAGGCCTACCCACATGCACTCCCTCACCGAGACCGCTGCCTTGATCTCCAAGGAACGTCTCACGCCGGACCACGCCAAGCTCTACGACATGATATTCCGGCGCGCCGTGGCGAGCCAGATGGCCCAGGCGGTCTACGACGCCACCATGATGCTCTTCGACGTCGCGGGGGAAAAGTTCAAGGCGACCGGGCGGGTGCTGAAATTCGACGGTTTCCTCCGGGTGTACAGCGAGGCCGAGGAGGAGAAGGAGCGCAAGGGGGAGGAGGACCCGCTGCAGCTGCTTCCTCCTGTGCAGCCGGGCGAGTTGGTGCCGAAACTGGGTGAAATCCTCGATGAGAAAAAGACACGGCCCCCCGGGCGCTTCAGCTTCGGCTCCCTGGTAAAGGAGCTGGAACGGCTGGAGATCGGTCGACCCTCAACCTACGCCGCCATCACCAAGAACATCACCGACCGTGGCTACGTGCGCGAGGAGAAGGGGAAAGTGGTCCCGCTCCCACCGGGCGAGACCCTGGTCGATTACCTGCGTGAGAAGCACCCCTGGGTGATAGATTACGAACTCACCCGGAGGATGGAGGGCTTTCTCGACCTGGTGGTGGAGAACAAGGAGACCTGGCAGCGCTTCTGCAAAGGGGTGCACCACAAGATGGGCTTCGCCAGGCCAACCGAGCGGGCCGAGGGGGGCGGGCCCAGCGAGGCGCAGCTGCGCTACGCCAGCGCCCTGGCCGTAAAACTCGGCTCAAGCATCCCCGAGGCGACCCTTAAGAGCGGCCGTGAACTATCCGCCTGGATAGCCGCCGCCGTCGGCGCGACCCAAACCTGAAGAACGCTGGGCAATAGCTTTTCCTCTTGGTTGAAATAAATTAATTGGCTTGTTATTATGTCCCGTCTGGCGTAGATTCAAGTCCGCTGCTCCAGACTCTGGCTACTGTCATCGAATAGCCCGACAGTTGCTGACAGAACGAGTGTGGCAGCTATGTCAGTAAGGGACGCTGATACTATCAGGTCCCCGTATGATTGGCTCTCAGGATACCTTCTGACTGTCCGCCAGGCAATCACGTCCCGTGAAGGTCCGGCGCAGGTCATTACCTCAACAAAGGAGAGAATACATGTTTGGAACCAGTATTGTTTCGCTGCTCATGTTCGTGGTCGGTACCTGTTTATTCATGGTCGCGGGAATAGCTGTCTGTATCGCCATATCGATCTTCACCGACAATATCAATCTGGGTGGCGCCTTTGAGGGGATTGCCGAAAAGCTGATTGCCCTGATCTTCCTGCCGATCCTTTTAGCCGCTCGGGTCGTCGACCTGGTCATGTGGCTTTTTGTCCCGGCCAACATCAAGTATTCCATGAATTCAAAGGTTTGATCTTTCCACGGGAAAGCTGCTTCAGCGCATCTTTTCCTGCCCCTTGAACTGCGAAAGAGGACCCTGGCTCCGGGATCCTCTTTCGCTGCTGGGCTGGCCTCGCACCATCGAAGGCCACCCATGCAGGCCGCGCCGCCTCCATTTCAACCCCTGCGCATTCCCCTCCGTTATCCTTGTCATTTTCACCTGAACGCTGAACTGCCACAGACGTGCATCGCTGCCGGTTACCTGCGCGGTTGAAAACCGACTGTCGCTCTTCCCTGCTCAAAATCTGGCTGGCTGATGTGCAGTCTCTGCGCAGTTAACCGGGTTGCTGACGGACCTCCGACAGGGAAACCGCAGATTCCGGCCGCTTACCCGCCTGGATTCCTGGCATGATACGTGAAGTGTAAAGGGATGCGCGCCTGGTCGCCGGGCTTTTCGGACTCAGACCGCCCGATGAACCTGCCTGCCGGAAAAGGAGCTCTTCATGTTTTCACTGGTCCACTTCAGCCGGGTCTTCCCCTTTGTCCACCCAGGTTTCCTCCCGATCGATTCGGTAAAAGCGTTAGATGCCGCCTCGGCTTGCGCTTCCAGCGTCCAAGGGAGGCGCCTGAAGAGCGCTTACCGGCGCCATCTGCGCGGCAGGAACAACGATGCCCTCACCTACAGCGGAGCGTCTCGGCCTGCCGCAGGGTAGCTTTTGCCTCGGTCCGCAGGGCGCAAAACCTTTCCGGGCCCCCGATGCACGCCGATGATACAAAGGCAGGTACGGAATTTCCCTGATCAGCGCGAAATTGATTGACCCCTCTCTGCATGCCATGAAAGTGCCCTGAACTTTACCGCTCGCTCCTGACACACCTCAAGCCGGACCTATCCCTTCTCCAAATCACCCGATATGAAATACCGAATTGCCTGGTTATCGGCGCGCATCCGCTTGTATCGGCGGATAGCAGCCTGCGCTCCTGCAAAATGAATCTGAGGCCCCGAAACGGATTCCTGGGGCTCGTCGATTTATCTCTCTGCGCGGTTGTTATCATTAAAGATATTGCCCTTCCCGCCGATAACTCTTAATATGCGGTCTACCTCCTTGCCTGACTTGACAATCCGGGCCAAACAACCCACATCCGAGGCTGAAAAAATGCCCAAGCTGAACCTTACAACCAAGATGAGCCTGGTGGTATCCCTGCTGGTCGCCCTGGTGCTGACTGTCATGACGCTCTCCATCTCATGGTTCCTGGAAAAGCAGTTCCTGGCCACCGTTTCCGGTCAGCAGTTCGGCATGCTGACGGCCATGGCCGACGAAATCGACGGAAAGATCCGGACCGCCCAGCTGCAACTGACCGCCATCGCCGGCGTCGTCACACCGGAGGTGCTGGAAAGTCCCCTAAAGGCGCAACGCTTCCTGCAGGGCCATCCGGAAACTCAGGCGATTTTCGATAACGGCATCTCCCTGATGTCAGGAAGCGGCAGGGTGCTCGCCGCCACCCCCTACGAGCAGGGAATGGTTGGCAAGGATTACTCCTTCCGCAGTTATTTCCGGAGGACCCTCGCAACCGGGAAGCCGTTCATTTCCGAGCCCTTTATATCTTCTCAGAGTCACCACCATCCGGTGATCAAATTCACCGCCCCGATTTTCGACCGCTCCGGAAAGCTGATAGCCATATTGAGTGGCTCCCACGACCTTTATAAAAACAACTACCTGGGGAGACTGGCCAGCGCGAGACTCGGGGAAAAAGGCTACCTTTACCTCTACAGCAAGGACAGGACCATCATCGTCCACCCCGACAAGGGGAGAATGCTCAAAAAGGACGTCCCCCTCGGGGTGAACAGGCTTTTCGACGCCGCCATCGTGGGGTTCGAGGGGACCGGAGAGACCGTCAACTCAAGGGGCGGGCATCAACTGAGTTCGTTCAAGCGCCTGAAAACCACGGGCTGGATACTTTCAGCCAATTATCCGCAGTCCGAGGCCTATGCCCCGCTTTACCAGGCCAAATGGCGCCTTTTGAGCGCCCTCGTCGCGGCGCTTATCTGCACCACGCTGGTCACCTGGCTCTTCATGCGCCGACTGACAGCGCCTCTTGTCCTGTTCACCCGTCACGTCGAGGAGATGACCGGCAAGGAGCACGAGCCCGAGCCGATTCAGATCCGGGCGCGCGATGAAATCGGGACCCTGGCGCTTGCCTTCAACCGGATGGTGCACGAGGCGCACCGGCAGAAAGAGGCGGTCCTGGCTCAGGAGGCGTTCAGCGAAAACCTGCTGCAGAACTCCTCCGTTGCCACTTTTGTCCTGGACAACCAGCATCGGGTGATCATCTGGAACAGGGCCTGCGAGGAACTCACCGGCGTCCCGGCCTCCCAGGTGCTCGGTACCGACGAGCCTTGGAGGGCATTTTACCCGGAAAGGCGCCCGGTGCTCGCCAACCTGGTCATGGACGGCACCCTTGGGGATCGCTCCACCCTTTATGGCGCGTGCACCCGGTCCCCGCTCATTCCCGGCGCCCTGCATGTCGAGGATTGGTTCCCGGCATTAAACGGCAGGGAGCGATTCCTCTGCTTCGACGCGTCGCCCATCCTCAATGCCGAGTCGCAGGTGATCGCCGTCATCGAGACCTTACGGGACATCACCGAGCGTAAATGCGCCGTGGATTCGCTGCAGAAGTTGTCGCTTGCCATCGAGCAGATGCCGGTAACCGTCATGATCACGGACCGCGAGGGGATCGTCGAATACGTGAACCCCAATTTCACCAAGGTTACCGGGTACCGTTCGGAGGAGATCGTCGGGCGCAAGCCGAACCTGGTCAAGAGCGACTGGCACCCGCCGGAATTCTTCCAGGAGCTTTGGAAAACCATCCTTTCCGGCCGGAACTGGAGCGGCGAATTCCGCAACAAACGAAAGGACGGCGAGGTCTACTGGGAGTCCGCCACCATCTCACCGGTCAAGGGCGCAGGGGGCGAGATCAGGCACTTCATCGCCGTGAAGGAGGACATCACCGAGCGCCGCCGGACCGAGGAGGAACTGCGCCAGGCTACCGCCGTTGCCGAGGCCGCGACCCGGGCCAAGAGCGAATTCCTGGCCAACATGAGCCACGAAATACGAACCCCGATGAACGCGGCCATCGGCATGCTCTACCTGCTGCAGCAGACCGAACTGTCGGAGACGCAGAAAAACTACCTGGACAAGGCACAGAGCGCCTCAAACCTGCTGCTGAGGGTGATCAACGACATCCTCGATTTCTCCAAGATCGAGGCCGGCAAGCTGGAGCTGGAAAGCGCACCCTTCAGCCTGGTAGCTGTCCTGCGCGACCTTAGCGCCGTGGCTTCCGCCACGATCAAGGAGAAGCCGGTAGCTCTCAAGGTCGCCCGCGCCACCGAGGTTCCGGATCTTCTGATCGGAGACTCGCTGCGACTGGTGCAGGTGCTCCTGAACCTCACCAGTAACGCCATCAAGTTCACGGAAAAGGGAACGGTCGAGGTGGAGGTCTCCCTCGCGGAAGGCGATGATCGCGAGGTGACCTTGCGCTTCGCCGTGGTCGACACCGGCATCGGGATGGCGCCGGAACAGCTGGAGAAACTCTTCAGCGCCTTCACTCAGGCGGACAGCTCGACGACCCGCAGGTACGGCGGTACCGGGCTTGGGCTCGCCATCAGCTCGCAGCTGGTGTCGATGATGGGTGGGTTCATTCGGGTGGAGAGCGAGCCGGGGGAAGGGAGCAGTTTCAGCTTCACGGTACGCTTTCCTCGCCCGTCCGCGGCCGAGGAAGCCGCCCAGGCGGCCCAGGGCCGCGAGCCGTCCGGTGGCGCCGAGGTCTTCGCGGGGGTGCGCATCCTCCTCGTGGAAGACAACCCGATCAACCAGGAGCTCGCCAGGGAACTCCTGGAGCGCCGCGGGGCGATGGTGGACCAGGCCGGCAACGGCGCCGAGGCGCTCTGGCAGATCAGCGCGCCCGGCGTCAGGTACGACGCGGTCCTCATGGATGTGCAGATGCCGGTAATGGACGGCCTGGAGGCGACCCGACGCATACGCCTCGACCCCGCCTTTGACGGGATGCCGATCATCGCCATGACGGCGAGCGCCCTGGCCAGCGAGCGCGAACTCTGCCTGGAAGCGGGCATGAACGATCAGGTGAACAAGCCGATCAACCTGGCGGAGCTGTTCGCCACCCTCAAGCGCTGGGTCGGGCAGGATGCGGCGG
>Ga0209125_1000235_pt1 | contig 84575 bp, 72 predicted proteins | sample BarGraIncub1131A_FD_184503 | JGI IMG/M metagenome (GOLD analysis project Ga0209125, IMG submission 184503) | Arctic peat soil microbial communities from Barrow, Alaska - Barrow Graham LP Incubations 11-31A (SPAdes) (version 2) | ecosystem: Environmental > Terrestrial > Soil > Wetlands > Peat...
GGAAGAAGTGTTCGAAAACCGCGAACAAATCGAAATTTCCCGTTTCTACGAAAAATTGCCGAAAGCAACCTTGATTGCCGCTCAGGAATACATTGACGGAAAGATCTATCATAAGAATCCCGCTCGCGAGAAACTGAAAAAATAAGATGATACAGCGTCTTCAAAGTCTTTGGCTCTTTTTGGCCGCCGCTTCTTTGATTGCTGTATTGTTCCTACCGGTCGGTAAATTCGTGATGCCGCACGGTTTGTATGAATGCACGGCTTTCAATATGACTCATGCGGGGTCTGTTCCACCGATGAATTTGCCAGTCAGGTTCATTGGAATCCTATCTGGGCTGGCAGGTACATTTTCGTTCCTGGCCATTTTCTATTTTAAAAAACGCAGACAACAAATCCGCTTTACATGGATTGCATTCTTGTTTAAAGCAATACTTGCCTCTGGATTGGTTGCCATGTTTGTCTACTTCAAGTATTTCTTGGATTCTTGGGTTGGTTATGGCCTTGCTGTTCTAATGCCGTTCCTTGGACTCATTTTCGACTACCTAGCTATCAAAGGCATTAAAAAGGATGACGCATTGGTAAAATCGCTGGACAGAATCCGGTAAAAAGATAATAAACTAGTTTACAGGCTGTTTCTGAAAAGAGGCAGCCTGTTTTGTTTTGAAGCAGTTGAGAATTTTCTATTTGTTTCCTGTCAACTGGAAAAGGAGATAGAGATTGAGAGTAATGACCTGCAAGTCGGAAGTCACGAAATCTTCACCGACGGCGTCGTTGAAGATGTTGGATAGATTGTAGCAATAACGGCCTTCCAGACCCAATACGGTAGGACCCAGATGCACTTCAAAACCACCTCCACCCAGAACACCATACTGAAAAGGCCTTTCAACCAGCTTGCCGATTTGCGGGTACGTAATGGGACTTCTGTCCACTGTCGATTCTGAAAGCAAATAACTGAACTTGGGCCCGATGTTCAAAAAGAAACGAGCAGCCCCGATGGCTGTATAGGCATGCATCAAAAAGGGAACCTCGATGAAATTCATTTGCCTCCAATATGAGTAGTTGGCCGCATTCTTTTGTCCGAAATAGTCTTCCATCCAACCAGACTCCAGATAATTGCATTCCAACTGAAAACCGAAATGATTTTCGCTGATGTAGCGGAGGGTCAGACCACCGTTTTTACCTAGTGAATACATCTTGTCAACGTATTTTGGAACCAACGTTATGGTTGAAGCGGAAGCACCGGCAGAAGGTCCTATATACCACTCGCTCAACGTATTGTATTGTGCTGCAAGAGACAGGCTGATGAGTGAGAAAAGGCCGGTGAACAGTATTTTGGAAAATTTCATGTACGTGGTTTCGATTAGTTCATGACCTTCACTTCCACCTCGTTTTCGGGGGTGTAATGAATGATGTAGAAGCATTGGTTGCTGGCGCCGCTCAACGGACTCGTGGTGCCGAATTTGAATTCATTTTGCAAAGGGGAGAGATAAGGAGCTGATTCAAGCACTTCTGATTTCTCAAATACCATCCGGGGTATGAAATAACCGGCTATGTCGTAGCCCATCATACCGTATTTTGGATAGGTGTTCATCAGGTTTTCATCGTAGGTCTGATTGAACAGGATCTGAAAATCGCGGACATTTTTTTGCTGGGCATCGGCATAAAAATTGGAATAAATGACGGTATTCAAATCGTACAGGTATTTCTGATAACTTTTATTGGTGGCCATCCAATCGGGATAACCGATCAAAGCCATGGGGATATTTGGATTGGCTTTGTGAAATGCACCCAACCTGGTCAGCAGGTTGTTGGTTTCCTGCATGTTCATGGGCGTTGGCATGATTTGGTTCATCTTAGTGTCTGAAAGCACTTTTGAAAGCAGTTCCAGATTTTCATCATCGGCCACTTCCACAAACGGGATGCCCAACCGTTGGAATTTGGCTTTGACTCTGGGTATGAGCTGAGCCCTGACATCGGAGTCGTCCACATTGGAATTCAGAAAGATGATGTTGCTGCCCTTGGTTCGTTGAGCCGCATAATCAGCCAGACGATCGAACATATAGGTATGAGGTGTGTTGGTCTGAAACAGGTAGGGGTTGTTTTCCATTTCGGAAACTCTGGAGCTGAAAGGGATAATCAGGTAATGCCTGTTCTTTTTAGCCCAATCGGATAACAAAGAAATTTGCTCCGGGCTGACACCACCGATGCAATAATCGGTTTCATCCAGCTTGCCACTTTCAAGGAGTTTGGTGATGGTTTCTGCATCATGTCCACTTTCAAGGACCTGTACTTCAAAGGATAATCCCATATTCTTAAGACTGTCCACGGCCAGGAGCAAACCTTCGTAGAATTCAACATACCGTTCGTTAGAGCCAGGCGCGCTGGTTGGTGCGAAGGGTAAAAGGACAGTTATGCGCGGTTTATCGGTTGAAAAGTAAAGCGTGTTCTTGCGTTTTTCGTTTCCCGAGGGAGAGCGGACAGCAGTATCCGTCGTTTTGCCCGGTTGAACCTGATTGGTCAAATCAATCTCTGTTTTGTTGTCCTGAATGGGGATCAACAATGTTTGACCGCTTTTAAGTCCATTGACTATGGTCGGATTCATGGACAGCAGCATTGCTTCGGTCACACCGAAACGTCTGCAGAGGGAATAAATGGTCTCTTTGGACTTGACTTCGTACTTGTAATAGGTTTTTTCAAAAAGTTTGACCGTGGGAACATCCTTGACCTGACAGAAACTGTTCACGCTGAAGGCGAACACGATCATAAACAGAAAAAGCAAACGTTTTGACATGGTCAGAAGGTTTTTGGAGTAACAAAAATACGGGAATTTTCGGTAAGAAATCGTATCTTTGATGGATTTTTCGACGAATCGGGAACAATGAAAATAAATAGTGCTCTTCTTTTGGCTGTATGCTTGACTGCGACGATTTGTCAGGCACAGTTTTCTGCTTCGGGAGATTCGAACGGGGCGCCTTTTGCAGTGACTCCGCTCACCAGCACCGGACTTGACAAAATATTCGTTTATAAAGATGCAAACAATGCCGTTTTAAGCTTTGCTGCAACGACTCCTTCAGACTGGAGCTGGTTTCGGTATGAACAGGATACGGCAATGGCGACGGCCGTGACGGCATCCGATGTGCAAATTTCAGCAACGGAAACGGTCTTAAGTACTGTTCAAAGCGGTTACGGATATTTTGTGCAATCCAGCTCGGGGGTTCGGCATTATTGTTTCGTAGTCGGCTATTTACCGGCCTCCATCAGTGACATTTCGTTCACCACAGAAGGGGATGTTTGCACCAATCTGAGCTTGAAAGTCACCGCATCGGTGAATAAATTGAATTATTACACAACTAAAGCTGAACCCAAGTCGCTTAGCCGTGAGTTCAGCCTCTCCTGGAACAGTCTGGAATGGGATGCATCCAGCAAAGCCTACAGGACGAAGGCGATGACTTCGACCTCTACAAACTTGGGGTACAACTGGTCTGTGACAGCACCGCTTTGCAATACTTATTTCACACTGAAAGGCGACCAATACGCTACCTATTTCGGGAGTTCACTCGACACTACCAGTGCGCTGTACAATGCCGTTTCCGTACAAACAAACGCCTTGGCGGTACCTCAGATACGCGAAGGAACCAATGAACTGGATAAAGTAACGGTAGCAGATTATCCGAATGGTTCCTCACCTTCGGGTCCTGCGCCGTTGGTCATGGATTTCTACAGTTATCCCAGTCAAGCGGCGACGTTTTACGAATGGTTCATCTTTGATACGGAGGACGGCACAGGTACATATAAAAGGTATAGTGATGAGAATCTGAACCATACCTTTCTGCAAAGCGGCAAATTTCTGGTAAAGCTTTATGTCAGCAACAGTACTTGCAAGGATTCGGCATCGTTTACTACGATCGTTTCAGAATCCAAACTGGATTGCCCGAACTTTTTCACACCGCGTTCCACGCCTGGCGAGAATGACGAATTCAGAGTGGCTTACCGTTCCATCGTCAAATTCAAGGGTACCATCATCAACCGGTGGGGAAACGTGCTGTTTGAGTGGACGGATCCGTCCCAAGGCTGGAACGGAACGTTTAAAGGAAAGGCGGTTTCACCCGGTGTTTACTTCTACCTGATTGAGGCAAAAGGTTCGGATGGGATTGTCTATAAGAAAAAAGGAGATATTAACTTATTAGAATAGAATTGTTTATGATGAATGGAAAAGGATTCCTGACGATTTCAGCCCTCCTAATATTGTTTGTGGGCACTGTATATGCTGAAACGGAAGCGAATCCCAACAAGGCAAAGAAAGTGGTAGAACAGGTGGTGGTACAACCGGAAGTTCCGACTGCCGAGCCTGTGATAGCGGAAGAAAAGAGCCCGTTCACGGCCATTGCGCCTGAGGTTCCTGATGAAATTGAATTCTGTGGAAAAACGATTGATTTGACGCGTATCGACATGAGGGAACGATTTGACCGAGAACTCATGGCTATGATTTACATGCATACCTCTTCACTGACTTTGCTGAAACGTGCCAACCGGTTCTTTCCGATAATTGAACCGATTCTTAAGGATAGTGGCGTTCCTGACGACATCAAATACCTGGCTTGCATAGAAAGCACCTTGAGTCCTATTGCCATTTCTTCAGTCAAAGCAGTCGGTATTTGGCAGTTCATGCCGGAAACCGCCAAGCAGTACGGTTTGGAAGTTTCGGGCGATGTCGATGAACGCTATCATGTGGAAAAGGAAACGGCGGCGGCCTGCAAATACTTGAAGGATGCCTACGCAAAATACGGAGATTGGCCATCGGCCTGTGCTTCGTACAACATTGGGACGAGCCGTATTTCCACCGAATTGCAGCGTCAGGGTGTCACCTCCGGACTGGACTTATGGTTGGTGGAAGAAACCTCCCGCTATGTTTTCCGCATTCTGGCCTGCAAGGAATTTCTGTCCCATCCGCAAAAATATGGCTATTATATCCGTAAGGATCAACTTTATCAACCCATCGTATGCAGGGATACCCTTATTACCGGCAGGGTTCCGAATTGGATTGACTTTGCCAAACAGCAGGGCATCAACTTTTACGACCTGAAAATGGTCAATTCCTGGATTCGCAATGACAGTCTTCCCAATCTGGAAATGAAAACGTATAAAGTGGCTATTCCCTTGAAGGAGAGCCTTAATTTTGACAAAAAGAAGCTCACTGTTCATCAAAAGGAATGGGTGATCGATTCGAATTGAGTATGCAAGAACAAGAATTGGTCTGTGTGTACGGTGCCCGTGTACACAACCTCAAAAATATAGACGTACAGATTCCGAGGGATTCGCTGGTGGTCATCACCGGTTTGAGCGGCAGCGGTAAATCTTCGTTGGCATTCGACACCATCTTTGCCGAAGGGCAGCGACGGTACATCGAGACTTTTTCGTCCTACGCCCGGAATTTTCTGGGAGGCCTGGAGCGTCCGGATGTGGATAAAATCACTGGACTGAGTCCCGTCATTTCCATCGAGCAAAAAACCACCAACAAGAACCCGCGTTCCACGGTCGGAACCAGTACGGAAATCTACGATTACCTGCGTTTGCTATATGCCAGGGCGGGGGAAGCGTTTTCTTACGTGACTGGTGAGAAAATGGTCAAGTATACGGAAGACAAGATACTGGAACTGATCCTGAATGACTACGAAGGGCAACGCATTTACTTGCTAGCACCCGTCGTTCGCACCCGTAAGGGACATTACAAAGAACTCTTTGAAACCTTACGCAGAAAGGGTTACTTGAATGTCCGGGTAGATGGGGAACTCCGTGAGATCACGCACGGCATGAAGCTGGATCGCTACAAGAACCACGATGTGGAAGTGGTCATTGACAAGCTGCATATTACCGATAAAGAGTTGAAACGCATCAAACAAAGCCTGCAAATAGCCATGCGTCAGGGCGATGGCATTGTCATGGTGCTCAATAAGGACGGTAATGACTTGAGGCATTTCAGCCGTCGGCTCATGTGTCCGACCAGTGGCATTTCCTACAACGAGCCGGCACCGAATAATTTTTCGTTCAACTCACCGCAAGGCATGTGCCCGCGTTGCAAAGGCATCGGCACGGTAAATCTGGTGGATATCGATCTCATCATTCCGGATCGGGAGCAAAACATACACAGCGGGGGTATCATACCGTTGGGCAAATACAGGGATTCCCTGCTTTTTTGGCAGATTGAAGCCCTTGGCACCAAATGGGGATTCACGTTGAAAACACCCATCAAGGATATTCCGGACGAAGCCATCGATGAAATACTGAACGGTACAGAGGAAAGCTTGCACATTCACAATCGCTCGCTGGGCAATTCCAATTATTACGTGGATTTCGACGGGGTCATCAAGTTCATCACCATGCAGCAGGACGAAGAATCGTCCACCGAAGCGCAGAAATGGGCCCAACAGTTCATTCGGACTGGCGTTTGTCCCGAATGCGGCGGCCAACGGCTCAACAAGGAAGCCCTGCATTTCAGAATGTACGACAAGAACATCGCTGAACTTTCTAAGATGGACATTTCAGAACTGGCTGATTTTCTGGATCATATAGACGAACATTTATCGGAAAAGCAACGGCTCATCGCTGTTGAGATTCTCAAGGAAATCCGTTCCAGACTCAGTTTCCTGCTGAATGTCGGCCTGGATTATCTTTCGTTGAACCGTGCCTCGGCCTCCCTTTCCGGAGGTGAAAACCAACGCATCCGGCTTGCCACGCAAATCGGTTCCCAATTGGTAAACGTGATGTACATTTTGGATGAACCCAGCATCGGTCTGCATCAACGCGACAACAATCGCTTGATCAGTTCCCTGAAAACCCTGCGCGATAGCGGAAATTCCGTTATTGTGGTGGAACACGACAAGGATATGATGCTGGCTTCCGATTACATCGTGGATCTGGGTCCCAGAGCAGGCAGACACGGCGGAGAAGTGGTTTTTTCAGGAACACCTGCAGCAATGATGCAGGCAGACACTCTGACATCCAGATACTTGAACGGCCATCAAAAAATTGAAGTTCCTGCGGCGAGACGCATGGGCAACGGAAAGAAGATCGTTTTGAAAGGTTGCTCCGGCAACAATCTCAAAAAAGTGGATGTGGAATTTCCGCTGGGCAAGCTGATCCTGGTGACAGGCGTTTCGGGCAGCGGCAAATCAACCCTCATCAACGACACCTTGCAACCCATTCTGAGTCAGTACTATTACCGTTCACTGCAGGAAGCATTGCCGTATGAATCCATTGAAGGAATTGACTTGATCGATAAGATTGTCAGTGTGGACCAATCCCCGCTTGGACGCAGTCCGCGTTCGAATCCGGCCACGTATACCAGCGTATACTCCGATATCCGCAACTTATTTGTAAACTTGCCGGAAGCGAAGATTCGCGGTTACAAACCGGGGCGCTTTTCGTTCAATGTGGTTGGCGGTCGTTGCGAAACTTGTCGTGGAAACGGATACAAGACCATTGAAATGAAATTTCTGCCCGATGTGCTGGTGCCTTGCGAGGACTGCCAGGCCAAACGGTTCAACCGGGAAACACTGGAAGTTCGTTTCAAGGGTAAATCGATTGCCGATGTGCTGGACATGACCATCAACGTGGCGGTCGAATTCTTTGAAAACCAGCCGCAGATACTGCACAAAATCAAGACGTTGCAGGATGTCGGCTTGGGTTATATCCGCTTGGGGCAGCCTTCGACCACGCTTTCAGGCGGTGAAAACCAACGAGTGAAACTGGCCAAGGAACTGGCAAAACGGGACACTGGAAAGACACTTTATGTATTGGATGAACCCACTACAGGCTTGCATTTTGACGATATCCGGGTATTGATGGGCGTTTTGAACCGTCTGTGCGACAAGGGGAATACCATCATTGTGATTGAGCACAACCTGGATGTGATCAAGATGGCCGACCACGTCATCGATATCGGGCCCGAAGGCGGTCGTGGCGGCGGTAAAATTCTGTTTACTGGGACTCCCGAAGACTTGGTGAAAAACAAGAACAGTTTCACCGGAATGTATTTAAAACACGAACTGAACGCATAATGGCGAATCCCATAGCTTATCTGCAGGTCGATGGACTGACCAAATCGTTTGGCGACTTGGTGCTATACAAGAATCTGTCACTCGGCATTGCTGAAGGGCAACGCGTAGCGCTCATCGCCAAAAACGGTACTGGAAAAACAACCTTGCTGAACATCCTGGCAGGATTGGAAGATTACGAAGCTGGTTCGGTGGTGTTCAGACGCGACCTTAGGGTTAGCTATTTGCAGCAGGAACCTGGCTTTTCAGGCGATCTGACGGTACTGGAAGCCTGTTTTCGTTCGGACAACATCATTATTCGAACTATTGCTGATTATGAGGCTTTTATGATCCGTGAAGAACGCCATCATCCGCATCCGGAAGGGGAGAAGTTGGAAGATCACCTGCATTTGATGGATTACCACAAAGCCTGGGACTACGAGGTTCGGGTAAAACAAATTCTTTCCCAACTGAAAATCAAGGACTTTGAGCAACCCATTGCGCATTTGTCTGGTGGTCAGGTCAAAAGGGTCGCCCTGGCAAACGCGTTGATCACGGAGCCGGATTTGCTCATTTTGGACGAACCGACCAATCACTTGGATCTGGAAATGATCGAATGGCTGGAAACGTACCTGATCAAATCGGGGATCAGCCTCTTGATGGTGACCCACGACCGGTATTTTCTGGACAGGGTTTGCAACATGATTCTGGAAATCGATCATGGGCAAATCTTCAGCTATTCAGGCAATTACACGTATTATTTAGAAAAGCATCAGGAACGCATCGAAGTGTTCAATGCGGAATTGGATCGTGCCAACAACTTGTTTCGCAAGGAGTTGGATTGGATGCGCCGCATGCCACAGGCACGTGCCACTAAAGCCAAAGCCAGACAGGATGCCTTTTACGACTTGGAAGATAAAGTCAGCGTGAGGCGGGTTGATGATGCCGTGAGCCTGAACGTCAAGGCTTCCTACCTGGGTTCCAAGATCTTTGAGGCCAAATACATATCCAAAGCGTTCGGAGATACCGTTCTGCTAAAGGATTTTTATTACAATTTCGCACGGTTCGAAAAAGTGGGCATCGTGGGCAAGAATGGTACAGGTAAAACAACGTTTTTGCGCATGTTGATAGGGCAGGAACAGCCTGACAGCGGTTCTTTCGACATCGGAGAAACCGTCCAGTTCGCTTATTACAGCCAGGATGGACTCAAGTTCAATGAGCAAATGAAGGTGATTGACGTGGTTCGGGAAATTGCAGATGAAATCAGTCTGGGAGATGGGAAGAAGCTTTCAGCCTCCCAATTCCTGCAGCATTTCTTGTTTACGCCTGAATCCCAGCATAATTTCGTTTATAAGCTTTCCGGTGGTGAGAAACGCAGGCTGCATTTGTGTACTGTTCTGATGCGGAATCCAAATTTCTTGGTACTGGATGAACCGACCAACGACCTGGATATCATGACGATGAATATTCTGGAGGATTATTTGCAGAATTTCAAAGGTTGTGTATTGGTGGTTTCGCACGACAGGTATTTTATGGACAAGATCGTGGATCATTTACTGGTCTTTGAAGGCCAAGGGAAGGTCAAGGATTACCCGGGCAACTACACGCAATACCGCGACTGGCGAGAGCAAATGGACGATGTGGAAAAGACGAAGAAAAAAAACATCAAGACCGTTGCTGAAACCGTTGTCGTAAAAGAACGTCCCCGCAAGCTTTCCTACAAGGAACAAAAGGAATACGAAGCCCTTGAACAGGAGATTGAAGCCCTTGAAACCGAGAAAGCCCATGTTGAATCATCGCTTAGTTCTGGCACGCACACCGGTCCTGAAATCGAAAAACTTTCCGTCCGTTTCTCCGATTTAGATCGGATAATTGACGAAAAGACGCAACGATGGATGGAATTGAGTGAGTTGGCTGGTTAATTTCCAAAAATTTCCTTTATTTTGCTAAACTTATACTACTTAACAATGAGAAGTTTCGCCTCTGACAATAATTCCGGTGTCCATCCCAACGTGCTAGAAGCCATTCAACAAGCCAACAACGGTCATGCCATCGGTTACGGGGACGATCCCTGGACGGAAGAAGCACTCCGACTTTTTAAACAAACATTTGGTACTGAAAGCGAATCGTTCGTGGTTTTAAACGGAACCGGAGCCAACATTGCCGCTTTACAGCTCACGACCAAGCCTTTTAACTCGATCATTTGCTCGGATACAGCCCATATTTTGGTGGATGAATGCGGTGCACCTGTAAAAAGCACGGGTTGTCCGATCTTTTCCATTGCAACGCCGGACGGCAAACTGACCCGGGCAATGATCAAGCAAAAACTGCATGGATTTGGTGATCAGCACCATTCTCAGCCAGGTGTGGTCTATATTTCCCAATGCACGGAACTGGGTACCGTCTATACGCCTGAAGAAATTCGCGAGATTACCGCTTTAGCCCATCAATACGGTCTTTACGTCCATATGGATGGTGCCAGGATAGCCAATGCTGCTGCCGCTTTGAAGGTGTCTCTTAGGGCCCTCACAACGGACTGCGGTGTCGACATTCTCAGTTTCGGGGGTACCAAAAATGGCCTAATGATGGGGGAGAGTCTCGTTATTCTGAACAAGGAGCTATGCAAAAATGCCCGTTTCATTCGCAAACAGTCGGCTCAGTTGGCATCCAAAATGCGCTACTTGTCCGTTCAGTTCACCACCTATCTGCAAGATGATTTCTGGTTGACAAATGCCGCTCATGCCAATGAAATGGCCAAATTGTTGTATCATGAGCTCAGCAAACACCCCGAAGTCAGGTTCACACAGAAACCTGAAACAAATGCCCTTTTTCTGACCTTGCCAAAACCCGTCATTGACGAACTTTTGAAGCACTGGTTCTTCTATTTTTGGAACGAAGCAAACAACGAGATTCGTCTGGTTTGTTCCTTCGATACCACCAAAGAAGATGTTTTAGCCTTTTTGACCGATTTAGAAAAAGCATTTATAAACTATTCATTATGAAAAAATTACTGCTATTTATCTGTTGTTTTGGTTTAAGCTTGGCAGTCCTTGCCAAGGGGGAACTTCCCATCATTTCCGGGATTGTCAAAGGCTTTGGCAATGATACCGTCTTTGTTCGCTACGTTGTGTTGACCAATCCTACACTGAAAATGGTGGATACGGTTTTTGCCGTCAAGGATCACTTCAGCTATGTAAAAAAGATAATGGAGGCTACGGAGTTCACCCTTTATACGAACCACAGTTTCCTGAAACGGTTCAACGGACGAATGTACTTGCCTGAAACGCGTATGATCAAACTGATCCTAAAACCGGGTGGTTCAGTGACGGTAAGCGGCGTGCTTGACAAAACACTTCTCACGTATACAACAAAGGGCGATGTTTTTAATGAAACCTTTGCAAGCCGTAGGACCAATAGCTTGAAAGTCAAGGCCGATCTCGTCCGTAAGGAATTGCAGATTGACTCCATGGCCTACAGCGGTGTCGATGAGAAAATCGTGGACAAGCTGGATGCTGAACTCCAAATCGAACGTATCAAATCGCAACTGACTGATTTGGAATACATCAAAGCCAATCCTTCACAAGATTTGTCTGCCTATTATTTGAATGCGATGCCCATGGATACGTTCCTAATTTACGTGAAAACGCTGGATCCAGGCGTTCGCACAGGCATCCTAGCCAAAGGTCTGGACATGCAGGAAGAACAGTTGAAAAAGTTCAAAGCCGTTGAAGAAGCTCAGAAAAGGGTCACAATAGGCAGCATCGCACCCGATTTTGAGTTGAAATCCATCAACGGAAACATGGTGAAACTCTCTGATTTAAAGGGCAAATTCGTGGTCATCGACTTTTGGGGAGCCTGGTGTTTCTGGTGTATGAAAGGAGTCCCTCAAATGAAGGAGTATTACACCAAATACAAGGATAAAGTGGAATTCATCGGTGTGGATGTGCGTGACAAAGAAGATGTCTGGAAATCCACCGTTGCCAAGAACGAAATGAACTGGGTGCATGTTTTGAACCTCACTACAGCGGATGTTCCTGTACTATACGGTGTTTCAGGCTATCCGACCAAGTTCATCCTGGATCCGGAATTGCGAATTGTGGCCCGCATAATCGGAGAGAGTCCAGAATTTTACAAAAAGCTGGACGAATTGTTCAAATAAGGTATTTTATTGGTTGTCAGATGATTTGCTAAATTTCAGCTGAATGGTACCACCCGGACAGTTCATTCTGACCGGTATACCTCCGCCATTGAGCTGACCAGATACATGATCGGGTGAGGAAGAACCCTTAAAGTTGTTCAGCGTTGTTTTAATTTCACTTCCTGAAAGTTCCAGGTTCATTCCAATCTCAGAGGGTAGTTCGCAACTGATAAAACCGCCGTTGGTTTCCAAAAACAGGTTTTTGGAAAGTGTTTTCAAATCGGCATTCACATTACCGCCACTGGTGCGGGCAGAAACAGAACCGTACATCTTTGAAAGATTGATGTTTCCACCGGAAGTGGAGACTTCGGCCAATCCTTTGTGGTTTTCGAGACTGATGTTACCACCACTGGTTTCCGCATGAAGATCACCTAGAATGTCTTCGCCGTCAATGTTTCCTCCTGAAGTGGAAACGTTCGAAGTACCGACGAGATTGCCCAAGTAGATGTTTCCACCAGAAGTTTGGGCATTCAAGATTCCGTTGATTTTTTCAATACTGATGTTGCCACCGCTTGTGTGCATTTCCTGATTGCCGGTTAGCCCAGTAATATAAAGGTTGCCGCCACTGGTGGATATACTGCAAGCCGTTTTTACAGGCGCTTCCACGATGAAACCCACACTCATGTTCCTTTGAAAGATTTCCTTCACCTGAATAGAAAGCTCCGACCCTTCTTTGGTTATGATGAACGAAGCGTATTTCTTAAGTTCATCCAAGGTCATTTCGATCACTTCACCATTGTTTTTGGTAACGACGAAAGCCACTTTCACCCGATTTCCTACGTAGCCCTTCACCTCAATGTTGCCACCAACGGTACCAAGGGAAAGATGAATATTTTCGGGAGACTCATATTCCTGAATAAAAGAGAGCTTTTCTTTAGTGATTTTGAATGTACCTGATTTTTCGACGACTACTCGGCCAATGCATGAACAGATTGATAAGGACAGTAAAAGAAGAAGGGCTACCGGTGTTTTCATGGCTATGGTATTTTGATTAATAATACGTTAGACGTATCGGAATGCGAAGTATTACATTTTTTTTCAATAAAAAAGAGAAATTACTTAAAACAGGCCTTTTGATGCCATGGTGCTCATAATTAGAAAAGCCGATACCCTCTTTTGGAATTACAAATCGGTAATCAAGTTTGCCGTTTCTATTTTCATCGTCCAATAAGGCAATACCATAGATGCCCGGCGGAATGCTGTCCAGACGGACCACCAGTTTGCCGTTTTGAACGGATGATTTGTTGAGCATTCGTTCAAAGGTTGGTTTTTCGGATCTGAAGTTTGCTTCACTTACAAAGAACGCCAACCGGATCAAGCCGTCCTTGTTTCGGATGCCGGATATTTCCACAATCAGCGTTTGCGAAAAAAGGCTGAGCGACGTGAAAAAAAACAAAAACAAAAATAGAATGTGTTTCATGGGGTCGGGATTTATTTAATACAGCGATCTTCTCAAGCCGTTTGCTTCGCAATAATCTGCAATTATGGTGAGGATCTGCACCCCGTATTGTTGCACTTTCTTATCGCCAAGACCTTTTATTTGCTTGAGTTCCAGGAGGTTTTGGGGAAGGGTACGGACGAGTTCCAGTATTGACTTCTGAGGAAGAACCAAATACACCGGATGTTTCAGTTCGGCTGCTTTCTGATTACGCCATTGCTTTAATAAAATGAAAAGATCCGGATGCAGTATTTCGGTCGATGTTGCTTCTTCGATGGTTTGGATGGACTTGGGTGCTTTTTTGCTGACCTTCGGTGCCAATGCCTTGTCGATGCCTGCTCTGGCCTTGACATCCAGAAAAGCAGATACCCCGAATCCCACTTTGACCGCATCTAGGCATGTCAATTTGAACCGAAATTCATCGTCCAGCTTTTCGGCGACATCTAGGATGCTCTTGCGGACAGCCTTGTTGTCGCATTCGAGTATGAAACGATCAAAGAATTCCTTTGAGATTGCCTGTACTTTTTCTGAAAAATAAACGCTGCCTTTCATCAAACGTTCTTGTAAATCTGAATTGGAGACTGAATCCGGATTCAGTGCCAATAACCTGTCAATCTGAGTAATAAAACTTCGCGCTACATCCATCACTTCCGCTCGAAGCCTGTCTGTGACGTCCCTGCAAACCCGATGCGGATTGCCCTGAAGAATCGATTCATTTTCACGAACCAACTTGGTGCAGTAATCCAGTCGCTGACGGATGGGTACAAAATCAATCAGTTCGTGCAGCAATTCGCGTTCAAAAGCATATTTGGCTTCCTGCAAATCGTTTTCGTTCGGTTGGTTGGATTCGACGGTTTCCAGAAAATGCTGGATGTTGTTGTCCGTTCGCAAGCGGCGGGAATCAATGGGCGTTCGCAAAACCATGCCTTCCAGAGTCCGGCAGCGGCTGAGCGCCACATATACCTGCCCATGGGCAAAGGCTGAATTGGCATCGATGATGGCCTTTTCAAACGTCAGACCCTGGCTCTTGTGGATGGTGATGGCCCAAGCGAGCTTCAGGGGCATCTGTTTGAATGTTCCAATCAGGTTTTCCCGAATTTCTTCCGTTCCAGGATCGATGGTATAGGTGTAATTGTGCCATTCCACGGCTTCCGTGATGATTTCCTCACCACCGGGACAAGTCACCGTGACCAAATCATCTTCGATGTTGGTGATGGTGCCGATTTTCCCATTGTAGAACCGCTTTTCACGGCTGACATCGTTGCGTGCAAACATGACTTGAGCACCAGTTTTTAGCATCAACCTGGCTTCGGTAGGGAAGGAGTACTCCGGAAAAACACCGGAGACTTCAGCCCGGAATTCAGCCACTGATGCCTTGATTTCATTCAGTTTCAAATCATTGATCCTGTTTGCCTGTAGATTATGGGTAGTCAGTGTAATGTAACCTTCGTCCGGGTCCGGTTCAAAATCGGGCATGCAGCGACTGTTCAGCAATTCGATCCCAAACTTGTCCAGTTTGTTTTCACGGATCTGGTTGAGTAAATGAATAAAGCGGACATCACTCTGTCGGAAGATATGGTGCAGTTCAATGGTGACAAAATTGGTTTTGGCCAATGCCTGACTGCTGAAGAAGAAAGGTGTTTCATAGTGCTCTTTAAGCATCGCCCATTCATCATCCTTGACCACGGGTGCCAGTTGTTGTAAATCACCGATCATGAGCAGTTGAATACCACCAAAGGGCTTGTAGCGATGCTTGTACCGCCTCAAAACTCGGTCAATGGCATCCAGCAGGTCCGCCCTGACCATGCTTATTTCATCAATGACAAGCAAATCCAAGCTGCGAATGATGTTTATTTTGTCGCGGCTGAATTTATTCATGTCTATGGTTCGTGCATTTCCGGATTCCAGCGATTGTTGCGACAAGATTTGCGGACCGAAAGGCAGTTGGAAAAACGAATGGATGGTCACCCCACCGGCATTGATGGCAGCCACACCCGTAGGCGCAGTCACCACCATCCGCTTGGGAGACAACTCCCGCAAACGCTTCAGAAAAGTCGTCTTACCGGTGCCTGCTTTTCCGGTCAGGAACAAATTTGCTCCCGTATATTGGATGAAATCGTGCGCCAACCGGAGTTGCCCTACTTCTGAGTAGTCGCTGGTGTTTACCATTGATTTATATTTAATATTACTTTAATATGAATACAAAGTTAATCATTAAAATGGATTCTGCAATACAAAACTACTGAATGCGGAAGGATTATTTTCATCTTCGGCCAATAAAAATGTCTTTTTCCTTTTAGTATAGCCGATTTTTTGGTAGTTTTGAGTGCATTTTAAATCCGGAACCATGAAATTTCTAGGAATCATCCCTGCCCGATACGCTTCCACCCGTTTTCCAGGAAAACCACTAGCTGATATTGGGGGTAAAATGATGATACAGCGCGTTTACGAACAAGTGAAACCCTGCCTTGACGATGTCTGGGTGGCTACGGACGATGAACGGATAGCAGAAGCCGTAAGAGGCTTTGGCGGACAGGTCGTCATGACCTCCGATCAGCACCGAAGCGGCACAGACCGATGCCTTGAAGCTGTGCAAAAAATTAACGGCTACTATGAGGTGATCATCAATATCCAGGGGGACGAGCCATTTATACAACCGGCTCAGATTCAGGCACTCAAAGCATGCTTTTTACAAGACCCGACAACCGAACTGGCTACTTTAGTAAAGCCTTTTACAGTGAAAGATGGTTTCGAAGCATTGGTAAATCCCAATTCGCCCAAAGTTGTTTTGAATCTCAAAGGTGAGGCTTTGTATTTCAGCCGTTCTGTAATACCCTATCTCCGTGGAGTGGAAACCGAACTATGGCTTCTGCAAAAAACCTTTTACAAACACATCGGCATTTATGCCTACAAAGCCAAAACACTGGCTGAAATCGCCGCACTGCCCCAGTCTCCCATGGAACTGACTGAGTCGTTGGAACAACTTCGCTGGCTTGAAAACGGATACAAAATTAAGACTGCCGTCACGGATATCGAGAACCTGGCCGTGGATACACCGGAGGATCTCGAACGAATCAGGCAATATCTGAACGAAAAAACCGTTTGATTTCTTAAGATAGCTACCATGACACTACGCAATGCCTCCATAGTCCCTTTGCCCCGAATTTTCGACGACAGGGGCAATCTGTCATTTATTGAGGCACAACGTCATATTCCCTTTAAAATAGCCCGTGCGTACTGGATTTATGATGTTCCAGGCGGTGAAAAGCGTGGAGGGCATGCCTTCCGAAAAGGTGATGAATTCCTGATTTCATTATCCGGCAGTTTTGATGTGGAAGTGGACAATGGAAATGAACTGAAACGCTATCCACTGAACCGTTCCTACATGGGTTTGTACATCCCGGCACTGCACTGGCGCACGCTGGACAATTTCTCCACCAATTCACTTTGCCTGGTTCTTGCTTCAACTCCTTATGATGAAGCGGATTACCTGTATGAATACACCGAATTGAAGCTCCACGCCGAAAGCAGCGAGGTATCTCCGATTCCGGCAAGGAAGAATATTAATGCGCTAACCCCGCCGCAAGAAGCGGTGAATGTGCCCGGAATTCCAATCGCTCCTGAATCGATTAAAAGGCCATCAATCGATGATTGCCTGTTGATGGCACTGCCCAAAATAAAAGACAGAGCCGGCAACTTGACGTCGGTGCATTCGGATTTGGAAATACCCTTTGAAGTCAACCGCGTTTTCTACATCTACGACGTACCCGGTGGGGAAGACCGCGGCGCCCATGCACACAAGGAATGCCATCAATTCATCGTGGCGGCTTCGGGAGCCTTTGAAGTAGAACTCAGAGATGGCGTAAACATACGTAAAGTATTGCTGAACAGACCCTATAACGGCTTGTACGTACCACCCGGCATTTGGGCACAGGAACAAGGATTTTCCTCAGGCACTGTTTGCCTGGTCTTTGCTTCCCATTATTACGAAGAAGGCGATTACATCCGCGATTTCTCAGCCTATAAAGCCTATATCCATGCGAATCGTTGAAACCAATCCACTCGAATTTGACGGGTTGTTTGCCCAAACAAATCCCTGTTTCAATACGGCTGCGTTTGCTGAATTGAATAAAAGCCGGTGTGACGAAGTGTTGTATTTGCTTTTTATGGACAAAAAGGTACGCTTGGGCCTGGTCATCGCTCGCAAAGGTGATGGTTGGTACAGCCCATTTTCAGCACCTTTTGGTGGTTTTGTAACGAAACCCCACCAACCCACGCTGGAACATGTGGAACAGGCGGTGGAGGCCCTTCAGGCTTTTTTAACGGCCAAAAACGCATCGGTATTCCACCTGACCTTGCCTCCCTTATTCTATGACCCAACATTGATAACCAAGATTCAGCATTTCTGTGTTACGAAAGGCTTTGTGGTAACAGACTGGGATTTAAACTATTACTTTCCGACTGAATTCTTTGATCAAGATTACATCCATCAACATATGAGCCGGAATGCCAGACGTAATTGGCTGACAGCCTGCGAGAATGATCTGAAATTTCAGGTTCTCACGGGTGAAGACGGGATACGGAAAGCATACGCCGTCATCCGTGAAAACAGGGTCTTAAAAGGTTATTACCTGAGCATGACGGAAGAGAATATGCTGAAAACCTCCCAATTGATACCAACCGACTCCTTTGTGGTTTCCGTTGATGATCAGGATATTGCCTCAGCCATTGTCTATCATACGGCACCGGGCATAGTTCAGGTCATCTATTGGGGCGACCTTGCCGAATCGAAAGCGTACAAAGCCATGCATTTCCTGGCCTATCATGTGTTTGGACATTACCGGAGCATCGGCATTCCCACCATCGATGTCGGCCCGGCCATGATCGACAACAAACCCAATTACGGCTTGTGCGAATTCAAGGAATCCATCGGATGTGCCATTCAACCTAAATTGACCTTGGAATGGAAACCTGCGTGAAATATCTGGATCTGATGATGTCGGAAAATGACATCCTGCACGTTTGTCAAATCTTACAAACCTTCAAACCCTGACCATGGCACTTTACAAAACATTTTATGCAATAACGCGTATTTGGCGTTATCGGCTCCTTTCGGGCAATGACCACCGGATGGAAGGCATACCGGTCATACATCAGCCGTTGCTTATTCTAGGGAAGGGCATTGTCCGGGTGGGCCAAAATGTGCACCTGGGCTATGAACTGTCTGCGGACTTCTGGAGCGGATATACTTATATGGATCTTCGTGGCGAAGGGGCACTGATTGAAATCGGCGAAGACGTGCTGATCAACAACAGTGCCTCCCTGACAGCCGACGGTTCAGTTATCCGTATAGGCCGTAAAACAGTGGCAGGAGTCCATTTGTACATTGAAACAGGTGATGGCCACTCCCTGCAGCCAGACAAGCGCCATAGCGGTGACTTTCCGCGACTGCCGGTCAACATCGGCGAGAATGTTTTTATCGGAGATCGGGTGACCATACTGAAAGGTGTCACTATCGGCGACAATGCGGTAATCGGATCCAATTCCATCGTGACCAGGGACATTCCGGCCAACGTCGTGGCTGCAGGAAATCCGTGTCGGGTTTTACACCCTTTGAAATAATCAAATCCATGGAACAGGAATCAACCACATCCTACAAACAAATTGCCAAATCAACCGGTATATTCGGTGGTTCGCAGCTGCTGACCATCCTATCCGGTCTGGTGCGCACCAAGGTGCTGGCTTTGTTGTTGGGCACTACTGGGGTTGGCTTGGCAGGTATGTTCCAGTCCATTATCGACCTGATTCGTTCCGTCACCAGTCTTGGACTGAGCTTCAGCTCCGTGAAGGAAATTGCCGAAGCTCAGCAGTCTGATGACCCGAAGCGAATAAGCAGCACTGTGACCATGCTGAAGCGTTGGCTGTGGTGGACAGGTATTGCCGGCATGATACTGACTATCGCATTCGCTCCTATAATCAGCACGTTTACGTTTGGTGACAAAAGCCAAACCCTTTCCATTTGCTTGTTGGCTTTTTGCGTACTCACCGGGACGCTTTCTTCAGGAGAATTGGCCTTACTGCAAGGCATGCGCCAGATTGGATTCATGGCCAAGGCTTCAGCATTTGGTGCGGTTTCCGGCCTGATCGTCGCCTTGGCGCTTTATGATTGGCTGGGTATAAAGGGTATTGTGCCTTCGTTGGTTGCCATTTCCGTTCTTAGTCTTTTCTTTACCTGGTGGTTTTCCAAAAGAATCCCGATCGAAAGGGTCATCCAGTCCTATCATGAAACACTAAAAAAGGGAGGAGGCATGGTCAAGCTCGGGCTCTTCACCGTAGGATCTGGCCTGATTTCGACCCTGACCCTGTTCCTGGTTCGAAGTTTCATTCTCCAGAAAAGCGACGTGGCCACTGTCGGTCTGTTTCAGGCTTCTTGGTCCATCTCCAACCTCTATTTGGGTGCCGTTCTGACCGCCATGGGAGCGGATTATTTTCCACGCTTGTGCGGATTGAAAGACAATGATGCTCAGATTGTGCGCTTTGTCAACCAACAGACACGTTTCGTGCTAGTCGTTTCCACACCCATCATCGTCGGTATGATGTTGATGACGACGCCAGTGATCCATCTCTTGTTTTCCAGCGCCTTCACACCGGCTGTCGATTTGATGCGTTGGCAAATACTGGGCACGTTCCTGAAAGTTTTGGTTTGGCCAACCGGTTTTGTCTTGCTTTCTAAAGGAAAGGGGTTCCGCTTTCTGTTGGTCGAATCAACTTGGTTCATTGCCTATTACTTCATCACCATGCTGTTGTGGCCGCTCATAGGGCTTTATGCCGCCGGTGTAGCCTACGTTGGAGCCTATCTGATTTATCTGCCTTTGGTCCTGATGCTAGTCAAGCCGTTGTGTGCTTTAAAGTTCGATTTACGAAATATCTTACTGACGGTGATTTTTTTATTGTTTGTTGTCTCGGCCTTCTTTTTAGTGCATTGCCTGACCGGATGGACTTTGCTCATTACCGGTATCGTCCTGTTTACCTGTTGCTTGGTTCTTTCAGGTTTTGAATTCAACCAATTTCTTCCATCTAAGGAATGGATTCCAAAATTCAAAAAACTATTCAGGGGATGACGAAAGCAACTAAAAAAACACCACTGGTTTCTGTTCTGGTAGTCACCTACAACCAGGAAGCCTACATTACGCAAACCCTGGAAAGTCTGTTGATGCAGGACTGTGCGTTTCCATACGAGATTTTGATTGGTGAAGACTGTTCCACGGATGGGACGCGCGAACTTTGTCAATCCATGGCTGCAAAATATCCCGATCGAATTCGACTATTCCTTAACGAAAAAAACAAAGGCTTCATCACCAATTACTTTGATATCTTGGAACATGCGCAAGGTAAGTATCTGGCGGATTGCGGTGGTGATGATTACTGGATTCGCCCAGACAAACTTCGACTTCAAGTGGAAATTCTGGAAAATCACCCCGATGTCAGCATGGTATTTGGAAACTGGCAAATGTTCCATCAAAAAAACGGTCAGCTGGAAACCGACCGTTCGGGCATTCGTGATGATTGGTACCATCCGGAACGAATCGGAACAAAAGCCGCCGAAGACTACCTCAACAAACGGAATTTTCCAAGAATGGTGCTTTCAACCGCTCTTTTCAGGACGGATTTGACCCAGGCGCTGATTGAGGAGTATCCGCAACTTTTTCGTGGAAAAGGAGTGGTTTGTGAAGACCTTCCGCTCACCTTGGGTCTTCTTTGCAAGGGTCCTTTTTATTTGATGAAGGAAGAAGTAATGGTTTATCGGGTTCTGGAGAAGTCGGTAAGTCATGAAGATACGCTGGAAGGAAACATAAAAGGATTTACTTTTGATGTTTTCCTCCAAACCTGGGACCTGGCTATGACCCTGAATCTTCAGATTCAGCACCTGAAACCGTATTTGAGCACCATTCTGCCCCAATTGGTTCATTATGCGTTTATCGCCAGTGATCAGCGTTGGATGAAATTGCTCCGTCGGGAATGCCAATCGCGAAACATTCCCTGGGGTTACAAGCAGCAATTTCTTTTTTATTGCTCAAAGCACTCACTTTTGAATACCTCCTTGCTTAGGCTTTACAACCGTACGTCGCCTAACCGGAAACAACCATGAAGATAGCCATACTCTACATAGCCATTGGGCCGTACGAGAAGTTCTGGTTGGAATTCCACCGTTCTTCTGAAGCCTTTTTTTTGGAATCACTTCCAAAAAAATATTTCGTTTTCACAGATTCCGAGAACATTCAATCAAGTGAATCCATTTCGGTCATTCCAGTCACCGATCAAGGATGGCCGCGCAATACATTGAACCGCTTTGAATTCTTTGATTCTGTAACCAGCCAATTATCAGACGTTGATTATTGCTTTTTTTTCAATGCCAACACCCTGTTCTTAAAACCAATCCTGTCGGAGGAAGTCTTTTCGGACTCCTTACATGACTATTTGGTCAATCTGTCTTTCCACACCTTTTTGAGCAAGCCCAAGACTTTGTGGCCCTACGACAGGAATCCTGCTTCCACGGCTTTCATGAAGCCGGAAGAAGGGGAGCGGTATTATCAGGGAGGCTTTTATGGCGGGCGTACCGAAGAATTTCTGGCAATGAATTCAGCATTACTTCAAAATGCCCGTCAAGATGATGCAAACGGTGTCATTGCCCGCAATAACGACGAATCTCACATGAACAGATACCTTGCCAACAGGCACCCACTTTGCCTTTCAACACAATACGGACGTCCAGAAGAATGGATGGAACCAGAGGATCCTTCCATCATTTTCCGTCGCAAAGAGGCAATACTGGGTTTTGTCCGCATCTTCAGGCAAAAAAAGAAACCGTTCATCTACCTGCTCAGACAACTACATGCCAAATTAAAAAGGACTTATTGAATGTTCGTAGTCAAGATTTCATCGGGTTTCGGAAACCAACTGTTTCAATATGCCTTCGCTCTATTCTTAAAAAAAGAGGGCTGCCAGGATGTCCGTCTGGACAAGAGTGCATTCAACTATTTCACTTCCAAAAGAACCTGTGGCATTGACCTGATTAGCGAACTGCCGACTGTGCAGGACCGACGCATCTATTATCGATACCGATCTTTCCTTTTTAACATTGGCAAGTTTTTCTTTCAATTGAATCCTTTCGTGAAACTGGTAACCGAAAAAACGCTGAAATTCCCTTTAAAAGGACGTTTTGTTTTTTTTGACGGATTCTGGCAAACGGACAAATACATCAACCAGTTGGGAGACTGGGAAACCTGCTTCCATCCAAAGGAAGTCACACCGGAGTATATTGACAATATGGCTGCTTCGATGGAAAACGTGTACGCCATCTCCCTGCATGTGCGTCGCGGTGATTACTTTTCGGAGGAATATAAAGATCGGTACGGTGTGTGTGACGTTGCCTATTATGAAAAAGCCATTGATCTACTGACCAAAGGGTTGCCTGATTACAGAATTTACATATTCTCCGACGAACCCGAATGGGTGAAAGCCAACCTGCATTTACCTGTCAATCACGTATTTGTGGAAAATGAAAACCTTCATCCCTATTGGCACATCTGGCTGATGTCCAGATGCAGGGATCACATCATTTCCAACAGTTCCTTCAGCTGGTGGGGGGCATACATGGGTAAGCACCCTGAAAAACGCGTGGTTGCTCCGAAAGTTTGGATGAAAGGTCATAAAGAGACCATTGCACTTCCAGATTGGATTAAACTATAAGAACAGTTATACAAACCAACGTAACATCCTGAAATAAATGGATCTGACCCATTTATTCCGGAATAGTAGCATCCAGGTTAGAGGCCAATCATAACACCATAGGAGCGTGATTTCCATCCAATGATGACGTTTCAAAGACGATTTCCTACATACTTCGGCCATTGATTGAAGCCGGTTCAGGTTTGGTTCGATCATGGAGGCATCTTTCCCCAAGATTCGAACGAGCTGACAAAAAAGCAATTCCAGGATTGTTTTCCGTTCCAACCTGCTGTCTAGTCCTTGATGAGCAATAAAATCCCCGAGCAAGACAAACCAACTGTCGATGCTGCGTTGGCCGGAAGTGGTCATGATGGAACCGTTGGTAATGAAGTGCTGATAGGTAGGTCTGCGGCAAAAAGCCATGGATTGAACTTTGGAAGCTGAATAAAAAGTCCAGTGTTCGTCCTCATGCCATACACCCTCCTTGTAAAAGAATTGGTTCTTGACTATAAAGTCCCTGCGTATCAACTTATTCCAGGCTGTTACTGGGATTTTCTTTCTTTTAAGCATATTCTTCCTGATCCACACTTGATTCTTAGTGAATTCGGGGACGTCGTTTTGAATCTGATACCTGTCACTACCATTCTCTTCGCCGGTAATGATTGTACTTCCCTGAACTATATCGGGATTTCCGCATCGGATGGCCAGATTCGCTAAAATTCCAATGCCGGATTCCATCAAAGCATCATCCCCGTCCAGAAAAAAAAGGTATTCCCCGGTTGATTCCAAAATTCCAGTATTTCTTGCTGCGGACAAACCTTTGTTTTCCTCATGACGAATCAACTTGAAGGTAATGGGACCTTCATAACCAGTCAACAGCGCTTTCACCTTGGTCATACTGTCATCCGGTGAAGCATCATCCACCAAAATGCATTCCAGTGGTATAAAATCCTGTTTTAACACCGAGTCAAGACAACGCCCAATGTAGGAAGAGACATTAAATACCGGTATGATGATGGTCACAGTCATAAACCGAAACTTTTTTTAAAGAGTTTAAAATGATCGTGTAGAAATCTGCTATAGCAATATGCGGGCAATTCTCCAAAGTCCGCGTCCGTGGAACCCTTCGTACAAATACTGAAAGCGAAAAAAGAGGATGGCTCTTTTCCGAAACCTGTGAGGCAATTGCAGAATGGCTAGATTTAAATATTTTTTGCCCAAAGGCTTGTTACCGTCCTTGCGAATTTGCGATGCCAAGGTGACGATTTTGTAGCACAAAGCACGTTGCTGTCGATATTTTTCCAGACTATCCGGTTGCTTTTCAATGGAGGAACGAATGACCATCAGTGTATCATACAACGTTTGATGGTCATCACTATACGTGTTCCCACTTATTGACGCATGATGATAATTGACCTGATACAAAGGCTTTCCTGTCATCCAGACGATATCACTGGTGCGCTGAAGCAAACGGAAACCGAATTCCAAGTCTTGCCATCGCTGCAGGTTCTCACTCCAAGGTCCGGTTTTTTCAGGTAATGTGCGCCTTAGGCAAACATTATGGGTATGAATGATAATATCGAAGAGTTGATCGGCTGGATCACCTGAAAAGTAATGGGGACGACGCACTTTCTTTCCATTGGGAAAAGCAATCTCAAAAGGATAGGCTATAGCTTTGGGAAAATGGTTTAGTACCAATTGGCTTACGATCCTGGATACACAATCCGGATACATCAGGTCATCGGAATCAAAAAACATGAGAAAATCACCTGAAGCTTTTACCAAACCAGCATTCCTTGCATAATTGGCCCCTCGCTTCTTTTCCTGCAATAGAACGATGCGAAAAAAATCATGATCGTTTGCTGTCTGGAAATCCTGACAAATGGACAAAGAACGGTCTTCAGAACCATTGTCCACAAGGATAAGTTCAATTGGCCTGTACGTTTGGCTAAAAATACTTTGCAACGATACATCCAAAAAATCTTCCCGGTTGAGGACAGGCATTACGATGGAAATCAATGGAAATTGGTTGGGGTTGTCCATTTTTTTGGTTTAGATAGCTACAAAAATACGATAAATCCTGGATTTTGTCCCAGATGCGAATTCTATTGTGATTTATGTGCGTGGGAGGTGTGTTGAATCCAATGATCGGGAGCGTGCCTCCTGGCACAAATGCCCCAACCTATAGAAATCAAACAAGAAAAGGTTTGGATGACTGCCCATTAGATTTTTGTGCAGCATTTTTTTTAGTATTCGGAACTTCCAGGCAACCAAGCCATCCAAGCGCATTTTTTTTAGCATACGGTACACTCGGAAAATCTTGACTTCCAGCACCAATTCATCCGATTTGAAAACGGGCGCATCCAGGTATTTCTCCACAGCCATGAGACTTTTTGCAAGGTACCGGTCGCTCAGATCCATTCCAAGATGTAATAGAGGATTGTCAATGTACAGCACCCTAATTCCAAGGCTTTTCAACCGATAACCCATTATGGTATCCTCGTGTCCGTAATCCTGAAACTGTTCATCATACGGAATACGCTCATTGACTGATTTTTCCATCAGAATATTGGATGAAAAAAACGATCTCCAGGGATTTCGGTTATGAACTTCGGCCGACAGACTTTCACGTTTTCGGCTGTATTTCCAGCGGAGCATCCGGGCTGCTTCGGGCTTTTCCTTGCTGCAAACCACACCACCGGAAATGACAGGTGCTTTGCCCAGAACGTCTAAATATCGCTTGATGAATTGGTTGTCAAAGACTTGTAAATCACTGTCCAAAATAAGCAACCACTCAAATCTGGCCATTTGGACCAAACGGTTTCTGCTGCGGGCCAGACCGATGTTTGCATTGTTTATGGATAATAGACAACCATGAATCGATGGAAGGGCATGGTTTTCCTTTGGAAAATCCGGTGAAGCGTCATCCAAGACCAGAATTTCGTAATCAATCTTTTCTTGCAGGCATTGGTCGGCCAAATCGCGGACCAGACGAGTGCAATCACAGTTGTATTCAGGAATCAGGATGGAGAGCATGTTTTCATTCGGTTTATGAAAGCAAAGATAGCATTTACTCAAAAAAAAAAGTAATTTTGTTTCATATACATCAAGCCTATGCCTCTTCTTGAAAATATGCAGCTTCGGGACAAACACACGTTCCATATAGAAGCTTCAACCCGCTTCTGGGCCGATTTCGAATCGGTGGAAGAACTCTGTAATATACTGAATGACAAACGCTTCATTGATTATCCAAAATTCTCGATAGGAGGGGGGAGCAACCTTTTGTTTACTCGGGATTATCCCGGATTGCTTATACATTCCACGCTTCACTCTATTGAATTGACTGAATGTGCGAATGGAAATGTCTTGGTTCGTGCCGGCTCCGGAGTCCTTTGGGATGATTTGGTGGAATACGCTGTCGAACACGGCTTGAGCGGTTTGGAAAACCTGTCCGGCATACCCGGTGAAGTCGGTGCCAGTTCTATACAAAACATCGGTGCGTATGGTTCTGAAGCCAAAGACAGTATAGAGTTGGTAGAAGCACTGGAGTTGGAAACGCTAGAAATGAAATCTTTTAGCAACGTCGATTGCAGGTTTGGATATCGGGACAGCATTTTCAAGAAAGAGTTAAAGAATAAGTTTATTGTATGCTATGTAACATACAATTTATCAAAGTTTTTTATACCAAACTTGAAGTACGGAGATTTGAATGAACGCATGGAAAAAGCGGGCGGCGTCAGTCTAAAAAACGTGCGGAATGCCATCCTTGATATTCGAAATTCTAAATTACCTGACCCTAAGCACATCGGTAATGCAGGAAGTTTTTTCATGAATCCTGAAATCCCAAAAATTCAATTCGAGAAACTCAAAATGAAGTTTCCCGATATGCCCTTTTGGCCATTGAGCGATGATCGAGTCAAGGTTTCAGCCGCCTGGTGCATTGACAAGGCCGGATGGAAAGGCAAAAAGCTCGGAAACGCCGCAGTGCACTACAAACAAGCACTTGTGTTAGTCAATCCCGGCAATGCCGTCGCCGCCGACATCATCATACTCAGCGACCGAATTATGGAAGATGTGAAAGCTCTATTCGGCATTCAATTGCATCCCGAAGTTATTTTCATTTAAAAGGCTGACATTCATGGAACTAACTTTCCTAGGAACAGGTACATCCACCGGTAATCCCGCGTTGCTCTGCAGTTGTGCGGTCTGCATGTCAAAAGACCCTAGAGACCGGCGTTTACGTTCATCCGTTTTGGTGGAAGATCAGGGAACCAGCTTACTTATCGACTGCGGTCCGGACTTTAGGGAACAGGCACTCAGAGCCAATATCCGTCATATAGACGCCGTGCTTGTCACCCATGAACATTACGACCACATGGGCGGGCTGGATGACCTAAGACCCTTCTGTTCTTACCATGAAATGCCGCTTTATGCCGTTTCACGCATCCTGAACCACCTCAAAGTGGCGATGCCGTACAGCTTCCGCGAAAATCCCTATCCAGGGGTACCCTTGTTCAACCTAAAACCGGTGACTCTGGAGAAATTCAAGGTCAACCATCTGGAAATAATCCCCATAGAGGTCTTTCACCACAAACTGCCCGTCATCGGTTACCGAATTGGCGACCTCACCTATTTGACCGACTTCAATAGCATTTCGCAGAAAGAGCTGGAAAAGGTAAAAGGTAGTAAAGTCCTGATTGTCGATGCACTGAGGGCACAGGAACACATTTCCCACAACACCCTGAAACAAGCCCTTGACATCATTGACACAATACGTCCGGAACGTTCCTATCTGATCCACATGAGCCACGATATGGGGCTTCAGACAGAAGTGGAACCGACACTGCCCGAAGGCGTGTTTTTCTCCTACGACGGACTCGTCCTGACCCTCTGATTTCGCCGACCAACCCTCTGTTTCAAAAGGGTTTGCAAATCATTGCCAAAAGATCCTAAAAAAATGGTCTAGACGGTCAAACTGTACCATTTTTTTCGTATTTTTGTGCAACACTATGTAAAAACCCCAAAAAAATATCGTATGAAATTCATCGCATCAAGTTCTGCTCTCCTGAGCCACCTCCAGGCCATCAGCCGTGTTATCAATTCCAAGAACACGCTGCCCATACTCGAATGTTTCCTGTTGAAAATCGAAGGACTGAAGATGACCGCCACGGCATCGGATACGGAAACGACATTAGTGACCACCCTCGACCTGATCGAATCCGACAGCGACGGTTGCTATGCCATCCCTTCCAAGACCATGCTGGACTCGCTGCGTGAACTTTCCGAACAACCCCTTACCATCGAAATCAACGAAAACAGTCTGGAAGTGACCATCTGGTACCAGAACGGCAAATACAAGTTCATTGCTCAGAGCGGTGACGAATTCCCCAAACTGAAAGAGCTGAAGGAAAGCAACAGCAACCTCGAAATTCCGGCCAACATCCTGCTGAACGGCATCATTTCGACCCTTTTCGCATCTGCCGACGATGAACTCCGACCCGTCATGAACGGCGTGGTCATGGACATCACCACCGAAAACGTAACCTTCGTGGCTTCCGACGCCCACAAATTGGTACGTCTCCGCAATACCGCCATCAAAGGGGATCAGAACGCAATGCTGATCATCCCGAAGAAACCCGCCGTCCTCCTGCGTGCCATTCTGCCGAAGGAAACCGGAACCGTTCTCATCGCATTTGATGACAGCAACGTGGTTTTCCGTCTATCCAGCTACACCATCTATTGCCGCCTGGTGGAAGGCCGTTTCCCGAACTACAACGCCGTCATTCCGCAGAACAACCCTTATAAAGTGCTGGTTGACAGGGCTTCCTTCCTCAACACGTTGAAACGCGTCTCCATCTTTGCCAACCAAGCCAGCAGTCTGGTCAAACTAGTGATCACCAACAACAACATCGAACTGACCACGCAGGACATCGACTTCTCGACTTCGGCCGAGGAAACCATTCCTTGCCAATACGAAGGCGACCGCATCAACATCGGCTTCAAGGCTCAATACATCATCGACATCGTGTCCAACCTGGATACGCAAGAAATTGTGCTCGAACTGGCCGATCCGTCTAGAGCAGGTCTGTTCCTCCCGCTTGAAAACGACGCTGACGAGGATCTATTGATGCTGCTGATGCCCATGCTTCTGAACGACTAAACAAAACCCATGCACTTGAATCTCAAAAATCCGTTGGTGTTCTTTGACCTCGAAACAACCGGAGTCAATGCCAACACGGACCGGATTGTCGAAATAGCCTACCTCAAAGTCTATCCCAACGGGAATGAGGAAATAAAAACCTTCCGGGTCAACCCTGGCATGCCCATTCCCAAAGAGGCTTCGGACATTCATCACATCACGGATGAAGACGTTGCCAACTCGCCCTCTTTCAAGGAAATTGGCAAAAACATCGCCAAAGACATCGAAGGCTGCGACTTAGCTGGTTTCAATTCCAACCGTTTCGATGTGCCCTTGCTCGCCGAAGAATTCCTTCGGAATGACATCGACATCGATTTGAGCAAACGCAAACTCATTGACGTTCAGGTTATTTTCCACAAAATGGAACAACGTACCCTGAGTGCCGCCTATAAATTCTATTGCAACCAAGAGCTGGAAGGCGCCCACGGAGCTGAAGCCGATACCATGGCAACCTACGAAGTGCTGAAATCCCAATTGGACCGTTACCCGGACCTGACGAACGATGTACAATATCTTTCTGAATTTTCCTCCTTCAACCGAAATGTCGATTTTGCCGGAAAAATCAAACTGAACGATAACGATGTTGAAGTCTTCAATTTCGGAAAATACAAGGATCAACCTGTGGAGGACATTTTGAAAAAGGATTCCGGCTACTATGGCTGGATAATGCAGGGAGATTTTGCCCTGAACACCAAAAATGTACTGACCCGCATTCGTTTGCGGTCCATAACCAAATAAACATGCTGAAAGGTAAACGCATATTGCTGGGCATTTCAGGTGGCATCGCCGCCTATAAGACCCCGGAACTGATTCGTTTGTTCGTCAAGGCAGGTGCCGAAGTCAAAGTCATTGCCACGCAGCATGCCCTTGAATTTGTCACGCGTCTGACCCTGCAAACCGTTTCAAAAAATGCCGTTTATTCCAATACGTTTGAAGAATCGAACGATGCCTCGACAGAGCACATCGCTCTGAACGATTGGGCTGACGTACTGCTGGTCACACCGGCAACAGCCAACATCCTTGGAAAATTTGCAGGCGGCATTGCGGACGATGCGCTTTCCACCACTTACCTGGCTTTTGAGAAACCTGTTTTCGTGGCACCTGCCATGAATTGTAAGATGTGGAATCATCCTGCTGTTCAGGAAAACATAGAGAAACTGCATGCCCGAGGCGTAAATTTCATCGAATCCACGGAGGGCGAACTGGCTTGCGGCGACGTAGGCAAGGGTAGGATGGAGGAACCTATCGTGATTTTCCGTCTGATTTCCGACTTCTTTGCCAAGAAACTGCCCTGGTCAGGTAAAACCATCTTGATTACAGCAGGCCCTACGTATGAAAAGATTGATCCCGTGCGCTTTATCGGCAACTATTCTTCTGGCAAAATGGGCTTTGCCTTGGCTGAAGCCTGTGCCAACCGCGGTGCTCACGTGAAACTGATTGCCGGACCGGTCAGTCTTAAAGCCGTTCATCCGCAAATCGATCGCATCGACGTGGAATCGGCCGCCGACATGTTTGAAAAGGCTGTTGAATTTTTCCCGGCAGCCGATGCAGCCATCCTTTGCGCGGCTGTTGCCGATTTTACGCCTTCAACGCCCTACGATTCCAAGAAAAAACGCGGAGAAGAAGACCTGCTCGTGCAGCTCAAACCGACTCGTGACATTGCGGCAAAACTCGGTGAGTTAAAGAAAAAACCACAGATATTGGTTGGATTTGCCTTGGAGATCGATGCAGAAATCCAAAATGCCCAATCCAAACTGGAACGCAAGAATCTGGATTTCATCGTTCTGAACTCCCTTCGAAACCCAGGCGCAGGTTTCCAACACGACACCAATCAAATCACCATCCTGAAAAGGGAAGGTGGCGAATATACTTTTCCGCTGAAATCAAAAAAAGAAGTGGCAGAGGACATTCTAAACGAATTGAATACTTATTTTATTAATATATAATTAATAATCTATTTATTTATAACTTTGTATCAAAACGCTATTTATGCATTCTTGGATCTTAAAATGCTTGCTGTTGTCGACTGTCCTTCTTTTCGGAGGATTGTCTGTCTATGCCCAGGAGCTGAACTGCAAGGTGCAGATCAATACGGAACAGATTTCAGGAACAGACAAAGCAGTCTATGAAAACCTGAAAACGACAGTTCAGGAGTATATGAACACCACCCGCTTCTCCAATGTACAACTGAGCATGCCCGAAAAGATCGACTGTTCCATCCTGTTCATCTTCAAATCACGGGAAGCAAATACCCACACCTGCGATTTTCAGATTCAGAGTTCCAGACCAGTTTACGGAACAAACTATACGACCAGTCTGCTGAATTTCAGGGAACAACTTGTTTTTGACTTTCAGGAGAACCAAACGCTGACGTTCAACGAAACCACCATCTCCGACAATCTCACGGCCACCTTGGATTTTTGGGCGTACATCATCCTAGGCCTCGACTTCGATAGTTTTTCAAAGCTGGGCGGAAGCCCCTTCTTCCAACGCGCCCAAGAGATTACTTCGATGGCGCAAGGCACTATGGGAGAGAACTGGAAGGCACAGGTTGACAAGAACCATTGGGGCTGGGCCAATGCGTTGAGCAACGAAAATCAGCCCGAAATGCGCCTGCTTTCCTATCAGTATCACCGACTGGGTTTGGATGTGATGTATGAAAAACCGGAAGAGGGCAGGGCAAAAATCTTTGCAGCCCTGGAAAATCTGAAACCGGCCAAACAATTCAAGCCGGGTTCTCCCTTGCTTTCGAATTTCATTGAAACCAAAACCGATGAGCTCATCAATATTTACAGCAAAGCCAATGCTCAGGAAAAACAGGGGGTATATGACCTGCTGAACAGTATATATCCAGCTTCCTCCAACCGGTTGCAAGGCATCAAAACCAAAAAGTGACATGCTCCGGAACCTGCGCATTGAGCATTACGCCCTGATCGACAAGCTGGACTTGTCCTTCGATGATGGATTTTCTGTCCTAACCGGTGAAACGGGAGCCGGTAAATCCATTCTGTTGGGAGCGCTTTCCCTTATTCTCGGACAGCGTGCAGACAACCGCGTCATTCAGGAAGGTGCTGAAAAATGTGTGACAGAAGCCACTTTTCAGATTCAAGCCTACGGTTTACAGTCCTTTTTTGAAGAAAACGACCTGGAATTCGACCCTGAAACCTGCCTGATTCGTCGGGAGCTTTTCAGCAGTGGCAAAAGCCGTGCCTTCGTAAACGATTCTCCGGTATCGCTCAACATACTCAAAGAACTGAGCGGTAGACTCATCGACATTCATTCCCAGCATCAGAACTTGCTCGTCGGTAATGACGCTTTTCAACGCGACATCATCGATGCCGTTGCTTGTAACGCCCAGTTGCTCAGCGAATACAAGGAAGCGTTCAGACGATACAAGGAACTGCAGTCCAGCTTGAAGAAGTTGGAAGACAAGGCTTTGAAGGCCAAAGAAGAGGAAGACTACCTTCGTTTTCAGTTGGAACAATTGGAAGGGGCAGGGCTCCAGGAAGGCGAACAGAAAGCCCTGGAAACCGAATGGGAAATACTGACCCATTCTGAAGAAATTAAAATAGGTCTGGGCAAGATCTTTACCCTGCTGGACGAAGAGGAGCATGGTGTCAATACCTCGCTCAAGACTGCCTTGAACCAATCGGATCAATTACTGAAAGTCTATCCTAAATTGCAGGAAGCTGGCGAACGTATCCGCTCCAGTTATCTGGATCTGAAGGATTTATCCAGGGAACTGGAAGTCATGCTGAATGATGTGGAAGTGAATCCGTCACGAATGGATCAACTAAGCGAACGGCTGAACCTGCTGTTCACCCTTCAGCAGAAACACCACGTAAAAAACTCCACCGAGCTTATCGCTTTACGCGATGAGTTTGCAGATAAACTAAGATTCATAGAATCGTTCGATGCAAACATTGCTGAAATCCAAAAACAACTGACTGAAGCTGAATGCATTGCCAAGAATCTGGCCGACCAGTTGACTTCCAAACGCCGCAGTGTGCTGTCAACGATCGAGGAACGCCTGATCGGGCAATTGGTTCATCTGGGCATTCCCAAAGCCGTTTTAAGCATTGAAACCGGCTTGAAAACGATGGATTTGGACGGACAGGACGAGTTGTCATTCCTGTTTTCAGCCAATGCGCAGACCAGCCCACAACCCATAGAACGGATAGCCTCCGGTGGTGAAATATCCCGCATCATGCTCTGCATCAAATCCTTGATTGCCGAGTTCACCAGTTTGCCAACCTTGCTGTTTGATGAAATAGACACCGGTGTCTCCGGTGAAATCGCACATAAGATGGGAGAAATCATGAAAAACATCGCCGAAAATCGCCAAGTGCTGTGCATCACCCATTTACCACAAATTGCTGTGAAAGGCAAAAACCATTTCAAAGTAATCAAATCCGAACTGAACGGAAAGACCCTCACAAACGTGAACGCTTTGAACCCGGATGAACGCTTGACGGAAATCGCACTGATGCTGAGCGGAGCGAATCTGACAGATGCCGCAATCCGGAATGCCCGCCAGCTGATGCTGGAAAACTCCCTTTAATAAGAAACAACATGTATACTAAAAGACCCTTCGTACGCAAACCCAATGAGAACCATTCCGAATTCATTTTCGGTGTCCGCGCTGTGTTGGAAGCTGTCCTCGCCGGTAAGGACATAGATAAGATCCTCGTTCGCAAAGACTTGGAAACGGAAATAACCAAAGAATTGTTTGAATCACTCAAGGGCACCCGCGTTCCTGTACAACGTGTTCCGGTTGAAAAACTGAACCGTGTCACGATGAAAAATCACCAGGGTGTGGTGGCCTTCATTTCTGAAGTCACCTACCAACGTCTGGAAGACATACTGCCGACCTTATACGAAGAAGGCAAGAATCCATTCATCGTCCTGTTGGACGGCATCACCGATGTCCGAAATTTCGGCGCCATTGCCCGTACTTGCGAATGTGCAGGCGTTCATGCCATCGTCATTCCGATGACCGACAGTGTCAGTGTGAATGCGGATGCCGTCAAAACATCGGCAGGAGCACTTCATACCTTGCCCGTCTGCCGCGAAGGTTCCATTCGTGAATCCATACTGTTGCTGAAGAATTCAGGAGTCAAAGTCATTGCAGCTTCCGAAAAGGCTGCCGACAGTTATACCAAATCCGATTATTCAGGCCCTGTCGCCATCGTCATGGGTGCTGAAGATACCGGTATCGCTAACGAAAACCTGCGTATCTGTGATGAATTGGTCCAAATTCCCATCCTGGGTAAAATCGGATCCCTGAACGTTTCTGTAGCCGCAGGCATTCTCATGTACGAAGCTGTAAAACATCGGATGGAATCCGGAATATAATGGTCGAAATCGTTACAGACGTCTTTCGCAACACCCTGATGATCACATGCTTCGTCATCGTGATCATGCTGTTCATCGAATTGACGAATGTGCTGACACAAGGTAGTTGGACGCGTTGGCTGGGGAAATATCCTTCGCTGCAGGTTGTTATTGCTGCTCTTCTGGGCTTAATTCCTGGTTGTTTCGGTGGTTTTGCCGTAGTTGGCATGTGGACACACGGCGTTGTCAGTTTTGGAGCTTTGCTGGCAGCCATGATTTCCAGCGTAGGGGATGAAGCTTTCGTCATGCTCGTGCAGATGCCTCAAAAAGCATTCATACTCTTCGGCATTTTGTTCGTGATTGCCCTGGTGGTGGGTATTCTCGTAGACAAACTTGGTTGGAAAGTCATTCACCCAAAAAACATGGAGCAACATTTGGTTGTCCACAACCATGAACATACAGGTCATCAACGCCTGACACAGAGCCTGAAAGAAAATTTCCGAAACCCTTCATTTACGAGAATATTGCTGATAACAGGCCTTGGATTGTTTATTGTTGGAATGAGTACCGGATTTTTCGGGCATGAAGGAGATGCAGCTCATGAAGCCGCAACAGGCAATTTGACTTTTCCCATCGATGAATCCTGGTTCAACAGTATCTTTCTAGTGATGGCATCACTGATGATGGTCACTTTTTTCTTCGTGGACGATCACTTTCTGGAAGAACACCTCTGGAAACACATCATACGTCAGCACGTTCCGAAAATATTCCTTTGGACCTTCGGAGCATTGACGCTCATCCATTTCCTCATGCATTCTGTCGAAATGACCAATTGGGTGGCACACAATCAGTTGTGGGTCTTGCTTTTGGCTGTATTGATTGGATTTATCCCGGAATCAGGGCCGAATTTGGTCTTTATTTCACTTTTTTTGAGCGGGCAAATCCCCTTCAGCATCCTTTTAGCCAATTCCATCACACAGGATGGACACTCGACCTTACCCTTGCTGGCAGAATCCAAACGAGGATTCCTCAGTGTAAAGGTCATAAATGGCATAATTGGCCTGTTAGCGGGAACATCCGGCTATATTCTAGGTTTTTAAACCAATACTTTCAATTATGAAAACTATCGTCAAAACGTCACAGGCACCCGCAGCCATCGGACCTTACAATCAGGCTATCCGTGCCGGGAATCTCATATTCGTTTCAGGTCAGGTCCCAATTGATCCCAGAAGCGGGAACATTGAATCGGTCGACATCATCGGTCAAACTACCCAGTGTTTCAAAAACATAAGGGCGATTTTATCGGAAGCAGGTTGTCAAATGGACCATATTGTGAAAGTCACCGTCTTCTTGGCAGATATGAATCTGTTTGCAGATATGAACAAAGTGTACGAATCTCAGTTCGAAGGTTCCTATCCTGCACGTTCAGCATTTGCTGTCAAGGGCTTACCCAAGGGTGCCCTCATCGAGATCGAGGCTATCGCTTCCATCATCTGAGGCTGAAACGGTGGCAGGTTCCACCACTATAGGCTCTTTTCGCACAGCACGCTTTACCATAAGCGCAACATTTTCAACATGTTGCGTATGCGGGAAAAGGTCGACGGGCTGTACTTTCACGACTTCATAATCGCTGTCTAACAATGCCAGGTCACGCGCCTGCGTTGCCGGATTACAGCTTACATACACGATCTTCTCAGGTGCAGCAAAAAGCATCGCCTTAACGACGTCGGCATGCATGCCGGCGCGGGGAGGATCCGTAATCAAAACGTCCGGGTGTCCATGTTTTGTTATAAATTCCGGACAAAGAATATCTTTCATATCACCCGCGAAAAACAATGTATTTTCCAAGCCATTAAGTTCCGCATTCACACGAGCATCTACGATAGCTTCGGGAACATATTCAATGCCAATGACCTTACGGCAATCCCTAGCAATAAACTGAGCAATGGTGCCTGTGCCGGTATATAAATCATATACCAACTCGTCACCCTTCAGGACGGCAAAAGCCTTGGCTACCCTGTACAATTCAAGGGCTTGCTCCGAATTGGTCTGATAAAAGGATTTCGGACCGATTTTAAATCGAAGGCCCTCCATTTCTTCAAAAATATGGTCACGACCTTTATATACATGAATATCTTGATCACCGATCGTATCGTTGGCCTTCTGATTAATAATATAAACCAATGAAGTGATTTCCGGGAAGTTGGATGCTATTTCTTTAAGTAACGCTTCATGTTTTGCAGCGCCATCTTCAAAAAATACTACAATGACCATCAATTCACCCGTTGAAGAAGTCCGCACCTGAAGATTCCGCATCATACCATACTGATTCCGCAGATTAAAGAATGTATAACCGTTTGAAAGGCAAAAATCACGCACAAATAGACGGATTCGATTCGAAACATCGGTCTGTAGCCAGCATTTCTCAATTCCAAGCACTTTGTCGAATGCGCCCGGAATGTGAAAACCGAGGGCATCCATGTTATCGAACGTCGCACCGGATGCTACTTCTTCATTCGTCATCCAGCGCTTGTCTGAAAACGTGAACTCCAGTTTGTTACGGTAAAATGAAGTCTTTTTGGAACCAAAAATCGGGTAGAAAGCATTGCTGCTGTAATCCACCTTTTCGATCTGAGCAGCTGATACGGTTTGAGGATCGGTGGCAAAAAACGGTGGCAGATCAACTTTACCGATGCGGGTCAACGCATCAAAGACTTGTTTTTGCTTGAATTTCAGTTGATCCAGATAGGGCAGGTGCTGCCATTTACAACCACCGCAAACTCCAAAGTGCTGACACATAGGCGTTACCCTATTTTCTGAAAGCGAGTGAACTTTTATGACTTTACCCTCTGCATAATTACGCTTCCTTCGATGTAGCTCTAGATCTACCACATCGCCAGGTGCTACGAAAGGTACAAAGACAACCATTTCACCAACTCTTGCCAGGGCTTTTCCCTCTGCGGCGACATCTGTGATCGTGACCGCTTCCAATACCGGAAGAACTTTTCTATTTTTTGCCAAAATGCTATGATTTGTGTGCGTTTATTTCGGTTTAAGGACATGTCTTTTCCCAATCAGGCTGCAAAAATACGAAAATACAGTCAGATTTCTTTTTCTATACGAATATTAGCCAAATTTTAAACCGAAAATTTAGGACGTTCAAAAGGTTTTTTTCTACATTTGCGTATCTAAAGAAAAACCTAATTTTTCACTCATAAATCTAAGACACGAATGACAACTAAAAGAGTCTACACCTTTGGAAACGGACATGCCGAAGGTAAAGCTACCATGAAAAATCTCCTCGGTGGTAAAGGTGCCAATTTGGCTGAAATGAATTTGATCGGTGTCCCGGTTCCTCCGGGCTTCACTATCACTACTGACGTTTGTTCCGAATATTTTCAAATTGGAAAAGAGGAAGTAATAGCCTTGTTGAAGGCTGATGTCGAAGCAGCTATTCAGGGTGTAGAAGTGCTGATGAACTCCAAATTCGGCGACATAGAAAATCCTTTATTGGTTTCCGTACGCTCCGGTGCACGCGCCTCCATGCCTGGTATGATGGATACCATCCTCAACTTAGGCTTGAATGATGCTGTTGTTGAAGGACTTACCCGCAAGACAGGGAACGCCCGCTTCGCTTGGGACTCCTACCGCCGTTTTGTTCAAATGTACGGTGACGTGGTTCTTGGTATGAAACCAGAGAACAAAAACGATATGGACCCCTTTGAAGAAATCATTGAGCACATCAAAAAAGAAAAAGGCGTTCAGTTAGACACCGAACTATCTGTGGATGATTTGAAAGTAATGGTTTCCAAATTCAAAGCCGCAGTCAAAAAACAAACCGGTCACGATTTCCCGGAAAGCTCCTACGATCAGCTCTGGGGTGCTGTTTGCTCCGTATTTGACAGTTGGATGAACGACCGTGCCATTTTATATCGTAAAATGGAGGGAATCCCCGCAGAATGGGGTACTGCAGTAACCGTACAGGCCATGGTATTCGGTAATATGGGACTGACATCCGCTACTGGAGTCTGTTTCTCGCGTGACGCTGCCACAGGCGAAGACATGTTCATTGGTGAATACCTCATCAATGCACAGGGTGAAGACGTTGTGGCCGGTATTCGTACGCCGCAGCAAATCACCAAGGAAGGCTCCCAACGCTGGGCTGTTCTGGCTGGTGTCAGTGAAGATATTCGTCTTGCCAATTATCCTTCCATGGAAGAAGCTATGCCACCCATCTACAAAGAATTGGATGCCATCCAGACCAAACTGGAAAACCATTACAAAGACATGCAGGATATGGAATTCACCGTTCAGGAAGGGAAACTCTGGTTTCTCCAAACCCGTAACGGTAAGCGCACCGGTTCTGCCATGGTCAAAATTGCCATGGACATGTTACGCCAGGGCATGATCGACGAAAAAACCGCCGTTTTGCGTGTGGAACCCAACAAACTGGATGAATTGCTTCACCCGGTATTCGACAAGAAAGCCATCAAAGGCGCCAAAGTCGTTGCAAAAGGGTTGGCTGCTTCTCCCGGTGCTGCTTCCGGTAAAATCGTATTCAACGCTGACGATGCCACCGAATGGGCTGCCCGTGGTGAAAAAGTCATCATGGTTCGTGTAGAGACTTCTCCCGAAGATTTGGCCGGTATGGCCGCTGCTCAAGGCATTCTGACCGCTCGCGGTGGTATGACCTCCCACGCTGCCGTAGTGGCACGCGGCATGGGCAAATGCTGCGTATCCGGTGCAGGAACACTGAAAATCGATTACAGCACCAAAACCATAGAAGTGGACGACCTTGTGCTGAAAGAAGGCGATGCCATTTCTCTGAACGGTTCCACCGGTGATATCTATTTAGGTACGCTTGGAACAATGGAAGCCGAAGTGGACTCCGATTTCGCTGATCTGATGGCTCTAGCCGACAAATATACCCGTATGAACGTCCGTACGAATGCTGATACACCCCACGATGCTGAAGTTGCCCGTAAGTTCGGTGCCACCGGTATCGGTCTCTGCCGCACGGAACACATGTTCTTTGAAGGTGAAAAGATCAAAGCCATGCGTGAAATGATCTTGGCTGAAACCGTCGAAGGACGCACCATTGCTTTAGCAAAGATTCTGCCTTATCAGAAAGCCGACTTCAAAGGTATTTTCAAAGCCATGCACGACCTGCCCGTAACAGTTCGCCTGCTCGATCCGCCTTTGCACGAATTTGTTCCCCACGAAGAAAGAGAGCAAGCCGAATTGGCCAAAATCATGAATATCCCTTTGAAAAAAATTCAACAGCGTATTGAATCGCTCAAAGAACAAAACCCAATGTTGGGTCACCGTGGCTGTCGCTTAGGTAATACCTTCCCTGAAATTACCGAAATGCAGACCCGCGCCATCCTCGATGCCGCTTTGGAACTGCAATCAGAAGGCGTGATCACCTACCCGGAAATCATGGTTCCGCTCACCGGTAACTTGTATGAATTCCTAGAACAGGAAAAAGTGATCCGTGCCACTGCTGAAACGTTGTTTGCTGAAACCGGTAAACGCATTGATTACAAGGTTGGTACCATGATTGAAATCCCGCGCGCCGCTCTGACTGCAGACCGCATCGCATCCGCTGCTGAGTTCTTCTCATTCGGAACCAATGACCTGACTCAGATGACGTTCGGTTATAGCCGTGACGACATCGCATCCTTCCTGCCGACCTATCTGGAAAAGAAAATCCTGAAAGTGGACCCGTTCCAGGTCCTCGACCAAAAAGGAGTAGGGCAGTTGGTTCAAATGGCCGTCGAAAAAGGCCGTTCCGTCCGTCCCGAACTGAAATGCGGTATTTGCGGAGAGCACGGAGGTGAGCCCTCTTCGGTTGAATTCTGCCACCGTGTGGGTCTGAATTACGTAAGTTGCTCACCCTTTAGAGTGCCGATCGCTCGTCTTGCAGCCGCACAGGCAGCTCTTAGGTAGTATTTCATAAACTATATGGCCGTCTCCATTTTATGTAATGGGGCGGCCATTTTTTGTTTGGGAAATCTTGGAAAATTGTTTAATTTTGGCTGAGATAGAAGCATCACCTAAAAATCCATCGTTTTGAAAAACAAAGAGCTTGTTCAGAAAATTCAGCAGACCGTTCCGACGGCCGGCAATCGTGCCAGCGAACTGCTTGACCTGACCTCGGCACTCATCGCTAGAATCCTTGCGGATGGTGATAGTTTGGCCATTCAGGGTTTCGGAACTTTTGAAGTGAAAAAGAAAGAGGAGCGCGTATCCGTCAATCCATCCACAGGAACCCGATGGATGATTCCTCCCAAGTATGTTGCCAGTTTCAAGGCTGGTACCATCATGAAGGAAAAAATCAAAAATTACACCGTCCATGAACAATAAACTACTCCTTCAGGAATTGACCGATCAACTGGCGGAAGCCGGTAAAATCAAGAAAAAAGATGCCGAAGAGTTTCTGAGAGCCTTCTTTAAGGTATCAGAAGATGCACTGTTTGAAGATGGTATCGTCAAGATCAACGGTTTGGGTACGCTCAAACTCGTTTTGGTGGATGCTCGTAAAAGTGTGAATGTCTCTACCGGTGAAGAATTTGAAATCAGAGAGCATTATAAAGTATCATTCATACCCGATGCCGATCTGAAAAATTTGGTTAATCAGCCATATGCTCATCTTGAACCAGTGGAGCTGGACGGTGGAACCGAAAGCAACACCGCACCAGTTGAAAAGAAACCGGTGGCTGTTAAGGAAAAAGAACCTAAGAATGTTGATGGTAACGAAAAACAGACAATCCCGAAAAAAAACAAGCGTTCCACCTTTGCATGGATATTGTTTTTTCTGTTAATTGTTATTTTGGGTGTTTGGTCATGGATTTCCAACGATAAAAAAAGAAAGGATAATGCCCTGAAAACCAATGAAATTGAATTAATCGATTCACTGGAAGCAGATGCCACTTTACAGCAAGATTTGGCAGCCCTGGAGCAAGAATCAGATACGACACTGAATGGCACTTCGGACGATTCACTGGAAGCTGTCATACAGACGGTTGCACAGGAAACAGGTGTTGCTAAACCGGCAGCAACGCAAGCCGATCAAAACCAGGTGGCAACGAAACAGGTTGCGCCAGTGGCCAAACCTACGGTAACAACTCTCAAACAAACGACATCTGAAGCCAAACAGGCCACAACAGTAGCAAAAACGACCACATCGGCCGTGAAACCCGCAAAATCCGCGGCAAAAACAACCACAGAACCTAAAACAACTAAAGCAGCAGCTAAAACTACTACACCAGCTGTGCCAACAGAATACATCGCCACCGTAGTTCTGAAACCGGGTGATCGTCTGAATTTACTGGCCCTGAAATACTACGGCGACAAAATTTTCTGGGTTTATATCTATCAGGCAAACAAAAATGTCATTCCAAAGCCGGATAATGTTCCTGCAGGCATCACCATACGGATTCCAAAACCGGATCCCAAGCTCATCGATCCGAAGAATCAGGCCTTGGTTGCCAAAGCCAAAGCGCTTCAACTGCAATATATAGGAGCTCAATAAAGCAACAGTTGATGACCTGACAACCAATCAGGGGAAAATTCTACATTATTGGGATAGGCTTAAATATTTTTAACGGGTCTGACTGTTAAAATGAAGCCTATCCTTTTTAATTTTGCAGGACTTAAACAAAAATGCAACTATCATTAATCAATAATCACGTTACATGAGTCAAAACATAGACATTCGGGAACTGAACGCACTGATTGAAAAAAAGAGTTCGTTCGTAGACATGATCAACCTCGGTATGGAGAAAGTCATTGTCGGACAAAAACATTTGGTGGAATCGTTGATGATCGGCTTATTGTCCGACGGCCATATTTTGCTGGAGGGGGTTCCCGGACTAGCAAAAACACTGGCCATCAAGAGCCTGGCAGCCTTGATCGATGCGAAATATAGCCGAATTCAGTTTACTCCAGACCTGTTGCCTGCCGACGTGGTGGGCACCATGATCTACAGTCAGAAAAAGGAAGAATTCGCCGTCAAGAAAGGTCCGATTTTCGCCAACTTCATTTTGGCCGATGAAATAAACCGTGCCCCGGCCAAAGTACAGAGTGCCTTGCTCGAAGCCATGCAGGAACGCCAGGTCACCATCAGCAACAACACCTACGAGTTGGATGCACCTTTTTTGGTCATGGCAACCCAAAACCCTATTGAACAGGAAGGTACGTACCCGTTGCCCGAAGCCCAGGTGGACCGTTTCATGCTGAAAGTGGTCATCGGCTATCCCAAAAAGGAGGAAGAAACCTTGATTATCCGTCAGAACATCGGTGAAAAACTGCCTCCCATCTTACCCATCCTGAATACAGAGGAAATCCTCGAAGCCCGCAAAGTCGTTCGTCAGGTATATATGGACGAAAAAATTGAACGCTACATCGTAGACATCGTTTTCGCCACCCGTTATCCGGCTGAATACGGCCTGAAGAACCTGCAAGAAATGATTTCCTTCGGTGGTTCCCCCCGTGCATCCATCAACATGGCGCTGGCAGCCCGTTCCTACGCTTTCATCAAGCGTCGCGGTTATATGATTCCCGAAGACGTCCGTGCTGTTTGCCATGATGTACTGCGTCACCGCATCGGACTCAGTTACGAAGCCGAAGCCAACAACCTGACCAGCGAGGAAATCATCAGCGAAATCCTAAACGCGGTCGAAGTACCCTAATTTTTGAGCATGGAAACCAGCGATTTACTGAAACGCGTCCGTCGGATTGAAATAAAAAGCCGCGGTCTTTCCCAAAACATCTTCGCAGGACAGTACCACACTGCCTTCAAGGGCAAAGGTATGGCCTTTTCCGAAGTACGGGAATACCAGTTTGGTGACGATATCCGTAGCATTGACTGGAACGTGACGGCACGCTTCAACCATCCCTATGTCAAGATTTTCGAAGAAGAACGGGAAATGACCGTAATGCTGCTGATCGATGTATCGGGCAGCCGCATGTTCGGAACCAAGCACCAGTTCAAACAGAACATGATTACGGAGATGGCGGCCACACTAGCGTTTTCTGCTATCCAGAACAACGACAAGATCGGGGTCATTTTCTATTCGGACAAACTGGAAAAATTCATTCCTCCAAAAAAAGGAAAGAAACACATTTTGTTCATAATACGTGAACTCATTGATTTCCAACCCGAAAACACCAAAACTGATTTGAGTGGTGCCTTGAAATACATGACCAGCGTCATCAAAAAACGTTGTACGGCTTTCGTTTTATCCGACTTCATCGATCCGAAAAGTTTTCAGACCGACTTGACCATCGCCAACCGGAAACACGACATCGTAGCCATTCAGGTTTTCGACAAGCGGGAAACGGAATTGCCATCGGTCGGACTGATTCATATCAAAGATGCCGAGACAGGAGAGGAACGTCAGATTGACACCTCCTCATCCAAAGTCCGTACTACGTACCGTCAATGGTGGCAAAAACAGCAGGAGCGTCTGCAGGATACCTTTCAGAAAAGCAAAGTGGATTCGGTTTCCGTTTCAACCGATCAGGATTATGTAAAAGCCCTGATGAACCTGTTCAATCTCCGAAATTAATATGTTTAAAAAAACTCTCGTACTGCTGGGTCTGATCCTGACGCTTTCATCGCTTCAGGCGCAACAACGGGTCAGCGTCAAAACGTCCATCGATTCAAGCGATCTGATGATCGGTGAGCAAACCCTGTACCATATTGAGGTATCGGGTCCCGCTTCCATGAGGTATGTTTTTCCGTCGTTCCCCGGTGATACACTAGTCACAGGTTTGGGTATAATAAGTCGAGGAAAATTGGATACTGTCAGCATCAACAACGAACGGATTGAGTTGAAAACCGATTACCTGATTACATCGTTTGACTCCGGGCTGTATTACATTCCTCCTGTCAAAATTTTAGCTGACAACGATACCATCGAAAGTAATTATTTGGGAATCAAGGTCATGACTTATGATGTTGATACAGCAAAAATGCAGGTTTTCGACATCAAAGGTGTACAGCAACCTCCATTTGTTTTGAGCGACTATCTGGTCGAAACCCTCGTTTTCCTATTGTTCTATGCCTTGATACTCCTTATTATATGGTTTTATCTGCGAAAAAAATTCCCAATTTTAAAAGGGGAGTCCGTAGTACCCGAATCCTTGCTTCCGCCACATGTGGTTGCCATCATGGAACTGGACCGTCTGAAATCGGAGAAAATCTGGAAATTCGGTAAAAACAAAAAATATTACACCGAATTGACGGAAATCATCCGCAAATACATCGAACGCAGGTTCCAGTTCAATGCACTGGAAATGACAACGGATGAGATTCTAACCTTGTTCAAACGGGACAAAACGGCCCAGTCTGTGTATCAGAATCTGAGTCAGATCCTGCAATTGGCCGATTTGGTGAAATTTGCCAAGATTGAGCCGTTGGAAAGTGAAACCGAACTCAGTATGATTAATTCCTATCTATTTGTCAATCAGACGAAACAGGAAGAAGTGAAATCCATTGAGGAACAAAAGGAAGAACTAACCAACAATACCCCTGAGAATGAACCCAAGGCAGGAGATCCTGAATTGGATGTACTGAATAAATATATGCCAAAATGACGTTAGCCAATCCATATTACCTGTATTTGCTGCTCCTCATCATTCCGGCAGTTGCTTGGTATATTCTACGCAGAAAGAAACGCCATGCCACACTGCAAATATCCAACAGTTTTGCATTTGAAGGGTTGAAGCCCTCTTGGAAGAACAGACTGGAACACGTTCCGTTTGTTTTGCGGATGTTGACTTTCATGCTCATCATCCTGGTACTTTGCAAACCACAGTCTTCCAACAGTTTTCAAAATGTCACCACCGAAGGTATCGACATTGTGATTGCACTTGACATTTCCAGCAGTATGTTGGCTGAAGACCTCCGGCCCAACCGTTTGGAGGCAGCCAAGAAAGTCGCTTCCAACTTTATATCTGGTCGACCTAACGACAACATAGGTCTGGTCTTGTTTGCAGCTGAAAGCTTTACACAATGTCCGCTGACAACCGATCATACTGTTCTGCTCAACTTGTTCGGCAGCATCAAGAGTGGACTTATTGAAGATGGAACAGCCATCGGACTAGGACTTGCCAATGCCGTCAGCCGTATCAAGGACTCGCAGGCCAAATCCAAGGTCATCATCCTATTGACGGACGGTTCCAACAATAGGGGAGACATTGACCCGATCACCGCAGCTGAAATCGCCAAAACCTTCGGTATCCGGGTTTATACCATCGGTGTCGGCCGTAAAGGCAAAGCACCGTATCCATTTCAGACAGCTTATGGAGTTCAGTATCAAAACATTGAAGTTGACATCGACGAGCCGCCGCTCCGTCAGATTGCTCAAACCACCGGGGGTGAATATTATCGTGCAACCAGCACGAATAGCCTGAACAGCATCTACCAAAAGATCGATCAGCTTGAAAAAACTAAGATGAATGTACACGAATACAGTAAGAAACATGAGGAATATAGGATATTCGCACTTGGGGCACTGCTGCTGCTATTATTGGAGATCTTATTGAGAAACACCATCTTACGTCGTATTCCATAAATATTAACGAACATGTTTCGATTCTCGAATCCAGAATATCTCTATTTGCTGCTCCTGATACCGGTTATCATCATCCTGTACCTGGTAATCAATGTTCGGCAGCGAAAACGCTTGAAGGCCTTTGGTGATGCGGCGTTGCTGGCACAACTTATGCCAGACGTGTCTTACCGTCGTCCGCTTCTGAAGTTTATCCTCCAAATTTCTGCCATCGGTCTCTGCATCATCATGATTGCTGGTCCACAATTCGGTTCCAAACTGGAAAAGTCCAAACGTCAAGGGGCTGAATTGATGATCGCACTCGACGTATCGAATTCCATGATGGCTCAGGATATTCAACCCAACCGTCTGGCCAAAGCCAAACAGATCCTTTCCAAACTGGTGGATAAACTTAAAGATGACAAGATCGGACTGGTCGTTTTTGCCGGTGATGCATTCACACAATTGCCCATCACTTCCGATTACGTTTCGGCCAAAATGTTCATGAACACCATTTCACCGGAACTGGTGCCCACGCAGGGAACGGCTATCGGTGAAGCGATCAGTCTGTGTATGAAATCGTTTCCGCCAAAAGGTGCAGCCGAACGTGCCATCATTGTCATTACCGACGGTGAAAATTTCGAGGATGATGCAATCGAAGCAGCCAAAGAAGCTCAAAAAGAGGGTGTTAAGATACATGTGGTCGGACTGGGACTGGAACAAGGTAGCCCAATACCCATGCCCAACAGCAGTGATTTCAGGAAAGATAAGGAGGGCAATGTTGTCATTACCAAGCTGAATGAAAAGATGTGTCAGGATATAGCCGCTGCCGGAGCTGGCATTTATGTTCGCTCGGACAATTCCAACGCTGCCTTGAAAATCTTGGAAGCCCAATTGGACAAAATGACCAAAACGGATTTGGAATCGGCCGTATACAGTGAATACGACGAACAATTCGATGGACTTGCCTGGATCGTACTGGTTTTATTGTTGGCCGACTTTCTGATTATGCAACGCAAAAACAAGCATTTACGCAATGTCAAATTGTTTGTACTTACATTGATGATCCTTTCCGCATCGGGCGCTTCCGCTCAAAAGGCTGAACGCAGTGATGTACGAAAAGGAAACCGTCAATACGAGAATAAGAAATTTACGGAAGCTGAAATCCAATACCGAAAGGCACTTGAAGTGAATCCAAAATCCAAGGAAGGTGCCTATAATCTGGGGAATGCTCTTTATAAGCAAAACAAGCCCAAGGAAGCACTTGAGCAATATCAAAATGCCCTGAACCTTCAAAACAATCCTGTAAAGAAATCGCAGATTTTCCACAATGCAGGAAATGTCTTCATGGCAGGGAAAGAGTACGACAAAGCGGTTAATGCCTACAAGAACTCACTGATTATCAATCCAGGGGACAATGAAACCCGCTATAACCTGGCCTTGGCACAAGCTATGCTGAAAAAACAGCAGCAACAACAAAAGCAAAACAAAGACAATAAGAAAGACCAGAAAGACGATCAGAAGGACAAACAAAAACAACAGCAGAAACAAGACGATCAGGAAAAGAAGCAAAATCAGAATAAAAAGCAGGATCAGCAACAACAGCAGCAAGAGCAAGTTTCCAAGGAAAAGGCGAGGCAGTTGCTGGATGCTTTAAGCCAGGATGAAAAAGATACCCAGGAAAAGGTCAAAAAGCTCCAGATGCAGCAAAGCAAATCCCGCAAAACAGACAAAGACTGGTAAAAAAGAGTAATTTTACAGATTGATAAAGCATATTGAAATGAGGAACAAATTGATACTGGCATTCGTCCTGATGTTGAGCGGAGCAAGCATTCATCTGAAGGCGGCTGATGCAGTGACCTTTACTGGTGATGCGCCCAAACAAATCGTCATGGGGCAGTATTTCAACCTGGTCTATTCATCGAATGCCGAAGTAGAGGATTTACGCATTGCCGAGCTCAGCGAGTTTTTTGATATTTTGTACGGGCCATCCACCTCAATGAGCTCATCGACCACCATCGTAAACGGCAAATATCAATCAGCTACATCCTACGGATTTACCTACGTACTTAAACCAAAAAAGACAGGTACATTCACCATTCCGGCAGCCACAGCAAGCATAAATGGTGTCAAATACAAGAGTAATTCACTATCTATAAAGGTCTTACCTACTGATCAACAGGGTGGGGGAACTCAATCTCAGCAAAAATCCTCCGCGACAACTCCATCTGCTTCACAAGACGGAGGAGCTACACAATCCATTTCGAACGACCAGGTGTTTATCCGTGTCCTTCCTTCCAAAACACAAGTGTCTGAACAGGAAGGCTTGCTTGTTACGTACAAAATTTATACCCGAGTGGACATTTCCGGAATGCAGAATCCCAAATTCCCCGAGTTCAAAGGATTCATGGCTCAGGAAATCGAAGTACCCCAGAACAGGCAATGGGATCTGGAGAATTACAATGGAGCCAATTACCAAACCACCATTCTGAAACAAACGGTGCTTTATCCTCGTGAAACAGGAAGTCTGTCCATCGAAAAAGGATCGTTTGACTTGATACTGCGCGTAAAGAACCGCAATCCAAGAACACGAAGCATCTTTGACGACTTCTTTGAGACATATTCGGAAGTAAAAAAAACCGTTTACTGCAACAGCGTGAAGATCAACGTGACACCTTTTCCTGCGGGCAAACCATCCGATTTCTGCGGCGTTACTGGCAGTTTGAACATGACTTCCTCCATCAGCAGCCAAAAGGTGAAAGCCAACGAAGCCGTGACCATCCGCATCAAGTTATCCGGAAACGGCAACATGAAAATGATTCCCACACCAGAACTGACCTTTCCGGCCGATTTCGAGGCTTACGATCCCAAAGTGGATAATGCCTTCAAGAATTCCACCAGTGGCGTGAGCGGTACCAAATCCATTGAATACCTGGTTATTCCCAGATTCCCGGGTTCGTTTGTGATTCCTGCCACCAGCATCAGTTACTTTGATCTGGCCACCCACAAATTCAAAACGCTTACCACGCAATCCTATACCCTTGAAGTGGCCAAAGGTGACGGCAACGTCACCAACGTAAGCGGAAAATTCTCCAACCAAGAACAACTTCGATTGTTGGGTTCCGATATCCGATATTTGAAAACCAACATCCAACTTCAGAAGCAACCACGGCTCTTCTTTGCAACACTTCCTTTCTGGTTGGCTTACCTTTTACCCTTGCTTTTCTTCGGAATCATGTTGCTTATCAATCATAAGAAGCTGAAAGACAATGCAGACATTGCCAGAGTTCGAAACCGCAAAGCCAATCAGGTGGCAGTCAAACGCCTTAAACAAGCGGCCACATTCCTGAAAGAAAGTAAAAAAGATTTCTTCTACGATGAAGTGTTGAAAGCTCTTTGGGGGTATACTAGCGACAAGTTGAGTATTCCACTTTCCAAACTCGACAAGGAAACTATTGAAATACAACTTACAGAAAGTAAAGTGGGAGAGGATATCCGCAAGGAATACATGGATATCCTGCAAACCTGTGAATATGCCCGATATGCACCTGGCGATGCAGCTGCCGCCATGGATAAACTGTATGAACAGACCATGGATGTCATCAACAAAATGGAAAATACGATTAAACGATAAGACGATGCGCAAAATAAGGAGTACTCTTTTTCTCGTCCTGTTCGTACTTGCTGCCTCGGCACAAACGAACCCTGCCGATTTTACTAGTAGCAAAAGCAGCACCGGTATCAACCTGTCCGGAAGCGAATCTCCTGAAGTACTACTTGAAATGGCTGCAACTAATTATTCCAAAGGAAGATACAGTGAAGCCGCCATACTTTATGAAGGAATCCTTCAGCAATACGGCATTTCCGATAAAGTCTATTATAACCTAGGAAATGCTTATTTTAAATGCGATCGGTTGGCGCCCGCCATCCTGAACTTTGAACGCGCCTTACGCCTGAATCCAGGGGATGCGGATGCCCGTTTCAACCTGGAAATGTGCCAGACTCGCATTGTTGATAAGATAGATCCCATAGGTATGTTTCTGATAGCCAGATGGTATCATTCCCTTGGCAATCTTTTCAACAGCAACCGATGGGCGTATATCAGCATTTCATTCTTTCTGTTGTTCATCGGATGCTTATTCGCCTATTTCTTCGCCCGTAGGCGCTGGCTAAAGAAATCCGGCTTTTTTGTGGGTATCCTGTTTCTGACGTTCAGTGTTTTATCACTTGTTTATTCTGCTCAAAGCAGTCATCGCATCACCAACCCGGATGAAGCCATCCTGTTTACCCTCTCCGTTACCGTTAAAAGTTCACCTGATAAAAGTGGTACAGACCTGTTCGTATTGCATGAAGGCACCAAAATGAAGGTTCGCAGTGTTTTGGGAGACTGGAGTGAAATTGAACTGGAAGACGGCAATGTCGGTTGGTTACTTTCCAAAGAAATTCAAATCATATAACCATGGGCATATTCGAATCATTGGTCACATGGGACAAGAACCTGTTCCTGGCACTCAACGGTCTTCACACAACCTGGATGGATCATTTTATGTGGCTGATGTCCGAAACACTGGTTTGGTTGCCCTTTTTCCTCTTTTTTCTTTACATACTCATCCGTAATAAGCAATCACAGAGCTTGTGGCTGATTCTGACTTTTGCTTTGCTCATCACGTTTACAGATCAGATTGCCTCTGGCGTCTTCAAGCCTCTGTTTGAGCGGTTGCGTCCCACGCATGATCCGGAACTGGCAGGTTTGGTTCACATTGTCAATAATTACAATGGTGGGCATTACGGCTTTTTCTCGAGTCATGCTTCCAATGTGTTTGCTTTTGCAGGATTAAGCCTTTTGCTCATTCGTAATTGGCTGTATACGGTGATCATCCTCGTTTGGGCATCGCTCATTTCGGCATCCCGAATCTATCTGGGCGTGCATTTTCCGTTGGACATCTTGGCCGGTGCAGCCTTTGGAATGCTGTCTTCCGTCGGTTTTTATTATCTCTACAACGCACTGAATAAAGTCAAGACTGTCAAGCATGCCGGAAAGGATCGAAGACGCCGTAAAGTGATTGAAGGATTTCCTCAAAACGAAGTTAATCAGCTGAATTCAATTTTGGCTATTGTTCTGATTGTATGCCTTTTATCCTCATTTTACCTGTCTTGGTAAAACCTTGTTTAAGCAGTGGCTCAAAGAGTCAAAAAAAACAATTCAAATCTTTTTTTTTACCATATAATTCATTACATTTAGAGCAGTTTTTATTCAAAAATCATAGTATTAATCACTTTAAAAAATACGGCCATGGTAAAAACAATCACATTTAACGAACTCCGTAAAATCAAAGACAGTTTACCTTCCGGAAGTTCTCAACGCATCGCTGACCAATTAGGCATCTCCGTTGAAACTGTCCGGAATTATTTTGGTGGTTCGAATTATCGGGATGGAAAAAGTGCAGGTGTACACATAGAACCAGGTCCTGACGGCGGTTTGGTCATGCTGGATGACACCATTATATTAGATATTGCAATGGAAATTCTGGATACACGCAAATCCTGAACGAAATTAATATCCTACAAGCCACTTCACATCAAGGAGTGGTTTTTTTATGAACGAAAGCTTCAAAAATTTCCTTCAGGTTAATTTATTTTTAATAATCGGAACTTTCTGACCCTAAACGATATTAAGTTTGTGCATCCTTTCCGTATTTTTGTCAAGCCTTCAGCATGTCCATTTTTTGAATTTACTTAAATTTAATAGAAATGGAACACAAAGAACAAGGAGTGTATCTGGTTTATGCACTCAACCTTAACAAGACAGTACCAAACAGCATCCAACCTGGGAAGCCTTTGTATTTTTCAAATCGTGTTAATGCTGAAGACGTCATTCGACGCTATCACGAAATCTATCATTATTTGTATGATGTAAATGCAGATTCCAGGGTCTATTGCTTGGTTTTGGAAAAATACGCTTTGGATTTTCTGTATCGGTATCAGTTATCGACCAGGGTCTATTCAGCAGAAGGTCATTTCCTATCAGACTGTATCGTACCAGACGACGGCCCTTTTTATGGCCGGCAGAGAAGCGGCATCTGCCACGAAATCGGGGAAATTGTCGAAATCCCATACGGAGAACGCTTGGTCTTTGGAATCGTTGTCGAGCAGCCGCTTTGCTTAAACGAAGAAAACCGGATCGATTACGGATTCACTGCATCGGATGATTGCTATACGGTGATTCAGTATCCTGAGAATGAAATACATTACGCCCATTCACCCATGGTTTTCAAACCATCAACTTCCATTTCAGATCGTGTCAGGGACGAATTGCAAATAGCCTTTCAACACATCATGCAAGGGAAAATAATGGAATGAAGTTACGCTACACTACACTTCGTTTTTCCGCTTATTACAATCCCTCCCGACCTCCCTTTGAAAAGGGAGGAGGTCGAAGCTACGCTTCGCCTACCGAGTCTATTCTCCTCCCTCCGGGAGGGGGTCGTGGACTTGCATTAAAAAAACCTGCTACTATTGAAACAGGCCTTTAACTATCTACGTCGGGGTAGCGGAATTCGAAGTTACGCTACGCTACACTTCGTTTTTCCGCTTATTACAATCCCTCCCGACCTCCCTTTGAAAAGGGAGGAGGTCGAAGCTACGCTTCGCATAAACCGAGTCTATTCTTACATCCCTCCGGGAGGGAGGGGGTCGTGGGCTTGCATTAAAAAGGCCTGCTACTATTGTAACAGGCCTTTAACTATCTACGTCGGGGTAGCGGGATTCGAACCCCACGAAGCTACGCTTCGCATAAACCGAGTCTATTCTTACATCCCTCCGGGAGGGAGGGGGTCGTGGGCTTGCATTAAAAAGGCCTGCTACTATTGTAACAGACCTTTAACTATCTACGTCGGGGTAGCGGGATTCGAACCCACGACCCCCTGGTCCCAAACCAGGTGCGCTAACCGGACTGCGCTACACCCCGTTTTCAAGTCGGGTGCAAATGTAGTCCTTTTTTCCGGATACACAAGGTTACAGCTTGTCTATTGCGAAAAAAAAGTCGATATTTGTACTTTAAACACCACAAAATACATGTACAGAACGCATACTTGCGGAGAACTCCGCATCCTCGACGTAAACAAGACAGTAACGCTTTCCGGATGGGTACAACGCAGCCGCAAAATGGGCGGCATGACCTTTGTGGACATTCGTGACCGTTACGGAATTACCCAATTGGTTTTCAATCAGGAAATTGATTCTGAACTTTGCGATCAGGCCAACAAACTCGGACGCGAATGGGTTATTCAGGTTAAGGGTACAGTCGCTCAACGCTCAAATAAGAATCCAAACATGCCTACAGGTGATATTGAAATGATTGTCAATCAACTCAATATACTCAATGCAGCTGAGACACCGCCTTTCACTATCGAAGACGATACGGATGGTGGTGATGACATCCGCATGAAATACCGCTACCTGGATCTTCGCCGCAGTGCAGTACGCAAGAATCTGGAACTGCGCCACAAGATGACCATCCTGATTCGCACCTACCTGGACAAACAAGATTTTATCGAAGTGGAAACCCCGATTCTGATCGGATCCACTCCTGAAGGTGCCCGCGACTTCGTGGTGCCCTCCCGAATGAATCTCAATGAATTTTATGCGCTACCACAGTCCCCGCAATTGTTCAAACAGTTGCTCATGGTGGGGGGCTTTGACCGTTATTTCCAGATAGCCAAGTGTTTCCGTGATGAGGATTTGCGTGCCGACCGACAACCTGAATTTACCCAGATCGACTGCGAAATGTCCTTCGTGGAACAGGAAGACGTCATTATGACTTTTGAAGGCATGTCCAAATACCTATTTCAGGAAATCAAAGGCATTGATTTCCAAGGGAATTACCCCCGTATGACCTGGCACGAAGCCATGAAGAATTATGGTAGCGACAAGCCCGATATCCGCTTTGAAATGAAGTTGGTGGAAATGAAGGAACATATTGCCGAAGGATTGTTTACGGTCTTTGACAGTGCCGAATACATCGGAGCCATCTGTGCAGAAAACTGCGCCGTTTATACCCGTAAACAACTTGATGAACTAACCGATTTTGTGAAACGTCCCCAGATCGGAGCCAAGGGTATGGTATATCTGCGCTGTGAAACAGACGGTACGTTTAAGTCATCTGTGGACAAATTCTACGATCAGAATCAGCTGAAAGCTTGGGCAGAAGTCTGTCAGGCCAAACCGGGCGATCTCATCCTGATGTTGAGCGGCGACAAAACCAAAACACAAAAAGCCCTCTGTGAATTACGCCTAGAAATGGGAGCAAAGATGGGTCTTCGCGATAAGAATGTGTTTGCACCGCTCTGGGTTATAGATTTTCCAATGTTTGAATGGGATGAAGATACTCAACGCTATTTTGCTATGCATCATCCATTTACATCTCCTAAACCCGAAGACATCGCTTTGCTTGACAGCAATCCCGGCCTAGTTCGCGCAAATGCCTACGACATGGTGATCAACGGCGTGGAGTTGGGTGGGGGATCCATCCGAATCTACGACAGCGAACTTCAAGCCAAGGCTTTTGATGTCATGGGATTCACCCGTGAAAAAGCGCAAAGCCAGTTTGGTTTCCTCATGAGCGCCTTTAAATTCGGTGCACCTCCTCACGGTGGACTTGCCTTCGGCTTGGACCGCTTTGTTTCGATGATGGCCGGACTGGATTCCATTCGCGATTGCATCGCTTTCCCGAAAAACAACTCAGGAAGAGATGTCATGTGCGATGCTCCCTCCAAAATTGATCCTGCCCAGTTGGAAGAATTGTATATTTCGCTGAAACAACCCTCCAAATAAGCGATGAAGACCATTGGTGACGTCTGTGCAGTTATCGAAAAGTTTGCGCCCCTTTCGTTACAGGAGCCATACGACAATGCTGGTCTGATACTTGGAAACAAGGAACAGGCTGTCATTGGTGTATTAATAGCATTGGATGCAACGTTGGATGTCATTGACGAAGCCATCAGTTTGGGTTACAACTTAATTGTAACCCATCATCCATTTATTTTCAAAGGTTTAAAAACCATTACCGGTAAAAACCACACGGAAAACTGCCTGATAAAAGCCATTCGGAACGACATCGCCATCTACGCTGGACATACCAATGTGGATTCCGTCCGGGGAGGAGTGAATGAACGTATGGCTGAAAAGTTAGGCTTGATCGAAACGTCAATCTTGGTTCCAGTTCATCAGGCAACCTGTGATTGTGGACTCGGAATGGTCGGTTTATTACCTGAAAGCCTAAGTGAAACAGACTTTCTGAAGCTAGTCAAAAAGACGTTCCTTAGTGAGCGAATTCGTTTTTCAGCACTGTCCGGAAAATCCATCCGTAAGGTAGCCTTATGCGGTGGGTCAGGGAGTGAGTTCCTCGAAAATGCCCTGTCCATCGGAGCGGACGCCTATTTAACCGGAGAAGCCAAGTATCATGAGTTTTTCACTCATGCCTCAGAAATCCTACTGGTCGATGCCGGACATTATGAAACAGAACAGTTTACAAAAGACATTTTTTTCGAAATACTTTCAGAAAATTTTTCTACCTTTGCCGTTCGGATTTCAGTAGTTGAAACCAACCCAGTCCATTATTTGTAAGTAATTACTAAACAAGATATTATATCTATGAGCGCTGAAAATTCTAAAGCAGATTCCAAAGAAATCACTGTCAAAGAGAAGCTGAAAGCTTTGTATGATTTGCAGATGGTTGTCTCTGAAATTGACAAAATCAAAACACTTCGCGGCGAATTGCCTTTGGAAGTACAGGACCTGGAAGATGAAATCGCCGGTCTGGAAACCCGTATTGATAATTTCCGGGCAGAACTCAAGGAATGTGAAGACATCATCACAGGCCGTAAGTTGGATATTGAAAACTCCAAAGCTCTGACTATCAAATATAAAGAGCAACAGGATAACGTCCGCAACAACCGTGAGTTCGATTACCTCAGCAAAGAACTGGAATTCCAGAGTCTCGAAATTGAATTTGCTGAAAAGAAAATCCGCGAAGCTCAGGTCATGGCAAAAGCCAAATCCGAAGAAATGGAAGGTGCTGAAGAACACCTTTCAGAACGTCGCAAAGACCTCGACTTGAAAAAGCAGGAACTGGAGGAAATTATAGCAGAAACCCGCACTGAAGAAGAAACGCTTCGTGAAAAAGCCAAACAGATTGAAACCCTGATTGAACCGCGTCTGCTGGCTGCCTTCAAACGCATCCGCAAAAGCGCCCGCAATGGTCTATCGGTAGTTTCCGTACAACGTGATGCTTGCGGCGGTTGCTTCAATAAGATTCCGCCCCAACGTCAGATGGATATCCGCATGGGTAAGAAAATCATCGTTTGCGAATATTGCGGCCGTATTATGATTGACCCTGACATGACTGCTGAAGCATAAATATATTGATACTCCATTTAAAAAGCCGACTCGTACAGAGATCGGCTTTTTTTATAGTTGGTTGTAATCCGGAATATCAGGCAGAAACTCAACCCTATGATTCTCAATGTCCATCCGGCAACAAAAATGCTTCATTCCATTACTGACTATCAAATAGTTAACATGTAATGCAAAGTTATAGGCCGAAATCTGATCAAAAACTTTTTGGGTGATATCCACATTAGGTGCTTTGTATTCAACGATGACCAAGGGTTGAAGAGTATCATTGTAAATGACAGTGTCACAACGTTTTCTACGACCGTTATACGGCACAAAAGCCTCCTGAACGGTCCTGCCGGCAGGATATGCCTTTTCATTGATGAGGTAATGTGTGAAATGTTGACGAACCCATTCTTCCGGTGTCAATGCCACAAATTTATGTCTCAGAAAATCGAATATCTCGTTTTTCCCGTTCACTGAACGTATTTTGTAGTCGTAAGCAGGCAAGTTTAAGTCAAACATTTCGTATTTTTGTTTTCGAAGGATAAAGATAAAGAAATACCATGAAGACCAAAAAAGAAATTGTTGATAATTGGTTGCCCCGTTATACCAAACGTCCGCTGGAAGGATTCGGAAAACACATCCTGCTCACGAATTTCAATCAATACGTGAAGCTGTTTGCCGATAAATTCGGCGTTGAGGTACTTGGAAAAGATGGTAATATGCCCAATGCTACAGCAAATGGCATAACCATCATCAATTTTGGTATGGGCAGTGCCAATGCGGCCACCATCATGGATCTGCTTTCCGCCGTTGAACCAAATGCAGTCCTTTTTCTTGGAAAATGTGGCGTATTGAAAGAAGGCACGACGCTGGGTGATTTTGTTCTCCCGATCGCTGCCATACGCGGCGAGGGTACTTCCAACGACTACTTCCCGCCGGAGGTACCGTCTTTACCTGCATTCAGCCTCCAACGCGCCGTATCCACTACCATCCGTGATTATCAGAAGGATTATTACACAGGAACAGTTTATACGACCAACCGTCGGGTTTGGGAATATGACGAACAATTCAAAGAATATTTACACCGCATCCGTGCGATGGCCGTGGATATGGAAACAGCAACGCTTTTTTCTGTCGGATTCTATAATGGCATTCCGACCGGAGCCTTGTTGTTGATTTCCGACCAACCTTTTATTTCTACTGGTGTCAAAACGGATAAAAGCGACCAACAAGTCAACGAACTTTATGTGAAAGATCATTTAGACATTGGCATCACCGCTTTGGATATCTTAATTCGTAACGGACGATCCGTCAAACATTTACGTTTCTAAGATGGCAAAATCCGCCCAAACTCCGCAATCCATACTGGGTGAAGTCAAAGCTGGGAACCTGAAACCCGTCTATTTTTTAATGGGTGACGAGTCGTATTACATTGACATGATCACAGAATCGTTGATGGAGCTGATGATGACGGAGTCTGAGAAAGAATTTGACTTGGCGGTAGTCTATGGCAAGGATACCGATATGCGTCAGGTCATCAGTCTGGCCAGGCAATATCCAATGATGGCCAAGCATAGGGTAGTGCTTGTTAAAGAAGCACAGGATATAAAAGATATGGACATTTTATCCTTATATCTGGAAAAGCCAATGCCATCAACCATCCTAATTGTCAACTATAAGAACGGCAGCTTGGATAAACGCAAAAAACTTGCTTCCGAACTGGATAAAACGGGGATTCTCTACGAATCAAAAAAACTCTACGACAATGAACTGCCTGGCTGGATCATCAACTTTGCCAAATCCAAAGGTTTAGGAATCGATGATCGTACCGCTGAGCTGCTGGCTGAGTACCTGGGCAGCGATTTGGGTAGGATAGTGGGTGAACTTGACAAGCTTACCATTACCATTCCTAAAGGCGAAACCAAAATTACACCTGCGTTGGTGGAGCGTAACATCGGGATAAGCAAGGATTACAACGATTTCGAACTACAAAGCGCCATCGTCAGCAAGAATATTTTAAAAGCAAACAAGATTGCAGTCTACTATGGAAAGAACCCTAAAGCTAATCCGTTGGTTAAAACCGTAGCTTTGTTGTCTGGATTTTTCAGCAACCTAATGCTGTATCATTACTTGGTGGATAAGTCATCCAGTGCCGTTGCCAGTGAACTGGGCGTCGCACCCTTTCGTGTACGGGAGTTTACGGAAGGGGCAAAGAATTACAATGCCTTGAAAACCATGAATATAATCAGTTTGTTCAGAACCTACGATGCCAAGGCAAAGGGTTTTGAAAGTAAGAGTATTCCTGACGCGGAGTTACTTAAGGAACTCCTATATAAAATCATGCATTAAGATGTCTCAATAAAGCACCAATCTCTTCGTTCGCGCCTATGGCACAGTCGTTTTCTCCGCTCGTCATAGTCAAACAAGTTTGTCTCTGCTCTTGCTCATCGAAAACGTTGCCTGTTCACTCAACTCTCCTCACGTACGTTAAGTACGCTCCGGGAGTTTTCGTAAACAGGGCCTTGACCTTGGCACTCTATTGAAACATCTTTCACTGCAAACCAAAAAGTAGATGTATTATAGTCATTAATACACTGATTGTCTCATTTTCAACAATTTAACTACCAGACATTTTCTTAATTTCAAAATAGTCTCAGAATTGAATATTCCGGGCCTTAGCTCGTGTGCTTAAAAAATATTCAATTCTCAGCCTTTTTGATTTTACAGATGCAACTTTTCGGTTTACAATGATCCTAGGTGTTGATAAACTGTTTATAATCTTTAGCAGCTATTTACATAATGAAACGCTTCATTTGTAAATTATTTTGATATAAATGTAAATTATCAAAAAGTAAAACCAGCGTAATCCACATTTTAAAAATAGTGGATTCATTCGTTTAACGCGCTAATTACAAATGTTTTGTATACATATGGAAACAGGCAATCTACGACTGAAATAGGACAATATATATACTTATAATTCATAAAGCCAGTTAATTAACTTATAAATATAAAGCAATGCTTCATATTAATTATCATTATTGTTAAAACTGGACCAAAAACAATTTGTTTTATGAATAAATAGCATATATATACTACTTCCATTCAGAATATTAGCTTTATATACTTAAATCTCTTACTTTAAGCACTTTCAGGTTTTTTTATTCTGTAAATTCAAATCTATTTACTTATGTAACAGACCGCACACTTCATTAATTACAAATGGCAATTTGCTAAATTCTATATTTGTGTAAACTATGTTTGTTAATGTAAATTATACTTGTTACATTTGTGTATGCTATTCCAAAATTGGATCTAAGTTCCGACTGCAATTTATGCACCTGTTGACAACATAAAAAGAGAGGCGATTTTCGTTCCAATTAAAATGTGAAAAAAAATGCATCTGGAAAAAGTAAAATATTCTCGATACGAATCTCCCATTTTGAAGAGGAGCATTTGAAAAATGCGTGATCGACAAATTGAGAAAATGACAGAAAGTGACGAACTCAAAAAATGACAACATCTAAAAATTGACATCGGATGAAAGACCGAATTCAGAAAATCATTGAAGACAAAAATTTGTCCCCTTCTATTTTTGCAGACGAGGTCGGTTTGAATCGCGCTGTTGTTTCTCACATCCTCCATGGAAGAAATAAACCGGGGTTGGAAAATTTGCAGAAAATTCTATCCACCTACCCTGACATCAATCCGGGGTGGTTGATCTCCGGAATTGGCTCCATGTACTTGGACGGTTCTGGAAACCCAAAAACACCCACTTTATTCGACCAGGATGAAGAAATTACAACCCATTCCCCGGACAAAACAGAATATTCAAGGGAAAATGAGTTGAAACCACCGTCTAACACCATCAAACAAGCAATTAGTCAGCCAATTAACCTTAAAATTACCACTTCAGTCAAAGTGAAGAAGATAGCTGTCTTTTACTCCGATAATACCTACGAGGAGTTTGTACCAAGCAACAAAGACTAAAATCACATTAGCCCGGCTTTTTTCCTGTTATCCACCTGCGAAAAACGTCCCGCATCTGTTTGCACGCTTTCGATGGAAACCGTATCTTTGTGAAGACGAAAGATACTGCAAGAATATGCAAAATTATACAAGCTTTATTTTGGATTTGGAACTGGTCGAAACCCAGTCACTGAATGCCCAATACGTCCTGATGAAATTTCATCCTGAAAGTCCGTTGCCCGAGATGCAACCTGGACAATTCATTCAGGTTCGTGTAGACGGTTCACCCAACACCTATTTAAGAAGGCCCATTTCGATCAACTTTGTGGATTCTGAAAAGAATTTACTTTGGTTGCTGATTCAATTGGTTGGTGACGGAACCAGAACCCTGGCCGCTACCCCTATCGGAACGAAAGTCAATATGATATTGCCCCTTGGCAACAATTTCAGTAAACCGGAAACAAACGATAAGGTTTTGTTGATCGGAGGTGGAGTCGGAGTCGCTCCTCTGCTCATGCTTGGTAAAGAAATCAAGGAACAAGGCCTGGAAGTGACCTTCCTGCTCGGTGCCCGTTCGTCCAAAGACTTGTTGGAGCTTGATGAATTCTCCAAATATGGTCAAGTCTATACAACCACTGAAGATGCCAGTGCAGGCGAAAAAGGTTTTGTAACTCAACATAGTATTTTAACTGCGAGATCGTTTACCAAAATCTATACATGCGGTCCCAAATCTATGATGCAGGCTGTTGCCAGCTATGCCAGACAAAAGGATATCGAATGTGAAGTCTCCCTAGAGAACTCCATGGCCTGTGGCATCGGTGCATGCCTCTGTTGTGTGGAAGATACGGTTGACGGACACGTTTGCACTTGTACAACTGGCCCTATTTTCAATACAAAGAAACTGAAATGGTAGATCAAAGCATCAATTTGAACGGTTTGAAGTTGCGGAATCCGGTCATGACCGCTTCCGGTACGTTTGGCTTCGGTGAAGAGTTCACCGACTTTATGGATCTTGTGCGAATAGGTGGAATTGTTGTTAAAGGAACTACCATTCGTCCTCGTGAAGGAAACCCGTATCCCCGCATGGCAGAAACACCAATGGGCATGTTAAACGCTGTAGGACTGCAAAATAAGGGCGTCCATTACTTTGCGGAAAACATCTATCCCCGTATCATGAACTTTGATACGAACATACTGGTCAATGTCTCCGGTTCGACCGTCGAAGAGTATGTGGAAACAGCCGAAATCATCCAAACGCTGGCTCATATTCCCGGCATTGAACTGAATATTTCCTGCCCCAACGTCAAACAGGGCGGCATGGCTTTCGGAACTACGACAGAAGGCGCGGCCAGAGTGGTGGAAGCGGTCCGGAAAATTTATAAAAAGCATTTGATGGTGAAACTTTCACCCAACGTTACCGACATCACTGAAATTGCCAGAGCAGTTGAAGCTGCCGGCGCAGACTCCGTTTCGATGATCAACACCTTGCTGGCTATGGCCATCAATGCAGAAAAGCGTATACCGGTACTTTCCACCGTAACCGGAGGGTTGTCAGGAGCGTGTGTGAAACCAATTGCACTGCGCATGGTTTGGCAAACATCCAAAGCGATTCAAATACCTATTGTTGGATTGGGAGGCATTTCTTCAGTTACCGACGCCATCGAATTCCTGCTGGCAGGTGCTTCAGCAATCCAAGTTGGTACAGCCAATTTCATTGATCCTGCCATTACACCTAAAATTGCTGACGGCATTGTGGAATACTGTGAACGTCATGGTTTTAATACCGTTCGTGAATTGATTGGAGCGCTAGAAACCGAAGGCCAGCAGCCTTCTGCCTGTCTGACAGACCAAAAATGTTCGTAAGCTTATTTCAGTAGATCCGGGCGCAGCAGTTTCGTGCGTTCAAGAGCCTGCTGATGTTCCCACTCCTCAATTTTTCGTTGATGTCCGGATAGTAATATTTCCGGGACTTCCCAACCTTTATAATTCGCAGGCCTGGTGTAAACCGGGGGTGCAAGCAGGTTGTCCTGGAATGAATCGGATAATGCAGACTGTTCGTCTGAAATCGCTCCTGGAATGACTCGTACAACGGCATCTGCTATGATGGCTGCGGCCAATTCACCACCGGTCAGGACGTAATCCCCGATGGATATCTCTCTGGTAATGAAGTGTTCACGAATCCGGTGATCTATGCCTTTGTAATGTCCGCAAAGGATGATGATGTTTTCCATCAAGGATATACGGTTGGCCATCGGTTGATTGAACATTTCTCCATCCGGTGAGGTATAAATGACTTCATCGTACACTCGCTCGCTTTTTAACTGGGTGATGATCCTGTCGATCGGTTCAATTTGCAACACCATTCCGGCAGAGAATCCAAATGCGTAATCATCCACCCGACGGTGTTTCAGATCCAACGAATATTCGCGAAGATTATGCACCTTGATCTGGGCAATTCCTTTGTCCTGAGCACGTTTCAGGATGGAACAATTCAGCGGACCTTCCAGCAATTCGGGTAAAACGGTGATGATGTCAATTCGCATTAATATACAAATGTAGAATATTTATACTATTTTTTAAGCGGGCAATGCACAAAAGTACTCAAAATAGGTGAGGGAGGCAAGCACTGAAGAGGGAAGGTCCGGCAACCTCCCGGCACCGGACCTCTTGTTGCCAAAGCAACTTTAGGAATAGTCTCTTCTTGGCAGATAGCAGCCTTTTCCTTATTTTTTATTGTAAACCAGGTTGTCAATGCAGAAGTAAGCGGGGGTATTCATTCCGTAATCGCCTGTATCTGAAGAAGTAAACTCAAAGGTAAGCGATTTGACCTTACCCAAAGCGGTAAGTGATATTTTGGTCCAATCACTACAAATATAGCTTTGAGCATTCCGAAAATCGGCTAAGTGTATTTCCACCTGGCTGGTTTTAACGCCAGTGGAATTGTAACCCGTAACAGTTACCGTAAAATAATCACCGGATTCGAATTTCCGGACGGCTCCATAACCGTCGCGACCTTCTTTCAACGCCCAATAAACGTATGTTGAGTTATTGACCATCAAGCTCTTGACTTCAATCGGAACATCAAAAGAACACTGGGCACTATCCGAACCGATTAGCGCAAAATTATTGGACCCTGCTGCACCGGAAGAAGCATAGACACTGTATTGATTGACATAGCCAATTGTTTCCTTATCCGTTTTGGCAGAACATGCCATACCGCTCCACCAGGTTGAAAAGTAGGTCTGGTCTTCATTGAAATTGTTGGGACAGGTTAGAATGTCCGAAAGAAAACTTCCGGAATACGTGAAAACGGTGGTTCCCCAAGATTCATTGGAGGATAAGGTACCGGAAAGGTTGCTGCCATTCCAATAACCGGTAGTGTCCAATGCCACATCTTCAAAGGTGATCACACCGGTTGTCACTTCTGTTTCCGGTTCACAAGACGTAAATGCAACACTCAAGCCAGCTGCCAGTACGGCAGCGTTCATCAAACGAAAAATTTTCTTCATCTAATTGATAATTAGTTGGTTAATAAAAATAGGATAAGCCAACCAATGATACCGGATTCTTGTAGGGTAGTCATTCATCTAGCTTTTTCTCCCGAAAGCATGAAAAATCCTGGCAGGTTTTCTGACTCAGTTCGCCCCGATAAGCCTTCCCATTCTTGCTTGAACAGTGGCATTGTAGAACCGTGGTTGTTTTGAACTTTACAGCAGCGGGTACTGTTCCGGGTTTGAACCGGATTCCCTTTTACGCGGATGAATGAATTTCACCGCATCACCAAAACGATGCAAAGGTAGCAAAAAAACAGGCGGATTTCCAAAGAAAACCGCCTGTTTTATAAGTTGCAAAGGTTGTTTATTCTACAATTTCCATACCCTTGGTCAGTGCTGCCTCATTCATAGGAAGTAAGTGATGATGACGTGCAGGAAGTGATTTCTTAAGTCCTTTCAGAATTCCTTCCAGCGTAACGACCGGCTTGACTTTTATATAGGCACCAAGTACAATCATATTATAAGATTTAATGTTATCCATTACATAGGTAGCTTCCATGGCCTTTACTTTAAAAATCTGAATATCCGATCGTGTAGGCGGATTCTTGATGCCATGCGGATCGTAAATCAAAGTGCCACCAGGCTTTACCTGCCTCTCGAACTTGTTAAGTGACTGTTGGTTAAGGATGATGGCCGTGTCAAATTGATTGAGGATCGGTGAACTGATCCGATCTTTGCTCAGGATCACGGTGACATTGGCCGTACCGCCCCGCTGTTCCGGTCCATACGCCGGCATCCAGGAAACTTCCATACCACTTGTCATACCAGCATATGCTAGAATCTTCCCCATGGACAGCACGCCCTGTCCGCCAAAACCTGCGATGATTATTTCTTCCTTCATGATTATTTATCTTTCAAATCGCCCAGTGGGTAATAGGGGAACATGTTTTCTACCATCCATTTGTTGGCATCCACGGGAGTCATTTTCCAACCTGCATTGCAGGTCGAAACGATCTCCACGACGCTGGTGCCTTTACCCAGCATTGAGTTTTCAAAGGCTTTTCGTATGGCTTTTTTTGTTTTTTTAACGGAAGCCAAATTATGGACACTTTGCCTAGTCACATAGCAAGTTCCTTCCAAATGTGTCAGCAACTCTGTCATTTTCAACGGATGGCCATTGAGTGCTTCATTTCTTCCGTAAGGACAGGTTGAAGTAATCATACCAGGAATGGTGGTTGGTGCCATTTGGCCTCCGGTCATGCCGTAAATACCATTGTTGATGAAAATGATGGCAATGTTTTCTCCACGATTTGCTGCATGAATGGTTTCCGCCGTTCCTATGGCAGCCAAATCACCGTCTCCCTGATAGGTAAACACCAAACGATCCGGATTCAGACGCTTGACGCCTGTAGCCACTGCCGGTGCCCGACCATGGGCAGCTTCTGTAAAGTCCAAATGAAAATAATTATACATGAAAACAGCACAGCCAACCGGTGCCACGCCAATGGTTTTTTCCTGCATCCCCATATCTTCAATGACATCTGCGATCACTTGATGAACCGTTCCATGGCTACAGCCTGGACAATAAGTCATAACGGTATCCACCATTATACTGGACTTCTGATACACCAGATTTTCGGGATCTATAATATTTTTTGACATATCTTTCTGAATTTCATTAACTTACATTTGTTTCTTCAGTGCTACGCAAATTTCTTCCGGAGCAGGCACCACACCGCCCATTCGACCATAATGGAATACCGGAACTTTACCCTTGACCGAGAGTCTGACGTCTTCGATCATTTGACCGGCATTCATTTCAACGGTGAGCATGGATTTCACTTTTTCAGCATATTTGGCGAGAATGTTGGTGGGGAAAGGCCAGAGGGTTATGGGTCGTAACAGACCAACTTTGATGCCTTCTTCGCGGAGAAGTTCCACCGATTTCAGACTGATACGTGCCACTGAACCAAATGCAACTAGTATGTAATCAGCATCTTCGCACATAAATTCTTCATAGCGTACTTCGGTAGCTTCAACAAGACGGAAACGTTCCTGACGTTCCTCGTTTTTCTTTTCCATTCGATAGGGATCCATGTCCAAGGAACAAATCACGTTATGACTACGACTTGCGGGTTTACCGACAGCTGCCCAGGGACATTCTGTTGCGATTTCTGCATCCGTGCGACGGGGTTTGAAAGGAGGCAGAACCACCTTTTCCATCATCTGACCGATCACACCGTCGGTCAAAATCATGGCCGGGATGCGGTACTTGAATGAAAGGTCGAATCCAAGTCCCACGAAATCAGCCATTTCCTGAACTGAGTTCGGTGCCAGAACAATCAGATTGTAGTCGCCGTGACCTCCACCTTTCACCGCTTGGAAATAATCGGACTGGCTTGGTTGAATGGTACCCAGGCCGGGACCTCCGCGCATGACGTTGACCAGCAACATGGGTAAATCTGCACCAACGGCGTAGGATATACCCTCTTGCATCAGGCTAACACCAGGACTGGAAGAAGAGGTGAGGCATTTCTTACCAGTGGCAGCACCACCGAAAACCATTTGCACGGATGCGATTTCGCTTTCAGCCTGCAAAACCACCATTCCGGTCGTTTCCCAAGGCTTTTGTTCCATGAGGGTTTCCATGATTTCAGACTGCGGTGTGATTGGATATCCGAAATAACCATCACTTCCGTATCGGATAGAGGCATGAGCGATCGCTTCATTACCTTTCATTAACACTATTTCTTTCATTCTTTTTCTTCTTTTACGCGATACACCTGGATGCAGCCATCCGGACAAACGTAACCACAAGCGGTGCATCCGGTGCAGTTATCCGGATTCAGCATAAACGAATACGTATAGCCTTTGGTATTGACGTCTTTTGATAACCGAAGAACATCGAACGGGCAGTTTACTACGCAAACATCACAGCCTTTGCAGCGTTCTATGTCGACCACGATTGCTCCTTTGAATTTTGCCATTCTCTTTTTTTGTTATAATTACAGTTTGATATTTTTCGTATCCTTATATACAGTCGTTTTGTGTATCTCGGTGTAGCCAAAACAAGTTTTGTCTCTGCACTTGCTACTTAAAATACTATTATTTCAGCGTTTCGTTCCAGTAAAAACAACCCGAAAAAGCTTTTTTCAATTGGACCGGTGACTTGAAAAGTCCATATACGGAAGAACCGCTACCGGACATGGAGGCATATATAGCCCCGTTTCGATAGAGTGCTTCCTTGATTTCTCCAATGACAGGATATTTCAGAAATACAGATTGTTCAAAATCGTTGATCACGTTATTTCTCCACGTTTCGATAGGATTTCCGATCCATTCTTTCAGTGATCTAGCTGGATGAGCAGGATGGACCAAGGAAAAGGCTTCTGCCGTAGAAACGTGTACATTGGGCTTTAGTAAGACTAGAAACAGTCCACGCAGGTTCAACGTTACGTCTTCAAAATCGGTTCCTATACCGGATGCAAATATCGGCTTATTTTTAATAAAAAATGCACAGTCTGCACCTATTTGTGCAGATATTTGTTCCATTTCAGAATCCGTCAGGCCTAGATTATTGATCAAGTTGATGATTTTCAAGGCATAAGCTGCATCTGATGAACCTCCTCCAAGACCGGCACCGGCAGGAATAACCTTTTTAAGGAAAAAGGCAGAAGGCTGTAACCTGAACTGCTTCTCCAACCTACGAAATGTTTTGGTGACGATGTTGTTTTCTATGCTCATGTCCAAACAATTGGAATCCAACGTTTTGACTTCCAAGGAATAGGGTTTTCCATTCGGGTGGGGAACGACTTCCAGTGCATCCTTCAAACCAATGGGATAAAATACCGTTTCCAGGTTGTGATAACCATCCGGTCGTTTTTCGGTCACCCGTAAGCCCAAATTGATTTTTGCGTTTGGAAAACAAATCATGTTCTCGAAATTTCAGTATGCATTAGGTAAATGTGGTACAAATATACGATAATTCGGCTAACAGGACAAGTTATCAACAGGCCTGTTGAAAGCTTTTTTCACAGCATATGTTTTTCTTGTGTACCTTTGAGTACTTAGAAAAAAAACATGGAAGATCGTAAGAATTATCGTCCTGGTAGAACCAAAACCAATCCCGTTTACCTAACCGACGCCGGAAAGCGTCCGCCCGAAGCCAGAGAGCTGGAAGAAGCCGTTTTAGGTGCTTTGATGTTGGAGAAAGATGCCTATTCCATCGTTAGCGATATTCTGAAGCCACAAAGTTTTTATGAGCATTCCCATGAGTTGATATTCACTGCCATTCAAAACCTGGCCATCCTACAGCGCCCTGTAGACATGCTGACCGTTCAGGAACAGCTTAAGAAAGAAGGGCATCTGGATGAAGTAGGTGGTGCCTATTATTTGGCTCAACTTACAGGAAAAGTTGTTTCCACGGCTCACTTGGAGTTCCACGCCCGCATCGTAGCACAGAAATTCCTGGCCAGGGAACTGATACGTTTCACCTCCGAAATTTCAGGCAAAGCATTTGATGAAACCATGGATGTGGACGATCTGATGCAGGATGCTGAAGCCAGTCTGTTTGAAATTTCGCAGCGCAACATGAAAAAGGATGTGATTCAAATCAACCCAATCATCAATGAAGCCATCGAATTATTGAATATCGCTGCACAACGAAAGGATGGGTTAAGTGGTCTTGCTTCTGGTTTTTCAGGACTTGACAAAATGACTTCCGGTTGGCAGAAATCAGACTTGGTCATCATTGCTGCTCGTCCTGCAATGGGTAAAACGGCCTTCGTGCTTTCCATGGCGAAAAACATGGCTGTCAATTATAAAAAACCCGTGGCCGTCTTCTCACTCGAAATGTCCAACGTACAGTTGGTCAATCGTTTGATAATCAATGTCTGCGAAATTGAAGGAGAAAAAATCAGGAATGGTCAGTTGCTGGAACACGAATGGCATCAATTGGATTATAAAATCAAGGATTTGTACGATGCACCCTTATACATTGACGATACGCCCAGTTTATCCATTTTCGAATTCCGCACCAAAGCCAGAAGACTTGTCCGTGAACACCATGTGGAAATCATCATCATTGACTACTTGCAACTGATGAATGCAAGCGGTTCGACCTTTGGTAGCCGTGAACAGGAAGTATCCATGATTTCAAGGTCTCTGAAAGGCCTGGCCAAGGAATTGAACATTCCCATCATCGCCTTGTCACAGCTGAACCGTGGCGTTGAAAACCGTTCAGGTGCAGGAGCCGACTCCAAACGGCCACAACTAGCTGATTTGCGTGAATCCGGTGCCATCGAGCAGGATGCGGATATGGTTTGCTTCATTCACCGACCAGAGTATTACAAGATTTTGGAAGATACGCAAGGCAACAGCTTGGTCGGCATGGCTGAAATTATCATTGCCAAACACCGAAACGGGTCCGTAGGGGATGTCAGGCTTCGGTTCAAGGCGCAATTTGCCAAGTTCTGCAATCCGGACGAAGACATCGATCCGGGTGTGGGATCAAACATCATTGCCTCACGCATTAACCGGGAATCGGGTTTCGCAGGTGCTGCAAAAGACAATGCCCCCAATCCATACGAGAATGGTGAAGGTGGTGATAGTATCATGCCATTCTAAACCTGCTGAATTTGAGAGCATAAGCCTAGGCATCCAAAAAATATCAAAAAAATCGCGGACAGGGTTTGTCAATTTGCCAAAATACGGTATCTTTGCGCTCGCAATAACGCAATGGCTACGTAGCTCAACTGAATAGAGCATCGCACTACGGATGCGAAGGTTGAGGGTTTGAATCCCCCCGTGGTCACTTTGAAAATCCCTTATGTTCCAACGAACGTAGGGGATTTTTTTATTCTATAAAACGTTTGGGGAATAGTAAATATCCAAGGTTCACGCCAATGTTCCAATTTCCTTTTGGATAACTGTAATTGTTCACATATAGACTGATGTTGGTGATAGGCAAGTTATATACCAGTGCCACCTCGGTAAGTCTTTGAACATGGGACCAGGAGGTTTCCGTGAGTGCTTGCGCAATGTTGCCGTCATAGAGCGTTTGCAAGGGGAAAAAGCCATAGAGTTCACCGCGAAGATACAAGGAGGGGCGAATGTTCCAGATAGGCAGGATGCCGATTCCAAGGAATTGATTCGCCCTGAAAGCCTCATTGAAGTTGGTCATACTGTGCGGAGTAGGCATAAAGCCGGGCGCCTGAATGATGCTGGAGGTGTAGTTGTCAAGTGTACGCTTGTTGTTGAAAACGAATTCACCTTTCATCCCGAAAATGAAATGCGCACTCAGCGACCTGTAGTTCTCAAATCCGCCTGAAAGCTGAAAATAGTTCAAGGGTACGTTCTTTTTAACAGCATGACCAAGGGTATCCCCATATTTGTAGCTTTCAATGCCTGAAATCAGTTGAGCAGTCGCATAACGACGACTACCAGAAACTGCAAATTGCTTGAGGTTCAGCGTATTCTGCTCAAAACGCATGGTGAAAGTGCCAAAACCGTATATGCTTTTGTCATAGATATCAGATGTTACGGCACTAAATTTGTTTTGAGAGTACGTATCGACCATGTAGGCCCCACCAAATGATAATTCCATTTTTCCATGGTGATGCAGTGGAAATCCGTACCGAAACTTCAAAAAAGTTTCCAACTGATTGACGAATGCTGGCAAATTACTGAGGTAAAAGAGCTTCTGATCCTGAAAATAGCTGTAATACTGTGTAGAAAACTGAATAGCCAGGTATTGCGGTATTTGTTTCGCGTTGAAATTGAACCTTGAAATCAGATTGAAGGCATTCAAAAACTTTCCCATATAGGTTTCAGCCGTATAAATCTGAGAATAATCATTGATTACCTGATAATTGACGCCCATATACAATTGGTTGGAAACCGTCGAGGATACGTTGGCACCGATAGCGATATTGATGTTATCGTCCATTTCAACTTCCAAAATCAGTTTGAAAGACTGATCGTATGCCTGATACACTGCATGGGGTATAATCTCCTTTATCTTACTGTTTTCCAATAACTTAAAGTAGCCTATCTTGAAATCCTCCAATGTGAAGTAATGGGAGCCGTCTTGTTTAAGTGCATTGAGCATGAATTCTCGCTGAACATCGGTGACGCCATTGATCTGGATTTCGCGGAAGCGTAAGGCGGGCACCTCACTTTTGAAATAATTGCGTTTCAGGCTGAGCGCAAATGGATCAGTACGTCTGGAAATCATTTTCTTGATGGAATCCATATTGGCCAGGGCACCTTCATAGCCGATCTTATAGGCAGCATCGACCTGATTGAAATCAAGTAAAGCCACTTCATCCATATTCAGGTTCAATTGAATGCCTTTTCCAGGTGAAATCGAGTCTGGCAAGGAGTGCATGATCATATTTTTCAACTGGCCCATCATATCGTAGTCGTCCGGCATCTTTTCCAAATTATCCACCACACAGCCGATCATGACGTCAGGGTGGAAATCGCTTGTCATCACATTAACGGGATAATTGTTGTAGATGGCACCATCGTACATCAGACTTCCATCAACTTTAATCGCCTTAAAAACAAAGGGAAAGGACATGGAGGCACGAATGGCATCACCCAAATCCCCCTTCCTGAAAACAAAGGATTTTCGGATATAGACATTGGAGGCAACGCTTCTGAACGGTACGAACAAGCGATCGAAATCACCCTGGCAATGTCCGGTAGCTTGCGCACAAAGTTTGAGGAATGCAAAGTTTAGCTGAACAGGATTCAGTAGACTGTTGGGTATCAGCTTTCTGGGATTGATGACCGAATCCTTCAATGAAATGGAAGTAACCAGGATTTCAGGGGTGGGATCCGGCATACGGAAGAAATCCATGTATTGATTTTCGACGGTTCCGTTTCTCCAGCTTTTGAATTCATTCGATTTGATCAGTTCCAACATTTCAGCCGGGGAATAGCCCATGGCATAGAGACCACCTACAACAGCTCCGATGGAAGTTCCGGTTATGTAATCGATGGGGATTCCGTTTTCTTCCAACGCCTGAATCAAACCGATGTGTGCGATGCCTTTGGCTCCGCCGCCACTCAGAACCAAACCGACTTTCTGGGCGGAGGCAGGTTGCAGCAAGGTTGATAGGAAGATGATAAGCAACAGTCGTTTCATAAAAAAATCAGCATAAAAAAAAGTGCTTCGGAGTTTTTAAATACTCCGAAGCACCATTCATTTTCGGAATTCAATTCAAAGATACATCAAACCTTTGATATGTATTCCTTCACTCAAATTTAATCAATTAGTTCCACGCTTCTTTTGACAAAGTTTGTAAGCGCTTCACCTTTAAGCAAACCATTTGTAAGGAGGGCCAGGTCAATGAGTTGTTTGGCCTTGTCGCTGTTGGCGGAATCCTGGGTCAGGAATTTCTTGACCAGCGGATGATCGGTATTGACCACTAAAGAATAACTGGTCGGCATTTCTCCGTAAAAATTCATACCCGGATTCATGGCAGCCATTTCCTGCATGCGTCGCATGAACTCATTCAGAGTGACAATGACGGGATAGCCGGTTTCACCCAGGTTTTCCAGTTGTACTTTGAATTCGGTCTTTTCAAGAGTTGGTAATTGGCTGTTGAACAGCGTTTTAAGGCTTTCCTGTTCGGGTTCGCTCAACGTCAGGCTGGGTTTTTCGCCTTTCAGAATGAGGTTGTCGACCACGTCGCTGTCCACTCGTACGAAACTGCTTTTTTCAATGTGTTGCTCTAGTTTGCTGACGATGTGTACGTCCAATTGACCATCCATCAACAGGACATCATACCCTTTCGCTCTTGCAGCTTCCACGTATGCATGCTGACCGTCCTTGTCAGAAGTATATAGGAAAACAAGCTTACCATCTTTATCGGTCTGATTTTCAGAAATCAACGTTTTGTATTCTTCGATGGTGAAGCATTTTTCATCCACATTTTTCATCAAGGTGAACTTCTCGGCCTTTTCCCAGAATTTATCTTCGGTCAGAATGCCGTACTGGATGAAAATCTTGAGGTCGTTCCATTTGGCTTCGAACTGGGCACGGTCGCTTTTGAAGATGTCCAGCAAACGATCGCCGACTTTCTTGGTGATGTGGCTGGAGATTTTCTTGACGTTGGCATCGCTTTGCAAATAGGAGCGTGAGACGTTCAGGGGAATGTCCGGAGAATCGATCACACCATGCAACAAGGTCAGGAATTCAGGTACGATGCCTTCGACTGAATCGGTCACATAGACTTGATTGCAATAAAGTTGAATCTTATTTTTCTGAATTTCAACGCTATTCTTGATTTTGGGGAAATAAAGTATGCCTGTCAGGTTGAAAGGATAATCCACGTTCAGATGAATGTGGAACAAAGGATCTTCGCTCATGGGATATAGGTCCTTGTAGAACTTCAGGTAATCTTCTTCCGTCAGGTCGGCTGGCTTGCGAGTCCATGCAGGTTTGATGTCGTTGATCTGATTGTCTTCACCAGTTTCCTCGTATTTGTCTTCCTTCCATTCCTTTTTCTTGCCGAAAACGATGGGCACGGGCAGGAACTTACAATATTTGTTCAGCAGCTCGCTAATTTTGCTTTCCTTCAGAAAATCCAGGTTATCGTCGTCGATATGAAGCACAATGTCGGTACCGCGTTCAGCCTTTTCGATGGTGTCGATGGTGTATTCGGGAGAACCGTCGCAACTCCATTTCACGGCTTCCGAACCTTCTCTGAATGACTTGGTGACAATGTCCACTTGCTTGGAAACCATGAAGGTAGAGTAGAATCCAAGACCGAAGTGACCAATGATGGCATTGGCATCGTTCTTGTATTTTTCGAGGAATTCTTCCGCACCTGAAAAAGCGATCTGGTTGATGTACTTGTCGATTTCTTCGGCTGTCATTCCGATGCCATTGTCAGAAATAGTTAAGGTTTTGGCTTCGGAATCGATGGATACGCGAACTTTCAAATCGCCGGTTTCACCTTTGAATTCGCCTACTGAAGCGTAGGTTTTAAGTTTCTGGCTGGCATCAACGGCATTTGAAATAACTTCGCGGAGGAAGATTTCATGGTCGCTGTACAAAAATTTCTTGATGACGGGGAAAATGTTGTCGGTTGTAACCCCAATGTTTCCTTTTTGCATATCCTGTATTTTTAGTGATTAAATTATTGATTGGTTTGTCTGGGTTTGCAGACATCCGAATAGGACAAAAAAAATGCCAGAACCGATGGTCTGACATTTTTTCATTAATAAGGGTGTTTACTGACAATACTGACAAATCAGACGGGCAGATCATTGATCATTCGAACCATGCTTTTGGTTTCCGCGTTGTAATTAAGCGTGATGCGGTCACCTTGTTTGAGATTGCCACCCAGAATCAGTTCAGCCAGTTCATCTTCCAAATATTTTTGGATAGCACGCTTCAAGGGACGGGCACCGAATTGGGCATCATAACCTTCAGTCGAAATGAAACTCCTGGCTTCTTCGGTAACGGTAAGCAGATAGCCTAGGTCTTCCACACGTTTATGGAAGGTAACTAGTTCCAAATCAATAATTTGCAGAAGCGAATCCTTGGAAAGCTGATCAAATTGGATCACGTCGTCGATACGGTTCAGAAATTCTGGTGCAAAGGTCTTGGTCAATGCCTTTTGTATAACACTTTTGGTATATTCGAGATTGCTGGTCTGACCAGGAGGTGTGAAACCAACGCCTTTGCCGAACTCTTTCAACTGGCGTGTTCCTACGTTGGAAGTCATGATCAAAATGGAGTTCTTGAAGTCGATCATGCGGCCCAGACTGTCTGTTAGACGGCCTTCGTCCATGACTTGCAGCAAGAGGTTGAACACATCGGGGTGGGCTTTTTCGATTTCATCCAACAGAATCACAGAATAGGGTTTGCGACGCACTTTTTCCGTGAGTTGACCGCCTTCTTCGTAACCGACGTATCCCGGAGGAGCTCCGACCAGTCTGGAAACGGTGAATTTCTCCATGAATTCGCTCATATCGATGCGTAGCAAAGCATCTTTGCTGTCGAACATTGCTTCGGAAAGCAGTTTAGCCAGGTGCGTTTTACCAACCCCGGTGGGACCAACAAACAGGAAGGCACCGATGGGTCGGTTGGGGTCTTTCAGACCGACTCGGTTGCGTTGGATGGCCTTGACGACGGAATCCACGGCTTTGTCTTGTCCGATGATTTTTTTCTTGATTTCATACCTCATTTTCAGGAGTTTATCACTCTCTTCCTGAGCTATTCGTTGAAGTGGAACACCCGTCATGACGGCGACCACTTCGGCAATTTTTTCGGCATCCACGGGTTGACGTTCCAAGTCGACTCCGGTTTCCCATTCAGTTTTCATTAAAGCCAATTGCTCGCTCTTTTGCTTGCCTTCGTCTCTGCAACTGGCCGCCAATTCAAAGTTTTGGGAATTGACGGCGTCCATTTTTTGGCGGTTGCACTCATCGATTTCTTTTTCAAGGGCTTCGAATTCAGCAGGCACACTTATATTGGAGAGATGCACGCGGGAACCGGCTTCGTCCATGGCATCAATAGCCTTGTCCGGGAAGTTGCGGTCGGAAACGTAGCGTTTGGTAAGCTTTACGCAGGCTTCCAGCGCTTCGTCGGTATAGGTTACATGGTGGTGTTCTTCGTAACGATCCTTGATGTTACACAGAATCTGAAGGGTTTCTTCAGGCGTGGTGGGCTCTACAATGATTTTTTGGAAACGACGTTCCAGCGCGCCGTCCTTTTCAATGCTCTTGCGGTATTCATCGAGTGTAGTTGCCCCAATGCACTGAATATCACCTCTGGAGAGGGCAGGTTTCAGCATGTTGGCGGCATCCATGGAACCGCTGGCATTACCGGCACCTACGATGGTATGTATTTCATCGATGAACAAAATGATGTTCGGATTCTTCTGTAATTCGTTGAGAATGGCTTTCATACGCTCTTCAAACTGGCCGCGGTACTTGGTTCCGGCAACCATGGAAGCCAAATCCAGGGAGATGACGCGTTTATCAAATAGTATGCGGGAAACTTTCCGCTGCACGATGCGCAGAGCCAGACCTTCCACAATAGCCGATTTGCCGACACCGGGTTCACCTATGAGCACCGGATTGTTCTTTTTTCGGCGGCTTAATATCTGTGCGAGGCGCAAAATTTCATTTTCGCGTCCGACCACAGGGTCCAATCGGCCCTCAAAGGCTGCCTTGGTCATATCATTGCCGAAATTATCCAACGCCGGGGTATCGGTGCCGCCTTGAGCCGTTTTGGTCTTAGGTTGGCTGGGAGCGCCTTGTTTGTCGTTTCCGCCATCCATGGTGTCGTCATCATCTTCGTTGAATTCGGTAAACCCTGGTCCTGCAGACGGAGTGGGGGAGCCCACAATGCTATCCTGTAGTTTCAGCCATTCGAGGCCTTCTTCCTTCAGAACATCCGAAGCCAGGTTGTTGTTTTCCTTCATCAGGGCAAGCAACAAATGCTCCGTATCAATTTCATGACAAGTGGAGCCTCTGTATTCCAATGACTTAACCTCCAATAAAACCATTTTGAGAACGCGTTCAGCCGTTTTATCCAAAGGGATGTCCGGACTGAGATTAGGGGCATCCTTGCGAATGGTCCTTGATTCTATGGAACGCTTTACGTGTTGAAGGTTTATATTGAGTTTTGACAATTGCAGGATGGCTTTACTGTCTCGTTCGCGCAGGATTCCAAGCAACAAATGCTCGGGAGCGATGGTCTCGCTTCCAAGCCGTTGCGCTTCCTCCAGGCTGAAACCTATAACGTCGTGCATGCCCTGTGAAAATTTTGCTGTATCCATAATTCGTATTTGTAGCCCTCAAAATAGAGCTTGATTATGTCCTGATTACTATTTAAATCTATTGAATCCGTCTCAAAAATAGACATTTCCGACCGTAATTCAAATGGTATGCTTCAAATACTTTGCCAGAGGACAAATTGTCAGTTTTTAGCCCGATTTATTTGAAAAAAGCCTTGGTGGAATCGGGGGAAAGCTGTACATTAGCATACTTTTTGAGTTAAATCGACCTACTCGATTGGAAAAACAAACTATATTTAAAAGTTCTATTTAAATGATTGATCAAGACCGCATTATTCGTATAAACATTGAAGAGGAAATGAAATCCTCCTACATTGATTATTCGATGTCTGTGATCGTTTCGCGCGCGCTTCCTGACGTGCGGGACGGTTTGAAACCGGTTCATCGCCGGGTTTTATTTGGTATGAATGAATTGGGTAACAATTCCGACAAACCGTACAAGAAATCTGCCAGAATCGTCGGGGACGTTCTGGGTAAATATCATCCGCACGGAGACTCTTCCGTCTATTACGCGATGGTTCGTTTGGCCCAGGAATGGTCCATGCGTTATCCGATGGTGGACGGTCAGGGAAACTTCGGTTCGGTGGACGGCGATTCCCCCGCTGCCATGCGTTACACCGAGTGCCGCCTTCGCAAGATTGCCGAAGACATGTTGCTGGACATCGAAAAAGACACGGTGAACATGCAGCTTAACTTCGACGATACTTTAAAAGAACCGACCGTTCTTCCCAGCCGTATTCCCAACCTGTTGGTAAATGGAGCTTCCGGTATCGCCGTCGGAATGGCTACCAACATGCCGCCCCACAATTTATCGGAAGTCGTAAACGGCATGATTGCCTACATCGACAACAACGACATTGATATTCCTGAGTTGATGAAGTACATCATCGCTCCAGACTTCCCGACCGGTGGTTTCATTTACGGCTATCAGGGTGTGAAAGAAGCCTTTGAAACGGGCAGGGGACGTGTTGTCATGCGTGCCAAGGCAAATATTGAAAACGACGGCAGCCGTGAAAAGATAGTCGTTACCGAAATACCTTACATGGTCAACAAGGCTGAACTCATCACTGCCATTGCTGACTTGGTTAAAGAACAGAAAATCGACGGCATTTACCATGTCAACGATGAATCCGACCGAGACGGCATGCGCATCGTGGTTGAAGTCAAGAAAGATGCCAATTCCAACGTATTGCTGAACAAGCTGTACAAAATGACGGCACTCCAGACTTCCTTCAGCGTGAACAACATCGCGCTGGTGCATGGACGTCCGAAAATGCTGAATCTGAAAGACATGATCAAACATTTCATCGATCATCGTCATGAAGTGGTAACCCGCCGTACCCAATACGATCTGAATGAAGCTGAAAAACGTGCGCACATCCTTCAGGGTCTGATCATTGCATGCGACAACATCGATCGGGTGATTGTCCTCATTCGTTCTTCGCAATCGCCGGACGAAGCCCGTGAACGTCTTATGGCAGAATTCGAACTCTCTGACATTCAATCCCGTGCCATCGTTGAAATGCGTCTCCGTCAGCTCACTGGCCTCGAAATGGACAAACTTCGCAACGAGTACGAAGCACTGATGCTGAAAATCGCTTATTTTAAAGAAGTGCTGGCCAGTCTGGGAATGCGAATGAACATTGTCAAGGAAGAACTCGAAGAGGTGAAAGCCAAATACGGTGATATCCGTCGTTCAGAAATCATTTATGCTTCTGAAGATTTCAATCCGGAAGATTTCTATGCTGACGATGAAATGATCATCACTATTTCCCATTTGGGCTACATCAAACGCACCCCGCTTAGCGAATTCCGTTCACAAAACCGTGGGGGAGTAGGTTCCAAGGGCAGTGAAACCAGGGACGAAGACTTTGTTGAATACATCTATCCTGCATCCATGCACAATACCATCATGTTTTTCACACAGAAGGGTAAGTGCTACTGGCTCAAGGTTTACGAAATACCGGAAGGAACCAAGAATTCCAAAGGTCGTGCCATTCAGAATCTGCTGAACATTGATTCCGATGATAAGGTGAATGCGTTCATCCGAGTGAAGAACCTGCAAACCGACCAAGAATTCATCAATTCCCATTACCTGATTTTTGCTACCAAGCAAGGTGTCGTGAAGAAAACCGTTCTGGAACAGTATTCCCGTCCACGTGCCAATGGTGTGATTGCCATTTCCATCCGCGAAGATGATCAGGTGATTGGTGTACGTATGACGAATGGTAATACAATGGTGCTCATGGCTAACCGCAATGGTCGTGCCATCCGTTTCCACGAAAGCGCTGTCCGCGTGATGGGCCGTACCGCCACTGGTGTGCGTGGAATGACACTCGATACCGACGGTCAGGACGAAGTCATCGGTATGATCTGTATCAAGGATCCGGAAACCGAATCCATCATGGTGGTTTCTGAGCAAGGCTACGGCAAACGCTCGGAAATTGAAGATTACCGTGTAACCAACCGTGGTGGCAAGGGTGTAAAGACCCTGAATGTCACTGAGAAGACTGGCAAGCTGGTTTCCATCAAGAGTGTAACCGATGATAGTGATCTGATGATCATCAACAAATCTGGCATCACCATCCGTGTGAAAGTCTCCGATTTCCGCATCATGGGTCGTGCCACACAGGGTGTCCGTCTGATCAATCTTGAAAAGCGTCACGATGAAATCGCTTCCGTTTGCAAGGTGGCTTCTGAACCCGACGAGGAAGAAGTTTCCGAACTACTGTCCGAGGTTGTTGAAGCACCAGTTAACGAGGTTGAAAATACCATTCATGATACTGAAAAAGAGTAACTTAATTATTTTATTCATTTAAATAAACAACAATGAAAAAGATCATTTTTTTGCTTTCTGCACTACTTCTGATAGGAGGGAGTTCGTTTGCGCAAAAGAAAAACGTGGCTAAAGCTAAAACCAAAATCCAATCGGCAGAGACTCCGGACTATAAGGGTGCCAAAGATGCCATCTTGTTGGCTCTGAAAGATTCCACTACGAGGAATGATGCTACAACCTGGTTTGTGGCCGGAGATGTGTTCAACGGCATTTATACCGAGCAACAGAAGATTGAATGGACAACGAAAAAGGGTGATAAGGCTCTGATGGCAAGCTCCGTCGAAAGCGCTCTTAAATATTACCTGGGAGCTGATTCACTGGACAAATTGCCCAACGCCAAAGGAAAGATTGCACCTAAATACCATACCAAAATTGTAGATAAGGTAAAAGGCCTGCAACGTTGCTTCACAGAAGGAGGTTCCTATTATTATGAATTGAAGGATTATAAGAATGCCTTGAAATTTTTTGATGTCTATATCAATTACCAGTATATTCCTCAGATGCAAGGTCTTGGTCTTGAAAAAGACACCTTGATTCCGCTGATCACGTATTATTGCGGTCTTTGCGCCACCCAGGCAGAACTGCCAGCCGTTGCTGTGAAATACTATGAAAAAGTGAAGGATAACATGGATTCGTCAGTGACCAAGTATATTTATTCTCGTTTGTGCGAGGATTATTCACAATTGAAGGATACGGTCAACATGGTTCGTATGTTCAAGTTGGGCGCACAGAAATTCCCGAATGAATCCTACTATGTACGCAATCTGATCAACTTTTACATCAATCAGAACAAGATGGATGAAGCCCTTTCCTGGATCAATGCTGCGATCGAATTGGAACCGACAAGTGCCATTCTTTGGAATGTTAAGGGTAGAATTCTGGAAACCAAGAACGTGGAAGAATCCAAAGCATGCTATCAAAAATCAATTGATTTGGATCCGAAGTTTGCTGAAGCACTTGGAAATATTGGTCGAATCTATTACAACAAAGCAGTTGAAGAGTTGGATCGTATCAATGCCATCCGGGATGACAAGAAATATAAGATCGAGAAGGCCAAACTTAAGAGCACTTTTGAAATTCCGCTGCCATACTTCGAAAAGGCTTATCTGCTGAATCCTGATGAGCGTGATTATGTGATCGCTTTGAGAGGTATTTATTACAACTTGGGAATGGATGCCAAATATCAGGAAATGGATAAAAAGCTGAAAAGCATGTAAATCCTTTCGTTGTTTTTAAAATAGAGTAGGCTGTTGTTATTTACGACAGCCTATTTTAGTTGAAAGAGTCTTTGATCTATTAGGTGGGAATCGAAGTGGTTTTATGAAGTTATTCAACATAATATTAATTATAACCCAAAAGAGGCTGAGAATAGTAGGACTGGCAAGACGGTAAAAGATTTTTCAAAAGAGCATCCTTTTGGAAAATCTAGCCTCTTATCACTAACAACGGCGTATTCCCATGGAATACCATCCGATGAGCAATTCCTGGATTGAACAAGCGTGCAAATAAATTTCTTTTTTGTGATGCCAAGGTCAATATATCAATGTTACAATCTTTAATGAATTTATTCAGATGTTCTACAACCTTACCATTCCCCAACAAAACATACGATGTTTCCAGTTCAGGATACTGACGTTTGAAATAATCCTTGACTCCGGCCAATTGAACTTCATCCCAAGGATTCTCTGTATCCGAAAAGTGTACAAAATACACTTTTAGCTTGAGCGATTTTAACAACTGCATCATGGTGTCAAATACAACCATGTCACGTTGGTCAAAACGCGTCAGAAATCCAATGGTTCGAATGCCTTCAAAACGATCAAAAGGTGTTTGTTCCGGAAAGGCAAAAACGGGAACGTTTGTGCGGTCAATTACTTCTGCCGTAACACTGCCCAATAGATCACTGCTTCTCGAATCTGCTCCTTTGGTTCCCATGATGAGCATCAGTGGTTTGTGCTTTTTGGCATATATCAAGATTTGTTCCTCAGGTACACCTTCACGAAACTTTGAAACAATCTGAACATCAGGCAACAAGCCTGTTGACATATCCACACGAAGCTGTTTAATAAGTTTATTCATTTCTTCCTCATTCTTCTGCATCAGTGATTTCATGGCTTCTTCGCTGTGTTCATCGAAGGCAAAGGCATCGCTGATGGGCATACCTCCAGAGTAGAATGGGCTATAATAGGTATGAAGTAATACAATGGTGGCGTCCATGGACTTGGCTATACTGAAAGCCAGACGGGCTGCTTTCATGGTATATTCAGAGAAATCAACCGGAACCAGTATGATTCTGGGTAGCGTTTTTTGGACTTCTTTTTCATCACATTCAAAATCCACATGTTCAATGATTTCCAATGCTGTCGGAAGATCAGCTTCCCGAATCCGTACACGTACACCTGCCGAAACGACGGGCTGGAGTAGATTCACGTTGTGCAGGCAAACTTCAATACCTTTGGATTCCAGAATGCCTTTCAGAATGATGGCACGCTCATAGGTATGAATGGCAACGGTTACGAGGTTTTCTTCCATGGCCTTAATTTTAGAGGATTATTTATCATCTTTTGATGATTCTAAGGTACAACGGAATTGGCAGAAATTGCAAAGGGGAGTTGTTAAAATATATTAACAACCCCCTCTCCTGCCCCATGGACAAATTCTTAAAAGCAGCTCTATAAACTAAAATGTATAGGCGAGAATGGCATAGATTCTGGAGTTCGAAATGCGTTCGGGATTAAGAATCGATCCATTGAGTGCAGATCGTGTTCCCCAGGCGGCATTGGTATATTCATACTCTACACCCAGTTTCCAATTTTTGTAGTTGTAGCTGTAGGTTGGTGTGATGCGGTAAACATAATCAATCATCCGTTCGGAAGAGGTGTTCGCCTTGTCAACTCCCAAACCGTAAAATTTGCTATCCGTTGGAAGGTCATTGGCCGGTCCCAGATTTTTGGTATAACCGCCAAGCAATCCGAACTGGTGCTTCATACCATAATTCAGATCCACAAAGGAGGACAAAGTGTTGTAAGCGATGTACTTATTGTCCGGCGTAATGGCGTATCCACCGATAAAGTTCTGATCTGTTAGGTTTTGGCCGAGTACGCCTTTGGCATTGATCATCAACTTTCCGCTTGTCCATGAGCCGTAGATCACTACGCCAGGAGTTCGCAACAGATTTGTATTCAAATGTTTAACACCAATTCCATCAGTAAAATAGCGGTTGGGCATAATGGATTTGTATTCACCGCCCAAGCCGACCAGCAAGTGGTCCGATTTGGTTTCAAGGCTGATATACAATTCAGGAGCCAAAGCGTTTCGTTGGTAGGCATAGGTGGAAACATTGGTTGCTGGGGTTACTGGATCCGGACCGGATGACGTGTATTGCATCTGATAAATAGCAGCAGCTGTTAGTTTTATGTTCTTAATGATGTAATCGTAACGAACCTGCGGACTACGGTTGAACGGTTGGAACAAAGCACCGGTGTTTAAAGAAAGAACTATAGGATGTGTTCCAAAGGCGGCCATCGGATGCCAGGTTTGACCAACCAACAAGGAAGAATGTTCCCAATTCAATTGGGTATATGCTTGTCGGATGCGTAAAATCATGTAGTTGGGTGCACCTGCAAAATCGGTTTCAATCTTGCCGGTTGCTTTTTTGGCTCCCAAAAAAGCGGTAGGTATTGTAATATTTAAACCAAAACGAGTGTTAACGCTTGTAAACGAATTGGAAGGCGTAGCATTAAGGTCTTCGCCGTCTGCGTTCAAATCACGGTACATGGGGTAAAAGGAAAAGAAATCCTGGTTGCTGGAAAGAATTTTCCGGGAATCCAACGCAAAATCACTGCGGATAAAACCATACAATTTGTAAGAAGTAGCCTCTTGGGCCACTACGTAAATGCTGTTTACCAACAGCAGGATTGCAAGAATTCGTTTAGTCATTTTCTACTGTTATTGCATTACCAAACAGATCGTAAGGACCGGCCAAGTCAATCTTGACCGAATAGAACGAACCGATTTTCAATTGTTTATCTTTAGTGATGAAGACTTCTGGATCGACATCGGGGGAATCGAATTCAGTCCTTCCGACAAAAAAATCGGGTTCTTCGCGGTCAATGATTACCTTGAATTCTTGACCGATTTTTGCCGCATTGATTTCTGCGGAAATATCTTGTTGCAACAGCATGAGTTCGTCCAGGCGAGCACGCTTGACTTCATCGGATATGTTGTCCTCGTAGTGACGAGCGGCAAAAGTACCTTCCTCCTCAGAATAAATGAAAGCGCCCATACGTTCGAAGCGTTGCTCTTTTACAAAATCACAAAGTTGGCGGAAATCTTCGTCTGTTTCACCTGGGTGACCGACCATCAGGGTGGTGCGCAAATGAATGCCTGGAACTTCCTGACGAATTTGTTTCAGAAGTTCAATTGTTTCAGCCTTGTTGATTTTACGGCGCATTTTGAGGAGCATGGGGTCGCTGATGTGCTGCAGGGCCATGTCGAGGTAGGCACAGACATTGGGATTTTCGCGCATGACACGCAGTAAATCCATGGGGAAAACGTAGGGATACGTG
>Ga0209125_1000237_pt1 | contig 84273 bp, 91 predicted proteins | sample BarGraIncub1131A_FD_184503 | JGI IMG/M metagenome (GOLD analysis project Ga0209125, IMG submission 184503) | Arctic peat soil microbial communities from Barrow, Alaska - Barrow Graham LP Incubations 11-31A (SPAdes) (version 2) | ecosystem: Environmental > Terrestrial > Soil > Wetlands > Peat...
ACATCATAAAGGATATGGTGAAAAAATCACACTTTCTTCATTTCTCTCATGACCATCGCATCGTTTTTGTTTATTGTTTTCATTCAATCGCCTGCGATTTTTTCACCATATCCTTTATGATGTTTTCGCCATGAGTCAGCAGTTCCTCCATTAATTTTTTCGCTTTTTCCCCGTCCCGTTTTTTGATCGCCTCAAAAATACCGACATGGTATTTGGACACGACCTGCAGTATGTTTTCATTCTGATAAAATTGCTTGGTAAACATGATCGACATCGGTTCGAATGACTTGAGAATCAGCGGATACACCGCATTGGATGAGGCCACGGCAATCGAATGGTGAAAGGAAAAATCATTGTGCGCAAGCTCGGATGTATTTTGACTTTGCATTACGGATCCGGCTTTAAGCTTGCGCTGTCCCCTTCTGTATTCCGCTTCGTTATCGAGAATTTTCCGGAGTATTTCGATGTCCTCCTCTGTACGGTTCATCGCGGCGAGATAGGCGCACTGTATTTCCACGAGCATTCTTGCCTGAAGTACACTGATGAAGAGGCGTTCGTCAATGTTGCTGCGGTCATATTCCATGATGGATTCAAGCACTTTCAGCGTGCCTTCTTTATGATAATCGATGACCTCGGTCCATTTCCTCGGCACAATCTTAATGAATCCCCGCGCCTGCAATTCAACCATGCCGGCATTAATAACACTCCGGCTGACATGGAAAATATCCGACAACTCCCTGGCGGTTGGCAGGCGGCTGCCTACAGGCCATTCCCCTGAAAGGATTTTGTCTTCAACCTGCTTTACAAAAATGTCGGTGAGGCTGGTTTTTTTGGTCATATGGATTCCTCCGGTGGTATTACCACCAGATTCAGTGTATCAAAATAATATGCCGAAAACAATCCGATATTTATAATTATTTTTCATGTACTCAGCGGGCGAAATATTCCCTGTATTCGAGGAGCTTGTCCTGCACGACGCCCCAGATCAGGACGATGCCGCTTTCTACCTCGAATACCTTGCCGTGTGAATGCGGCGCATCCGTCTTCATCTGGTTGAAGTTGCCGCGGAAATCACGGACATAGGCTGCCGGGTAATGCGATTCATCCGAGCAGTGTTTCTCCAGAAGGGTCAGAGGTACTTTGCCAAGTTCTTTTTCCACCTCGAAAAACGCTTTGATGATTCTGTGGTTGTTCTGTTCCGGTTTCATCGCCCATTTGGGAATGCGGTTGTTGGCTTTGCCGGTATCCGAATAGACTGCATCCGCTTTGACGGGGGTATTCCCGGGCGCGGCTTTGTATGTCTGGGAGACTAGCGCAAAACTCACGGATATGTACTGCTTCATGAATTTTTCGATCACCGCGTCTGCGTCTTCTTTTTGCAGGGTCAACGCTAGCTTGAATTTCTCTGCGACATCTTCGTTGATGTTGATTGTATATCTGGCATTCATTCTCACTCACCTGCCTTCTGATTGGAATGATAACACTTTCTAATTAGAATGCAAAACACTAATTAGTCTAATTAGAAAAATATCCCTTTGGTATCACGGTTCAATTCTTTGGACCGTATCTGAATCAGCATTTCTTCTGCAGCTGACAGGAGTGCAATGGAACAGACGATACCGCCGAGAATAGACATATCGATATAACTGTAAAGAACAGGAACAGTAAAAAGTATCAGGCCGGTGACTTTGTTGGCATATGTGTGGAGCATGGCTATTTTTCTGTATTTGCAGTACGCAATCAGGACAGATACGATGCGGACGGTTGCAATCATCGCAATATAGATCCAGATCCACTGCGGTATTTTCATGACCGGCAAAAGCACAATCATCAATATTCCGATAAACACGGCATCAGCGGCACTGTCGAGGGCCGCTCCGAGTGTGCTTACTGCATTTGCTTTTCTTGCGATATAACCGTCGATCATATCCGTGAATCCGCATATCAGATAGACAGCCAGAAACAGGCCGCTGAATGGCCGGATCAAAAGAAAGCTGAAGGATAGTATGATCCGCAGTATACAGAGTATGTTGGGGATTTTTTTCATTGCGTTTCCTTATTTAATTATTAATATTGTTTTAGCAGCATAATCGTGAATTGCTCTTGCTTTTCTATTAAAGAATGGAAAAGCAATACACAATATTGCTAAAATATTGGCCATGATTAAGAGAGCTTCGACTATAAAAGAAGAATTGCCATTAGAAAAAACCAATTGCCAAATAGCAAAATGCGCAAATTCCCAGGGAATAATTTTTACGAAAGAACGAATGGATGAATCTTTGTAACTAAAATTAGAACCATCAATTTTAATTACTTTTATATGAAAAATTAACTTACCTGGTGTTGCTTTGAGATATGATGCTTCAAAAATAAAGAAGTACAAAAAAACAGGTGCAACCAACAGAATTAGACCCAATAATTCAGACTGCCATGCTGATTTTTGGAAGAGAGGACTTAAAATCGAAGAAAACAAAAACAAAGCACCCGCATAGATGGATAGTATCAGGTAGTCTATCAATAATGCAGTAAAACGTCGAATTAGAACATCTTTTTTTGTGTGTTCTTTTATTTGATCACCAATCATTGTTGTCCTCCTTCTGTATGTCCCTGTTCCGCGCGTTTCAGGCCCCGCGCTTCACACGGTATAAAGCACCATATGTGCAATCGCAGCTTCCTCGCCGGAGTTATGGTAGGAGTGGCTGACATCGGCTTTGAAGCGGATGCTCTCGCCTTTTTGCACGGTGTATTCATCATCGGCAGAACGGATGGTCAGCTGTCCGGCAAGGACGGTGACGAACTCGGCGGTGCCTTTCATGTGCGGTTCGGAATTCCAATAGGCACCCTTTTCTACTTCCACATAGTAGACAGCAAATTTGCGGTTCTCATCGTCCGGGAAGATCGAGTAGTTTCTTACTCGCCCGTTATCCTCGAGTATTGGCTCTATATCCGTTGTTTTTATGATTTCAAAACCCTGCTTGGGGCGCAGCGTCAGGGCGTCAAAAGGCACTTTCATTCCATTTGCTATTTTCCACAGGGTCGATATGGTGGGGTTGCCGTCTCCCCGCTCAATCTGCGCGAGCATGCTCTTGCTGACGCCGCTAATTTTGGAAAGCTCCTCCATACTTAGTTTATTCTTTTCGCGAAGGCTCTTTATGTTGGTTGCTACGGTTTGATTCATCGTATCCATTATTTTTCGCCTCCCTATTGACAACATATCGTACAAATTGTATTGTTATATCACACGAATTTGCGATATAGTACCCGCTTTGTTGTATTATATCGTTCGAGAAGCGCAAAGTAAAGACTGATAACACTGCAAGCATAAGTATCGTGTTATAGTCTGAATGCATCGCAGAATGCCATCGCACAGGAGGGATACGATATGAAGAAGCTCATCCAATTTATCTTTATAAGAACTCTTCCTGTTCTGTTTGCATTTCTGTTTCTCGGAATTGCGTTCGGTCTTTTGCTGCAGCGCGCAGGATACAATGTTGTGTGGACCTTTCTGATCAGCACATTTGTGTATGCCGGTTCGATGCAGTTTGTCCTTATACCTTTTCTGGGCACGGATATGAGTATTTTTACCGTCATATTGATGACTTTATCGATCAACTCGAGGCATATTTTCTATGGACTTTCTTTTATCGAAAAATTCAAGCGCATGGGCAAGGCATACCCGTATATGATATTCGCGCTGACGGACGAGACGTATTCCCTTCTGTGCTCCACCAAAATACCGGACGATCTCGACGAGAAGAAAGTGTTCTTCGGCATCGCCCTTTTTACCCATATATACTGGATCAGCGGCTCCGTGATCGGCTCTCTTTTAGGCGAACTGATTACGTTTGACACAACCGGAATCGAATTTGCGATGACGGCGCTCTTTGTAGTCATATTCATCGAACAGTGGCTGACAGCCCAAAACCATATTCCGGCTGTTGCAGGCCTTCTTTGCGGCATCGTCTCCCTTCTGATATTCGGGCCGGGCAGCTTCATCCTGCCCGCGCTGATCGCCTCCATTGTCATTATCCTGGCAGCCAGAAACATCATTCAGAAAAAGGACGGTGCAATAATATGAATTTTGCATATGATGCCGGTATTGTACTGACCGTTGCCGTCTGCACCTTTCTGACAAGGCTGTTCCCGTTTGCGCTGTTCGGCCGGAAGCAAAGTCCCCACCCACTGGTTACCTATATCGGCAAAATCCTGCCCTCTGCGGTCATTGCCGTTCTCGTCATATATTGCCTCAAAAAAGTGCAGTTTACTTCTCTCCCCGCCTTTGCGCCGCAGTTTATCGGCATAGCAGTCGTCGCCGCACTGCATATATGGAAAAGAAATTTTCTTCTTAGCATCGGCGCCGGAACGGTGTGCTATATGGTATTGGTGCAGGTTGTATTCAAGTAAGTTTCGGAGTATCGGCGGGCTATTTTCACAGCGAAATTTGATGGCAGGAAAAATTTTTTATTTGCGTATATATCATATTGAAATTAGTTGTAAGATGTTGTAATTTTGACGTACCGATATATTAAGAGCGAATTCATTCATATTATAAACCCCAATCCGTCACCACCATATCTGATATATTTTTCATAAATGCATTGATTTTAGTTATCATTTATGATAATATTTTTACAAATATACCTATAGACAAAGGAGGCATTCCGATGAGGTATGATGAAGTCAAAAAAATTCTTCTTGAAGATCCTGAGACTCGCATTGAATACGAGAAGCTACGCCCTCGATATGAAGCCATCTCGCTATTGCTGAAGGCACGCAAAGAGCAAAACATAACGCAGGAAGAGCTCGCTCAAAGAATTGGAACGCAAAAATCGAACATCAGCCGTTTTGAAAATGGTTCCTGCAACCCGAGTCTTGATTTCCTGGCCAAGGTCGCACATGCCCTGGGCAAAGAACTGCGCATCGAACTGCGATAAGGCTGCGAATCCCGCTCTTTTATGCTGCCTGTCTCTGTTATGTAAGCATATCTATTTGCAGCAGCTGTATTGTTTCAATTTTGAAACATCATCCCCTGATCCTCCACGATATTTTCAAATATTTTGGATTTTTGTTCCGAATTCGTAACATTTGGCACTGCTTTTGTGATACAATGCCGCATACTATAGTTAACAATGCACTTAAAGTTTCTCAGGATTTGGGAGGTTAAGAAGATGAATGAGGTATTAGGCAACCGGATTCGGCTCTTGCGCGAGTCTCAGAATATGACACAGGAAAGTGTTGCTGAAAAGCTTGGTATGAGCCGTCAGAGATATGCAAGAATCGAAAAAGGTATCAATGACATTTCGTATGATTTTATTCTCAAAGTGTCCTCTGTTCTTGGAGTTAATTCCGATGAGGTTACTTCCGTTGTCAAAAATCTTGAACCACGGAAAGTGGAATTCAGAAATCTGGCCGGAGCTCAGCCTACTTTCGATACAGTAAGTAATATGCTCGATTTGTTTTATGCCAACAAAAGCCTTTATGACAGATTTAAGCGGGGTGAGGAATGATGTCCTCATCACGATTTATTGAAATTGAAAAAATTGCCAATTCCGTCAGGCCGAATTGTGTCTGTGGTTCTGATTATGGGATTTCTAATATTTTTGAGTCTGCCGAACAATTGGGGTATAAGCTAATACGGTATCCGCTTGGAGAAAATGACATTTTAGGTTCTGCAGAACGACGAGGCGACGACAAAATCATTTTCAGCAATTCTACTGTCATTCTTGCAAGAGAGATCTTTACTGTGGCCCACGAAATCGGACACCATGAATTGCATTTGAGTGATGATTGTATATTAATAAAGGATCCTGATTTTCTGGAAAGAGATATCCGGGAGACTGAGGCAAACTATTTTTCAGCCTGTCTATTAATGCCCGAAGAAAAAGTAAAGTCTTTCGTGCGCCTGGAACTCGAGAATAAACCTGCCGACAAATGGGCCGCACTTGATATTGCCAAAATTCAAACAGCCTTTAACGTTAGTTTTGATATGGCATTGGTCAGGCTCAATCATATTTCCATACTGCCTCAGCCTATCGTGGACATGCTCAAAAGCGAAAAATCACAAACATCCGTTACTGCACTTCTTAAAATTATTAACGGAACCACGGATTTGTGTCGCCCGACTTTAGCTAAGAAAGTCCCCGCGGAATTTCTTGAGTGGGTACTCTATAACTATCACGAGAAACTTATACCTAAGCAGACATTGGAAAAAGCGCTTCAATATTTCGACAGTTCAATTGCCGATGTTCTTGTTGAAGATGATAACAATGCACCGCAGGAGGATGATTTGGATGCACTAATCGGAGGCCTGATTGGATGAAGGCTTCACTCGATACTAATGTGATCCTGCACTTATATCGGTCAGATGCAGAATCAATCATAATGCGCCGTTTTTCAGATGGCCTATATGTGCACGAATTCATACGAATTACAGAAATGCAGCGGCACGGTCAAGATATTCTTGAAAGATTTGATGCTGATGTTATAACCGGGAAAATCCAAATAATTGACGACGCATATTTGAAGAAAATCAGAATGTATCACTTGTTCCTCGGATATTTGAACGAAGAAAAAATACTATATAATCCAACAGATTTAGGCGAAGTATACGCTATTTCACTTGCAAGAACGCTAGGTTTGTCAGCCTTGGTAACAGATGACGTCAAGGAATATGGTCCGCATTTTACGCTAATGAGATTGCCGGATGGTGAAATTATCCCTTTTGCATTCTATGAAATTCTTTTTCTGGACTATTTAGAAGGCAAGTCCAGCGCAACGGACACAGCGGATTTGTTCCGCCATATCAATCAAGTTTCAGGATTTAATTGGACTCTGCGCAGCAAGCTTGGTATTTTCATAAGAAGATTCTGGACAAATCCATACACCCCAAGGGAATTAGAATGGATGAGTGATTTCTGTCTCCAACATAATATCCGCGCAAAGGAAAAACTAACGGCGTTACGATTGTTTGCTGATGATTGAGATATCAGGAAACCCTGACAACCGGAGTCGTGATGGTGGAACACATGCGAAGCATTGATCCATTGAGTCGAAATGCCAAGCACATTGAATCGGTTCCTGCGGCCACACTGGCCAAAGTCCTTGCCTTAATGAAGAAGATTTTTTGAGTGAAGGAGAACATGATATGAATTTGAAGTCATTAAAGGTATGGTTTTGCGTTGTTTCCTGTATCCTGGTAGCAGTAGGGTTAATATTCAGCTTTTTTGGTTTCGGTATTTTTCCTCCAAGTATTCTCCATGAAAATGTTCTTTTATCATGGGAGAGTGCAATATACGGTGCTGTTTTGGCTGGATGGGGTACAACACTTTTCTTTCTTGGACGACTTGCATTTCATAGAAATGACATTGAACTGATGAAGATTATGTTACTGGGCATTGCCGTCTGGCTTATCATAGAAGCCGTATTCTCAGCATATCTCGGTGTGTATTTTAATGCAGGAGTTGATTTTGCGGTCTTAACTTTGTTGGGAATTCCATTGATAATAGCGATTAAAAAATCAAAAAAGAAAATGGAAAAATGATATTTCGGTAATAATTTCGCTTATTTGAACACGCTGCACTTTTATACAAATATATGAATTTTGCATCCTTACAGATACACAACTGGAGCCGCCCCTCACTTCACAAACGTGATCGTGTACTCATAAGAGTATTCATCCGGATTGATAAATGCCGTGTATGTGTACTCTGTGTTGTAGTTTATATCTTTACTCACTTCCTGACCGTTTTCCAGAAGCATGACGGTGACTGCGTCGGGTGAGATATCCGTAATGGTCAGGATACAGCGGGAATAATCATCGGCTTTGTCAGACAGGCCTTCATAGACTTTGCCGTCTTTGGCAAGGGTGAATTCTTTTGACTGGTTCTGCTCAGGCAGCGGATCTCCGGCTATACTGTAGCCGGTTTTATGCTCGGATATTTGCAGTTGAATGCTTCCCTGGGTTTCCGTCGGCTGGGTTGCAGCTTGCGATTCCGTCGAAGCTTGCGTCGCCTGGCTTTCCGTCACTCGGGTTGTTATCCCGGCACATGCGGTAAGTGACAAAATAGCACCTGCATAGAGCATGGCGGCAAGAATAATTTTCCTGATTCTCATAATGGATGTCCCCTTTTTGTTTTTGCTGTGTACTTAATTCTTATGACCGACTGGTTCTTTTACGGGCACTGCATGGTGTATAGCCCGTTGGGTAGAGCGTTCCGATCTTCATACCGAGCGCCGCGGCCAATTCTTCAACGGAGCTGACGTTTTTCTCTCTTTGGACGGCCAAAAGGATATTTGCGCAGGCAAGGGCATCTTCCTGTGCATTGTGGTGCTGGAATTCGAAATGCAGATGAGACGACACAGTATCGAGCTTGTGGTTCTCGAGGTCCTCCCAGGTCTTCCTGGCGGCTTTGCAGGTGCAGATGTAACGGGTCGTCGGGTATTCTATGCCATAAACATCAAGGACGTGCCGCAGCGCGGACATATCAAATGCGGCGTTGTGGGCGGCGACGACGGTTCCGTTGATCCTCGGCAGGATTTCCGCAGTATATAAGTTATCCCAGGAGGCCGCATCTTTGACCATGTCCGGTGTAATGCCGTGTATCCAGATGTTGAACGGATCAAAGTAATCATGATTCCCGTGGGGACGGACCAGCCAGTATTTTCGCTCGATGACCGTGTCATCTTCCACGACGGCAAGGCCGACCGCGCAGATGCTGCCGACAAAGCTATTGGCTGTCTCAAAATCAAGGGCTGTAAATCGCATGCGGATCCTCCAAATTCCGGTCAATCAGGCCGGCAAGTCCTCTGGCTGAGAGTTCATTGAGGTGACATCCGTCGACCGTCACGGCCAGTCCTCTTCTTTTACTTATTTTACTCGCAAAAGGCAGGTATGTGGTAAGAATTACATCCAGCGTGACAGCCATATGCGGTCTGCCGTTGGCTGTCATGAAAAAAGACCCTTCGTTATGCAGAAGTCTTTTCTGCTCAATCTGCCATTTTCGAAAATCAATATAGCGGATTTTCTCATCCAGGCAAAGAGCCTCGATCTCCCGATTGTACTTTTCACAAGTGTCGTCCAGCATGTCCTCCGGACTCTCCAGGAGCGGAAGTCCGAATACCAGGATATTCCCGGTGATCCCTCTGCAATAGGAAAGAAGCTCACGGTACTTTGCTTTGAAAGCATTCAGGTCTTTGGCGGGAACACTGCCGCCTGCTATGTGCCTTTTCGCAATTCTGCGCCATGATGCTGAACATGCGGAAAAATACGGCAGCAGGATATCATTCGTACCGATACCGAGGATTATATAATCGTTTTTGTCCAGCGGATGATTCAGCATCTTCTTAAGCCGCTTCGTAACACCGATGACCGTGTCTCCGCCTAATCCGCAGTTGATGCAGCTGCTTTGGGAGGCAAGATATTTGATATAGGTTATACCCGGTCTTCCGTCTGTTATGCTGTCGCCAAAGCAATAAATCATATTTCCTGTTTCCTTTTTGAGCTGTCAGTCTGTCGTGGATGCATCGGTTGATCCGGTGGATGGATCATCCGCGCCTCCGGTCACCGTCGCATCCGATCCCATCTGATTCTCCTTTACAAATGTATCTCTCTGTTCCTGTGTAATCGTTCCGTCGGCAACAAGAAGATCCAATACCGCATTTGTCTGCACATCATAATCAGGAATATATTCCATTGGATTAATACTGGATGCCCATACCACAATATCCGTCAGTTCTTTAGGAACCCCGGTTACTATCCATTTGTCTGTGGTCTGATCCTTTTCGAGATATATTTTCCCGTCAAAAGAAGTCGTCCCTGCATCTTTGTCCGACAGTTTGTCCGCAATTACATCATATATCCCCAGAAATGTCGCAGTCTGCAATTTCTCAGATGGTTCTTCCCACTGACTGGCGTAAAAAGTATCCTTGGAAAGGCTTGCCACGAGCGGCGTATCTTCCATCGTTAATACGATAGCTGCCAGAAGCGCCGGGAATTTACCTGACACCGGGACCCAGACCTTGCCCTGGCCCTCATAGACCGGGTCTCCCGTAATCTCATATGTCATGTTGGCAAAAATAGCCGCCGGAGCAGCACTTGTAAAATCATCCGTACTAAAATCCGCTGCCGAATACGCGGAAAGTGCTTTGATCGAATTTGTATCCTGCTCTTTGACGGCTTTCATAAATGTGTCAGCTGTGTCCGCTGCATCGGTTAGATCCGATTCTCCAAGGGTCTCGACAGCGGCCGACTCGAGAACGATCTTCTGGACATCTTTTTGTGTGCTTGCCGCAGGACTGCACGATGATAATAAAATGCATCCCGTGATCAGGGAAGCAAGGACACCAATCGCTTTGCTTTTCATCTAACCCTCCTGAAAAATTCGACTGTACTGAAGTGTGCCATTCTGCTGTTTTCAGTCTTACGTCTTTGGCGCCGGAACAGCAGTCTGCGGTTCAAGGATCTTTTTGATCCGGATGATCTGAACCAGGAATGCAACGTTCGCTGCAAAAGAGACGATCATCTGGAGCAATATCAATACCGGTAAATAGTAGCATACTAATGTAAGAGCCTCTGCTGCCGCCATGACTATCCAGATTCTCCGCAGATTCTCCGCACCGAGAACGCGGACTTGTTTCTGCTCGAGTTCGCGGATTCCACGATAGATATAATATGTGGTAATCAGATAAAGAACCATCAAAATGACGGTAATGATAACAGCCTGCAGCGTGTTGAGAGGGATAACGCCGAACATATTGGCGATATACACCGCGGCGCTGACAGCAGCGGCGCCCCAGACAAACGGCCGCATTTTGCGGTAATTTTCCGATTGCGATGCATACGCCTGCATTCCAACGGCAATCAGTATGAACCCGAGAAAATCGGGAATAATATCAATTGTCACCGGCCCGATCGGCAGGTTGACGTCAAGAAAAATACAAACCAGTCCCCATATAATCAGATTCATTATAGCCTCGCTTTCAACTTTTGGAGTTAATACAATTTTTTCGCTTTAGAAATGTCCACTGAAACAGTTACGGTTCCACACAGCTTCCGCCCCATTCCACCACCGTGAATCCTTCTCTCTCGAACGCAGGAAGGACCTGCGGCTCGACCTCTTCATATTGTTCCAGCGGCTTGTAAGCCATGAATACCCTTAAAAGGCTGTCGGGTTCCGGCGTGATATCCAACACGGCTGTATCGGTATACGCAGCGCCCTGGAAAGAGATGAGATTGTAAGGATTATCCTGCATTTGCGGCAGCCAGTACACGATGAACTCATTATATTCTTTTGCGGTCAGTCCCAGGGCAGAGAGCTTCGCCTGCAGGAACGCCGCCGTATCCTGACCCTTTACGACAAAGCCCTTACTGAAATCATACTGCGTGTCACAGACACCTTCCCAATAGAGATACGAATATTCTTTGCCGTCCGCCTGATTGGTCAGCATACCGTCGGGCTTAGCCGTTACATCCCAACCATCAGCATAACCGGGATAGGTGCAGGTCAATTGGCCGGAGAGGTCGAGTGTGACGCTGACTTGCATCGTGTCCGTCGGGTAGAGATAAATGACCGGTTTTGCAGCCGTTGTGCCGCGGGTATCTGTCGTCTCTGCACCGTCATTCTGGTTCCCGGGGCAGCCGGTCAGGAGTATGGCCGCACATCCTAATACGGCAAGAATCGCGGGAAGTTTTAGCCTTTGCATATGTGAACCTCCGTTATCAGAATATCTTTCAGAATAATTGACAGGACACATGTCAGGACAGTTCTTTTCGCTTATTGTAACATATTTGGCTGCTTGTTTTGAATGGCCGGGGCAGTAGGCAGCGAAAGCATTTTTTGTTAATGTACAAAAGAGCTGCAGGCGGAGAGTATTCTTCACAGCCTGAATAAAAAGACCCGGGAAATCTTCGGGCGGGCCCAGCCGATGACCATTGGCCGTTGGCTGATGCTTCCCGTTGAATCCCCGGATTCTTTAGAAGATGTAATGAAATTGATCGTTCTTCGCGTTCCTCCGCTTGCCTGACTGAGCTTTCGTCCGTCGAATGCCTAATCGCGGTTTTCATCCGTGCTCTTATATTTGCCTTTTTTGCGCTGCTTCACGGATTCGGACAAAAGGTATTCGATCTGTCCGTTGATCGAGCGGAAATCATCTTCGGCCCAGACTGCAAGGTCTTGCCAGAGGGAGGGTGACAGTCGCAGGAGCAGTTGTTTTTTGCTGGTATCTTTGTTCTCCGCCATTGTTTCTCACCTCTTTTTCTGTCTGTTCATGCGGCTTTTGCGCCGTTGTCTTCGTTGATGTCTTTTTTAATAAATAGATCCGCTGTTGACGATCGGCTGTGCATCCTTGTTGCCGCAGAGGACAACGAGCAGGTTGCTGACCATAGCGGCTTTACGCTCTTCATCAAGCTGGACTATACCGTTTTCATTGAGCTTCTGCAGTGCCATCTCGACCATTCCGACGGCGCCTTCGACAATCATCTGGCGGGCGTCGATAATCGCGCTGGCCTGCTGACGCTGGAGCATTGCAGCAGCGATTTCCGGAGCATAGGAGAGATGCGTGATTTTGGCTTCCATGATTTCAAGGCCTGCAATTTCCACCTTGCTCTGGATCTCCTGCTTGAGACATTCGGCTACTTCGAGGCTGCTTGCGCGGAGGGTCTTTTCGTTGTCGTCGCCAAAAACATCATAGGGGTAAAGGCGGACAACATTACGAAGGGCTGAGTCGGCCTGGATCGACAGGTATTCCGGGTAGTTGTCGACACTGAAAACAGCCTTTGCCGTGTTGACTACGCGCCAGATAACAACGATTCCGATGATGATCGGGTTGCCCATCGAGTCGTTGATTTTCTGTTTATCATTGTTGAGCGTCATCGCCTTGAGCGAGATTTTCTTGTTCATCACAGGGTAGCCTCCCGCCTGTGACGTTCCGGATTTACTTTCAGCGCCCATCTGCGCCATCATTCCCATTTTGAAATCTGCGATGCTTTTTGCCTGGGGAACGGTTGCTGTCACAAACGGATTGACAAAGAAGAATCCGGCGCCTTTGAGCGTGCCGTAATATTTGCCGAACAGTGTGAGCACCAGAGCCTCGTTCGGCTTCAGCACTTTGAGGCCTGCAAAAAGGAATGGACTGATCAGACACAGATAAACAGAACTGACAATAATAGCGGTGACGCCCAGTGCGATGTTCATTGATTCCGCAGACAAAATAATGCCTGCAATCAATGCACCCGTCGAGGCGAGGCAGAGTATGAGATTTAGAAGGAGCATTACCATGCCGCTTCTTCTTCGGGGTTCAATTTCTTCCGTGTGGTCCTGAACTACTTTGTTATCCGTAAACTGTGTCATATACAGACCTCCTTAAGATCTTTTCCAGTGCTTTTCAGACGCGAAAATTCTGATATCACTTTGATATCAATTGCATATTACTTCGGGGACTGGAAAATGTCAATATATTTTAAAAAAATGCACCAAATCACCAAATCCAAATCAAGCGAAGCACCAAATCGCAAAAAAAAGAAAAAACGCACCTTCTTATGAAAGCGCGTCATATGCGTTCCTGTCCGGTCAAAACGGCTTTGATTTTTTATGTCACAACTTCATACGGCCAGTCGATAATACCGCCAAAATTCATGACCTTGGTGTAACCCATTTCAATCAGCAGTTTGGAAGCTGTTGCACTTCTGAAATGCTGTTTTCAAACCCTTCTCTTTGACCTTTTTGAGATACTTTTCAGCAGCACCGGCGAAACGGATTTCATACACTTAATTGTCCTCCGTTCCAAAAACATCTGCCATAGTTGCGCTCTTAGCTTCTCCTTTTGCAATGCCATCTGCCTCTATAATCAATTTGCCCACAGCAGGCGCAATCTTTCGGCTCATATCCTTAAACTTTATAAGAAGCTCCTGTCCGGAATAACCCTGTGCCACCAAGTCGGTAAGAATTTGCTCGGAAAACCCACTTCCAGGGTTTTCCTTAAGTGGACTGATCACAATTGAATGATTTTGAAGAATACATTCCGCCTCATTTGCAAACCCTAAAGCATCAAAATATTTCTGTGGTATCGTCACTTGTCTTTTAGCTGAAATACTTATTATTTTACGTTCCATTGCATTGTTCCTCTTCACAGTCGTCATTCACATATCAGCCGCCGCTGGGCGGATTCAAAAAGACAAGTTCATCTCCGGCCTGCAGCTCTACCGACAATCTTTTTCTCCCGTTAACTCTTTTATTATTAATAATCATAATGGACTGTTTCAGTTGCTTTTCCGTGATGCCCGGATAAAGGCTCATCACTTCGGCAAGCACTTCTTTGATGTTTCCTTCTTTGACTTCTATTTTACGAATATTATTATCCACACTCATCAATCCGAAAAATTTAACTGCAATCATATATCCAGCGCCTCAATGCCAAGCTTTTTGAGCCTTTTTGGTGTAGGAATTCCGGCAGGGGACCATCCTCTGATCCGGTAATATTTCTTCAGCATTTTATCAAGCTTCACTTTACTGTCAGGGTCATCCGCTCTTTGAAGTTCCTGCGTAAGTCTTTTGGGGAGTGTATCATCACTGCCGGTCATCCCCTGACGCAAATTAATCATTCTTTCCATGTTGTATCCGCGCTCGCCGGATGCAATGAAGCGCCCGATGTTTATTTTGCTGCCGGTTATCATTTTAATAGCATATGGATGCGGTAGTATGCTCTTCAGATTAAAGTTTATAAGCCATGTATTATTATGAAAAAGCCCTACAAAACCGCCTAAATACGGTATTATTTTGTAAGTAATCCGGGTAATTGCATGATTCGGATTTTTGATGAGAAACTCCGGCAGCAGTGCATATGTTGTAAACAGACATGTGCCTCCGGCAGATACTGCCTCCATTAGGTCCTGGAAAAATATTGTAAAAGCCGCTTTGCCCCGCGTTGTTTTTCCGCTGACCGAAAGGCCCAGCCCCTCCATTACGACAAGATAGCCGCCATTTAAGTGGCACGCGCCTCTGTTGGATGTGGCATAACCCAATCCCATCCCCTGGGCCGCCCGTGGCTCATACGCTGCCAGTTCCAGCCCTTTGGAATGCATGGCAAAATCGACTCCGCCGTATTTTTCGGAAAGTCTCTTTGTGCCCTCAGCCAATTCGCGGCCAATACCTTCTCTCATGGCGACCTGCTTAACCAGTGCCTCTAATGACCCGTGTTCGCCAAAGTGCAGGCCACTGTCCCATAATTTCTTTTCGTTTAATTCCATTGCCAGACCAACCGTACTTCCAAAAGTAATAGTATCAAGGCCATATTCATCACATAAATGATTGATATTAATGATATTCTGCAGGTCGTTGTTCAGAAGATTACTTCCCAGCAGTCCAATCGTCTCCAATTCAGGCCCTTTGACCGTTTTCCCGTATGCCGTTACAACTCTGCCGCATTGAATCGGGCAGGTGACGCAGCCTTTGTTCTTAATAAGGTGTTCATCCCGCAGAGTCTCCCCGTTTATTTTTTCGAAATCAACATAGCTTCCGCTTGAATAATTTTTGGTAGCCAGAAGATTCTGATAATTCATCATGCTGACGAGTCCTGCCGTACCTAATTTCGGCAATTGCCGGCCTGTCAGAATATGCGATGTCAGCAGTCCGATCCACTTCTTATTATGTGTTTTGAAGCCATCTGCATCATGCATCGCCATTTTGACGTTTCCGCCTGCAATGATTCCTTTAAGATTCTTATCCCCGAAAACAGCGCCCACTCCGCCGCGTCCGGCTGCGCGCTCCTCACTGATCACGGCTGCATATCTGACTTTGTTCTCACCTGCGGGTCCGATAACTAATTTGCCCCGCTTTGATTCGCCCATTTTCTCCTGTGCTTCGGCTGTCAGAAGGCCCCAAAGATGATCTGCATTCTTAATCTCTATCGCTGTTTCTGTAATATCAATATAAACTTTTTGTTTGCTTCGCCCGATGATGATAACGCCGTCATAGCCTGCGCGTTTCAGATGAAGGCCAAAACTTCCGCCGCAATTTGATGAAATCAATAAGCCGGTCAACGGAGAAATTGTCGAGATATTAAAGCGCGAAGAACAGGGTGCTGTGGAACCTGTGAGCACTGAAGTCGTAATAACGATCATATTTTCTTCTGAAAAGGTCTCAACTTTTCCTTTATACGCATCCAAAATTATTTTGGCAGCGAGTGTTTTCCCGCCCAGATATCTTGTGAGATCTTTTTCAGAAATCGGGTAATCTTCGATGGTATTCAAACTCAAATTGATTTTTGCAATTCTGCCGTTATACCCATTCATATAACAATTACTCCTTTATCATCTGATAAATATTGTAAAAGTCTTTCCTCGAGAATATCCGGGGCACCGGGTATAATGGATTGCTTTCTTTATATGCACGATCAACCATGAGTGGAATATCTTCTTCTTTTATGCCTTTGATCTTCAGTGGAATATTCATTTTTGCATTAAAATCCTTAATTGCGCTGATGAATTGATTGGACTTTTCTTCCATGGAGGCATCGGGACTGCACAAGCCTACCAAATCCGAAAGTTCAGATAATGGTTTGTGTACCGATTCTCCAAAATAATCAAGGACATACGGCAATATCACCGCATTGGCCAGTCCGTGCGGTGTTCCGTAAAATCCGCCGAGCGTATGTGCGACCGCATGAACGTAACCTACATAGGCTCGTGTAAAGGAGACTCCTGCATAATAAGATGCTTTTTGCATATTTTTACGGGCATTGATGTCCGTTCCATTGGAATAAGCCGTATAAATGTTTTCGAAAATTAGTTTTACAGCATCTCTGCTCAGTTTGCGCGTGAAATCCGTATTGCTTCGGCCGATATATGCTTCTACTGCATGTGTCAAGGCATCCATCCCTGTAGTAGAGGTTATATGCGGCGGAAGTCCGACCGTAAGCAACGGATCCAGAACTGCATAATGCGGAATCAGGGAAGTGTCATTTATCGGATATTTTTCGTGTGTCTCCCTGTTGGAGATGACGGCTGCAAGAGTCGCTTCACTTCCTGTCCCTGCTGTTGTAGGTACGGCAAACAGCGTCGGAATTCTTTTTCTGATCTTCAACACGCCTTTCATCCGGGCAACACTCTTATTGGGCCTGGCAACACGGGCACCTACGCCTTTTGCACAATCCATTGATGAGCCGCCGCCAAAAGCAATGATGCCTTCGCATTTATTGGAATGGAATAATACCAGCGCCTCTTCAATGTTATCAACCGTCGGATTCGGCACAGTCTTATCATATATTGTGTAACGGATGGACGCATTCTTAAGATCTTCCAGCATCCCGTCCATCAATCCGAGCGAAGAAATCACGGCATCTGTCACAATCAGGACGTTAGTTATCTTTTTCTCTTTTATATACTCCGGAAGTCTTCTGATACTGTTTTCTCCTTCAATGAGAATGGGCTCTCTCCATGGAAGAAACCTTGAAACCACTTTAAAAACACCCTGATAGACTCGAAAGTACAACTTGCGCATCGTTTTCCTCACTTTCAAATAATTCACCGGCCGGATAACCAATTATCAATGTGATACTACGCAATTATTATACTATTTTCCAACCCTAAAACAGCATTATATCGGAACATAAAAGAGCCGGAAACTGCTGTGTTTCCGACTCTCCTTTTTGTCCGCGGCATGCGGATGAATTCCTTTTTTGTATCGGCTTAAGGCAGTTTGTTTCCTGCTGCCAGTAAGATCTCATACCATTCTTCGCGGGACAACTTAATCTCGGATGCTTTCACGCAATCCTTTAACCGGTTCACATTCATCGTTCCTGTCACAGGCTGCATCTTCGCAGGATGACGCAGGAGCCACGCAATGGCAATTGTCGTGTTGGTTACCTGGTACTTTGCTGCGATCTTATCGATAACAGCATTCAGCTCGGGGAATTTGTCGCTTCCCAAGAACACACCCTCGAAAAATCCGTACTGGAATGGAGACCAGGGCTGGATGGTTATGTCGTGCAGTCTGCAGAAATCCAGTATGCTTCCGTCGCGGTCGATTGCCTCATCGTTTTGCATATTGACATTAAATCCATTGGAAATCATCGCTGCATTCGTAATACTGAGCTGCAGCTGATTTGCGACCAACGGCTTCTTCACGAATTTTTGCAGCAGCAAAATCTGCATCGGTTTCTGATTGGATATGCCAAAATTGCGGACCTTACCGCTGGCGTGCAGAATGTCAAAAGCCTCCGCCACCTCTTCCGGTTCGACCAGTGCGTCCGGGCGGTGAAGGAGCATCACATCCAGATGGTCTGTTTTCAGGCGTTTGAGACTGCCATCAACCGCTTCTAGAATATGATCTTTGGAAAAATCAAACTGTCCCGGCCGTATTCCGCACTTGGACTGGAGTATCATTTTTTCTCGTACCGTGCTGTTCATGTGAATAGCTTCGGCAAATCTCGATTCACATTCGCCGCCTCCGTATACATCGGCATGATCAAAAAAATTGGCACCTGATTCCATCGCCGTCTTTACAAAATGCTCGGCCTCCAGCTGAGTAAGTCCGTTGATACGCATACAGCCAACGGCAATAACCGGTACCTGCAGGCCAGATGTTCCAAGTTGCATTGTTCTCATATTATTTCCTCCCACGTTTGAATAGCCCGGTCCCGGGCCAACTCATTTCTCAGATCATTTCATTATATGCCTTATTGAAGGCATATAAAAAGAATAGTCCTTACAGCATGCTTTAAGTCAAGGTGAAACGTGCGGGAAATAGAATCATCGTTCATGAATCCAATTATTTATAATATCTCGTTTATTTCCAGACGTTCTCCATCCGGGCCCCTGAAAAGGATCCATCTGTCGCCTTTTTCAAAAAATGCCGGAGCCGTCGTGATGTTTTCGGTCTCAAATACAATGCCCTTAGCCTTCAGCTGCACCCAGGCGTTCTCAATGTCTGTAACTTTAAATGCAATGTGGTCAACCTGTCCGTCGATTCTTTTACTGTCACCGGGAACTTGTATCAATTCCAGCGTGCAGCCGCCTGCCTCAACAAAGGCAATCTTCGTGACATCGTCATTTTCCCCCAAAGCATTCTCGTGAATAACGGTAAAATTGAGGTTGTCACAATAGAATTTCTTGGATACTTCCAGATCCTTAACGAATATTCCAATATGTCCGAGTCCCAGATTCAAGTTGCTCATACGCATCTCCTATTTCACTAATATTTTTTAACAGCATCTCAGAAACAAAGGATTTCACTGCTGATCCCCCCTGCTTTGAATCTGTTCTGTTCCTATATTGAACTTTGGCAGGAAGCGTGTCAAGGCAATATCAGCCCAATAAGCGGATCCAGCCTCTTAATGGCAAGGGATGAGGCGTAATTCAGACGGTGAGTAATCCGTGTCATTTAAGCCATCAAGTTCCGGTGAGCGATAGTCACAACTGGTGACTCTTTCAAAACTCCACCGGTATGATTTTTTATACATTATTACAAATTTATAGTGGTCTTCCCTTCTTTAATATGCAGGATCACACCGCGCTCAGTTTCTTTTATTTTCACTGCCGGGCTCGATTTCACCGACATAATATTGGATAAGAAAATACTAGTCTCGCCGGTAAAACCATCGGTTGTAATTGTAATTGTTTCACCTGTTCTTTCTATTTGAACATGTGCCTTGATCACTCCCGAAAGATCATGCACACTCTCACAGATGTGTGCTCCGTCCTGCAGATTGTAGACAGAAATCCTGGCGGACTCGGCATAGTCATATTCAGCCGTATCACTGTCTACCCCTGTTACTATGACGGAATTTTCTCGTGCAAGAAGCGGGAATGAAAAATAATCATGCTTTTCCTGTACCCAGCCCGGTCCCGCTACCTGAAACCCCGTAATAATATTCGTCCAGATCCCTGAAGGTACATAGTAGGATGCAAGACCGTCACTGTTGAAAATCGGAGCGCTCAACAACGATGATCCCAACATGTATTGCTGGTCCAAATACTCACAGGTCCTGTCAGATGGGAATTCCAAAAACATCGGCCTCATCATCGGAATACCTTCCGTGCAGGCCTGTACTGCAGCTGCAAAAAGGTAAGGCATGAGACTGAGCTTAAGCTTGGTAAAACGTTTTGAAACTTCCACAGCTTCCTCATCATACAGCCACGGAACCTTATATTCCTGATTGCCATGGTAGCGACTGTGGGACGAGAGCAATCCGAATTGTGACCAGCGCTTATATATATCAGGTGTACATCCTGCTTCAAACCCGCCAATGTCATGGCTCCAAAATCCAAAGCCACAGAGTGAAAGCGACAGTCCGCCTCTCAGTGATTCAGCCATAGAGGCATAATTGGATAGGCAGTCTCCACCCCAGTGCACGGGAAATTTCTGGCTTCCGACAGTTGCCGAGCGTGCAAAAAGACAGGCATTCCCTTTCCCGAGCTTCTTTTCCAACACTTCAAAAACAGATTGATTGTATATGTACGTATAATAATTATGCATGCTTTCTGCGGAAGATCCGTCGAAATAGGATATGCCCTCTTTCTCTGCTTTGTTTCCGAAAAAAATGTCGGCAACAGGAATTCGCTCACCAAAATCAGTCTTGAATGCATCAACCCCCATGTCAATAAGGCTTTCAAGATATTTTTGATACCAAGCTTTGGCAGCGGGGTTTGTAAAATCTACCAATGCCATTCCCGCCTGCCAGCGATCCCATTGCCAGACATCTCCCGAGCCTGTATTCACGAAATAATTATTTCCCATCCCTTCTTTGAATAGAGGCGATTTCTGGGAAATATATGGATTTATCCATACGCAGACACGAACTCCTTTGCTGTGGATCCGCTTTATCATATTTTCAGGATTCGGAAAACGGCTTTCATTCCAGTGAAAGCTTGTCCATTCAAAATCTTTCATCCAGTAACAATCAAAGTGGAACGCTGACAAAGGTATCCCTCTTTCGATCATTCCCTCGATAAAGTGCATGACAGTTTCTTCGTTATACTCTGTAGTAAATGAAGTTGAAAGCCACAAGCCAAACGTCCAGGCCGGCGGAAGGGATGGTTTTCCGGTAAGATCCGTATACGTTGAAATAACATCCTTTACTGTATCTCCGCCAAAGACAAAGTACTCCAGTTTTTCACCGGCAACAGAAAACTGTGCCTTTGTAGCATTTTCACTCGCCACCTCAAAGGAGACCCGATCTGTTGTGTTGACAAATACACCATATCCTTTATTGGTTATATAAAAAGGTATACTCTTATATGCCTGTTCACTGTCCGTGCCGCCGTCTTCATTCCAAATGTCTATCGACTGGCCGTTTTTTATAAACGAGGAAAAACGCTCGCCCAGTCCGTATACATTTTCTCCCGGAGAAAGCTCCAGACGTTCCCGTACAAAAACTTTCTTGTCAGGATCAATAATATAAGCCATTGATTTTCCGGAAGTGGATGTCAGATATTTTCCGTCGTAAAAGTAGCTGATTCCCCATTGTCCCGTTTTATTGATTCGAGCTTCAGTTTTACCGGAAAACAAAATGTAATGCGTTGCCGTTTCCTCGGTATGAACATGTGACGAATCCGCGCCTTGTAAATCCCCGGCTAAGCTAAACTGCGCTTCTTTCTGGCGGCTCCCTATATGGTTTTGAATGGTAATGCTGATTACATTATTTGCCGGAGAACGCAAAGTAATAGTTAGAAGTCCACCGTCTGTCGTGTTTCCCCGATGTTCAATTTTTGTAAACGGCGCAAATACTGTGATGCTGTCCGCACAGCAGTCCGCTGAAAATAATTCCTTTGGGAAATAAATTTGGCAGTCTTCTTTGGCCAGCCACATTCCATTTGTGAATTTCATGAAAATCCTCCGTATTATTGCTGTTCAACTTGACCTATATATATTTATACAAAAGATATGGTGCGGAAGCAGTCATCTGTTTCCGCACCACACAGTTCATCTAAGGGTGTGTCAGATCATTACTGGAATTTGAGTTTATTTTTTTGAACACTTGCTTTACCGCCCTGTATACAAAGGTACATTATGATTTTGCTCCATCTAACTCGATCCACTTCGCTTCAATAGTGGCGCATGTAGTGTCCTTATCTGCTTTGCCTCCAACATATTCCTGCATGGCCAGACCAAAAGCATTCCAGAAACTATCAGTTGAGTAAATTATAGCCAGTGTAGCAGATCCTTTTTCGGCTACAGAAGCATTACCCTGTTTAATGATTTCAAAATTTGAATCTTTTGTAGTTGCAACGGGGGGAAGTACGCCTGCAATATCGGTAAACCATGCTTTTCCATAATCTGATGTATACCACCAGTTAATGAAATCCAGAACTTCCGGCAGCACTTTTGAATCTTTGTATATTCGAAGCGCCTGGTCTGATCCGGTTATGACCTGGCATTGTGCGGCATTTTCAGATACCGGATATCCTGTAAATCCAATTTTTATTGAAGGGTCTATTTTAAGCACATCGGCTTCAATCCAGGCACCCTGCCCGGTGGCCATTGCTGCTTTTCCGGATGCGAATGCAGCAATTTCTGCACTTAGGTCCGTCTCAAGGGGCTTAGCATCTCCATACTTTTTAACCAAGTCCATAAATGCAAAGAAATTATTATACAGTTCCGGATAATCAGAGAATTTTGCTTCTCCACTTTCGAATTTCTTAATGAGGCCCGGCACATCCGTTGTTGAAGCATCCAAGAAATGCTGGAATACATGTTTGTATACCCACCACTCAAACAAACCAGAGGTGAATGGTGTAATACCGGCTGCTTTCAGTTTTACGCAGGCAGCTTCTAATTCAGTCATCGTTTCCGGGACTTTTGTAATACCTGCCTGCTCAAACAGAGCCTTGTTGTAAATGAGTCCGAAGTAATTCCCTTTGATGGCCAGACCATACATTCCTTTGCCTGTACTGTCAGCCATAACTGCCTGAATAGCCGGCAGCATTGTTTTCATTAAAGGCTGGTCAGACAGATCCAAAGAGTATTCCTTATATACATCAATTTCTTTTCCTGCCGTTGAAGCAAAAATATCAGGAACATCTCCTGAGTTCAATTTTGCTTTTAATAATGTCGGGTAATCACTCTGTGTTGTTTCGTAATTAATAGTTACATTCGGTTTAACCGTTTTATACTCAGCTATCAGCTTCCCAATTGCATCAGCATACTCCGGCTGGTTGATGAACATGTTAATTTCTACTGCCTTACCAGAAGTTTCACTTGCTGTCGTAGTTGCAGCAGGAACCGTAGTCGTAGTTGCAGCAGGAACCGTAGTCGTTGCTGCTCCTGTTTTATCTGGTGCTGAAGTACTGGTACTTCCTCCTGTGCTGCAACCGGCTAATACCGATGACAGCATCGTCAAACACAGCAATGCGCTCAAAAATTTTTTCATAGGACTACCTCTCTCTCTTCTTTGAATTTTCAATTGATGATATTTAGCCAAAGGAAGGCTGTCTCCCCTCACGCTCAAAATAGTTAGAAAATTATGAACAAAATAACATTATCCTTTGATTGCGCCTGCTACCACCCCGCTGACTATATATTTCTGTAAAAGAACAAAAATGATAATGGAAGGGACTACTGCCAGTACCATTGCAGTCATTGCATACTGCCACTGTGTATTAAATTGTCCGACAAAGGTATATGCGGCAAGGACAAGAGTTTTGGTTTTGACTGAACTGTTAACCATAAGAAGCGGAAGCAGGAAATCATTCCAGATCCACATAACATCCAGTACAATAACCGTCACGGTTACAGGTTTGAGTAACGGGAAAATGACTGACCAAAAGGTTCTTAGAGTTGAAGCTCCGTCAATGCAAGCACTTTCATCCAACTCCTTAGGAATTGTTTTCATGAAATTATAGTAAATAAAAACGGCCATGGGGATTCCAAACCCCCAGTATTGGATGCCGAGACCTACTCTGCTTCCTGATAAATGAATGACATTCATGACCTTAAGCAGGGTAATCATGATTGTCTGGAAAGGAATAAGCATTGGAGTAATTATGAAAGCGTGTGCAAATCTTGTATATTTCGTTCTTCTCCTGTCGAGAATATAGGAAGCAAGAGAAGCAAATCCCACAATCCCCAGAATACCTATTGTAGTAATAATCACGTTATTCATAAAAAGAGTCTGATAAGACATCTTGTCAGTCACATATGAAAAGTTTTCAAGTGCCAGCTTTTTCGGAAGAGCTATTGCGTCTAGAACTACCTCATTAAAAGGTTTAACTGAATTGAGAAACATTAAGAAGACAGGATAGATATATACACACGCAACTCCGATTATCAGGATCTCAAATAGAATTTTTCCAATTAGTCTTTTTGTTTTTCTTTCCATTACATGGCAACCTCCCTGCTCCGGAATCCTTTTAATACAATCTGGGTGAGTACAAGAACAACAAAAAAGAATACGAGTGATTCTGCCGATCCAAGTCCGTAATTATTATTTTGAAAAGCCTCCCGGTAAATATTTAGGGTTACACTGTAAGTTGCCTGACCGGGTCCGCCTTTTGTCAATGCCAGAATGATATCAAAAACCTTAAGGGAATTTGTCAGAGACATGAACATGCAGGTTGTTATTGACGGCCACAATAACGGAAGGGTTACTTTATAAAAGCGTTTCCAAGGCGACGCTCCATCAACTACAGCCGCTTCGAGTATATCTGATGGTACAGCTTGAAGCCCGGCAATATACAGCACTATATAAAATCCTAAAGACTGCCATACGCCCACCATAACAACTGAAAAAAATGAAAGATTCCAATCTCCAAGCCAACTCCAATTCAAAAAGCCCCAATGTGTCATTTCAAATATTTTGGCAAATCCCTGCGTAAATATAAATTTCCAAATGAATCCAACAATGATCATACTCATAATATAAGGAACAAAAAATATACCTCGAAGCAAATTGGCTGTTTTCAATTTCTGAACAAGAATTACAGCAAGGGTCAGCGCCAGAATATTTGTAAAAATCATAAAGATAATCGTGTATTTCCCTGTAAAGATCATCGCATTTGCAAAATCCTGGCTGCCGATAAATATGGTCCTAAAGTTCTCTAATCCGATAAATTTGGGAATCTTTGCAATTCCATTCCATTCGGTCAGCGAATAATAGCCGCTCATAACGAATGGAACATATATCATAATTGAAATTAAAATCATCGCCGGAATTGTCATTGCAAACGTTTCTATTTTTTCCTTCGTTTTACGCCTCATCGTATTTTGTTCCTCCATACGAACAAATGTAAATATTTGGGATATATATTCATATGTTTTTAAGTCGTATACTAAAAGAAGTTTAGCTGTTTAATTTTTCGATTTCAAGTACTAATCTTGAAATCGTTAGGTTCTATTGTATGCATCACACAAATGGAGAGCTGTTATCATGAGCATCTTGTATGATTTAACAACGATTTTTGCATTATTCTACCTGTGTTGCTATTTCAATTTCTTTTAAAAAATTGTATATTTATATGTATATTTATCTAAAAATTTACATCGATTCTGGATATACAGCCATTTACTGAATTTTTTAGGGAGGACGCAATGAAAGTCAGCATTAAAAAAATAAGTGAAGTCACCGGGTTTTCTCAGGCAACTGTTTGCAATGCACTGAATCATAAACGAGGTGTCAACAAAACTACTTCGACCCAGATAATCAAAGTCGCTAAGGAACTCGGCTATATTTCGGAAGCATCAATTTCCAGAATCAAAATCATCATATATCGGAAAAGCGGCTCGGTCATTGAAGACAGCCCCTTCTTCTCTCTCGTCATGGATGGAGCCGAGGTCGCCTGCAGGGCAGCCGGACTTGAACTTATAGCCGTCTATTTGGACAAGCGCAACTCTGAATACCAGGATCAGATCCGGTGGCTTATCAGTGACACTACATCCGGACTGATTGTTATCGGAAGCGAATTGGAAGAAGAAGAACTTGATCGGTTTAGAATAGCAAAATGTCCGGTTATGCTGATAGATTACTGGTGCAATGATATGTCGTTCAATTCGTTGATGGCAAACAATTCCGCCTCCATGGTCCAGGTAGTTGAATATCTGGTTAAGAAAGGTCATAAGAAGATTGGATACTTGCGGGGCAAAATTCGGATATATCCATTTCGAGCCAGAAGTTCTGCACTTCGTAGTGCTCTGGCCCAGCATAATCTGCAGCTCGCGGATAAATATACCGTTACAATCTCAACCTCGATGGACGGTTCTTATAATGATATGGCGGCTTATCTGAAAACCGACCCTGTGCTTCCTTCTGCTTTTTTTGCGGATAATGATGTAATTGCAGTTGGTGCCATGAAGGCCCTTAAGGAATTTGGTTATCGAATTCCCGAAGATATTTCACTGATTGGCTTTGACGATCTGCCATTTTGCGAAATTACATCACCGAAACTTACCACTATACGGACGGTCAAAAAAGAATTGGGTCAGATGGCTGTAGAAAAAATCCTGGACATGGTAAAAAACGGGGATCATATCAAGACAAAAGTGGAGATATCAACAACATTTATTGAGAGAGACAGTGTACGGCAATTGGGTCACTGAAACACATATCTGCATTTTCTCCACTCACCTTTTTGAAAAATGCTGAATCAATATCAAAATAAAGCAAGTCAGGTAGGGATAATACAGCATGAAAGCAATCGAAACGAAAGGTATTTTTACAGAGAATAAAAGCAGGCCTGCATCCTTCAATATTTCGCAACGCTCTGAACTTTGTCTGAAACATATGATGAAGATGGCAGATCACCGGTTCGGTGATGTACCCTTTGTGGGAGCCACACTGGGAGAAGATCCGCCGCATCTGGTCCACCATCGCCTGGACTGGACAGAAGTGCTTCCTTATTCAATTTATGGATCGATCATTGCTCGTTTCTTGACAGGAGCGAAAGTTGGAGAACAGATTCAACTCTCGCAGCGCGATCTTATGCTCGGACGCTTCAATAAGCTGGATGGATTAATATATTCGCCTCAGTCACCCTGGAATGAAAGCTATCCGCTTTGTCTTTGGGAACAGGCGCGCGCTCTTTATACCCTCATATACTGGTATCGTGATTCTGAAGAGGAGCAGATTTTGCAGCTTGCAGATGGGATCGTCAGCGGTTTGTTCAATTTGTCTTCTCAGAAAGGCCAAATCCGAATTTTTCCGCAGAAATTGATAAGGCAGTCAGGTATGGGGATATATAATCCCGGAACACTGATTGACCCGCTGACCCGATATTTTGAATTGACCGGAAATCTCAAAGCATATATTCTTGCAAGCGGTTTGACCCGGTTCATGCTTGATCCTGCCAATGGCTATTTTAATGGGAAACATAATATAATGGTTTCCTTCCGGACGGCTGCAGCTGTAATGAATGGCCTGTCCAAATTTGCTTCCCTAAGCCGGGAACCTGAATTGATTACCCAGGTCAAATGCCTTCACGACCAGATGGCCGGAAAATGCACTTCCTTTGGCAGTACCCCATGCACAGAGCCTGCCTGTACGGATATGGAATTGAACTGGAGCGCTTTGTCCCTTATCCGGCTTGGTTACGATGAATATTGGGATCAAATTGACCTCTTTATCAGAAATCAGACCGCAGAAGCTCAGTTTTTGGATCCTTCGGAATGGGTCAGAGAAAAAGCATTAAAGGGAGGGCGCATGAATAAATCACGCTGGGTGACAGAACAGTACCCTGCTGATTTACTGAAACCGCCCTATGATGATTATGACCAAGTTGTTGAAAGGTGCGTCGGCGGCTTTATGTGGGCAACCGCCCGGGAGCATCTTTTTATTCCGGCATCCGTTATGCTCTGCTGTTCCAGCCATGCACTGCGAAGTTTTGAAATTATTATGGAAAATGCACTGCAAGAAAAGGCAACGGGTGTTTTTGTCAATCTGCATTTCAATTTTGAAAATTTGATTGGCGAGATTATCAGTTATGAACCATATCTGGGAAAAACAGTTGTGATTCCAAAAAAGGATTGTGATCTGTACATCCGGATTCCAGAACATGCGATAAACAATAAACTTGCGCTATTTGAAAGCAATCAGCCTGTCCCAATTGTAAAAGCCGGCCGCTACATCTATTTCAAAGGGGCTCGGTCCGGACAGGAATATCGACTGGAATTCCCTTTGAACAAACGTGAAACGGTTGAAAAACAGTCTGTTTTGAACCATGAACAGGCTCGCTTTGTCGGTGAAGAGGAATATCAGGTGAACTGGCGAGGAAATACGGTGATATCTGTTCTTCCGGAATCAGGAGAAGAGAAACGCATCTATAAAAGAAAATATCTCGATACTGACCATGTATTATATGAAGAAATCAGACATTTTATTCCTGAAAAGCAAACGCTGTACTAATATTATCTGTAAGGTCAGAAACCTTTCCCTAATGTTTTGAAATCCACGACAACCATCGATCCGAACCAAATCATTCAAAAAACTGCAGTATCCGATCCGGATTTACCGCCGGTATGATAAGGTCAGCACCGGGTAATTTTTGTTGAAGCATCCATCACAATATGTAAACGTTCAAATGAGTCAAAATGTTACAACTATTTGCATATATTCAATAGATATTCAATAGATATTTGTAAAATCGCTGATCTGACTGAAATGTGACGTTTTCAATCTACTCCCATCTCACTCAAATGTAAATATAAATTGATTTATTCGCTCAAAAAAGCGGGTGTGCATTTCACTGCCGCCCGCTCATTTGCTGCTGTTCATTTATTGCTGACCATCCAAACCCAATCATTGATATTTTTGCTTATATATAGACGATCTTCACCTCTCCAAAGTGCACTTCACCGATCAGGGCAACGGATGTGTAGTCTCCGGATGAAAGGGTTATTCCGTCGACACTGCCTGCAAAAACATGTATCTGATTATCAAGATTCCAGGTTCTTGGAACATAGAGGATCACTCCGGCAAAGTTACAGTCGACATAAATCGTCGCACCTTCCGGACTGATCTGGCATTGATCAAAGTAGACCTTTATCGAGGAGAAATTGCCGTCTATTTTGACTTTTTTTAAATTGGTAGAACGGACATATTTGACATGTTCTCCAAAATTGGAGTCAACGTCCACGAACTCACCGTCTTCCGAGGATGTAACCGTACCTGCTGAGGACCAGTCACCGTGCCCGCATTTGTCACCGCTTCCCCATTTATCTCCGCGATGATGGCGGCCTGCAAACCTTGCTCTTTTGGCTTTCCAGAAAATGCTTGAGAGTCCGATGCCCAGCAGCAGAGCCGCTACAAAAACCAGCCAGATATTCTTATCTGGCAGACCAATGTTATCGCGCCAGAGATAGGCAATAACAGAAAGCGGCAAAAATCCCATTACAAAATTCAGCTGAACAAGGCTGACAACACTGATGGCCAGGAGCAAAATACTTCCGAGCATCGGAACCAAATCAAACTGAGTGCCGATACCCAACGCATTCAGGAGCAGCAGCACACCGCCGCCCAAAAGGATAATTCCCCAAAAAATACTATGTTTTCTCATACAAATACCTCTCTTCCATTCTTTCTTTCAAAATATTACTGTACATTCTCGACACATACACTTCTTTATATGATCCTCGAAACGAAACGAGCCCGACCCGGGTGAGCCCTCGCTGGATCGAAAAAATATGAAGTGTGTTTGCAATGGTGGATCGCGAAATACGGACAAAATAGTGAGGCAGGATGGCGTCGAGCTCATAGAGCCGCTGTCTGGTCTCGTAAGAATCCTTTTCGGTGTGTGCAAAGACCCCGTCGCCGTCTGTTTCGAAGAACAGAATCTCCGACAGGGTAAGATAGTATTGCTCCTCTCCTTTGTAGAAAGTCGGCTGTGGGCCGGCGTTTTTGCCCTGGCCGAACTGCCGGGCAAGCTCTTCTACTTCCGGAGTGACTTTCCTGCAATAGATGACCGCTTCGACGGGATCATCCTCGCCTACCATTTCAATTCGCACACGCATTCGTTCACCTCGCAACTTCATTGCATTTTTATTATAAATCCAAAAAATGAAATGCATAGATCCATACTGCCAAGTGGCCAAATATCGGGGGTAAGAGGTACAAAAGGAAGTTCGAATGCTCTTCTCGGCTCTCTCCACTTCGCTTCGCTTCGTGTCGAATGTCGCCGAGAAGAGCATTCGCACTTCCAGTAGAGGGAGCTTCGCTCCCAAGGAAATAAATATTCCGCGGCATCCGCAGGATGCCTGTCTCAAAGAGTGGGTGCAGTTGTTGAGGCGACTTTCGACATGGAGCGGAGCGTAATGGAGAGAGCCGAAATAACTACACCTGCGACTCGCACTTCCTGCAGAGGGAGCTTCGCTCCCAAGGAAAATTATTTTTCCGCGGCATCCGCAGGATGCCTGTCTCCATTTCTGCCATCTTCTAAATTATATATATTAATGTAAATATACATCATTGCGTTATAGAAGTAAAATATAATTCTAGTGGATGGGAGGGATTTGAAATGCCGGCACTGCCCTTCTCGGATTTAGTTTGTATCCGTTCTGAAACCAAAGGTCTCCTAAAAACAAAAAAGGGGCTGCTGCATCCTGAACATTTTATTGTTCATTTTGCAACAACCCCTGTAAGTTTTTAATTCAATTTTGCAGCTGCTTTCGGATTAATCCTGACTATTTTTGCGATTAAGAACATATACTGTGCCTACCGCTCCAAAAGCCACCAACAATACAATTCCTGCGCCGATTGTCATCGATAAACCAGTCTCTCCGGTCTTAGTTACACCTTTTACTTCCGATTTAACTGCTGCTGCAGAAACGGATGTAGGAGGAGTTGGATCACGGAAGACCCCAAGAACGATTCCGCTTGGAGCTGTTGTCGCTGCAGTTGTTACCGCTGTTGTCGCTGCTGTTGTCGCTGCCGTTGTCGCTGCCGTTGTCGTTGCCGTTGTCGCTGCCGTTGTCTCGGACGGAGCCGTTGTCTCAGATGGAGCTGTTGTCTCGGATGGAGCTGTCGTCTCAGATGGAGCCGTTGTCTCAGAAGGTGCTGTTGTCTCGGAGGGAGCCGTTGTCTCAGATGGAGCCGTTGTCTCTGATGGAGCCGTTGTCTCGGACGGAGCCGTTGTCTCAGAAGGTGCTGTTGTCTCGGACGGAGCCGTTGTCTCAGATGGAGCCGTTGTCTCTGATGGAGCCGTTGTCTCAGATGGAGCCGTTGTCTCTGATGGAGCTGTTGTCTCTACAGGAGGAGGCGGCGGTACAGGCAGCAAAACCAAGCCATAATGTGAGATGTCGGGAATATTCGATCCTCCGTTCAATGGTGATCGCAGATCGCTTGCAGAATCAACTGCAGGATCAAATGTATAGATTCTATATCCGTCCCCGCCTTTAACATAGATACTGCCAACCAAAACATTCGTAGCATCAAATGCTAAATACTTATTGCCGGTGACGGTAAATGTTATAAACCTGCTGGTCGGAGCGTTACTGACAGACATATCCGCATTAAAATAAACTACACTGTTACCATATCCTTCTACCTTGTATACTCCGGCATAGTTCCCGCTGTAATCCGTATAATTTGTTGCTGCCAATACTACATATGAACTTAACGTTATTACTGCAGCTAACATTGCTAACACAAACCAGACTCTTGTTCTCTTATTTACGTTTGTCATAAATTTGCCCTCCTTCTGTATGGGCAATTATCCCTTTCACAACATGTTTTGTTGTGAATTTTCATATACTGCAAAATAACTATATTATTTGTAATGGTTACTTGATTATCTTGTTTTTCTTTTTGTTTTTATTATTATAATGTAACCGTTTCAATTAACTGTATTATGCACGCCCCTGTGCAATTTACAATCAATTAATTACGAACAATTGTGAAGATATGATTTTTCAAAAACCTGGTTTTTCGCAGACTTAAAAAGGAGCCGCTGCATCCTGAACATTTGAAGTTCATTTTGCAGCAGCCCCTATCTTTTTCACACCAAATCAGGCAGCTTGTCCTTATTTGATTTCCGACATTTTTTCCATCATTTTCTCAACCAGGAGCAGTGTATGTTCCATATCTGCAATTTTAATAACACAGCTCGGTGAATGGAGGTAACGGCACGGAATGGAGATGGCCGTAGTACGGACTCCCCCGGTGCTGACATGAACGGCGCCTGCATCGTTGCCGCCGGCAATCATAGTCTTTGTCTGGCAGGGTATTCCCGATTCTTTGGCCGTTGCAAACGCGAGTGCGTAAAGTTTTTTGTCATAAATGGTTGAGCGGTCCATGAATGACACGACCGGTCCTTCTCCAAGGCGGCACACCTGCTTGTCTGCTTCCACACCGGCAATATCGGCAGCCGTTGTCGTTTCCACTACAATTGCCATGTCCGGATTGATGCCGAAAGCTGCCGTCCTTGCTCCGCGAAGCCCGATTTCCTCCTGCACGGTAAATGCAAAATGCATGTCGTACTTGAGATCGGAATCGATCAGCTCGAGTAGTATGGCACATCCCGCACGGTCGTCAATCGCTTTGCTCTTGAGCATCCCGTCTCCGAAAGCAAGAAATTCCGAACAGAATACCGCTCTGTCCCCGGGCATGATATGCGTGCGTGCATCTTCTTCCGACAACGCCCCGATATCTATGTATAGGGAATCTATCTCGGGAACACCGCCCTTTTCGGAATCAGACTGCAGATGAATGGGCTTTGTTCCGATAACCCCCGGATATCCTGCTGCACCTACGTTTACAGCGCGTCCGATGATGACGCGCGCGTCAATACCGCCGACAGCCGCAAACCGGAGCATGCCGTCCGACGTCACACCTGTGATGATAAAACCTACTTCATCCATATGTGCGCAGACCATGATTTTGTGTTTTGGACGTTTTTTCCCTTTTTTGAAAACCTGGAGGTTCCCAAGATTGTCCCGTGTTACCAGGGCTTTCCCGCCTATTTGACTGGTGATATATTCTGCAACCAGATCTTCCTCGCCGGATACACCGGAGATCCGGCAAAGATTCTTTAGTCGATCAAGCATGATTCATACCCTCCTTGGCGAATACGCAAAGTAATCTGGCAACAGCCTCGAGGTCCGAAAGGACAATCGTCTCTATCGGCGTGTGCATATAGCGAAGGGGAATCGATAGGGTCACCGCCCTGACTCCGCCCTTGGTCACCGCAATTACATCTGCATTCGTACCGGTTAGTTCCGGCATAATTTCAATCTGGTAGGGAATTTCCTTTTCTTTGGCAAGCGCAATAAGCCGGTCCGACATCGCGCGGTTCAGGGACGGGGAAATGCCGATCATCCCGCCTTTGCCCATTTCGCCGCATTTGTCTTCCGGTGAATCGGATGTAAGCCCGAAACTTACGTCAACCGCTACAGCATAATCCGGTGCAATATCGAATGCGGCAATATGAGCTCCCCGCTCACCGACTTCTTCCTGAGATGAAAAAAGCACAGTCAAATTAAAGGGCAGTTCGCCTTCCGTCTGCAGAAGGTCAAGCGCCATAAGTATGGCCGCAACGCCCGAACGGTCATCGAAAGATTTCCCGCTGACGCGCCCGTTCAGAAGTTCCCGGTTCACTGCATGAAAAGTAATGCGGTCTCCAAGCGAGATAAGTCCCTCCAGCTGCTCTTTACTGTAACCGGTATCAATCGCAATTTCAGCGACCTCCGGAGCTTTTTTCTTCTCTTCATCTGAAAGCAGGTGGGGAGGCTTCGAGCAAATCACACCCGGCACCGGCTGCCTGCCATGAATGCAGACCTGCTGTGCAAGAAGCAGCCTGCGATCCAGACCGCCGCAATTTCCAACTTTTACAAAACCCTTTTCATCAATATAAGTTACGATCATTCCGATCTCATCAAGATGGGCGTCTAAAAGGAGCGTCGGCTTATCCTTCGAATGTACGCCGATTTTCCCGATCACGCTTCCAAAAGAGTCGATATACGCGTCTTTGGTATAACTGCGGAGGCGGGCAAGTGCGAACGCACCTGCGTTTTCTTCCGCACCCGAGACGCCGTACGTATCGGTAAGCCCAAATAACAATTCCTTAATATCCACTTCGTCACCTTCAATTTTCTGCGGTTTTATATATAGCATACTTCAAATGCCGATATTCTTCATGTGAATTTCCAATTGTCCCGCGGTCTGTGGAATATTGGAGGCTGCAGGATCCTTACCGACGTTATTATGATGCATGATCTCGGTAAACAGCTCATAAAAACTGTTTTTGACTTCAAAATTGCTGCTCAAAACCACTTTGGCCCGGTATTTATCCAAAAGGCCGAAATATTGGCCGTTTGCAGTACTGAGCTGATACAGGTCGAGTTCAGAATCAGCCCAACAGCAGTTGAACGGGTCGATTACGGCGACACATTCGGTCTCCTGTCAGATGGCGGGATATCTATGATTCCGACCGCATTGATCCCGTCAATGTATTCCATTACCAGCGCATCAACGGGAATCTCCCCATCCGCATCATGTAAAAAATAGACTTGCGGCATTTTAATTGTAGAATATTTACCAAGAATCACGAGTTGTTCTGCTTCCCGTCCGTTCAACCCATCAAGAAGATAGATCTTTATAACTACTTTAAAGGGCTCATGGTCCAGTTCTGCCAGAAACACCCTTCCGTAAAAGCCGCCGCCCAGAGGGACAATCGATACCGGCTTCTGACCATAATGTTTTGCAGCAAGCTCTTGTGCATACCTGATCATTTGTCCGTCAGTCTGCATATTCACCAGGAAGTACTCCTTATGCGTTTTCTCAGTATTTCTTCTTCATTTCCACCCAGTTGCACGCCTCAAACGCCTTGTCCTGCGTGGCAAAAGTATCCCGGCTGTCGTTTGTATTTGCAAAAGCTGCCTCGTTGACCACGGAATATTCAACCTCAGTTCCGTCCGGGCGTATGTATGTATTAACTCCGCGGATTCCTTCGCTGACCATGTCGGAGATTCTGTCTTCCGAGGACTGCCCGGCGGCCAATGTGCTGCGAAAAGAATTGTGCATACTGTCAGACCGGGTATGCCATGCCTGGTTGTATGCGTCAAAACTTGCCTGCTGCTGGCGCATCAAATCCTGATGTGCCTGAAAGTCCCGCTGCTGGCGGTCCGCAAGAAATCCCATGATGCGGTTTCTCTCCTGTGTGATCAGGTCAGCCATTCGCGGGCTCGCCTGCATGGTCGAGCAGAACATTACCAGATTCTCATAATTCTGTTCAAAGGCATCGGCACTCGCCTTGAGAGTCAGAACATAGGGAACATCCCAGAACAAAAAATTCGAGATGCCTCCAAATATCATCATGGGCGCAGAAAAAGAGACCTGCACACCACTGACAAGGGTCGTCACCGCCTGCCGCATCTCTTTACCGTTTTCTTCAAAAGCATATATCCTGCTGATTCCTTCATATATTACCTTGTCAACGGAAGAGCGCATTCCCGGCGGCGTAGAGAAACGTATTTTGTTTAGCGTACCCTGATACAGTTCATTTCTTTTTACCTCGAAATCTTCCGGCGGCCGTTTGGCAAAAGGGCGCGTTTCGAGCAGCGTTATCTTCGTCCCATCAGGGACTGAGCGGGCCATAAAACCGTCTGCATATTGTATATGTGACTGCAGTTTACGCATCGGCATCATATCCGTCTGATCATATCCTCCCTCGACATGGCGCGCGAAGGGACACGCAATGATCTCTTTGTAGGAAACACCGGAACAATAATCTATTCGCACCGATTGGTCCGGAGACCGGGCACATATGCGCATCGTAAAGGGCCAGTTTGCACTCTGCATTTCACTTGCCACGGTACCTGTTGCCTTCCAGCCGCGCGCAAGCTTGATATAACACAATTCATTACCGGTGCTGCTGTCAAAAATGACAGTGCGCCCGTCCGGCCGCAGATTGGGATCCGGGGCAAAAAGTGTCACTTTCATCTTGCTGCTGCAGTAAGGGCAGGAATAGAACCCGGTCTCCGTTACACCTTCCAAAGAGCCTCCGCACTGCGGGCATTGGAATACTTCGATTTCCATCTGCATCACCTCATCCGGTTTTTTATCCGATTTACTTCCTGTCCGGACTTATTTCTTTGTATATTGACTGCATTTCCGCATCAATACGGGCAATTGATTCTGCGCTCTCTTTCAGCCGCCGGCGCAGCTCTTCGGATATCTTATCCTCCGCCTTATATTTGAGTTCATGTTCAAGGCTGGCCCAGAAATCCATCGCAGTGGTTCGAATTTGAATTTCTACAGGCACCTTCTCCGTGGTTTCGGCCAGAAAAACCGGCACCGTTACAATAAGGTGCAAACTGCGGTACCCATTGGCCTTCGGTTTTGCAATATAATCACGCCTCCGGATCAGCGCAATATCATCCTGCTGTGTCAGCAAATCCGCAATACGGTTAATATCGTCAATATAGTTGCAGATAACCCGGACTCCAGCAACATCAGTCAAATTCTGCTTTATAGAGGCCGTGCTTATTTCACAATTCTTTTTCTCCAGTTTTTCGACAATGCTTTTGGGGGACTTCAGTCGATATTCCATGTGATGAATGGGATTGTGATCAAATTTGACCTGGAATTCTTCGTCAAGTATTTCAAGCTTTGTCTTTATTTCTTTAATAGCCGAGTTGTACAGCTGCTGAATTGCAAAAAACTTCCGGATATCTACAAATTCTTCCGAATTTTGAAAACTATTCTCAGCAGTATATGCTGCATTGGCTTGTCTGATTTTATCAAAGTTCATCTATATTCCCCCTCCCGTTTTCTTCAGCTGTGCATTCCCGGTAGATAAAGAAATCATCGAATGCTTAAGACCTCATCTATGTTCTTAAGCAGCTTTTTTTGTGGTGTGTATGCAGGTTTCCCGACAGGAATCACACTTATCAGCTGCCAGTCAGCGGGGACATCAAGGATATGACAAATATTTTTCTGCGAGACGATGGGGTCATTCATCCAACAGGCTCCCAGGCCTTTTGCATGGATCGTCAGCATAATATTCTGAATAGCTGCACCAACAGAAAGAATATCCGGCGAACCAAGGGCCGCCATCATCTCCTTGTGTGAGAGGCCAAGGTCCTGATAATACTTTGCTGCCCGCGGATCATAATAATCCAGACGGGTTAAAAACACGAAAATCACAAGAGGGGCATTTTTGAAAAAGGTTGTTTGTTTGATCCTTGATTCTATAAAGGCCGGCCCGTAATCCGCATTCTTATAAAATTCCTTAATACCGTCTTCCGCTGCGTCAACAATTTCCTGCAGCAGGACCTTATCCTTAACCGCAATAAATTGCCAGCACTGACTATTGCACCCGCTCGGGGCATTCATTCCCGCATCAATAATTTCACGAATCTCTTCGTCAGGAATCGTATCAGCAAGAAATTTCCGGATGCTGCGGCGTGATTTTATTGTGTCGGCAAGTTCAGCCATATTATTACCTCCGTAAAAAAAAGCACGGGTACTCGTGTGCCTGCCTCCTTATTATACTAGAGTCAGACTTGCTTTTGCTTGAAAACAAGTCAGTTGAAGCCAATAATCCAGGTATCTTTAATATAATCGTCGATGATTTTCTTCGAAAGGTTAAACCAGCTTGGACACTGGTCAAGAATGACGGAATCCCCCGTGACAATCCGTTCCATCGTGGTCAGAATAACGTCCGCATTGGGAACAAGCTCGACGCGAACCGGAATGTTCCACTTTTCGGCATATTCGAGGATTCTGTTCCTGAGTCTGCCGGAGTTGGAAACAGGCTTGTCCAGATAGAAAACCGCCTCAGGTACCCTGAGATCCGCAAAACATTGCCCTATGAGTTCCAACGCCGAATCGGTCTCCCCGATCAGTCTGTAGGATCCCCTTACACCTGCAAGATCCCTGTAAACCCCGTCTTTTCCGAGTATGACAAGGCTTCCCGAAAGTGCAGTCTCAAGCAGGATGATCAGGTTGAATCCATCGATGCAAAGGCATCCGTCCTTTGCTGCTTCACAGGGGATCAGACTTGCTTTTCGTTTGTCATATTGGGCAGAAGAAGAAGAGGCCCGTTGGAGGGCGGAACGCTGCCTTGACGAAAGCTGGTAATGACTTCCGATAAAATCGATCACCGGCCCGATTTTGTAGCCCCTGTCAAGAAGCCACTGCACTTCTTCCTGCGCAGTTCCAAGCAGGGATAAGGCTTCCGGGGAAAACCATCCCTGATCATTGGGGTCGAAGCCTCTTTTTGTTGTTTCAGGCGCCAAGAATATCTCTCCCTTCAAGGAAACACATCGGCAGGGTGTCTACATATGATAGATTTCTTTGAGCTGCGGATACAGCCGCGCGTACTTTTCTTTATTCTTAGCATATAGTTTTGTATTTTCAGGCAGATGCAAGGTTACGGCTTTGATGCCGATATTTTTGACGGCGTCGGCATAGCCTGTAAAAATCCCCGTTCCGACACCGGCCGCGACGGCCGCGCCAAGCGAGGTCACTGCAGCTGCCGGTACCGTAAGATCGGCGATATCACGTTCGCAGATATCGGCTAAAATCTGTTTCCATAAGGCTGATTTGGCACCGCCGCCGATGATCCGGAGAATCCGGGCGGTATCTTTGCCGCCGGATACTTCGAGGATACTCGAAAGTGCAAAAGCTACTCCTTCCAGCGTCGCCCGGAGGAAGTGATTTGCAGTATGGGAGACATGCATTCCAAAGAATACGCCTCTGGCTTCGGAATCATAGATCGGCGACCGCTCCCCTTCTATGTAAGGGAGATAAATCAAACCGTCGCTTCCGGCGGGTACGGTCGCTGCGCGTTCGTCCAGTTCAACCGGCGAGGCCACCCCAAAGATCTCCTGCACCCATGATACGGAGCGACCGGCTGCCTGCATCGTTCCAAATACGCCGAAGCTTTCGCCGTCCAGTGAAACAATGTTGAATACGCGTCGTTGTTCGTCGCGGAATTGTTTTTCGCTGTTGAAAGCGATCCATGCGGTTGTTCCCAGCGAACAATATATATCTCCCTTATGGGCAAGTCCTGAACCGACGTTGGCGCAGGCTCCGTCACCGCCGCCTGCGACGACCGGAATACCTTCCATAAGACCCATCTGCTGCGCGGCAGCAGCGCAGAGGACGCCCACTACATCGTGGCTTTTATGAAGCGGCGGAAATTTATCCGCATCCAGTCCCATTGCTTCAAATACATCCGTCAGATACGTCATCGTATCCAGACTCAGCAAAAGGCCGTGCGATGCATCGGAATAGTCAGCGGAAAAGACTCCTCCCGTAAGCTTCATCACCATATAGTCCTTGGACTGTAAAAAAGCGAACGTATTTGCATATATATCAGGATGCCTGTTACGGACCCACATTGCTTTGGCAAGCGATGCAGCCGGACTTAAGACATTACCGGTCCAGTTGTATAGCTGCTCAACGCCGAACCGGCCGGCAAGCTGCCGGGCTTCTTCGGAAGCACGGCTGTCGGTGTGAATCATCGAGCGCATCAGGGCGTTCCCCTCCTTATCTACCGGCAGAAGTCCCAGCATATGGCCGCTTACTCCGATCGCCGCAACTTGTGCCATCACGTCCCCCTGGCGGCTTTTGAGTTCACTTACAGCCTTGACGGCGGATTGCCACCAATCCCCGGCTTCCTGTTCTGCTTGCCCGCCGGCAGGAAAATATGTCGGGTACTCTGCAGAAGAACTGTCCAAAATACGTAAATCGGCGGCAAAAAGGGATACTTTGACAGCACTCGTGCCGATATCAATTGCCAAAATCAATTTTTCCATGATCCCACTCCTATCCGTTCCAGGACCGGCAGCCTCTATCGTCATCCGTATAGATTGTATCATTACACATACGTTTCGCCGCATTTTTTACGTCAGTCTCACAACGATTCTGTGCAGGATATTCACGGCGTCTTCCTGATTGGTCGAAGCATCTTTGATGTGGTGATAGACTTCCCGGTGTTTGGACACATCTATCGGATCGTTGCTTTTAAACTCATCGGTCATGCCGTCGCGGTAGAGTTGTTCGATTTCATTATGCGTTTCCCTTATCCCGGCAATCTTCATCTCCGCTTTCTGCGGCTCTTTCTCAAGAAGTTCAATTGCCTCTGCAAAATATTCCGCACCTTTTTTGAGGTTTTCCACCATCCGGGTGATGATATTGTTGGCCGGTACATCATAGGCCTTCATTGACAGCAGTGTCGATTGGACATATTCGATGACTTTGTCCATACCGACAGAAATCGAATAAATATCGCCGCGGTCAAAAGGCGTCGAGAAAGCCTGAATCAAATTCTTCTCGAGATCCATCCGGATCACATCTGCATCTTTAACGGATTGAATCAATCTTTCCTCTTCCGCCCCCGACGCGCCCGTCAGCCATTTATGGAGTGCATCGACCCCGGACAAATTCATCCGGGCCTGATTACTGAGCATTTTGTAGAAATTATACTTTACGGGAAACAGACGGTCGATAAATTTCTGCTTTGCCATACACTTCTCCTTATGCCGCTTTGAAAATCAGATTAAATACTGCATAGACAGCAGCTGCGACAGCTGCCGATGCCGGGATCGTAATAAACCAGGCTGTAATAATCTCCCTGACAATCTTCCAGTGAACGATCTTGTATTGGTCGGCAGCCCCGACGCCCATGACGCTGCCCACTACAACATGGGTGGTAGAAACGGGTGCGCCGACAGCCGTCGCAAAAAGGATCGCCCCAAAAGAGGCAAGCTGGGAATTGACGCTGTGAATGGGATGCACCTCATATATGCCCCTGCCGATTGTCTTCATTATGCTCCAGCCGCCAAGCATTGTACCGGCAAACATGACAAGTCCGCCCGATATACGGACCCAAAGCGGTGCCGTCTGAAGCGTTGAGCGGCCGCCTGCCGCCAGTGCCAGGGCGAGCAGCCCGATGATCTTCTGGGTGTCATTCGCACCGTGACTGTAGGAAAGCAGCCCGGCAATCACCCATTGGAACCGGTTCAGCCCTTTATTCAATCCGAATTTTGCATTTCGAAAAAGTATTTTTGACACCTTCCCGAGAATGAATGCCAGAACAAATCCAAGCAGCGGCGAAATAATCAGTGCCGCCGCGACCAGGGTGATCCCTGTGAGCTTGTGACTGCCGAAAAACAATTCATTCCAGCCCCACGACACATGCTTATAACCGGAAGAAACCACAACGGCACCGATGATTCCACCGGCCAGGGCGTGCGTCGAGCTCGACGGCAGCCCAAGCTTCCATGTCAGCAGATTCCAGAGAACAGCTCCGAGGATCGCGGCAAGAAGGATCGGAAGAAGAGTTGTTTCCGGCGGCAGATCGATCAGTCCGGAAATCGTATCCGCAACGGCATTGCCGCCAAAGACAGCGCCAACCATCCCGAACGCAGATGCCAGAAGAATCGCCTGTCTAGGTGAAGCGGCACCGCTGCAGATAAAAGTTGCCACAACCGAGCTGGCGTCATGAAGGCCATTGGACAGCGCAAACACAAGGCTTATCGCGATGACCAATACAAGTAAGACCGATGTGCTGATGCCCATCATAATACTGACCCCTTATTTTTCAAATAACTCAAGTATAAAAAGTTGTTTTTTTAATTATATCATTAACTAATTCCCAAATTTACAGGTACTTGTGCATTACGGATACTATCAGCAAAATGTACGGGTATTCAAGAAATGTAAACCGGAATTCTACTTGTAGTTTAGTGATATCTACCAGATATAGGTAGCTGTTTTTGTAAATGAATGCTACTTTTAACCTGAATACAAAGGAGGGCATGGCGATGAATAACAAGGCTATTGGAGATATGATATTCAATCAACGAAAAGAAAAAAATATGACGCAGCTTGCTTTGGCCAATCAACTGAACATGACGGATAAGGCTGTCTCAAAATGGGAGCGGGGGATTGCCTGCCCCAGCGTTGACATAATTCCGAAACTGGCCGAAATATTAGGCGTCAGTACAGAAGAACTGATCAACGGAGCTGCCCGTGATGCTGCCGGGAATGATGAACTGATTAATGATTTATCCGTATATGCGCAAGCCGTCTATCTGGTTGAGTTATCCAGAGGCAAAAAAATAAATGCCGCAAAACGGGTACCCGTTAAAGCGTCGGTCAATCCGAAAGACGGAGAAGTCAAATTCTATATTGACTTAAAGGATATCGGGAAACTTCTGTAAATAAAGGGGACGGGAACACTGCGCCGTTAAAAAATTCCCTGTACGGCACCTTTGTGCTGCACAGGGAATCAACGATAGATCATGTCAAAAAAAGATCAGCCCGGTAAAGGGGCGGGGCAGATGCGGGGTTAAGTTACAGCGTCGTTTCTGTTGCTGTTGTCACGTCAGTTGTCGTCGTCGTTGTCGCGTCAGTTGTCGGCGTCGTTGTCGGTGTCGTTGCCGTTGTCGGCTCTGTTGCAGGCGTCGTTGCCGCAGGCTCTGTTGCAGGAGCAGTCTCAACCGGAGGAACTACCACAGCCGGCAGGACTACTGCACCGGTCGCGGGATCCATTGCACAGATTGAGCCGTCCGGAGCGAGTACGCCTACGCTGACAATTGCATTGATTGAATTGTATGTGCTCTTGAAAACCATCTCGCGCTTGACTTCGACACCATCTTTGTAATAGACCTTGTAGCAGTTGGCCGTGATGTAATCATGGGATCCGCGGACTGATGATTTTGAACCGGCAGCTGCTGCCGGGTTGGGTACGAATTGTGTCGGGCCCGGGCCGGATCTTGATGTAACATCGCCCTCGATCCCGATAGTCATCCCATCTGCAACCGGTCGACCGTAAATCTCCATGGTGACATGAAGATCCTTGTAATATGCATGGATGGCAATCGGATATTCGGTGTTGTTTGTGAACTGAAAATTAGAACCGCCCCATGTTACGGTGGCATCCGTTCCAATATCGACATAATCACTCGGCCAGGAATGCGGGTGACGCTCGTCGACCTGCAGATCGGCCATCATAACGCTGTGGAAAAGCGTGCCGGTGGTCTGGCAGATTCCGCCGCCAAGCTCCATACGTGTAGTACCGCCGTATATTCCCGGCGCTTCCTTATAACCCTTGGCCGATGTGCGCTGACCAATAAATTTATTAAAGTTGAAGCTTTCTCCGGGCTGGAGTACCAGTCCGTCTTCTGTCTTGCAGACAAGGTCAATATTGACATTGCGGTTCGGCTTATCGGAGGTCTTGGTTGTGGTGGAGGAAACAAGTCCGAGTAATGAAGCAAGATCTTCCTTGCTGACCTTCGGCTCAATTGCTGTCGTTCCGACAGTAATAACCTTCTTATAATCTTTGGCATCTATTGCGGCCAATACATCTTTGACGGCACCGTCTACATCAATATCAACGCCGGGTTTGGAGTCGTCAATAACAAAGACCAGCTTCTCCGTATCAAAAGATGTCGCGGCAGCATCAACCGGCTGCGTCTCAAGCGGATCCAGAATACTGTGTACTGCATTATTGATCTCGTCTTCAGCCGTCGTATAGGCAGTGTCAAAATTCTTAGGTGTTTTCTGCAGGTCCAGAAAAATCTGATATCTGTCAGCGATCGCTTGCGATTCGTCTGTCGCAGTGCTTGTCCTGTTGTAATTATATGCATCTTCAATAGCTGCTGAAATATCAGAGGACGGTGCAAACAGCGCCGGATCCAATGCATATTCCACACCATCAACATCAAGCGTAATGGCAATTTTCGATGTATCAGAAGAAGCATTCCCTTCAAATAAAAGGGCTGCCTCTGCCTTTGTCTTTCCGGAGACGTCCGTACCGTTAATCGTAATTCCCGGATAGATCGTATCCGCATCAAGCTGCTTTTTCATTTCTTCAAGGGTCGGCCCATTCGGCTGCGTACTCACCTGTACACTCGTCTGTGCACTCGTCTGTGCAGTAACACTGGCTGCAGGGAGAAGTTTGTCAGCTGTCGTATAGTAATAAGCTGCGGCTCCCATTGCAGCCACAACAACCAGGGCAATGGCTCCGATTACGATCGCCTTGCGTGCCTTTGGACTGCTTGATTTCGGGCTGTTTGTTTTGGGGCTGCCTGTTTCTGCAGTACTTGTTTCTGCACCGATTGTTTTTGCGCCGTCTGTCTTTTTGTCACTTGTTTTTTTCATGTCAAAACAACCCTCATTGCTTTCATTATATTTTCGAATAGTTAATATTAGCATAGTAATGCAGGTTCCGGAAGTATTACATCCATATCATACCCTATAATGTTGTTATATAGTTCAATAATGTTGCATTTTTCTTAAGCTTTTATCATGATTTTTCAAAAAAATCACCAATCGGAATAAACGAAGGACCGGCAGCCTGGGTGGCTGCCGGTTCTTAAAAGATACTTACATATATGAGTTGATTCAGATCACCTGTTGCTGACAACATTTACCCGGATAATTCCCTCAACTGAAAGCAGTTTTTCAATGACGCAGTCAGGGCATTTTCCTGTTATTTCGAACACGGAGTATCCCATTTCTTTCTTGCTGCGGCTTGAGAGGTTTTCAATGTTCAGTCCCGCTCCGGAAATAGCCGAAGATATTTGGGCCAGCATTGTCGGAACATTTTTATGTATTACGCAGACGCTCTCGTCTCCGCCCTTGGGATTGATGACATCCGGGAAATTGACACTATTTTTGATGTTCCCGTTCTCAAGGAAATCGATAAGTTCATTGACCGCCATGACGGCACAGTTATCTTCGCTTTCCGGAGTCGATGCGCCAAGATGAGGTATCGTGATGACGTTCTTCATCTTCATGACCTCTGATGACGGGAAATCAGTAAGATAGCACGCCACTTTGCCGCTTTCGAGTGCTTTTGCCATGTCTTCATTATTGACGAGATCGCCGCGGGACAAATTAATGATCCGCACGCCGTTTTTCATGGATGCAATTGCCTGTGCGTTGATAAAGCCTTTGGTCTCAGGTGTCGAAGGCACATGAAGGGCAATGTAGTCGCAGTTCTCATAGATGGTCTTCGCCTCTTTGGCACGTTTAACACTGTGGCTTAAGAGCCATGCAGCTTCAACAGTGAGATAAGGATCGTTGCCGTAGACGCTCATGCCGAGCTCAATTGCTGTATTGGCAACCATGGCACCGATTGCACCCAACCCGAAAATGCCCAGCGTCTTACCATATAGTTCCGGACCTGCAAAAGCACTCTTTCCTTTTTCAATCTCTTTTGCAATATCTGCATCCAAAGGCAATCCCTTTGCCCAGTTGACTCCGCCGACAATATTGCGCGAGGTCAGAAGCAGTGACGCAATTGCCAGTTCCTTGACGGCATTGGCATTAGCTCCGGGTGTATTAAAGACGATAATTCCCTTTTGGGAACATACATCGATCGGAATGTTGTTGACACCGGCACCGGCTCTGGCAATGGCCTTCAGTGAGTCGGGGAGTTCCATGTCCAGCATATTGGCCGAACGTACCAATATGGCATCCGGAGCTTCCACGCTGCTGCCGACTTCATATACACTTTTATCAAAGTTCTTCGTTCCGACAGAGGCAATTTTGTTGAGCGTCTTAATTTTGAACATTATTTTCAAACTCCTTCATAAATGTAATCAGCGCATCTACACCTTCTTCGGGCATCGCATTGTATATGGAGGCTCTCATCCCGCCGACACTTCTGTGTCCCTTAATATTGACAAACCCCGCTTTGCCTGCCTCCTGGCAGAATTTCTTATCAAGTGCTTCATCTCCGGTAACAAACGTAATATTCATAATAGAGCGTGATCCGATTTGGACCGGTGCTTTATAGAGGCGTGATGCGTCAATAAAATCATAAAGCTTCTTAGCTTTGCGGTAATTGATCCTGGCCATTTCTTCCAGCCCGCCGATATCGTCGCGAACCCATTCCAGAACAAGTTCAGCCATATATATCGCATAGCATGGCGGAGTGTTGTACATGCTGTCATTGTCGGCTGCGATTTTGTAATTCAGCATAACAGGGGTAATATCCTTTGCATTTCCGATCATGTCATCGCGGACGATGACAACCGTTAAGCCGGAAGGCCCCATGTTTTTCTGGGCTCCTGCATATACAAGTGCAAAACGCGATATATCGATCGGTTCGGATAAAATACACGATGAAAGATCGGCAACGAGCGGTATGCTGCCGGTATCGGGTATACTCGGAAATCGGGACCCGAAGATCGTGTTGTTATAACAAATGTGAACATAGTCAGCGTCAGGGCGAATATCCGACACTTTAAATTCAGGTATACAGGAGAAATTTTGATCGGCGCTGGTAGCAAGTACCTTTACATCACCGTAGCGTTTGGCTTCTTCATACGCCTTCTTGGAAAACATACCGCTGATGACATAATCTGCCTTGCCTGATTTTGTCATCAGGTTAAGCGGTACTGCGGAGAATTGCGTGGTTGCTCCGCCCTGCAGAAAGAGCACTTTATAATTATCAGGAATACTCATGACCGAGCGTAAAAGGGACTGCGCATCGGCGATAATCTCTTCATACACAGGAGACCGGTGACTCATCTCCATTACCGACATACCACAGCCGTGGTAATCCGTCATTTCAGCTGCAGCAGTTTCAAGAGCTTTTAGTGGTAACATAGACGGTCCTGCTGAAAAATTATAAATTCTGCTCATTTCATGTACTCCCCTGTTTTCTGTTATTTATGTCTTTTTCTCTGATACACCCGGAAATGGTACATTCTCTGTGATTTAAACAGAATTATATCATAAATGGAAAACCGGATTCACCTAAATCTTCGACTTATACAGGTCAAACAGCTTCATTTTTTTACCATAGTGCAAAACGGATGCCGTGTAGATCTTTATCGAGATCATTCCAACGACTGCCACGGCTGCAATAAGGGCGGATATGGAGATCACAATATCCGTAGTGGAAATATCACTGTTGAGTAATTTGAACGGGACAATGAACGGCGAAGAAAAAGGAAGATACATGGTAATTCTCTGGAAAACTACGCTGGTATCGGTAAGTGCGGCAATGTAACCGGCATAGAAGGAAATCATCGATATAAAGATGACCGGCAGCATGGCAGAATTCAAATCTTCTATCTTATTGACCAGGGCGCCGCATACAGCATTCATTAAAGCATAGAGCGAATAGCCGAGTATAAAGTATAAAAGGATCAGAAGACCCGACTGAAGGGTAAAGGCAGACAAACTGAGCGGCATTCCCATCAGTGTAAAATCAGCCGGAATCATCAGCTTATATCCTATGACTCCCACCCCGAGAAACATGGAAAACTGCATGAGTCCGAGACTTCCCATCGCAAGGCACTTTCCGATCAGGATATGCGACGGCTTTGCTGACACGATAAGCGTTTCCATGACACGTGTTGTTTTTTCGGTTGCAACCGACATGGATACCCCGTATCCATAGTAGTAAATGGAAAAATACATGATCATCAGAAGCAAAATTCCAAGGCCGTAACCGCTCGCATCCATGCTGCCGGCAATCTGCGCCTTGAATGGAATTACTGATTGGGAAAAAGCGATTGTCTGCCCGTCAATCCCCCTGGACTCCAGGGTCTTCGAAATGTATAGCGGGCTCAGTAGTTCCGAGACGGACTTCGCATCCATGGAAGACATGAACGTCTTTGTTGTAAGGGTAATGAGCGGTGCTCCGCCGGCCTCAGTAATTACGATCATGGATTTTTTGGAATTCTCCTTAATCTCCGCTTTGTATTCTTCGATTTTGGAGGATTCTCCCAAAACAATCTCTGTATCCGTATACTTAGCGGTCAAAGCTGCGGCAGCACCGTCAACAAGTTTGGCATCGTCCACAAAATAGCATGTATTCCCTTTTACATCCGAAGTGCTTTTCTTTGAAAAAGAACTGATCAATTGCGGCAAACTGCATAACACAAGTACTATAACCAGAATGAATATGGTAGATATAATAAATGCCTTCTTCTTAACCGCTTCACGGAAAGTAAATCCAAAAACTGTCATTATCTGCTTCATAATTACTCACCCGCCTTTTCAATGAAAATCTCATGAAGGGATGGTTCCCTGATCTCATATTTAATCGGATAAATTCCTGCTCCGACTAATCGGGAGAGAAACGCATCAGCCATATCATCACCGGTAATACTGAACTCCACTTCATCCGCGTGCTGCGTAATTACGGACATTCCGCTCTCTTTGGCCAGCGCGGAAATGTCCTGGGCTGTGCGGACGGCAAGGTTTGTATGCCCGTATCCGGCTTTGATTTGCCTGAGATTACCCTGAAGAATTGTTTTCCCGTTATGAAGCATGACGAGCTCCTCGCAGAACTCTTCCACTGTCGACATCTGGTGGCTGCTCATGACAATATACTTCTTCTCATCAACCAGTTCGGAAATAAGATTGCTCATCATTTCCGTGTTGACCGGATCGAGTCCGCTGAACGGCTCATCGAGAATAATCAATTCCGGATTGTGGATCAGCGCCGCAATCAACTGAATCTTCTGCTGATTTCCTTTGGAAACCTTCTCGGCAATCATATCCTTATACTCGGTGACACCTAAGCGATCCATCCATTTGGAAGTCGAATTCCTGGCATCCGTCTTGTTCATGCCCCTGAGCATTCCAAAATAGACAAGCTGCTCCATCACTTTGCTTTTTGTGTATATGCCGCGTTCTTCAGGCATATATCCAAAACTCATCGTCTCCCGGGAAATCGGGGCATTGTTCCACGCAGCGGTTCCTTCATCCATGCGGATGATGCCGAGAATCATGCGGATTGTTGTTGTTTTACCGGCGCCGTTCGTTCCGATAAGTCCGAATACGCCCGGTTCCGTCATTTCAAAACTAATCCGGTCAACAGCCTTCTTTGTCTCAAACGTCTTACTCAAGTTATTAACTGATAAACCCACTTCAGTGCCTCCATCATTGTTTTGATACATGATATGTTTATATATTCTACAACAATATCAATGCAAAATCATCTTCTATAAAATGTTCGGCGAGATTTTGCGCCTGATCTGGGACCGGTACACCATGTTGACCATCAAAAAAAACAGTGTCAGGCCGGGGCGTTTCAACATGCGCTTATTAAAAAGAGTCCGTCTCAGAATCACCGGGATACTGTACAGTCTGTTATAGATTTCCCAGAACATCTCCGTGGTTTCCTCTGCTTTCATGTTAGGAGTATTTATTACCGAGATCGATGGCCTGTACTTCAGGACATCATCATCCGTAATGACGTTTTTTTCTTTCAGTTCTTTGTACAAATCCGTACCGGGTATTGGTGTCAGGCAATAGAATTTTGGTGCAACGATATTACTGTGCCGTACAAAATCAACGGTGCGGGCAAGTGATTCACGGGTGTCTGTTTCCATCCCGACAATCATTTCACTTGCAATTTCAATGCCCGCATCAGTTACGGTTTTCAAAATCCTGGCATAGTCATCCGGGTTGCACCATTCCTTGTTGACGGATTTCAGCGCCTCCGGGCTGATACTTTCAAGCCCGAAACTTAGTACAAAGCAGCCGCTTTCCGCCACGATCCGCAGAAGCTCCGGATTATCCGCAATCTGGATGGCGCACTGCGACATCCATTTCATCCCGAGCGGCTTGATCTGAAGGCACAGCTCCTTCATATACCCGGCATCGGCGACAATATTGTCATCAATCAGCAGAAATTTATGGAAGCCAAGCTCCTTGATATATTTGATATCGCGAATAACCTCGTCGACAGGGCGCTTCAGATATTTGTTCCGGTACAGGCAATAGATAGAACAGAATTTGCAGCTGTTCGGGCAGCCGCGGCCGGCCTGGACCGGCAGGAAATCTCCGATCCGCTTGTTTATGACAAGGTCGTACCGGGGCAGCGGGGTACTCAGGGTCTCCAGCGGCTCCTTGTAAAAAGGCTTTAGCTCGCCGTTTTCAATATCTTTGCACATTTTCGCGATCGCATTTTCGGCATCCCCGATCATCACGCTGTCACAGTACTTTTTGGCCAGATCCGGTACAAGGCTGACCATCGGTCCGCCCATAACCACGATCTTCCCGCGCTTTTTGAACTCCGTCGCTATATCCTTCGCACGATTGGCTGCATGCCCCATACCTCCGATGCCAATAACATCGGCATCCGTATTGTACGGGATCTCCTCTATTGTTTCAATGCATAAATCAGCAGTCCACCCCTCCGGCAGCATAGCCGCCAGAAGCGGAAATGCAAGCCCGACAAAATACAGCTTGCTCTTTTTGACGGGTATGCCATCGTCGTCATAAATAGTGGGCTGAATGAACAATATCTTCTTATTCATCGTCTTCTCCTTTTCAGGGTCTGATCATCAGTCTGATATATTGCCGCGTGATTTTGGCCGCCCCTCTTCTGACTCGTTTGTATACTGTTGTTCCATATTGTTTTTTTATGTATTTGCGCTGCTTTGCGCTGGCGCTGGTTTTGAAATACGCCCGCAAAATATGATAGTAATAGGCCCGCGGCGACAAATAAAGCGGGCGGAACGCAAGATGCGCCATATCCCAGCGCTCAGACCGTGTGCGCGGCAATGTGATGTCTCCCGGATAATCGGAATAAAGAGGCGTGCCCGGCATCGGCGTGAGAGGCTGGGTGTTCACCATTGGATGTTCAAAACTGTTCAGGTGCTCTATAAGGGCCTCAAAATCCGATTTCCGCCAGTCCTTACTTACAATCAGTCCGCTGTAACACTGTATACCTGCTCGTTCCAGAACACGGACAGCATTGATATTCTGCTCAACTGACGTCTTCTTGTTGAGGTCATGCAGGTCATCCGCCTTGAAGGATTCGAGCCCGACAAATAAGGCTTCAAATCCGTGGCTGGCAAGCAGCGTGATTATTTCAGGGTTCTCTGTAATAAAATCAGCGCGCCCAAAAGCAATATACTTTTTGCTGATATGGCGCTCATCGAGTTTTTCGCAGAACTGCCGGATCCTTTTTGCGTTTGAGAGAAAATTATCATCCACGATAAATACATTTTCTTCCTTTATCGTCATCATCTCATCCATTACGGAGTCAAGGTCCCTGACCGCATAGTCACATATCTGCGTGCAGAAACAAAAATTACATGAATACCCGCATCCATAGGAGGTCTTAAGGGTTGCGCATTTGTCGTGATACATGTAGTTATAGGAACCGCGGTATCGGGCGGTGATTTCCCGATCGGGGAAAAGCTGTTCCAAATGGGTGGCTTTGGGTTTCGGTTTATTGGCCTGATAGACACCCGAAAGTGCATAGCATTCGGTTTTTGACAGGCCGCCGGCAAGTTCGCCGAGTGTTTCCATACCGTTTGCCCGAACAATATAATCAATACTGCTGTCGGCAAAGTCCTCAGGCACTACTTCTGCATGCACTCCGCCCACGACGGTGACAGCACGGGGAAGATATTTTCTTACAATGGCTGCATACTTCTTCACGATCTGCACATGATTTATATACGCGGTAAAGCACACCATATCGTATGCTTCCTGTTTGAGAAAATACGGAAGACCCTTTTTTTCAAGTATCATATCAATGAGCGTAACCGTATGGCCAAGCGACAAAAGATGTGCCGCCGCATACTCAAGCTCCAGCGGCTCACAGATCATAAAGCTCTGTAAATTAATCGAACGCCTGTCGGGGCAGGGCCTCACAAGTAAAATATTCATTTATTCTCCTTGAACACCTGAAAAGGTGTCGTCAGCGGCCGGTATTCCAAATGCGGGGCAAGACGTCTGCAGAGGCTGTTCATCAGCCGGTTTGAATGATGCAGATAAGCATACAGGCAGGTATATTTGCATCCGATTTTTAGCTTGGTGTCGTCTGCCGTTTGTCCGAAATCAATGGTTTTGAATCCATTCTCTATTCCATACCGCACAATTTCCAGAAGCATCCGCATGTAGGTGTCATATGTCTGATTGGATGCATAATTGAATCCGACAAATTCGAAAATCAGCTCATCCCCATTTTCAATGAGCTGTACAAACCCCTGCGGTCCCTCCTGGTCTTCCATCACAAAGATCCTGAAAAACGCCCCTTCAAAAAACTTCTTTGACAATTTTTCAATTCTTAATGATGAGTGATTATATACCTGCAGATACAAGCCATACATTTCATCGGTAAAAGCGCTCCCGTCTGATAAAAACCGGAACCCGAGGGCCGCCGACATCCGCAGCGCCTTCTTATAACGATGCCGGTAGTTACTGCGCAGATTTTGCATATACTCATCAAAACTGTTCCATCGGATCCGCAAAATACACTTCGGGCAGGTCAGGCCTTTTGCAAAACCTGTATAATCAGCCAAATCAGATTCGCCTAGATTGAGTATAATCTTATATCCCTTTATTGACTTTATATATTCCAGCGCTTCGCCTGCGAGATTGTTGAAAATAATGCCGGGCCGTGTAACCGACATCGGCAGATAAATAAATGTCATTTTTACAAACATCGGATACTTCGTAAACATCGCAAGATTATACCGCCTGCGTATGTAGGTCATGAAAACAGTATCTATCTCTCCGCCCTGGCTGCGAATGAGAAAATACCGCTGGCTGCAATGATCCGTCTGTTCGATAAAGCACAGAAATTTCCGCGTCATGTAGATGTTGCCGCCAACAATAGTATCCCAGTCCTCCGGCAAATCCAAAGCTCGTAAGTATTTTTCAATCATGGTTCACCCTGTCAAAATAGACTGCGTACTTTCTATAGCCGGACTGTGCGAAATGCCGGTTCAGACGCGAAGACTTCTCATTGTTGTCCCATACAAATGTAGTCTCATAGAAGCGGAATCTGTTTCCTAAATACTGTGCCATCCGGTCAAGCAGCTTGACGGTTGCCGTCCCCTGATACTCCGGAAGAACACCGATTGCATTAATCTTGACCGTATCAATCCGCTTTTGTCCGAACAGGAATTGCCAGCCGATGCTAGGCAGGCTGTACTGTCTTCCCGTGCGAAGCACCTGATTAAAATCAGGATGCCAGAACAGAAATCCGACTGCCTCTTTGCCGCAATGCGCAAACAGGATATTCTCAGGTTTAAGGAACGCCTTCATATCTTTGGTCAGCTCATAAAAATGCCGCTTATCCGTCGGAAAATACAGGTGGGTTGTACCAAGGGTCCGGTCACAGAGGGATCGGAACAATTCCATTTCTTCTTCATAATGTTTCAGGTCTATGGGACGCACGGTGATTTGCGTGTTGGGGACACGCAGCATTTTCATTGATTCCGCACATAGGCCCCTGTAAGTTGTGCATTCCTCTTTTCTTTGCATCCCGGCAAAATAATCCGCATAATATGGCTTGTTGTAGTTGCTGTCAAAAGAAATCTTGTGAAATCCTTCCGTTAAAATTCCAACGCCGCAGCTTATATGGCCGTTAAGGCCTACAATAATTTCCGGTACGCCGATCCGTCTGGCTTGTGTTTTTGCGTACTGCAGCAGCATGTCCACCGCTGCCTGCTGATCCGGCAATGCTTCAAAGAAAGCTACCTGCATCAGGTTTAGCCGGGAATGATGTATGAGCATGCATTCTGCCGCAATCCCGTTATCGAGAACCATAACCGGCTGTACGGAACATGCCCGTGCAAAGGAAGTGGTCTGATACAGGAAATTTTCCACAACAAACTCGCTTGTGCAGACATAGGCCTCATCACCCCGGTATAACAAATGCCGGAAGGCTAAAAATTCTTTTTTCTGCTTTTGGCTTCCCGCTTCACCTATTTGCATTTGCTGCCTGCGCCCTTCATAAATATTTTTGCTGTGCCTGAAGATCGTTTTCGACCCCCGGAAGGCAGGCTTTCCGGCGGCAAATCTCATTTTCTCACCGCGTAATCACAATAGACTATCCACAAATACTTTACAAGCAGTACCGTTCATACCGCAAAGCTTCTGATTTGCCTGAAGTTCAGTTATAATACATGCATGTATTCCTCTTTGATTCATTGCATAGAATTTATATAATATACATGAACCTACAGTAATTTATCCGGAATGCACAGCAATATGGCAGGAAGCAGCAGGATAGAAATCAAGCCTTTTTATAGCGATTAGGGAGCGTATTATTTTGAAAACAGGAACTTTCCTGGAAATAGATTTAGATAAAGTCAGGGACAATTCCAGAATAATCGTCGAGAAGTGCAGACCTCTGGGTATAGAAGTGCTGGGTGTTACCAAAGGATTTTCCGCCAAACCGCGGATTGTTAAGGCAATGGTACAGGGCGGGATATCGACTTTGGCGGATTCCCGTCTTGAAAATATCATGGCATTACGAAAAAAGGGATTTGCGCAGGATATCACACTTCTTCGTATACCAAGAATCAGCGCCGTCAAAAAAGTACTTGCCTTCACCGACTATAGCGTCAACTCTGAGTATTCGGTAATCAGGCAGCTTTCTGATGCGGCACTTGCGGAGAGTAAAAAACACAAAATTGTATTGATGGTTGATGTGGGCGACCTCCGGGAAGGCGTTCTTCCCGAGGATGCCTTTGTAATGTCCCAACGGATTTCCATGCTCAAGGGGGTCACCCTTGCCGGCGTCGGAACCAATATGGGCTGCTACGGCGGAATCTTACCTACCATGAGCAATCTTAATATGCTGATAGATATCGCAGACGAAATCGAGAAAAGAGCCGGAATCAAGCTCGAAATTGTCTCCGGAGGGGGAACGTCCTCACTCCGGCTGATTGAAGAAGGCAAAATGCCGAAAGGAATCAATCAGCTTCGTATCGGTGAAGGAATCCTTCTTGGTACGGACACAACCCATGACAATATTATTCCCTGGCTTCATCAGGATGCATTTGTGCTTCGTGCGGAAGTTATAGAAGTAAAAACCAAACCCTCTGTACCGATCGGCGAACTCGGCCACGATGCATTCGGCAATACACCGGTTTTCGAAGATAACGGGCTGCGCAAACGTGCGATCGTATCCCTCGGCCGGCAGGATGTGAACGTAGAAGGCGTCTTCCCCTTAAACACAAAGATGCACGTATTGGGAGCAAGCAGCGACCATCTGATCGTCGATGTCACGGAGGCAGATGAAAATATCAAAGTAGGCTGCCAAATATCCTTCAAGCTGAATTATCAGGGCCTTCTATTCTTAAGCAATTCGAAATATGTGAAAAAAGTGTATATAAAAGGAGGATTATGATAAAGGCAGTTACCTCTGATCAGAAGGACATAATAGAACAGATTATAAAGCTGGAAGCCGATGCATTCGGCGAAGGCGGGTTAAGCGAGTGGGATCTTATACCCCTGATTCGGCATGGACGGGTTTTTTGTAAGGAAGAAGATGGACGGGTACTTGGCTGCATCCAATACATGCAGGATTGGAACGATCATACAAAAGCATATGCGGTAGGTATTTCCATAGCCTCAGATCAGCGCGGAAAAGGATACGGTACGGAACTTTTTAATGCAAGCATGTACCGTCTCGCAGGAGAAGGCATAAAGACCGTCGAACTGACCGTAGATCCTGAAAACACTGCAGCGATAGAAGTATACGGAAGAAAACTCGGATTTGCTGTAACCGACCACCGCACAGACGAATACGGAAAAGGAGTCAATCGCATATCGATGGAAAAGAAATTTTCTAAAGATAGTCCATGGAAATAAAGTACAGGCACGAATTTTTATTCGATCAGTTCTTTCCTGCGGTTCCTGAATTTTCGCAGCGCGATTACAACAAGTACAATCAGCAAAACCAATAATATAAATGCCAGGACCGGCACGACTACAGCCAAAACAGCCGTTACCACGGATGCTGCGGATTCGACAGTTGAAACAACGGGATTGGCCGCTCCTCCGCTGACAATAGTTGATACATTGTGTGTCCCGTTGGAAAGAAGGCTTGTCGCTGTGGCGACACCTCCGCCGACGATGACAGCCAGCGTCCACTGAAGCATCGGATCGATGTCGGTGATAACCGATGCCGTTACAATTACGCCGGCAATTATACTGACAGGTATGCTGATTGTGTTCAGCAGGTTATCAACATACGGGATAAAATAAGCAGCAATTTCAATAACGGTGGCAATTCCGAAAATAATCACAGCAGGATAACTTCCGATCCATTCAAACCCTGGACCTATAGTAAGATATCCACTGATATCCGCAATACCCATGACAAACAGCGGCACAAATACGCGAAACCCGCAGGTGGCCGACAATCCGATTCCAATCAATATTTGTAAAAGAATCTCCATATAAATTTCCTCAATCAAGATAGCTTCAATAATTATACCTTTTCTATTGTCTCTCTTCCACCAGCGTCTGTACCCGGTTCTGGATCAGCGCAGCAACATCCTCCGCGCTTTTCTGGTCAAAGAAATAAGAAGGCGCTTCCTCCATGATAATACCCAGAATTTCCCGGTCGGCGCTTGCAAGTGTATTCAGGCTGTATACCAGATCCCGATATGACTTCACCTGCGTTTCGCTCATAGGTCCGCTGGCAATACCGTATTTTATTATATCTTCCGGCGGGTCAATTGCGTTGTCAATCTGTTTCTCGAACGCCGATTTAAGGACCGGTATACCCATGACGTTTTCCTGAATGCTTTCCGATAAAAGGATCTTTGCAAAATCCCAGGCAGCATCGGGATATTTTGATGATGCAGCAACAGCAAATATGCCGCCGGGAACACACAGCGCACCGGCCAGATCCGGTGAAGGATATCCGACTATCGATACCGGTTCACCAAATGCGGCTTCTATTCTTTCATAGTCATAGGCAGAATGGATATAGCAGTGTGCAAGCGCAAGAGCATGGTTTCTGGCCAAATCAAGATCATCGACGATAGCAACATTGTTGTTGTTATCCGGCGTATCTTTGATCCCGTATGTTTTTGCGAATGCCAGCATCGACAGGAAAGAAGCTGAATTGAAGTCGGCTTTTCCGGATGAAACATCTGCGAAGGACTGCAGGGATCCGCTCAGCGAAGCGGAAAGCAGCTGTGACTGTGACATTCCTGCAAGCGGGGCAACTCCGTCCGGCAGCGAGTCTGCCATTTCATTGAAGGAATCAACGGTCCACCCCGAGCGGTCACCCACAACAGTCCTGGCTCCTGCCAGTACCGACATATCAAAATTGACGATCATTTTACTGAGCTTTCCATCTTTTTCACAAAGTGTAAAGATGCTGGGAAGATAATCATCCTTCTTGAAATCGCTGTCCTTTTCCATGAGCGGGTATAGATCAGCCAGAAGGCCCTTGGATTCGAGGAGATTGAAGGACATGCTTCCATTGTCAATAATAATATCGGGACCTTTCCCGGATTCTACATCCTGCTGCATGACTGTACCGAGACGCTGCAGTTCATTTAATATTTCGTCATACGTAAATTCGTATCTGGTTTCATTAAATTCGGCGGCATAATCCTTGACTTCGATGCGGTACTCTTTACTTTCTTTGTTAAAGGTATAAATAGCTGCATTCAAACTTGTACCGCCTGAGATATCCACTCCGCCCAAGACAATCACTTTCTTGCCCGCGTTCGGATTATTTTGCTGGCGGGTAAAGATTCCCAGATAACATGGCGTTCCGCTGACAGACTGATTTTGTCCGGTACAGACAATAACATCATACGATAAAACGGCGGTCTGACCGCCGCCGTAAAGGGACATATCGGCGTCTGTGTTTTTCCATTGGAGAAATTCTTTCTGCTCTTTAGACTCCAAATCAACAGCATAGACCCCTGCCGCGCTGTTAACGAAAAATCCTGCTGTCCCGGCTATAATAATACCTTTTGATCTGTACTGGGAAATGTCGATCGCCTCTCCCAGCTTTCTTGCTTCCGTATCGACAGGATAGTATAAATTCGGTTTGCCATCCGTTTCAAGCTTTGTACCTTTACTGCTTTCTGCATAAAGTTTGTCGCCGATAAGGTAAATATAACTTTCAATTTTGTCGTCGGAAATGATGTACTTCTCCTGTCCCGAACTGTCGAGAACAGATATCTGTCCGAAAGATACAAGATAAATATCACCCGCCTTATCAATAGCCGCACTGGATATAACCAAATCTTTTCCTGTTTGCAGATCTGCCGGAGCCCCGATTTGTGTTCCCGCAGAACTAAATTTGTACATCAGATACTTGCGCGTCTCCAAGCTATTATCCTCAACAAAGGCAGTCAAATTCCCGTCAGCGTCTGCTGCCATGTATATCACATTGCCGGAAGGTCCGATCTCCTTGTTCACGTCGATTTCCGCTGTTTTTCTGCCGGTCTTATCAATAAGCAGAATCATAGACTTTGCTGTAAATTCGCCCGAAGACTCATCCGATATTCCCGCTTCCAGAAGCACTGCTGCCTGGTCCTTGCAGGGGATAACGGACCGCACGTTTACATAATCACCGGCATTAGCGGGGGTGTATAACATGATCTCATTTAGAGAATAGTACGGCGCATCGGCCGCAACCGTTTCTCCTGAGACAACAGTCACAGCTGCCGTATCTGTAATGCTGTTTGTATTCGCAGGAGCATCTTTGTCTGTTTTCGCATTTATTGCACATCCTGCGATGGAAATAAGCATCGAAATACAAATGGCTATGCTGATTACCCGCTGCGTTCGTCCGTTTTTGTGTGTAACCGGTGAAATGACAAGCTGTTCAGAATTTCGCATGACGATACCTCTTCCTTAAGACTTTTGTACTGGAAAAAATGATATATTAATATATTCGGATGATAATCTATTTAATCTTATATATCTTTAATATTATAACAATATCACCATATTGTTGCATGCGAAATACAGGCGCAGTAGCATTTGCATTACACGCCGTACGGAAGCCAGAAATCGACTCCAAATCCGCAAAAATACTGCTAATACTAGCGGAATGTGAATTCAGGTCTCCACATGCTTTTTTTCATATCAATACAGCCGTTATCATGGAAGATGACGCCTTCCTGCTTCAGTCTTTTTCTCTGCGCTTCTGCACCGCCAAAAGCGCTCCCGGGAAGCATTTCCCCCTTTTTGTTTACGACCCTGTGACAGGGCAGATGCAGATTTTCCGGTGCAGCATTCATCGCATACCCTACTTGTCTGGCTGCGAGCGGGTTGCCAAGCATTGATGCAATCTGGCCATATGCTGCAACTTTGCCTTCCGGTATGAGGGCCGTAAGTTCATATACATCCGCGTAAAATTTGTTCATGCGTCAGCAATGCTCGGGATGCTTACTGACGGATCAATATCCTGTGTGTAATCAACAGAAGGGAGCCTAAAGCCGAACATCTGATAGAAATCCTCCCAGTAGCCTGCGATGTCGCAGTACTGATCGATATTTTCCGTCCTGATTTCGGGCCATATTTTGGCAATTCTCTCCTGGACATCTGCACGCATTTCCCAGTCATCTACCCTGAGGCGCCCCTCCGGGTCGAGCACAGGTTTTTCTGTATATAGCTTGTCATGGTACAGACGGTACATCTGTTCAATGCATCCTTCATGAATTCCCATTTCCTTCATAACTTTATAGAGAATGGATATATAAAGAGGCACAATCGGAATCGCCGCGCTTGCCTGTGTGACAAGTGCCTTGTTCACGGAAATATAGGCAGTGACTCCTGAGAATTCCCTGCATATCTGATCAGCTGTGTCATTCAAATGCTTTTTGGCCATTCCTATGGATCCGTTTAAGTAGATCGGATGTGTCATTGAAGGCCCGATATAGGTATAGGCAACCGTCACGGTCCCCGGAGCAAGAACACCGGCTTTGCTTAATTCAGAAATCCAGTCCTTCCAGTCTTCTCCTCCCATGACTTTGACTGTACTAAGGACTTCCTCTTCCGTGGCCTGCGGAATAGTAACTTCTGTAAGCGTGTTGTTTTTGAGGTCGATCGTAGTATTCGTGTATTCCCCATCCGTCGTTTTCAGCACGGAATTATACGTGGTGCCGTCAGCCATATTTCTTCTGGGAGACGCCAGGCTGTAGACAATAAGGTCCACCTGCCCGAGATCCTCTTTGATCATCGCGATGGCCTGCTGTTTGATTTCGGCGGAAAAGGCATCACCGTTAATTGCTTTGGCATACAGGCCTTCTTCGTGTGCACGGCGCTCAAAGGCCGCCGTATTGTACCAGCCCGCCGATGCCGTACGTCTGCCGTCGGCCGGTTTATCAAAAATAACACCAATTGTTGCGGCTCCGCCGGCAAATGCAGCCATGATTCTTGAAGCAAGGCCGTATCCGGTCGATGCCCCTATCACAAGGACTTTTTTGGCACCGTCAATTTTGGGCTGTGCTTTGGTGTAATCAACCTGACGGTTCACATTCCCGGAACAGCCGACGGCATGTGCTGATGTGCAGATAAATCCGCGAACTTTCGGTTCGACAATCATGGTTAGAACCTCCATTTATACTTGCTTTGCAGTGTCGTGCCTGAAGCACCCTTTGATGTGATCATTTATAAGTCCCGTTGCCTGCAGGTGTGCATACACAATGGTCGGTCCCATAAACTTGAAGCCCCTTGCCTTTAAATCCGCACTTACCCTGTCTGCAAATCCGGATGTCGCAGGTACTTCTGATATAACGCTCCAGTTATTCACAACCGGTTTATTGTCTATAAAACTCCAGATGTACCTGTCAAAACTTCCAAACTCTTCCTGGATTTTCAAAAAAAGCACGGCATTATTTATCGAAGCCCTGATTTTCAATTTATTCCGCACGATTCCTTTGTTGTTCAAAAGCTCTTCGTATTTCTCATCATCATACCTGGAAATTTTTGCAGCGTCAAAATCATCATAGGCCAGCCGGTAGTTTTCCCTTTTTCTGAGAATGGTAAGCCAACTAAGACCTGCCTGCGCCGATTCGAGTAATAGAAATTCAAAATGCTTCTTATCATCATGTACCGGAACGCCCCATTCCTCATCGTGATACTTCACATACAACTCGTCGGCGCCGCACCATGAACATCTTTCCATAATTGGGACCACCCCTTACATTTTCTCTTTTTGTTTCTTCATGAATTTTTTGATGTCTTTTTCGCATTTTCCGCATTTCGACCCGGCACCGGTCTTTTCCCTGATGTCTTTGTAGGACGCTGCGCCTTTTTCCATAGCTTTCAGAATATCTTTCTTTTTAACGTTTTTACATTTGCAGATTACTTTTTCCGGATTCATAATGCACCCTTCTCTCTATTAATTGAGACCTCTGGTTCATCCTGTATGTTAGAATCACAATTTGTATTGGCTCTTTTCCGTTATCCGCGTTAGCTGTAACCTTACAGTCAGTATACCAGCCTTACCGTTTATCAGTACCTAATAAGGTCGATTTTTACCTTCTGTCTATACATTATCCTTTCGCATGTATTTTTCGAAATTCCGAGGGTGCCATTCCAGTTATTTTTTTAAAAACTTTTGAAAAATATTTTTCATCTTTAAATCCTAATTTGTAGGCAACCTCATATGTCTTTAATTGATTTTGCCGCAGATAGATACAGGCATGCTCAATACGGATTCTATTTAATGTCTCTACAAATCCGCCATTCATATTCTGTGAAAAAAGCGCAGATAAATATCCGCTGGTTATATTCATTTTCTCAGCCACGTCCGCAAGTGCCGGATTTTCATTGTAATGTTCATTCAAATATTCTAATGCGCCATATACGATTCGATTTGCATTATGCGTATCACTGGCTTGTTCCTGTGATTTACCCTGCAGATGATCAATGATTTTATCCAGCCGCTCAAGTATTTCCGTAGACCGGCACGGTTTCAGCAGATATTCTTCCACTCCATATCGTATCGCTTTCTGTGCAAACTTAAATTCATCATACCCGCTTAAGATAATTGTTTTTGGAAGAATGCCTGCTTTGTCTGCTTCTTCCATCACCTGCAGCCCATTCATTATCGGCATTTGTATGTCCAGCAGCATAAGATCCGGCTTGTGCTGCATAATCAGTTCCAATGCTTCCTGTCCATTAGCCGCCAGATATATTTTGTCTATCCGCTGACTATGAGTCCTGATATAATTCCCCATTCCATTTCGAATAAAGTCCTCGTCATCTGCAATCAGTAATTTGATAGACATTACTCAGCCTCCTTATCTTCCGCGGGAATTATTATAATAACAGAAGTTCCTATGCCAACCGTACTTTCAATCTCCAACGTATAATTATTGCGGTACTTCAGTTCAAGTCTTTCCTTCACATTTTTAATAGCATATCCGCCGATTCTATGACTCTCATATCTCCTCGAATCATCCGCTTCCCAGATAGCCTGCACTTGCTCAGGCGTCATGCCTACTCCGGTATCTTTTACTGTAAATTTCAGATAACCATTCTGCATGCGGCCATTTATATATATACATCCTGGATTTCCCGCTTTTTCAAGTCCGTGAATAATCGCATTCTCAACAAACGGCTGAAGAATCAATTTGGGGATAAAGTAATCCAAAATCTCATCATCAATATCAATTTCATACTCCAGACGCATGGAGAACCGCATTTTCTGAATCTGCAGATAGCGGGTTATCAGTTCCTTTTCGTGCCTGACCGCTATGGTCGCTTTACCCTGACCGAGTACCAGGCGAAACAACTGTGATAAAGCAAGAATATCTTCAGCGATTTCTTCGTTGCCGTCGTTCTGCGCCCGCCAATACAAGGAATCGAGTGTGTTATAGAGAAAATGAGGATTGATCTGCGACTGCAGGGCATTCAGTTCACTTTCCTTTTCCTTTAAGGTTATAACGTAGTTATTATCTATCAATTCTTTGATCTCCAAAACCATCTGGTTGAAGCATTCGGTAACCTGTCCCACTTCATCGTTGGCCGCAACCGGAACCTGCTGGCTGAAGTCGCCCTGCTTAAACTGGTTCATTGCATGGCTCAGGCGGCCCAGAGGTTTGGCAAGAATATTGGAAACCAGTGCAAGCAGCGGCCACATTCCTACCAGCAAAACAGTCAGCAGCAAAAACGGCACAAGCGCTACATTGTATATCTGGCTGTCGCTGTTGCTTTTGGGCACCATTTTACAGACAATAAAGCCGTTTCTTGCATTTTGGCTGCAAAAAACGTGATAAGAACCATAGTCAAAATGGTCTGCGCGCTTCCTGTAATCAACGGACCGGTACCCTTCACTTTGGATATATGTAAGGATCCCGTCATCTATTTTGCCGTAGCGTGTTAATTCATCCCCGGCCCGGCTTAATACCACGACACCTTCATTGTCCTGCTGCACAGCATTTTTGCAGAGGTCTGTAATTTTATCGGCCTGCATGCCGATTGCCATATATCCCAACGGGGTTTTCTTTGACAAATCGAAAATTTCCCTGTACATAACCAGCTTGTCGGAGCGGTTCGCCTGATAGGTGCCCGTATCTGTTTTGGATACACTGTCCCATGTGCTTTCACCTTTCCGGAGAATGGACTGCCGATACATTTCCGTTTCGCGGACATCCGTTATCGTCGCAAGATATACACTGGAATCAATACACCGCAGGTATGGACGGATGCCGTTTTCGGGATAAATCGCAATTGTTTTTGTATAGCCTTTCGACGCGATCATGTCCTCAATTATCTGCATGGGTGCGCGGTTGAACCATAATCTGGAATCTTTATTGAGTACATCGGGCTCATCTGATTTCAAAATGTTCAAGATATCGTTATTGATGCAGATATAGATGGAAAAATCTTCCACATCCGCTTTAATCACTTTGATGCTGTCCTCGAGGCTGGTTATCAGTTTGATATTCGTTTCCCGCTGGCTGGCTACTGTAATCTGATAATTTTTCACAAAGACAAAGGTGCTGATGATGATCAGGATAGGGCTGATCACAAGATAAATATACAGGACGATTTTTCGTCTGATACTCAAGTTATAAAGCCATTTATTCTTTATTCTCATAATCATCTCTACCCCGTCATTAACTTTGTTCATTGTACAGGGCAGGGTGCAGGTTTACAATATCAACCCTTAACGGCGCCCATAGCCAGGCCTTTGGTAATGTGTTTATTCAGGATGAGATAGACGATGACAGCCGGTGCTGCAGCGAGGGCCATTACCGCGAACTGTACAGCATAGTTTGATGAGTACTCGCCTGTGAAATCCAGTATTGCAAAGGGCAGTGTCTTCCATTTCAGACTGCTCAGGTACGTTTTCGCCATCATAAATTCATTCCAGTTATTCAGGAAAGTCATGATGGATATAGTAGCTATCGAAGACTTCAGAAGCGGTGCAATTACGGAAAAGAGTATGCGGTAGATCCCGCACCCGTCGATAACCGCTGCTTCTTCGAGCTCGACCGGTATGGATTCCATAAAGCTGCCCATCAGGAAAAAGCCCTGCGGCAGTGAGAACGCCACATAAGGTATGAGAAGAGCCCATATTGTATCTGTCATATGCAGCATGCTGTATATTTTGTAATTGGGAAGAAGTGTTGCACTAATGGGAATCATCATCCCCAGAAGCAGAATCGTCTTAACCGGCACGTTGAGTTTCCAATGCATGCGCCGGCACGCAAAGGCTGCCATCATGGAAACAAGCACGACGATCACAACGGCCAGAGTATTGATCAGCAGGCTGTTTTTGAGATATATCAGATAATTTCCGTCTATAAATGCTTTTGCATAGTTTCCCCATTGTATTTTTTGGGGGATAATGAGAAGCCCGCTTGTAAAGAGCTCGTTACTGCTTGCAAGCGAAAAGTCCAGCAGCCATATCAAAGGAAAAATCTGGATGACTGCCATTACAATAAGGATAAGCCAGAGTATTGATTTACTCAAAGGCCTTTTTTTATTCCCAAGCCGTTCCATTTTTCAATCTCCTTGCTGATTTCTTTTCTGCAAATACTTTGTTTAAAAGGACGGTGGCGATGAGGCAAATAGCAATGAAGACAACTCCGATTGCATTGCCATATCCATATTTTCCTGCTTGAAATGCCTGCTGATATAAGAAATTGCCCATGAATTGCGTACTGTTGCCGGGTCCGCCATTAGTCAGAAGATATACGGTCTCCAATTGCTTCAGGGCGGCAATAACAGCCAGGGTAACATTTACCTGAATAACCGGTTTCATGAGCGGCAGTGTGATTCTGAAAAAAGTAGTCCTGGCATCTGCGCCGTCAATCGCGGCCGCTTCATATAGTACAGGGTCAATATTTTTGATGCCGGTATAGTAAATCAGCATGCCCCATCCGAAGCCATGCCAGATCAGGACCAAAAGTACCGACCAGATGGCATTGTCCGCACTAAGCCAGTTTACCTTTCCTGCAAAGCCAAACAATTTCAGAATATTATTAAACAGTCCAAAACTCGGGTTGTAGATGAATTTCCATAAGTAGGCAATAATCGCCACGGAGATAACATTGGGAATAAAATAAACGCATCGGAAAAACCCTTCGGCCTTTCCCTGCAGCTTATCAAGTACTGCGGCTATACCGATTGCGATCGGGTGCTGGATACATATAAACCCTGCTGCCAGAAGAAGCGAATTTCTAAGTGATGTCCAGAAGGCTTTATCGCCCATAAGGTTTTTGTAATTATCCATTCCGATGAACGCTGCGGCAGCTTTGCCCATCCCCGAGTAATCCATAAACCCATAATAAACGCTCAAAATAATAGGCGCCAAGATGGCAAAAACAAATAGCAGAAGTCCCGGCAGCACCAGGCTGAAAATGATCAGCTTGTTGCTATACAATTTATTCATGTGAGTTCTCCTCGTATACAGCATGGCTGCCTAAAAATTTTCTTTTTAGGCAGCCATGCTCCAAATTCTCCAAAACGTTAATTATTTACTTGCTGCGCCGATTGCTGCGAGGAATTTGTCCGACGTTACTGTTCCGTTGCAGACGCTCTGGATTTCGCTTTCAATGCTTGTCTTGAACGCTGATGCTCCGCGGTCATTTACCGTTGTGCCGGAGGTGTTGCTGGCATTCTTCAGGAAATCCAGGAACTGTTTCTGAAGGGCTGTTTCTGAGCCGGTCATAAAAGCTGTTTCGTCCTGCGCCGACATACCGACACCATTTTCCCAGCCAATCTTTGACAGGTTTTCCGGCTTGAACATATAGTTCAGGAACTTGGTTGCTTCGTCTTTTACTTCAGATGAAGCGGACACTGCATATCCGCCGCCGTTCCAGGCGCAGATTGATGTTGTGCCTTTTCCGTCAGCAACGGCAGGCATCGTGAAGGCCTTGATGTTCGTACGGATAGCTTCATCGATAGTTGTATCAAGGGCCATGGATGCTTCCCAGCTTCCCATGTAGAACATCGCAGCCTGCCCGTTAATAAACAGGTTTTTGGCTGTTGCGTAATCCTGTGTGTCATAGCCTGTCTGGAATAATCCGGCTTTTGCTGTTTTTGCGAGAAGGTCAGTCGCCTGCTTGAATAAGGGATCCGAGAAGTCACCTTTTGTAATTGCATTTGTAACTATGTCACTATAGGTCCCGTTCATTTTGACCATAATATCAGAGAGATAAACTGCCAAAGGCCATCCGTCCCCGCCGTCCATCGCTACCGGGGCAATACCCTTTGCATTAATTGTGTCTGCCAGGGCAATCAGCTCGTCATAGGTAGCAGGTACTTTCCAGCCATTGTCTTCGAACATTTTGGCGTTGTAATAGAACGCAGCTATATCCGAATTTCTGGGAAGTCCGTAGAGGACGCCGTCTTTTTTGAAACCATCCAGGGATCCGGAAATAAATCCATAATCCTTGTAATCGGCTTCGTTCAGCGGTGCAAGTACACCCGCGGCAAGAACTTCGTCAAGGAAAGAAGGCTGTCCCCAGATACTGACGACATCCGGCATTCCTTCGATGGAATATGCCTTGAACTTGGTCTTGTAGGCTGCATCATCAAGAGCCTCAACTGTAATGGTTACATTTTTATTTTCCTTCATGTAGTTGTCAATCATTGTTTGTTCTACAAGTCCCTGTCCGGTTTTTCTATCCGGCAAATTTGAGAATACCTTGAGAGTAACAGGCGCTGCTGAATCTGTTGCTTTCGTCGTTGCTTCCTGACTTGCCTGTGTGGTGGCTGGTGCTGCCGGCTTTGTGGTTTCCGTCGTAGTAGTTGCTTTTTGTGTGCAGCCTGCAAGCAGAGTGGCGGTCATAGCAACCGCCAGTAGTGTAGCTAACAATTTCCTCTTCATTTTTTAAGTCCTCCTTAGACTTCCTTTTCCTTCTTTGTTTTCCTTTCCAGATATCCATTTTTTGTGCATCTTTTTGTTATACACCCAGCATAGCATCCGATATTTGTGCAAAACAGATAATAAAATTAAGAAATGGTGTAATATTTATGGATTTTCAGTGTGATATTGTTTACTTTCCCATAACCTCGAAATAACAACATTTTACCGCGGACTAATCCTGACCTAATTTCCGGCTGGTATTCTGAGATTACAAACATGAGGAGGAACAAGAAATGACGAAGAAAATTAAAATGATTATTGCAGCAGTACTTACGTCCGTTATGTTATTAAGTGTTACAGCATGCGGTGAAACTGCCGCAGCCACTTCAACAACAGCAGCAACTTCAGCAGCAGCAACAACAAAGACTACAGCAGCCGCAACAACAGCAGCTACAACAGCAAAGGCTACAGAAGCAACTGCCCTTAAAGGTTCCCTTACACTTACCGGCTCCACATCCATGGCTGATGTTACAACAGCTCTGGCCGAAGCTTTCATGGCAGCCAATAAAGATGTAACTGTATCCGTCGGCGGTAATGGCTCCGGCGAAGGTCCTACAGCCGTTACTGACGGAACAGCACAGATCGGATTACTTTCCAGAGATTTGAAGGATACCGAAAACCCCGCGACATTTGACAAGTACATCATCGGATATGACGGAATTGCTGTTATTGTTAACTCCGCTTCAGGCGTAACCGCTCTGACAACCGATCAAATTGCCAAAATCTTCAAAGGCGAGATCACGAACTGGAAAGATGTCGGCGGTGTTGACGCCAAAATCCAGTGTATCGGACGCGAGGCCGCATCCGGAACAAGAAGTGCTTTCGAAGAACTCATGAAGATCACAGACGCTGCTAAATATGCAGAAGAGCAGAACTCCACAGGCAACGTAAAGCAGGCCGTGTCCGCAAATCCTAATGCGATCGGATATGTATCGCTCTCCGCTGTGGACACAACCATTGTAGCGGTAAAGCTTGACGGTGTTGTTCCTTCAGAAGAAACTGTTAAGTCCGGCGATTACACACTGCAGCGTCCGTTTGTGATGATTACCAAGGCTGGAACTACGGATGCCCTTGCCAAAGCTTTCCTGGATTATGTGTTCAGCGAAGCCGGTATGCAAATCGTGTTGGACGACGGAGTCGTTCCGAATCCCGGTAAATAATCGAAACTAATTTTGAGATAAGCCACAACCAAAAAAACCATCCGGAGAGTTTCTTCCAGGTGGTTTTTCCTGTTTCTGACAAAATACGGAAAACCTGTTTGCTTTCCGATCATTGAAGCATTGCGTTCTCCTGTTATTTGATCAAATCCATCACATCCGATATTGTCATATCGTTGTCACCGGCGATCTTTGCAACATCGTCATATTCCGGCTTTGATTTCCCAATACCATTTCCAGTCGCAGTTTTAATACGCACCGGACCGTACGGTGTTTCCTTTATGCTTTGTGAACGGTCGAGTACAATACGCCTGGACTCCGATATTCTTACTCCAAGCGTTGTTGTGTGGCGCAGGATAAGATTCGCCAGAACATCGCACTGTTCCCTGCTGCAGATACAGCTCAGAAGGATCCCCGGACGGCTTTTTTTCATACCGACAGAAACCGTGTAAACATCCAGGGCACCAGCCTTAAATAGAAGATCCTGGACAAATCCAATTGCTTCCGGTGTCATATCGTCCAAATTGCAGCAGATCTCACTTACTGCATCGACACTTTCTTCCGTGTATCCCAAAAAGGCGCGAACACAGTTCGCTGCTTCAAAATCCTTGGTTCCCATACCGTAACCGATCGATGACACGGTCATAACAGGCATATTGCCAAACCTGCCGGCAAAGTGCTTCAGCAGGGCAGCACCTGTCGGCGTGCAAAGTTCACCGCGGATACTCCCGCCAAAGATCGGCACACCGCGAAGAATATACGCAGTCGCCGGAGCGGGAACAGGAAGCAGACCATGCGCACAGCGCACCTGACCGCTTCCGACATGAACGGGGGATACGACAACCTGTCCGGGCGCCAGCTCTTCCATCAGCATGCATACGGCTACAATATCGGCGACCGCATCCATTGTACCTACTTCACTGAAATGGATCTGATCAACGGGCTGATCATGCACGTGACCCTCCGCCTCCGCTATCAGCTGATATACCTCCAATACATCTTTACGTACCTTGTCAGACAGACCATCAAGGTCTGAAACAATATGCCTGATCTCGTGCATCCCTGTACTGCTGTGATGATGACCGGCATCATGGCTGTGGTCGTGCCCGCCGTCATGATGATGGTGTTCCTGCCCGTGGTCGTGTTCGTGTTCGTGCTCGTGATGGGCAGCGATGCTTTCTTCCGTCTCCCCGTTCACGGCAACCGAGATATGGGAGCCGGTAACTCCGCATTTTGTACTCGGCACACAGGCAACAATTACGCCGGGTATGCCGACGCGGTTCAGTCTGTCCAGAAAATCATTATGTTCGGGAAGCAGTTCGATAAGTGCCGCTGTCAGCATATCGCCCGCAGCCCCCATATTACAGTCCAGATATAGTGTTTTCATTATTTGCCCTCCATATGGTTGATCATGCTCGCCAGATACCCCGCGCCGAAGCCGTTATCAATGTTGACAACGCTTACGCCGCTGGCACAGGAATTCAGCATGGATAAGAGCGCGGATAACCCTCCAAAAGAAGCTCCGTATCCGACGCTCGTCGGAACCCCGATGACCGGGCAATCGACAAGTCCGCCGATCACGCTTGCTAAAGCACCCTCCATTCCTGCAATGGCAATGACTACCCGGGCGCTCATTATTTCATCCTTATGCGACATCAGTCTGTGCAGGCCGGCAACTCCAACGTCATACAGTCTTACTACTTTATTACCGAGCGCTTCGGCCGTAAGGGCCGCTTCCTCGGCAACAGGAATATCACTGGTGCCTCCCGTTGCAATAACAATAGTGCCCAGACCATCCGGTACCGGGATTTCGCCGATAATGCCTATTCCACAGCCTTTATAGAAACTCATCGGATGGTGCTCCATTACAGCCTGCGCCGCTTCGGCTGACATCCTGGTGATGAGAATCATTTTCTGTCCGTTTTGCAGCATGACATCAACAATTTTGATGATTTGTTCCGGTGTTTTGGAGGCACCGTAAATAACTTCGCCGATTCCCTGTCGAAGCGCACGGTGATTGTCAACTTTTGCAAACCCGATGTCCTCAAACGGCTCGAGTTTTAACTTCAGAAGTGCGTCTTTTGAAGTAAGCCGCCCCGCCTCAACATCTTCTAAAATATGCTGAATTTGTTCCTTACTCATATCAGTGTCTCCTCCGTTTTTCGACCGGCAAGATCCAAAAGGATTGAATCAAAATCTGCCTGCAGCTGTATGATAATCTCTTCCCGTCTCTTAAGTGCCTCGGGCATCTGCGATTCCGGAAACTGTAATTTTGCAGCGCTGCCCGTCAGACGGACGCGAAAATCGGTAAAACCCATCGCAAACAGCGCGTTCTCTGCACGCTCTATCCGGCCGAGCACCTCCGCAGTGATGGTTGTCCCGGTGGGTATACGTGTCGCGAGGCAGGCATAGGCCGGTTTGTCCCATGTAAAAAGCCCCGCCTCTTTTGAGAGGCGCCTGACGTCGCTTTTTGTAATACCGCAGTCTTTCAGCGGCGAGCGGATAGAAAGCTCTTCAAGCGCCCGCATTCCCGGACGGTCGCCGGAATTGTCGGATGCATTTGTACCGTCAAGTAAAATCGTATATCCATCTTTTATCGCAGTCTCTTTAATCAGGGAAAAAATTGCCGTCTTACAGTAGTAGCATCTATTGGAAGGATTTTCCGCCACATGTGGGACAGATAAAACATCTGTTTCAATCACAGTCATATCGGCTCCGAGGATCGACGCCATACGAAGTGCATCCTCAAGCTCAAACTGCGGCTGGAAAGCCGCTTTGACATAATACGCCTTGATTTTCGCACCATAGTGCATCCCCGCGTACAGGAGGTATGAGGAATCCACGCCGCCGGAAAATCCCAGCGCGACAACTGGATTCTCTTTGAAAAAAGTCTGAAGATCCATCCTTCTTTACCTCACAGTATCATTTGTTTCCTACCCTGATATTTAATCATTATAACAAACGAATACAATGACGGACCTTAAAGAAGGTTAGAAATTATGATCATGAAAATGTTTATGGCCTGCCCCCCGGTGACAATGATAATACTGATCGACAAGATTGACTTCTTTCAGCAGGTCGATATCCTCGAGCAGTTTTTCGGAAGGCATATCTGCAGCAATTGTATGGTTTTCATCAAAAAGAATGGCCCGGCCTGAAATCTCCGGAACAAGCTCAAGATTATGTGTTGACGTTATGATTGTTTTGCCGGATTTATTCAAATTTACCAGAAGTTCCACGAGCCACCTCTGCGTTCTTGGATCAAGACCACTCATAGGCTCATCAAGCACAAGAACCTCCGGGTTAAGGGAAAGGACGCATGCGATCGCCACCTTGCGTTTTTCCCCTCCGCTCAAATGATAGGGCGGCCTGTTCCTGAAGTCCTGAATATTCAGTAATTCGAGGCAGTCATTCACCCTATTCCCGACTTCTTTTTCATCTAATCCCATCTGTCTGGGACCAAATGCAATTTCATCATAGACATCTGCGCAGAATAACTGCGTATCCGAATTTTGAAATACAAAGCCTATCTGTTGGTGAAAACGCTTTGCAAATTTGGTGTCGGAAAGTTTTTGGCGGGTGATTTCCTGTGAGTTGAATCTGAAAATTCCATGATCAGGAGATATGATGCCGTTGATTAATTTGAGCAGCGTGGATTTGCCGCTCCCGTTGGGTCCCATTAATGCTACAGCTTCCCCTTTTTCAATATGCATATTAATATTTTGAAGAGCTGTAACACCCGAATAGGAATAACTGACATCTTTTAATTCAATCATCTTACTTCCTTCCAAAATACAAAAATATCAAAAATATTGTGATATTCATCATAGTATATGCAAAGTCAATAAACGTAAACGTAAAATGACTGTAGACATGGTATTCACCTGTAAATCCCCTGCATTCCATCGCATTATACATATTTTCAGCCATTTCTTTTGACTCAATAAATATGGTTCCCGCGATGCCTGACAGTGATGAATATTTGCTTCTATTCCTGCCAACAGACCGCAGCTTCAGTGCATACAGCATATTCAGCATAAAATCCCCCAGCATCACGATATATTTGATCGTGATGTCCAGGACAAGAATGAAAATGTCAGGAACAAAAAATCTTTTCAGAGCGCTTGTTATGGAGCTCCATCTTGTCGAACGGGAAAGTATGTTAACAGCTGTGATTGTCGCAAACACCTTGGAAGTTATCATGATACCGCTGTAGGTATTTCCCCCCAAAGCCGCCGGCAGGAGAATCACAAATGTGAATAAAGTCATAACAAGGCTGACCTTCAGGATTTTAACAATCATCTTTGCCTCCATCAGACATAAGACCGCAAGCAAATACACAATAACAACAATTACAAATGAAGTACTTTGCGAAACGGATATCATTATCAGAAGTAAAAAAGTAAACGCAACCTTGAAAACCGCGTTTACACTGTATTTTCCCTCAGCGCTCGCGCCCTGGGCTTTTATCCTCGAAAGAATGCTGAAAACAGAAAGAATACTCTTATTAATAAAAGTGTCCCTGTCCGATAGAGGCGAATAATTCTCCTCTTTAAGAAGCCATTGCGGCATATTCTGCATTTCTGCACTGCACTTATCCAAGATTGTTTCCTGTTTTATCTTTCTTCAAAGTACTGATGGCTTTAAATATAATAACGATTGCTGCTGCACCTGCCACCGCCGATAATATGTACCCCGCAATACCGGGAAGTCCTTTCACAGCATAATCAGGCATCAGGGATGCAAATCTGAATCCGTTCTGCATTCCTTCCGGCACAAACCCAAGGACCTTGCCTCCGGATACGACATTCCCGATTTCATCTGTTCCCCATTCTCCCCAGGCTGTCCCTGCTGCCAGAAGCCCCAGCGGAGTTAAGCAAATCAGAACAGCAAGCAAGCCAAAGACCGCTTTGGTTTTTTGTTTTGCCCCTTCATAAATGGTACCCGGCGAAACCTTTTTAATAAAGGCAAAAATAGCAACGGTAAACACAACTTCCACGACACCGGCAACAAGAAGATGCGGAAGTGTCATTGCCGGAATAGAGACCGACAGCGGATACGGGCTGTAAAGCGGCTGCCCAGCGGCGGTTTTAAAGAGAAGCGGCTGGATACCGAATTCTATTGCGGTACATAATGCAGCCGCATTTATTCCCATATAGGAACCTATTGCCATCCCGATATACTCGCCTTTTTCGGAATGCACACTGTCTTTGATAAATTTGTAGACAGAATATCCCAGAAATGGCAGTACAAAAGCCATATTGAAGCAGTTCGCCCCAAATGCCAGAACTCCGCCGTCGCCAAACATCAATGCCTGAATCAACAGGGCTACCGTAACAGAAATACAGGCGGCAAACGGACCTATCAGAATGGCAATCAGCGTTCCTCCGACAGCATGCCCCGTTGTTCCTCCCGGAAGAGGCACATTGAACATCATCAGCAGGAAGGAAAAGGCCGCGCATATGCCAAGCATGGGCACCTTTACGTTTTTCATTTCGGCCTTCATCTTATTAACGGCAATCGTCCATACCGGGACCATTGCAGTGAACATAACCGCACATGTTGACGGGCTCAAATAATTATCAGGAATATGCATGCATGCCCTCCTACTTTTTCCATAGAAAGTAATACCATATCCGATAAAAGATTGTAAGCCCGTCGGGGGGATACAATTATTTCATAAACTTATCAATTGCCAGATTCAATTCCTGTATTGCTTCCGTATCGCCTTCTTCAACTGCTTCTACGATACAGTGGCTGATATGCTGTTTTAAGATTTCTTTGCCCGTATTGTTAAGCGCTGCCCGCACTGCCGCAAGCTGCACTAATACCTCACTGCAGTCCCTACCGTCCTCAACCATATGTTTAACAGACTCCAAATGTCCGATTGCCCTGGCCAGTCGGTTAACAATGGCCTTCATTTCACTCGGATCATGGGTATGAGCATGGTGATGCTCATGGGTCTGCTCGTGATTATGCTCGTGGCTAAACTCATGATTATTCCCATGGCTGTCTGCATTACTTTCCTCTGTGCACATTTTCCGGCACCTCCGTCCAAATCTTTGTCTCGGCCAAGTTCTATTTCTGCTATTTTACCATCATCATTCTGGAAAAGGGCAATACTTTTCTTTAATAATAGGACAGTAATGGTATTATACTAAATATATTGTGAATTATTTTTTTTCGCGCATCGGGACGAGGATAAATAAAGCAAATTGGTATCGATAAAGGAGCAAAACGCATGAAAATTCCGGGCAAATTGGTTATGCTGCTGTTAGTTGCTGCAATTACAATTTCCGTATCAGCCGGCTGTTCCGGCTCCACAGGGGCGCAAGGCCCGGCAGGTGTCGACATAACAGGTGCTGCCGTTAATGATACTGGCCACCTTGTCCTGACACTTTCCAACGGGGAAACAATTGACGCCGGCAGCGTTGTAGGTCCCCAGGGCCCGGTCGGACCCACCAGCAGTTCTGCATCTTCTTTTGACAGTGTTGTACCGCAAGTCGAACCGAACATTGTCAGAATAGACGTCACTGTATCCGGCGGTCTTGATTCCGGTTCCGGTACTATAATTGACAACCGCGGTTACATTGTAACGAACAATCATGTTGTCGCTGGAGAGCAGGGTATCAATGTAACGCTAATGGATGGAACGGTCTTACCCGCAACGGTTATCGGAACGGATGCCAAACAGGATCTGGCTATTATCAAGCTCACTACAACCCGGACCGATTTTTCAACCATGCCTTTGGGTACGATGGCTGATGCGACAGTGGGTGAATCCGTTTGTGCAATGGGATTCCCTGCCGGCACAGACCTGTCTGGTCCGGCAACGTTCACAGCCGGTGTTGTTTCGGCCTTGCGCACATATTCAGGATCCGGCTATATCCAGACGGATACCCCTATCAATCCGGGCAACAGCGGCGGATGCCTGTTCACGCTGAGCGGTAAAATGATAGGCATTCCTACTGCCGGCATCACCCCGACCAACCAGGACTATGAAGACATTAATCTTGTCATACCGGTTAACCAGGTCAGCGACTTCATCGCACTGTATGTTAAGTAGTCCTTACCCATTCAATCACAGGGGCTATTGTTTTTCTATTCGTAAAATCGACGGTCTTACCGTATGTGGCAATAAACCCTTTGGTTTCATTATTCATCTTCGCAGGATCCTGGGAGCGTGTTGACCTCACGAGAAGAAACATCAGGAACCGGTCAAGAGGGTTCATCTTCGGATAGTTGAGACCGCCGCGCAGCAAAAACAGAGGCACCTTTCCCTTCATCTCAGGAGTAAGATTCTTCTCTTCAATTTCCTTGCGAGCCTTGTCTCCCTCCGAAGTCGCTCCGACAGCTACCACAAGAATACGCCTTCCTGTCAATCTGCCAAAAAGTCTCTTCAATCGCGAAAAGCCCAGAATACCGCCTGCGTACAGGCCTCCGCAGTAAATGATCATATCGTACTTAAGCAGCAGCTTAAGATCCGCTTCCCCTGCTTTTCGAAGATCCGCACCTGCATCCTCCGCGATCCATCCGGCATATTTCTCTGTACTTCCGTATTTCGACTTATAAACAACTATGGCATTACTCATATTTCTGACCTCAACCTTCTTTTTATTTTGATTTTCGACTCCAGCAACACAATTATGTGATATCACGCGCGCAATTACGATGTAATCCTTGTTGCTTATAAAAAAATCAGTGTAAACTGCAGGTTGCATTAAATGTATCGCCTTACGTTATTCATATATTTCTTATACTCTTCACCAAATTCATCCCGTTCATATCAGTCAGGTGATCTTAATAATTATAGACGTGCTGTTCGAATCGCTGATCAGCCATTCGGCCGGAGGCAATAATCAGAATAATTCCGATGATCAACCCAACAACGTAATATACCGTCCCGGAAAGATGAAAGAACGAAGCAATTATTGAGACAACGGCAACTCCTATGAACGTTCCTATCGTTCTATGGTTTCGGAAATAGCGATTAGTTGATGCTGACATATAACAGAATAGCAATATCGCCGGATATAGCAAAACCATTTCAAGCATAATCGCCAAATATGGCTTATTGGGTGTGAATGTGAAATAGTGCAAGGTCTCCGTGCTGAATTTGTCCAACATTATGGTGCCGGTATATACAAGTCCGGCTGCAAGGAAAAAGACTGCGAGATTTATGATTATTTTTGCAAAAAAGACCGGAATATGAGATCTGCCGGTTATTCGATCCATTGTGTATGTTTTTTTTCTGAAATCACTGATCATGTTATACATGGGATAAAGGGAAAGCCCCAGCGTCCCGAACATCAAGGTCAAGGAAAAGAACATCAAGATCATGCTGGTTGCATCATTTTCAGTTTCGAACCAACTTGCAGGAAGAAGCGCTAAGGATAGAAGAATAACGGCAAAGAATAGAAAAATCCATTTCAAACGATGGAACTGCTTGACAAATTCCCATTTAATTATCTGCAGCATTCTCCATTACCTCCGAATAGTACTCATCAATTGATTGATTTCGAGTTTCCCTGATTTCATCCGTATCGACGTATATTATCTTTCCCGCCCGCATTATAATGATCTGATCGAAAAGAACTTCCAGATCCTTAAGCAGATGCGTTGCCATAATGATTGTCGCGTCCGTTGGAATATTTTCGAGAATGAACTTCTTAATGTTTTTTTTGAGTGTCGGATCAATTCCACCCATGGGTTCATCCATCAAGTACAGTTTTGCATTTCGGGAAAAGGCTAACATCAGACATACTTTTTCTTTGTTGCCCTTTGAGAGACGGGTGATTTTTGCATTCGGATCAAGTCCAAATTCGCGGCAAATCCGCAATGCTTTTTCCTTATCAAAATCCGCTTGAAAATCACTGTAAAATGCTATTGCTTCCTTGATCTTCATCCAATCATATATGTTGGATGGTTCAAGCAAATAAACAATATCCTTTATCTTCATTTGAGTGACGGGTGTATTGTCGACCCGGATTTCTCCTTCGTCCGGCTTCTGGAGATTTCCCAGCAGCCTCAGCAACGTCGTTTTTCCGATGCCGTTATCTCCCAATAACCCAATAATACGGCCGGATGGAATCGACATGGATACATCCTTTATGACGTACTTGTTGTCATACTTTTTTGAAATTCCTTCGATTCTTATAAAATCATCCATTGGACAGCGACTCCTTTACTTTTGTCATTATAAATTCATCCGTAAGGCCCATCTTTTTCATTTTCTCAACGAACTCGTCCACCTGTTGGCCGATCATCCGGGATTCTAGATTTTCCTTGCAGTCCCCCAACACAAAGCTTCCTATGCCCTTCCTGGACTGAATGATTCCTTCCAGGTCCAGCTGCGAAACAGCGCGCTGAACTGTCAGCGCAGATACTTCATATATCAGGGAATACTCCCTGATAGACGGCAGCTTGTCACCGTAGTGAAGGCTGCCGTTCATAATCTGCTCTTTGATGCTCGTCGCAATTTGTACGTAAATGGGAAGATTGGTTATAAAATCCATTGTATCGCCTCTATACTGTATTACTTATGTATAACAGCATAATATCATAATTACCAATTCAAAACAATAGAACATGGAAAAGTACGTGATATACAGGATGCTTAACCAAATCTTCCCGTAATATAATCGCTGGTTCGCTTATCCTTAGGGTTTTCAAAAACCTCAGCAGTAATGCCTTGTTCTATCAGACTCCCCATTAACATGAATGCTACGCGGTCCGCGATGCGTCCTGCCTGCTGCACGTTATGTGGTGCAATAATAATGGTAAACTGCTCCTTAAGCTGCTTTAAGGATTCCTCAATTTTGGCCGTTGATACCGGGTCAAGAGCCGAACAAGGCCTGTCCAGCAGAATAACTTCCGGCTCGAGTGCCAGAACGCGGGCGATGCACAGGCGCTGCTGCTGACCACCGGATAACCGCATTGCCGGAGTGTGCAGCCTATCCTTGACTTCATCCCAGAGAGCCGCCATATGCAAAGCCCTTTCGACATCATCTGTCAAAGATGCCTTGGTTTTCTTACCGCTCAAACGAGGTCCATAAGCAATATTATCAAAAATGGACATGGGCAAAGGAGTCGGCACATCAAAGACCATCCCTATCTTCCGCCGCAGTTCAGTAACACTTATATCCGGGGCAAAGATGTTTTTTCCATCCAGAAGAATCTCGCCCTCCATATGGGTTCCCGGAATCAAATCGCAGAGCCGGTTCAGCGTACGGAGCAGTGTTGTTGTACCGCTGTTAGCCGGGCCAAAAACGGCCAAAATTTCATTGCCGGGTATCTCCAGACTGAAATCTCGAATAGCTTGTTTTTTTTGATAGTAAAAATTCAGATTATTAATAACTATCTTAGATTGCTGAATCATTTTCCACCTCTTAACGGCCTTTAGCTACGAATCTATTAACCAGCATGTTGGCAACAACATTAATTATGAAAATAAGAATGATTAACAGGGCTGCCGTGCCATATGCTTTCTCCATCGATATCCCTTCCCGTGCCAGTATGTAGAAATGTTCTGCCATTGTCCGGGTGGGCGAGAAGATAGATCCGGGCATACGCAGGGCTGAGCCGGCCGTCAGTATAACAGCAGCCGTCTCGGCCACACATCGTCCGATGCCCAAAATGACGCCAACAGCGATACCCCGGATTGCCGATGGGAATACCGCCCTGGTTATCGTCTGCCACTTAGTACCGCCCAAAGAGAAGCTGACCTCGCGATATTGATAAGACACAGTTCGGATTGCCTCTTCTGATGTACGGATGATAGTTGGCAGGATCATTACAGCAAGAGTAAGACCGCCGGATAGGATCGACCACCCCAATTTGAGGTACATGACAAAGAAGATAAAACCGAAAAGTCCATATACAATAGAGGGGATTCCAGACAGTGATTCTGCACTGAAGCGTATGATACGCGTGACTTTGCCTTCACGGGTGTACTCCGTGAGGTAGAAAGCCGTCCCGACACCGAATGGTGTTGCTATAATGACAGCTACTGCCGTCACCAGTAAAGTGCCGACAATGGTAGATGAAATGCCGCCGTCGCGGCCCATATTACGTGGAATTTCCGTTAAAAACTGCCAGCTGATTTCAGGCACGCCTTTTATCAGTATGAAGATAACTATAGCCAGAAGAATCACGATGACAAGAAGGGCTGACGCCCAAATCAAAATTTTAGCTGCCTTCTGGGCAGTTCGCGAGCTAACTTTCATAGTAACCTCATTTTCTACGTGTGACGTATTGCGCAAAAGCGTTCAAAATCATGACTATAACTAACAGCACAATACCTGTAGCAAAAAGTGCCTGCTGGTGTTCACCGGATGCGTATCCCATCTCAATACCAATATTCGTGGTCAATGTCCTGGCCGGGTCAAGAATCGACTGAGGGATGGCGACGGCATTGCCCAGAACCATTATGACCGCCATTGTCTCACCAATTGCCCGGCCAATACCAAGAATTATGGCGGCAACAATTCCCGACTTGGCTGCAGGTAACAGTACCGAACGTATTGTTTGCCATTGCGTCAGTCCTAAAGCATAGGCGCCCTCTTTATATTGACGAGGCAACGCAAGAAGGGAAACTTCAGAGATGCTGATGATTGTCGGTAAAATCATGATGGCGAGAATGATGGAGCCGGCCAATATACTTAGCCCCGGTCCTCCCAGGTAATTCCGTATCGCAGGTACAACGAATAGAAGCCCCCAGAATCCGTATACCACGGAAGGTATGGCAGCGAGTAGCTGGATAGCGGGTCTGACTATGTTGCTCAATGCAGCGGGGGCATACTCAGCCAAAAAAATGCTGCAGCTAATGGCAACGGGAACTCCCAGAATTGCTGCCCCCAGAGTTACTGATACGGAACCGATAATCATCGGGAAAATACCGTATGCGCCATGGCTGGGATCCCACACCATCCCAAAAACAAAGTTAAAAAACCCAACCTTGGTTATAATAGGCACCCCTTTGATAAAAATAAATATCGTGATAAGCGCCAGCACCGACAGTGCCGAAAGGGCAATCAGGAGAAACACTATCCCGGATATTTTTTCCTTGTTAATCTTCATTTTCCCGTACCTTCTGATGGGGAAATAAGCCCCTCATTTATCAGTATTTGCTGTCCCTGGGCAGATAGAACAAAATCCAGAAACTGCTTGGTCTGCCCCATGGGTTCGGCAAGCGCAACAAACAAAAATGGCCTGGACAGACCGTAGCTGCCATTCATTACATTGTCCCGTGTTGCTGCTACACCATCCAATTGCAGCGCTTTCACCGTTTCATCAACAAGGCCCAAAGAGATGTAGCCAATAGCATTCGGGTCGTCTGCAACTAATTGCCGCACGGCTCCATTGGAGTCCTGAACGATAGCTCTTGGTGTTATGTTAGACTCACCCATTACCAGATTCACAAAGGCATCCCTTGTTCCTGAGCCATCTTCACGAGTTATTATATGAATCTTTGCTTTTGTACCGCCCACTTGACTCCAGTCGCTGATTTTGGCCGAATAGATGTCGCTGACCTGATCTAAAGTAAGATTTAGAATGGGATTAGCCGGGTTCATTATGACTGCCAATCCGTCCCTGGCAATTTCCACATACCACAGGCTCTTCTCCTCATCCTTTAATATGCGGGAGGACATGCCAAGATTAGAGGTACCGGACTGGGCCGCCATGATACCCGCGGAAGATCCGCCACCCTGGATATCAATCATGGCATCAGGATGCAGAATCATATACTCTTCTGCCAAAACCTCAGCATACGGCTGCACAGAAGTTGAGCCGGCAACAATAATGCCTGATTTGTTCAAATTACTGCAGGCTGATATCAGACTCACAGCGAGGATCAATATCACTACGCTGACAGCCGTACAGATTCGTCTTTTAGGTCTGCAAATTACAATCGCAATTTTCATGTTTTTCACTTTGAAACGAAGCATCAGCCTGATTAACATTTTGATGCTTAGATTTCCTCCATCTTCCCGGTAATAACAAAAATCACGCGTTCACAGATATTGGTTACCCTGTCGGCACTGCGCTCCAGATCATGAGCTACCCAGATGAGTCGTGTTGCTCTGGAAACAATTTGAGGGTTTTCCATCATCAGGTCTAAAAGCTCGAGATAAATCTGGTCATAGAGATGGTCCACTATGTCATCTTCGATACAAATTTTCCTGGCAGCATCAGCATCCTTATTGATAAAGGCATCCAAACTACGGCGCAGCATATCTACGGCCTGTTCAGCCATAAGCGGAATATCAATCAATGGCTTAACCGGAGGTTCATCCCCAATCATAATTGTTATTTTGGCGATTCCCTCAGCATAGTCGCCAATACGTTCCACCTCAGTGATTATATTGAGAACAGCAATAATGATTCGCAGTTCATTTGCAATTGGCTGCTGAGTGACGATAAGCTGAATGCACTTTTCCTCTATTCCAAACCGCAAATCATTAATCTTCTGGTCGCCCGTTACAATCTGTTCCGCCAGATCCAGATCCCGATTCTTCAGGGCTTCTATCGAACGGAGAATAGCCTCACTCACCAAACCGCCCATAACAAGAACTTCATCCTGAATTTCCCTTAGTTTCTTGTGATACATGCTTCTTATTTCCATTTGTGATACCTCCTTCGATAATTTTATCCGAATCGGCCTGAAATATAGTCCTCGGTACGTTTGTCTTTGGGATTGGAAAAGATCTGGCTGGTCGGAGCATATTCAACCAAAACTCCCGCCTTATCTTGTTCCATCATCATAAACGCAGCCATGTCTGATACTCGTGCTGCCTGCTCCATGTTGTGAGTAACAATAACGATTGTGTATTTGCAGACCAGATCCCGCATTAACTCCTCAATTTTAAGTGTTGATTCCGGATCAAGGGCACTGCATGATTCGTCCATTAATATGACCTCGGGTTCCACAGCCAGCGCACGGGCAATGCACAGGAGCTGCTGCTGACCCGCGGAGAGATCCAGCGCAGATTGTTTCAGCTTATCCTTCACTTCTTCCCACAGTGTAACCTCGCGCAAACACTGTTCCACAATACCTGCCAGTTCAGCCTCGTGTTTGATCCCATGATGCCTTGGACCGATTGCAATATTATCATATACGTTCATCGGAAAGGGATTAGGCTTCTGAAAAACCATGCCCACCTTTTTTCTAAGTTCAACAACATCCCTGTCTTTATCATATATAGATGTGCCGGACAGCAGTACTTTACCTTCTACCCTAACCGAAGGTATCAGGTCATTCATCCGATTAAAGAGACGCAGAAGAGTAGATTTGCCGCAGCCTGACGGACCGATTATGGCTGTAATAGCACATTCCCGGATACCCAGAGTAACATTCCTCAAGGCTTGAAAGCTGCCGTAGTAAAGGTTAACCGCTTCTGTCTCAAGTTTGATTCTTTCCGGCGTTTGTAATGTTATATCATCCATTAAACACTCCACGCGAGTTGGTATTATATTTTAAATCTATCCCTAACACAGTAAATAACAACAAAAAAATATCCGGACCAGTCGCTAGACAATGACGCTATTATATCATCTCAATTAACATAATTCTACCGACTGCAGCACCTTGTCCAGGTATGTTCGATAATAAATACCACGTGAAGAATCATCCTTACAACTCTTTTAACTTATCGCCTTTGATTTCATCAGGGCTCCAGGCGATTACCGCAAACTTACCCTTTGCATGTGCGTCAACCTTATTAATCCATTCAATTTCATTGCTCGCCTTGGCAGACAACATCTGATTTGTCGTACCTGAATGGTAGAGTGATGAGTTGATAACCCACCAATTGGCTGCAATGCCTGCCCTTTTTAAGTCTTCTTCGAGACGCATGGCCTCATACACCGGCGTCGCTTCCGCAAGAGTAACAATTATGACCTCTGTCTCCTCTGCGTTGCGAAGTCTCGGCAGCAGCTTTCTCGCCGATTCGGGAATATCCCCCTGCGAGCGTTTGATCTCCTGATTGTAGCTTTGCGTCGAGTCCAGAAGGAGAAGTGTGTGGCCTGTCGGTGCCGTGTCAATGACGACCACCTGATTTTCCGCTTTATCAACAATCTCTGCAAAAGCGCGGAATACTGCGATTTCCTGCGTGCAGGGGGACCGCAGATCCTCTTCCACATAAGCAATATCATCTTCAGACATGGTTTTCCTTGCTTTGGAAAGCACTTCTTCCTGATATTTCTTGAGTTCGGCCTGTTCGTCGATGCGGCTCATAGTAATTCCGCTGCTTTCATCGATAACGAATTTGAGGTGAGCTGCCGGATCGGTCGTTGTCAGGTGAACCTTCCTGCCTCTTGCTGACAATCCAAGCGCAATCGCTGCTGCGATAGTGGTCTTACCCACACCGCCTTTGCCCATGGTGAAAATTACTTTTTTGTTGCTCTTGTACAGATCGTCAATGACATCTTTGAGCTGCGGTATCGTCTGTGCTTTCAACTTCTCATCGCTGGCAACATAATGATCTGAAACCAGAAGTGCCCGTACGTTATCCATTCCCGTGATGTTGTATGCCCGAAGCGGAATAGTATAGAGAGGGATTTTCTGCAGGCCTTTCGGCATTTTGGAAAGTGCCTTCTGTTGTTTTTTGTACAGGCTTTCGGAAAGGGAGTCATCATACGAAGTCAGTACACCGTTGATGACAAGAATCTGATTATTTACTCCAATATCTGCCAGTTCATTGGATGCTCTTTCGGCTTCTTTAAGAGGAGCTATTTCGGGACGTGAAACAAGAATAAGTGTCGTTAATGAACCATCTGATAACGTTTCTACAGCGTTCTTATAGACTTCCCTTTTGCTCTCAAGACCGGAAAGCTGTCCCAGGCACGAGGCCCCGTGCGTGCTTTCACTGATAAAGTTGCTCCACGCGGAAGGAAGCTGCAGCATCCGTAAGGTATGACCTGTCGGTGCCGTATCAAACAAAACAAAGTCGTATTCTTCCTGAAGATTTTTGTCCGTGATGAAGTTGGAAAATTCATTGAAGGCAGCTATTTCAACTGTACAGGAACCGGAGAGCTGCTCCTCCATATTATTCAGCACAGAATCCGGCAGCTTCCCGCGGAAAGGGGCAATTACGCTTTCCCTGTATTCGGCGGCTGCCTGTATCGGATCAAGGTTAGCTACGACAAGATTGGGAACCTCTTTAA